>Ga0075475_10000701_pt1 | contig 15794 bp, 20 predicted proteins | sample DEB08_DNA_10_FD_76342 | JGI IMG/M metagenome (GOLD analysis project Ga0075475, IMG submission 76342) | Aqueous microbial communities from the Delaware River and Bay under freshwater to marine salinity gradient to study organic matter... | ecosystem: Environmental > Aquatic > Marine > Coastal ... | reverse complement strand
CGGCATGGTGAGGTGATCCGCGGAGTCGCTCTTCCAGCGAGTCAGAAACTAAGGCTGCATCAGCCTCCAAAGAGTGGCATGCTCATTACCATCCAGGCTCAGCCGCTCACCCATGAGGTCGTCTCTCCGGTTGCGGACGCTACCGTGCAGCAAGGAGACCAGGCAGAGACCAACTTCGGCCACGAGCCACAGCTTTCCGTCGGCCGGCATTCCCAGAGCGATCAGAACCGGATGAGTTTCCTGAAGTTCCAGCTGCCTGATGAACCTGCGGCGATCACGCACGCCATGCTTCAACTGCACGGGCAGAGTATCAGCCGTCATGCCTACGATGGTGGATTTTTGTTTCGAGTCTACGCCATCAGTGAAGACGCCTGGACAGAAGACCAGCTTACGGCAGCCAACGCACCGAATGTTTTTCGCACGGTCTCGTCGCTTAAGCAGGTCGACCTCGAGCACTATCCTGTCGGGCATGCAACCTGCTTCCGTGAGCCCTCGGACATAGGCATTACTGTCACGCAGGCGGTTCAGGAGGCTCAGCGAGCCGGGCGAGAGCATCTCAGCCTTGTGTTGATCCGAGAGCAGTACTGGCCTGGCGAGCAGACCGATGATGTCTCAGCAGTCTTTGCAGCTCGTGAGTCAGAGGGTGGCCACGGGCCAGCCTTGCACCTCTGGAAAGAACGGCCGCAGGTGGATGCGAGTGCCGTCCAGGCTGATTCGATTGGCGGCAGGTAACGTGCTGTCGGGCGATGTCATGCCTGGTCGTGGGCGATATCCTGGCAGCGAACCAGAAGCGGAGGCAGCGGTTCTTCCATGACGCCCTGCACCCGACCCCAGAGCAGCATCCCCTCGACCGCCATCCAGGCCTCAACCGCCAGCATGACGACCGCGACCGCAACGAGGGCAAGGCTACCACCATCGATCCAGCGACTGATGTTGATGCACAACGCCCAGGCGGGCATGACCAGCATCAAGACCATTGGCAGGGTGGCCACGAATGTCGGCAGGCCGCGGCGGCGGAGGTAGAAGCTAATCACCAGCAGTGACAGGCCGGCCAGCAACTGGTTGGTGGCACCGAAGAGTGGCCAGAGAATCAGGCCGCCGGTGCCAAGGTTGGCCACGCTCCAGTCTTTTCCCGGGGCGGGGAGCAGGGCCAGCAGGAAGGCAGTGCCGACCGCAAAGAGGGTCGCGCCATGGGGCGTGGTTAGCCACGTGAGTGGCAGGGCTAGCGGGTTGGTTGAACGGCCTGCAGCGGTTCTCCCCTGAAGTTTGCCGAGCAGCGTGCCGGCCAGTTCCTGCACCACGTACCGCTGCAGCCGGGTGGCTGTATCGAGTGTGGTGCCGGCAAAGCTGGCCACCAGCACGCCGACGAGAGCCCGTGCCATCACGGCATCAATGCCGAGCGATTCAAGCAAATTGCCCGAGCCAACCACAAAAGCGGCAATCGCCTTGCCGCCGGTGACGCCCCGCCAATCCGCGTAGAGCGTCTGCCAGAGTTCTGTGCCCGTCTGTCCTGGGTATTCCTGCGGCCAACCCAGTCCGATACCAGCGCCCACTGCCACGATAACAATGACGGCTAAAAACGCCTCCAGCAGCATCGAGCCATAGCCGACGGCTCGGGCATCGGTTTCACAGCGAAGCTGCTTGCTGGAAGTTCCAGAACTAACCAGGCAGTGAAAGCCGCTGACGGCACCACAGGCGATGGTGACGAACAGGAAGGGCACGACCGGTGGAGCGTTCTTGGGATGGAGTTCAAGCAGCGGGGCAAACATCTCCAAGGCCGGGGCCGGGGTGCCGGTGGCAATCGTGGCAGGGCCGACTGTCGCGGTCACCAGCAGGCCAACCACAATCAGGCCAAGACTGGAAATCAGTTGCAAGCTGTTGATGTAGTCACGGGGCTGCAGCAGGATCCAGACCGGCAGGACGCTGGCGACATAGCAGTAGGCCAGCAGGATCGCCACCCAGAGCCAGATTGGCCAGCCCGCAACGGTGCCGTTGATGCCCTGAATCAGCTGGCCAAGCGGGCCGCCAGTCCAACTGGTTCCAGGGCAGCCTGCCCCCAGCCAGACAGTGGCATACATCGCGGCCAACGCCGCCAGACTGGGACCGAGGAGGTTTTTGCCTTGCCGATGGACCCGGAGACCGATCGCCACCGCGATGGGAATCTGTAGAAACACCGGCAGGATCGCCTCGGGAAACTGCACGAAGACGCTGGCGATTACCCAGCCGAAAATGGCCAGCACCACCCAGAGGGCAAACAGCAGCAGCACAAGAAAGAGCAGCCTCACCCGAGGGTTGAGCAGCCTGCCCGCAATTTCTCCAATGGTCATGCCACGGTTCCGCAGGCTGACTACCAGCACTGCCATGTCGTGCATGCCGCCGATTAGAATCGATCCGAGCAGCACCCAGACGAGAGCCGGACCCCAGCCCCACATGATGGCAAGCGCCGGCCCCACGATCGGTCCCGTGCCAGCAATACTGGTAAAGTGGTGGCCAAAGACGATTGCCGGTGGGGTCGGCACAAAGTCACGATCGTCCTGCAACGCGGCGCTGGGCATGGTTGCCGTCGGATCGAGCTGAAACAGCCTGCTGGCGAGCCAGCGACCGTAAATACAGTAACCAAGGGTAAGCGTGGCGGCTGCGAGGGCCACGAGCAGCAGAACGGTCATGCTGTCCTTTCTCTCCCTGCCGGGGCGGTTGCGATCATTCTGGCAAATGGGCTGACGCCAGGAGCATCCGGCCCGGTAAGATACCGCAGAAGTTAAACCTCTCTATGCTACCGGATGAACGAGCGGGATTGTCCCGGCTCATCTGGAACTGTCCCCAACTGCGGCCCGTGCCGTTTCGCCTGCCCATGTCCCGTGCCCCCAGTCGCTCGCTGAAGAGTATCCGCAATATCGGCATTATCGCTCACATTGATGCCGGAAAGACAACCCTCACCGAGCGGATGCTCTTTTTCACCAAGGCAATTCATCGTCTTGGCGATGTCGATCGGGGTACCACGGTGACCGACTTTGATCCGGAGGAGCAGGAGCGGGGGATCACTATCTACTCGGCGGCAGTCTCATTCCCCTGGCGTGATGTGACGGTCAACCTGATCGATACCCCGGGCCATGTCGACTTTACGGCCGAGGTTGAGCGGAGCCTCCGCGTTCTCGATGGAGCAGTCGTCGTGCTTTCGGCCAGAGAAGGGGTCGAAGCCCAGAGCGAAACAGTCTGGCGGCAGGCTGATCGGTATCGGGTGCCTCGGCTAGTGCTGGTCAACAAGCTTGATCGTGAAGGGGCCGATTTTTTTGGCACAGTGAATCAAGTCCGGGAGCGTCTCAAGGCCGAGCCGTTGCTCCTGCAGATTCCTCTGGGTAGCGGTCCGCCTCACGTCAGTGATCCATTTCGCGGAGTCATCGACCTGGTCACCATGGAGTTGGTCAGCTTTCCGCCGAAAGACGAAGTCCTAAGCGGGAAGGCCGCAGCGGTTGAGCCAACCCGGACAAAAATCCCAGAGGAGATGCAGGCCGTTGCGGAACAGTGGCGAGAGCAGCTGGTTTCCACCCTGTTCGATTTCTCGGACGAACTCGCCGAACTGGCCCTGGCCGAAGCGGAAATTCCTGTTGCGCTCATGCGAGAAACGATCCGGACGGCGACACTCCAGCGGCGGGTTGTGCCGGTTCTGACTGGCTCGGCACTCGACTGCATCGGTGTTCAGCCAGTTCTCGATGCGGTGGGCTGGTATCTGCCAAGCCCCGCCGATGTGCCGCCGGTGGAGGGCCTCGACCCTAAGCAGAAAGAGCCTGCCACGATCAGCCGTCCGGCCGACCCGGAGGCCCCGTTCTGCGGCCTTGTCTTCAAGGTCCTGGCCGAAAAGCATGGTGATCTGGCCTTCATGCGGGTCTATTCAGGCACCCTCAAGGCAGGCAGTCGGGCCTGGAATCCCGCCAAGCAGAAGAAGGAAAACATCGCTCAGCTCTGGCATGTGCAGGCTGATCGGCGAGAGCAGGTGGCGGAATGCTCGGCCGGCGACATCGTCGGCGTGATTGGCCCGCGGTTGAGCGTGACTGGCGACACCCTCTGCGATGCCCAAGCTCCGATTCTGCTGGAGTCGATTGAGTTTCCTGAGACCGTGATCTCGATGGCAATCGAACCTGAGACCAGTCTGGAACGGAAAAAACTGGCCGACACCCTCGAAATGATGAAGCGACAGGATCCCACCTTTCGGGCAATCGAGAGCGAGGATACTGGCCAGACGCTGATTTCCGGGATGGGCGAACTTCATCTGGAGGTCATTCGCCACCGGCTCGAACGCGAGTTCAACCTGCATTGCCGCGTCCACAAGCCTCGGGTGAGTTACAAGGAGACTCTCGCCAAGGCGGTGAAAGTAAGTGGCGAGTCAAACCGGCAGGTAGCAGGGCAGACGCTGCTGGCAACGGTGACGCTTTCGGCCGAGCCCACGGGCGAGCAGACGGGCGTGACTGTTGAGCAGGGCTGGTTTCCTGAGAGTGAGCAGCTGGCCGAGTTGGCTGCTGCCATGACCGAGGCTGTTCGTGAAAGCGCCGAACGCGGGGGGCTAAAGGGGTGCCCGCTGTGGGGCATGCGGATTGTTGTGCTCGAAAGCCCCCTCCCCGAGCCACTGCCGGGTGAGGTGGCGGTGCGGATTGCCGCAGCCGACGCCATTGAACAGATGCTTACGCAGTCGGGAACCGTGCTTTTGGAGCCGATTATGCGGGTCGAGGTGAGCGTGCCGGAGGAACACCTGGGTGACGTGATCAATGATCTGCAGCAGCGTCGGGCAGTGATCACCGCGACTGAGGTGCGGGGGGGCGTTACCGTGCTGACAGCGGAGGCACCGTTGGCCAGCATGTTTGGCTATTCCGCTGCGGTTCGAAGCGTCAGTCAGGGGCGGGCCAGTTTCACCATGGCACCGCTGAAGTACGGGCCAGCTCCGGCAGAGACCGCGGCAGCCTACGTCTGAGTGACCGCTCGCTGGCTGGCCCAACGAGGAGACCGGCTGATAAAAATCGCGGAAAACAGAGTGGTGTGTTGACAGCCCACAACCCCGCTCTTACATTTCGAGATTCCTCCGCTGACCGGCCCCCGATTCCTCATCGGGCTCGGGCCTCGGCGGAAAAGGTCGTTTCGGGCGACTTTTCGCGGTCTTGCTGGCTGCCGACGACGTGATAACAGAGGCCTCATTGCGAGGTCTTTGGGTCCGTTTCGGGTGTCCGTCACCGCGTTTGGGTCCCGAAGCACCGAGCCTCCCGGGATGGATGCCATTTCGGACCGTTCGTATTTGGAGCATGTGCCGTGGCTGCGTCGACGCAGGAAATTATTCGTATCCGCATGGAAGCCTACGACCATGCTGTGCTCGATCAGAGCGCGGCAGAAATTGTCGATACGGCAAAGCGAACCAACTCAGAGGTGCACGGTCCTATTCCGCTGCCCACACGGATTGAGCGATACACGGTCTTGTCGGGACCGCATGTCGACAAGAAGGCCCGGCAGCAATACGAAATTCGGACACACAAGAGGGTTGTCGACATCGTGCAGGCAACGGCCAAGACGATTGAGGCGCTCAATAAGTTGAGCCTCCCGGCTGGAGTCGACATTAAGATTAAGGCATCGTCGAAGTAGGAGACGGCTGTCGCGAAACGAGGAGACGGCTGCCGCAAAGGATACAACGTGGGCCTGCGGGCCCTTACTGGGATTGAGAGCAAACGTAAACGAGGAGCGCACGGTTCATGCTTGGAAGGCGTCGCGGGTAAGGGACGAGAAACTCGTCTACTCCCGCAGCCAACGGCTTCGAGCGTGAGGGGAGGTGTCAGGCCGGCAAAAGCCGGTGGCTGAACTTCCGCGGGCGAAAGAATATGGCTGCAGAAGAAGATCAGAAAGATCCGCAAGCGGGTTCGGAAGAGGCGGCGGCTGAGGCGACAGCCGCCGCACCTGCTGAGCCCGTCGAGCAGGTAGAGCCTGTTGAAATGGACCGAAAAGGTCTTCTGGGCCGGAAGGTCGGGATGACGCAGATATTCGACGCCGACGGCACCGTGGTGCCGGTTACTGTCATCGAAGCTGGTCCCTGCACCGTCTTGCTCAGTCGCTCGGCTGATCGGGATGGCTATGACGCCATTCAGGTTGGTTTTCGTGATAAGCCGCGACGCCTTGCGAGCCGCTCTGTCCGCGGGCAGGTTGCGAGGCTCGATAGCAAGCGAGTCAAGCGGCTGACTGAGGCAGGTGTCGAGTTGGCTCCGAAGGCCGACTGCGAGCCCCAGCGATTTGTTCGCGAGTTTCGCGGTGAATCAAAGGCCAAAGTTGGCCAGGTGCTCACGGTCGCCGTGTTCGAAGACTGTGATGCTGTTGATATCACCGGCACGACCAAGGGTCGTGGGACTGCGGGTGTCATGAAGCGGCATGGGTTTGCGGGCCAGCGGGCGAGCCACGGTGTAAAGAAGGTTCATCGCCATCAGGGTGGCACTGGCATGTGTCAGTCGCCGGGCCGGCTCTTCAAGGGCAAGAAGATGGCGGGTCGTTTCGGCAACGAGCGATCGACGATGCGGAACCTGCGGCTTGTTGGTGTCGATGCTGAGCGGAACCTGCTGATGGTGCGGGGTGCTGTTCCTGGTCCCAACGGTGGCTATGTCGTCGTGCGGCAGACCAATAAGGTGCGACGGGTTGCTACCGTCGGAACGCCGACTTCCAAGAAGAAGGGTGCGAAATGAATCTCGCCGTCTATGACGCCACCGGCAAAAAGGTTGGCAGTTACGAGATTGATCCGGCTGAGCTGGCACCGCGGATCAATAAGCAGTTGCTTCACGACGCGGTTGTGATGTACCAGGCGAATCTTCGCCAGGGAACGTTCCGCACGAAGAGCCGGGCTGAAGTTGCAGGGACGACCAAAAAGATGTATCGCCAGAAGGGTACTGGCAACGCCCGTGCGGGATCCAAGCGAAGTGGCGTGAGGCGTGGCGGTGGTCACATCTTTGCCAAGCGTCCTCGCGACTTTGGTTGGCGGATGCCTCGGAAGGCGTTGCAGTCAGCTACCCGAATGGCGTTGGCCTCACGTTTGGCTGACGAAGAAGTCGTCCTCGTTGAGGGCCTCTCGTTCGAGACACCAAAGACAAGTGCCATGGCAGCAACGCTGCAGTCATTGGGGGTGTCGGGCAAGACAGTGCTGGTCTCGGCTGAAAAGCACGACGGCAACCTCTGGAAGAGTGCCCGCAATATTGCTGGTGTGTCTGTTTCGCCGGTGGCGGAACTCAACGCCCTGAGTATTTTGCAGCCTCGGGCCATTGTAATGACCACGGCGGCGATTGACGCATTTCGGGAAGAGGTCAAGCGGCGGCAGGCCGGCAGCCGAACCGCCTCGGCTCGCAAGCAGGGCGGGAGAGCCGCTGCCCGCAGTCGTTCCGCATCGAAAACTGCCACCGCAGCAGCAGGAGAAGCTTAAGCCATGCCAGTTCCCGTAGCCCCGCAGCCCAAGCTGAATCCGAATCTAGCGCCTCACCAGGTCATTCTGCGTCCGCTGGTGACCGAAAAGGGGATGCACCGTGCCAACCGAAACAACGCCTATGCCTTCCAGGTGGCTACGGCCGCGACGAAGGCCGATATCCGCCGCGCCGTGGAAGAATTGTTTCAGGTGAGGGTGAGTAAGGTGGCGGTTCAAAATCGCTTGGGTAAGGTTCGCCGCAGCCGCCTTCGCCGCGGAAGCACAAAGCCTTGGAAGAAGGCGGTCGTGACCCTCAATGCTGAGGACAAGATCTCGCTGTTCTAAAGGTTTTCGAAACTCGATTATCAGCCTGCCGTTGGCAGGTGACTTCGCCACAAAGCACAAGCAAACGACGCGTAACGACAGAAAGACAGAATCATGGGCATTCGCATTTACAAGCCGACCAGTGCAGGCCGCCGCTCAGCGAGTGTGTCCGATTTTGCTGATCTCACTCCGGGTGCTGATGCTCCAAAGAGCCTGCGGACGCGGAAGAAGAAGACGGGCGGACGCAATAACCAGGGCAAGATCACGGTTCGCCATCGTGGTGGTGGGCACATGCGTCATTACCGCCTGATTGACTTTCGGCGGAACAAGGACGGGATCCCGGGCAAGGTCCATTCGATTCAGTATGACCCCAATCGCACCTGCCGAATTGCCTTGATTCACTACGCTGATGGCGAGAAGCGATTCATTCTCGCTCCCGACGGCCTCGAGGTGGGCAAGACTGTGATGAGCGGTCCGACGGCATCACCAGAAGTTGGCAATGCCTTGCCTCTTTCAGCAATTCCGCTGAGTACCTCCATTCACAACATTGAAATGCAGCCGGGTCGTGGTGGTCGGCTCTGCCGTTCGGCTGGGACAGCAGCCACGCTAATGGCTCGTGAGGCAGGCTGGGCGCAGATTACGCTTCCTTCCGGTGAGATTCGTCGCGTGCCGGCTGCCTGTCGTGCAACCGTTGGCGCGATTGGCAACTCAGAGCACATGAATGTGCGGCTTGGAAAGGCTGGCCGAAAGCGATGGCTGGGACGACGCCCCCACGTCCGTGGCACTGCGATGAACCCTATCGACCATCCGCACGGTGGTGGGGAAGGTCGCACGAAGGGTGGTCGTCATCCGGTGAGTCCGACTGGCAAGAGTGCGAAGGGTGGTGGAACTCGGAAGCCACGGAAGCCGTCGGGTTCGTCGATCATTCGCCGTCGAAAGAGTCGGCGATACGGTCAACTCCGGGTCAAGTAAGTTCTCAAACCCTCACGAAACATTCAGGACAACGAAGCATTTGGGCGGTGGCAGCAGAAGCTGGTAAAGCCCAACAGGAAATCAGTCAGCGAAAGAGAATTTCATGGGACGCAGTTCAAAAAAGGGGCCCTACGTCGACCCCCGGCTTTATGAAAAGGTTGAGAAGCAACTGGCCGGTAGTGATCGTGAGCCGATCAAGACGTGGTCGCGTGCCTGCACGATTGTGCCGGAATTCATTGGCCTGACGTTTATGGTTCACAACGGGAAGCAGCACCTGAAGGTGTTTGTGACCGAGGATATGGTGGGCCACAAGCTAGGAGAGTTTTCACCAAGCCGGACCTTCCGGGGCCACGGTGGTAAGGGAAGGTAATTCGAGGTCAACGATGCCCTACACAGCAACACACAAGTACGCCCGGATCAGCCCCCGCAAGGTGCGGCACCTGGCCGATTTGGTTCGCGGAAAGTTCGCCGACGAGGCGCTCGACATTCTCCGTTTTCAGCCTCACCGTGGGGCTCGGATGCTGGAGAAGGTGATTAAGAGCGCCCTGGGGAATGCCGAGCATCAGCAGGCTCCCGGCGTCGATGACCTGGTTGTAGTCGACGCGAGGATCGACGGGGGGCCGATGTTCAAACGGTACCAGCCGCGGGCTCGTGGCATGGCTTATGAGATCAAAAAGAGAATGTCGCACATCAAGGTGTCACTCGACACCGTCGTCGCTGCCGAGGCTGCTGAGTCTCAGGCTGCGGCCGAGTGAGTCTCAGGGTGAAGAGTTAAGGAACAGATACCAGAGAATCAGGTCGGACCAAGGCAAGCAGACACGAGTCAAGCAGATACGAGGGAAGCAGACAAATGGGTCAGAAAGTCAATCCAACGGGATTCCGCACCGGTGTGACCGAGCCGTGGAAGAGCCGCTGGTACGCACCGAAAAAGGAATTTCGGGAACTTCTGCTGGAGGACTTCAAGGTTCGCCAGTTCATGAAGAAAAAGTACCGCGCGGCAGCCATTGCCAAGGTGGTGATTGAGCGAACCCGAGATGAAGTCAAGGTTATCCTGCATTCGGCACGCCCGGGCGTCATCATTGGCCGGAAGGGCCAAGAGGTTGATCGGCTGCAGGATGAACTTCAGGATCTGCTGGGCCGTCGCGTCAACCTGAAGGTTGAGGAGATCACCCGTCCGGAGATTCAGGCGCAGCTTGTCGCTGAAGACATTGCTGATCAGCTCGTCAAGCGTGCTGCCTTCCGGCGAATTCTGAAGCGAACCATTGAGTCGACGATGGATGCCGGTGCCAAGGGGATCAAAATCCAGTTGGCGGGTCGGCTGGGTGGTGCCGAGATGTCGCGATGCGAAAAGAGCATCGCCGGCTCGATGCCGCTGTCAACATTGCGTGCCAAAATTGATTATGGGTTCTGTGAAGCGCCCACCGCACAGGGACACATTGGTGTTCAGGTGTGGGTGAACCAGGGAATGTACGAGGAGAACGGCGATGCCGCTGATGCCCAAGAGGGTCAAGCACCGAAAAAGCCAAAGAGGTCGTATAAAAGGTGAGGCGACTCGTGGCAATCGGGTCATCTTCGGTGAGTTCGGGCTTCAGGCCGAGCAGCCGGGGTGGCTTCCAGCCGCCACGATCGAAGCCGGCCGAATTGCTGCGCAGCAGTATCTGCGTGGTGGTGGGCGGCTTTACATCCGCGTCTTCCCGCAAAAGTCGATCACGTCAATTCCGCTTGAAACCCGTATGGGGAAGGGGAAGGGCGAGCCAGACTTTTGGGCGGCAGTAATCCGTCCCGGGACTGTCCTCTTTGAAATTGGCGGTGTGACCGAAGACGTAGCGAAGGTTTGCTTTGCTCGGCTGGCTCACAAGATGCCGGTGCGGGTGCGGATGGTGAAGAAGCGAACGATGTAGCAGAAAGATTGAGTAGGCAGAGGAGGACGACCGGCTGAACGGTCGTTCGCGAGAAAAAGCCCGACAGAAACCCGGCTGAGACCTGACAGACAAATAGAACAAAGCGAAATTCGAACAACTTAAGAAAAGTGGACTGCAGTGAACCGATCTCTCCGGCAATCCGGCGGAGGGGTCTGGTCGCAAAACAGAACACCCAGCACAGGCTGAGCGACGATGACCAAGGCAACAGAATTACGGGAAATGAGTGACGAGCAGATTCGGCTCGTCTGGAAGGATGCGGCTGAGTCGCTGTTTCGGCTCCGCATTCAGGCTCAGACCGAGAAATTAGCGGCACCTTCGGAGATGAGAAAGCAGCGACGGCTGATTGCCCGTTGCCAAACAATTCTCGGTGAACGCAGTCGTGCGAATGGTGGTTCAGCTGAAGCAGAGCCAGCGGTTCCAGGCCAGGCCGCTTCCCCCGTTGCTGAATCGAAGGCATAAGCCAGCCCGATAACGTCAAGCCCAACCTCATACACCAGACACATCCCAAGCCAGTAGACAACCAGTCAGGACGAAGACCCTATGCCGAAAAGAGTGGAAACAGGCACCGTCACCAGTGCCGCGGCGAGCAAGACCCGCCGCGTGGAGATTCCGCGTGTGGTGCGTCACCCGAAGTATGGTCGAATCATGCGGAGCCGTACCGTCTGCCATGTTCATGATGAGAACGAGGAGTCGGCCCCGGGTGACCTCGTTGAGATTATTGAGTGCCCGCCGCGGAGCCGCACGAAGCGGTGGGAGTTGGTGCGAGTCGTTGCCAAGAGCACTGCCGTTGACCTTGCTGCCCTGCGATCAGGTGCGCGGGCGACTCAGTTGCGAGAGGCCTCTGCCCGTGACGAAGAAGCCTCGGCCACCGGCCAGGCCGCCGCGGCGAGCAGCAGCGAAAATGATCAGGAAGGGACCGATCGATGATTCAGATGCAGTCGCGACTGACCGTCGCGGATAACACCGGTGCCAAAGAAGTGATGTGCTTCAAGGTGCTGGGTGGAAGCAAGAAGCGTACAGCGGGGCTGGGCGATGTCATCGTCTGTAGCGTCAAAAGCGTGATCCCCGGAAGTGACGTCAAGAAAAAAGCTGTCGTCAAGGCCGTGATTGTGCGATGCAAGAGCCCAACCCGCAGAGCGGATGGAAGTTATGTCCGGTTTGATTCCAATGCTTGCGTGATCGTTGACAACGATAAGAACCCAAAGGGAACGCGTATTTTTGGGGCCGTGGCCCGAGAACTACGAGACCGGAATTTCATGAAGATCGTCAGTCTGGCGAGTGAGGTGGTCTGATGTTGATTCGAACAGGTGATACCGTCGAAGTCCGCACCGGCAATTCCCGTGGCACGAGAGCACGTGTGCTTTCAGTAGACCCCTCTTGTGGCAAACTTGTTGTCGAGGGTGTGAATCGGGTCTATCGACACATCAAGCGAAGCCAGAAGAACCCGCAAGGTGGTCGGCTCAGCAAGGAAATGCCGATCGATGCATCGAACGTGCTGCTGGTCTGCTCGGCCTGTGGCAAGGCGTCCCGGCTGGGCGTTGCGGTTTCCGACGATGGTGGCAAAACAAGAGTCTGTCGCAAGTGTGGTGGTGAGCAGGGCCAGCTCGGTCGGAGCAAGGCGAATCGCTAGCCTTGCCGCAAAGCAGGCCCGCAGCGATTTATTGAAGACAATGTCAGGAAGCAAGGTTAGGAAGCAAGGTTAGAGAGATGGCAAAGCAGGAAAAAGCAGCCGAGACACCTGAGACAGGGGTTCCCCGCCTGCAAGAGTACTATCACGGCACTGTGCGTCCGGCCCTGGCGAAAGACCTCGCCAAGACGAATCCTCATGCCATTCCCCGGCTGGAAAAGATTGTCGTCAACATGGGCGTCGGTGCGGCGGTCACGGAAAAGAAGTATCTCGAAGAAGCAATCGCCACGCTCGGCCAGATCACTGGCCAGAAGCCGATTGCGACCCTGTCGAGGAAGGCAGTCGCTGGCTTTAAACTCCGTGAGAACATGCCGATCGGCTGCAAGGTGACCCTGCGGGGCCGCCGGATGTATGAGTTCTTTGACCGCCTGGTGTCGATGGCATTGCCTCGGGTTCGTGACTTTCGCGGACTGTCGGCAACTGCTTTTGACGGCTGCGGGAATTACAGCCTGGGGCTTTCTGAGCAGATGGTGTTTCCAGAAATTAACCCCGACAAACTTTCCCGTCCCCAGGGAATGAACATCACGTTGGTAACCTCAGCCCGCACGGACGACGATGCCCGCGTTCTGCTCCGGGCGATGGGGCTTCCAATGAAGAAGACCGAGGAGGGAGGGGGCGGAGCCGCGGCGTAGCGGTTCGGCTTTTTTCCTGCACCATCAGCGAGGGCTGATGGCGGAACGAAATCATGGCAAGCAAATCGAAAATCGCAGCCGCGAAGCGGCCGCCCAAGTTTTCCACCCGAACGATTCGAAGGTGCATGCTCTGCGGAAGGCCGCGAGCCGTGTATCGCAAGTTCGGGACGTGTCGCATCTGTTTCCGGAAGCTAGCCGATCAGGGCTGCATTCCGGGTGTCCGCAAGGCCAGCTGGTAGGAACGAAATCTTATGATGACCGACCCCATTGCCGACATGCTTACCCGCATTCGGAATGCCGTCCGTGTTGAACGGCCCACAGTGGACGTGCCCTTTTCCAAAGTGAAGCGCGGCCTGGCTGAAGTCCTCAAGAAAGAGGGCTTTATCTGGGATTTTCACGAGGTTGAGGCCACGCCGGTACCGCTGCTGCAACTTGAGTTGAAGTACGGTCCCAATGGTGAGCGCCTGATTCGGCACATCAAGCGAATTAGTTCTCCGGGAAGGCGGGTCTATAGCCGGTCAGCCCGGCTCCAGCCAGTTCTTGGTGGATTGGGTATTTCAATCCTGTCGACCTCCAGCGGTGTCGTAAGTGACCGCGAGGCTCGGCAGCGGAAGTTGGGTGGAGAGGTCTTGTGTGAGCTCTGGTAGGAGGGCAGCCGTTCGCGGCATGCGGACGGCGATCTTCGGCTGTCAGAGGCAGAAAGACATAGCAAGCAATACAGAGAGTCAGGCAGAAAGGTTTCCCCCATGTCCCGTATCGGCAAGGCACCAGTGGCAATCCCCAGTGGCGTCAAAGTCAAAATCGAAAACCGTCTGGTTACAGTCGAAGGTCCGTTGGGCAAGCTAGAGCACCAGCACCACCCGGCTGTTTCGGTCGAGGTTGATGAGCCGACGTCATCAGTCAAGGTGACAAGGCAGGATGACGACCGAATTTCGCGCTCGGTGCACGGCCTCACTCGGGCTTTAGTCAATAATATGGTCGAGGGTGTCACGAAAGGGTACGAAAAGAAACTCGAGATTGTCGGCGTGGGCTACCTCGCAGCACTGCAGAAGGATGTACTGCAGTTGCGAGTCGGTTTCGCCAATGAGTTGCACGTTCCCGTGCCGCAGGGGCTTACCGTTACCTGCCCTGACCAGACCCATGTCACTATTAAGGGCATCGATAAGCAACTCGTTGGTCAATTTGCAGCTGAGGTGCGGTCGATGCGGAAGCCAGAGCCCTACAAGGGCAAGGGTATTCGTTATGAAAATGAACAGGTACGGCGGAAGGCTGGTAAGGCTGTCACGAAGTAAGGTTGGGCTCGCGGCTCATCTTGCATGACCGCTGTCATCCACATCGACCTATCAACACAGGAATAAAAATGGCCTCGGTGTAGTCTTGAGGCTGAGCAAGGAGTTAAGTCATGGATCAAGCGAGGTCAAACCTGCGGCAGAGGATTCGTCGGCAGCGGCGTGTTCGGAAGCCACTTCGGGGAACCCCCGAGCGGCCGCGGCTGTCGGTTCGTCGCAGTCACAAGCACATTTATGCTCAGATCATTGACGACACCTCGGGACGTACGCTAGCGGCCGCCTCGACGGTTGAGCCACAGCTGAAAACGACGGTTTCGTTCGGTGGCAATAAAGATGCGGCAACCGCCATTGGAAAGACAGTTGCTGAACGAGCTAAGGCAGCGGGTGTGTCGCAGGTCTGTTTTGATCGCGGCCCGTGTCGTTATCACGGTCGTGTGGCAGCCCTCGCTGATGCTGCCCGCGAGGCGGGACTGGAATTCTGAACACCCTAAACTTTGTGGAGAGAGAGCGTGGCGAGTAACGCATCATCAGGAAAAGAGTCCCGTGCAGGCGGAGAGTTCACCGAAAAAGTGGTGAAGGTTCGCCGTTGTGCAACCGTCGTTAAGGGCGGTCGACGCTTTAGTTTTGCTGGCCTTGTTGTTGTTGGGAACGGCAAGGGTAAGGTTGGCTGTGGGTATGGGAAGGCCAATGAAGTGCCGCCCGCCGTCGAGAAGGCAATCAAGGACGGAATGAAAAATCTCATTGAGGTTTCGGTCACCGCAGGCACTATTCCGCATCGCGTGGAAGGCTGGAGTGGCACCTCGAAGGTGGTCATGCTCCCTGCCAGCCCTGGTACAGGAATTATTGCCGGGGCTGCCGTGCGGGCCGTTTGTGAGTCCGCTGGGATTCAGGACGTTCTGACCAAAGCTTACGGTTCGGTCAATCCAGTCAACCTGGTCAAGGCGGCGATCAACGGCTTGGGGCAGTTGCGGACAATCGAAGAGACCGAAAGACTCCGCGGAGTCGCGCTCAGCGAATAAGCGAAAAAATACCAAACAGGTGCCGGCCGCTGCGGTTGGCGTGTCAAAGTTGCTGGTCCCCCAGGCAGGTTCGAAGCGATGAAACTCAACGACGTCAACAAGGGAATTCATAAAAACCGGAAGCGGCTGCGGATTGGCCGTGGTCCTGGGTCAGGGCGTGGCAAAACGTCTGGCCGCGGGCATAAGGGACAGGGCCAGTTGGCAGGCTGGAGTTCTCCTTCAATTTTTGAGGGTGGCCGGAGCCCGATTATTCGTCGGATCCCGAAACGCGGTTTCAATAATTGCCACGGACGAATCATCAAGAGCATCAATGTGGCTGACCTTGAGGCAGCTTTTGACGCCGGTACGGAAGTAACGCTTGATCTGCTGCGTTCCTCGGGTGTTGCCAAGGGCATCTGGCAAGAGCTCAAGATTCTGGGTGACGGGAATTTGTCAAAATCTCTGGCCGTTTCTGCTCATCGGTTCAGCAAGCAGGCCCGTGAGAAGATTCTTGCTGCGGGCGGGAGTGTCACGGAAGTTCCCGGCCCGGCTCCTGTTG
>Ga0075475_10000700_pt1 | contig 15824 bp, 13 predicted proteins | sample DEB08_DNA_10_FD_76342 | JGI IMG/M metagenome (GOLD analysis project Ga0075475, IMG submission 76342) | Aqueous microbial communities from the Delaware River and Bay under freshwater to marine salinity gradient to study organic matter... | ecosystem: Environmental > Aquatic > Marine > Coastal ... | reverse complement strand
GACTCTGTAGGTGTATTCTTTTTCTTCACAGGGAATTCATTTATTTACGCAATGTACTACGAAATGTATCGTATATTAAATTTTAAATACGATTAATTTCGTAAATTAAGAATGAATTAACGGTCGGGTTACTGAGTCAGCCTCAAAGCATACTACCTGGCAGGAGAGTATCAAAGCGAATGGTATGAAGATGCTCATAACGGTCAGGAATATAAAGAGGGAGGCTACTGCTTGTCTGTCTTCAGCATGAATGGTAAATCCCAAGCCCTTGAGATCGTACAGGAGAAAAAAGGTGATTTCAATTCTCCGGTACTCAGTTATGAGATGGAGCTCATCGGGCTACCTTTTAAGATTTTCACAGCATCGGCAGATGGTAAAGAGCTCAAGATTAAGGAAGGTAAAATCAAACTTGACTCAGGCTTTAAGACGCTCACCATAGCTGCTAAAAAATAGTTATTTTAGGTTTTTTCCTTCTACAAGTAAAAAGCTTATCAAATGAAAACGATCAAAGGCCCCGGAATTTTTCTGGCGCAATTCACTGGTGATAAAGAACCATTTAACAGTCTGGAGGGCTTGTGTCAATGGGTATCAGATCTTGGCTACAAGGGAATTCAGATTCCTACGGATCAGACCATACTTATGGATCTTAAGTTAGCCGCAGAAAGTAAAGATTATTGCGATGAATTGAAGGGCAAAATTGCATCCTACGGCCTTGAGATCACCGAATTATCAACGCATCTCCAAGGACAGTTGGTAGCAGTACATCCAGCATATGATCAACTTTTTGATGCATTTGCACCAAAGGAAGTACATAATAATCCAAAGGCAAGACAGGAATGGGCTGTTCAACAGGTTAAATATTCTGCTATGGCATCGCGTAATCTGAGCTTGAGTGCCCAGGTAAGCTTTAGCGGAGCACTGGCATGGCCCTATCTTTATAATTGGCCGCAAAGACCTAAAGGCCTGGTTGAAGAAAGCTTCGATGAGTTGGCAAGACGATGGCGTCCTATTGTGGATGTGTACGAAGAAAATGGAATAGACCTCTGCTTCGAAATTCATGCGGGCGAAGATTTGCACGATGGTATCACTTTTGAAATGTTGCTGGAGCGACTTGATAATCACCCGCGTGTAAATATGCTTTATGACCCAAGCCATTTTATTCTTCAGCAACTGGATTATATAGAACATATTGACATATACCACGAACGGTTAAAAATGTTCCATGTCAAAGACGCCGAGTATAATCCTACTGGGCGCAAAGGGGTGTATGGCGGATACCAGGACTGGATAGACCGAGCAGGCCGATTTAGATCACTTGGCGATGGCCAGGTTGATTTTCAGACCATATTCAGTAAGCTTTCACAGTATGGTTATGATGGCTGGGCTGTCATGGAATGGGAGTGTTGTATTAAGTCACCGCAACAAGGCGCTCAAGAAGGGGCAGCATTCATTTCAGAGCACATCATTGAAGTAACCGATAAGGCCTTTGACGATTTTGCAGATTCTGGGGTAGACAGAGATACCATCAAGAAGCTACTTGGATTGTCATGATGAAGGAGGTAATTAGAATCAAATGGCTCTATATAATTACAGGATTTATCCACCTGCTTTCGCTGAGTCTTTCATTCAGTCAGGTATACATACAGGATTTGATGTATGGACTAAGTAAGATTGCTTTGATGCCGCTGCTTATTGTTATTGTATTGATGTACAAACAAAAGTTTGCGGAACACAATAAGCTTTGGAATCTTATGATTGCCGCACTGTTATTTTCTTTCTTCGGAGATTTTTTATTGCTTGACTTTTTTACTGGCAAACTTTTTTTTCTTGGAGGACTATCCTGTTTTCTGGTTACTCATGTTTTGTATATAATGATCTTCGCAGCCGGCCGAAAAGGACCTATTGAGTGGAACGGTTTAGCTGCTTTAATTTTTCTGATTTTAATTCTTGTCTGGGCAGCTTGGTTTTATATTCTGATCTATGATGCTTTAGGAAATATGATAATCCCTGTTACACTATATATTATTGTCATCGGGCTAATGGCCATACAGGCTGTTTATAGATATGCTTATGTAAATCGACTCAGCTACGGACTTGTCTTAATAGGTGCTCTGGCTTTTATGCTATCTGATAGTTTCGTAGCCTGGCGCGTTTTCATGGAAGATTTCAACCATTCAGGCGTTCTGGTGATGTCTACGTATATCCTTGCGCAGTTTTGTATCGTTGAAGGTGTATACAGGAATAATTTGTCCCGGTCTCAATGATATCTTTTAAAAAAATAGGCAGGTTTTTTTTTCTGGTTGTAGTACTTACACTATTAAATCCGGTTTTGACTGAAGCCCAGGTGACTGCCGATTCTGTTCAATTGGAGTATGCTAGCGATACCTTGGATCTGATTTATTATCCTTTAAAAACCTACTTAAGAGCCAGCTCAAAGGCTATTGAAATCGGCAGGGAAAGCCGGGAGTTTGCAGCTACATTCCAGGACCCATCCAGGGTTTTATACCGCGTGCCGGGAGTAAGCCTCGACAATGATCAAAACAACAGCATAAGCTACAGGGGAATACCACCCGAATATGTGCAATGGAGTTTTTACGGTGCTGAAATAGTAAACCCCAATCACCTGACGAATGCCGGCCGTATCAGCGATGAGAGCAGTCCTTCATCGGGCGGTGTTTTGGGTATACCCTTTGATGTGATCCACCGCTTCAGTTTTTATGGCAGTCCTGCTTCCTTAATCGCCCAGTCATCCAGCGGCAGTATTGCGGACTTCAACTTCTCAAATCGTTCTGACAGCTTTATCAAACTTGGATTGCTTGGGATGGAAGCCGCCATCCAGACGGAGGGAAGATTTGAAACCAAAGCTCATTTCAGGTATTCTTTTGTCGGCCTTCTTGGTGACCTGGGCATTGACTTTGATGGGGAGAGTATCAAGTTTTACGATGGCTTTGTAAGAACGAAATTGAATGAAAATCTTTCAGTGATAGTTTCCGCTGGGCGCAGTACCAATGACAGGCAGCCGGCAGCGGATAGCAGCCAGGTAAAAACACTACAGGATCTCTACACTATCCGATTCCGCTCACAGTTTTTTATTGCAGGTCTCGAACACCAATCCGCAAATACGCATCACGCTCTTTTTTATTCCAGGAGCCTTGATGAACGAGAGGCCATTTTTGAACAGCTTCAAGGCATTGACCAGGTCTTTGAAGACAATCAAAGCGAGTCTGAAGCAGAAAAAGTTTCCTATGCCGGATCATATAACTGGTATGCTAATAATTCTGTTCTGAAAGCCATAGCGCGTTTTGGCTACAGCCTCAATAAATTTGAAAGGGATGGATTAGAACTTACGGGTAAGAACAACCATGCATTCCTGGGTTTGTCCTGGGAAGGAGTGAAGCGATATGACAGGGTTAAAATCAGTTTCAGGCCAGAGCTTGGCCTGCAATACCTCTTTGACTATAGTGGAGCTTTGAGAGTGGAGCCCAGCTTTTATTGGGAATTGAATGATGGGAACCATTACATCACCTTTAAAGCCTCCCGACGTTATAGGCGACAGCGATATACCGAAGTGGATTCAAAGGATTTGATCGCTTCACGCATAGACAGAAATGATGCACTTTCACTTGAATATCGCTTACAAGTAGAGAAGCATGGATTGATAGCAGCTGTCCGCGCGTATAAGATTAACCACACCCATCCACACTTTGCCGTAGAGTATCTTCTTTACAGGAACTCGACTAATTGGACAGGCTCCGTCCTCGATAATATATGGATGGAAGGGCAAACAAACAGATCAAGAGGTATCGAATGGATGCTCGATAAGTCTTGGGGAAAAGATTGGCACACACAAATAAATTATGGACTTATGGACGTCCGGAACATGGATGAAGATGTCGAGGGTAATTTTGATTTTGGATATACCATGAATGCCATGCTATCCAAGCTTTTGCATTTTAAAAATGGAAAAACTATGCTCATCAATATGGCCTATCATGGACGAGGAGGAATGGTGCAATACCTTCCACCGGAAAATATTGCATGGTCGAAAATTAAATTGGGTGATTACAAACGATTGGATTTAAGGCTTGAATTTGGAAATGATACAAGCAGCTGGATACTTGATATCCAAAATGTAGCCGGCTTTGAAAATGACGCGTATTATTATTTTGATGCTTATCTGGATAAAAATCTGTTGGAAAAACAGCTCGGAACCATACCGGTCTTAAGTTACAAACGCGTATTTTAGAAGGCTTTGAAAAATAAAAGGACATGAAAAGAAGAAAGTTTATGGGACAGGGGAGTTTGGCTCTTGCCTCGCTGATGCTCATGCGGTGCAAGGCAGAACAAAACAAGAAGAAAATTGAAGAATCTACAGGGAAAAAACTCGGAGATTTTGGCCTGCAGTTGTGGTCAGTGAGGGCACTCATGGATGAGGATGTCATTGGGACACTTAAAAGCCTTTCTGAAATCGGGTATAAAGAAATTGAAGGGATGGGAGGTGCCTATGCTGATGGCAAGGTGCACGGATTTGAATTGAAGGAATTCAAATCAATTATTGGCGATTTAGGTCTAAAGCTGAGCTCAACCCACACTCCCGGCACAGGAAGAAATTCTGAAAAGGATACCGTGAATATGACCCACAATTGGGAAAGGTATTGCAGTGATATGGCAGAGCTGGGTGTCGAGACGGTTATTCTGGCTTGGCTTGATGAGGGGCAGCGTGAATCACTGGATGACTTTAAATACACAACGGACTTGTTGAATGACTGCGCTGTGACAGCAAATAAGTATGGCATGTCAATGGCTTATCACAATCATGATTTTGAGTTTTATCCCATTGATGATCAGGTCCCATATGACTTGATGCTCAACATGACGGATCCAGAACATGTGAATTTTGAAATGGACCATTATTGGGTGGAATACGGTGGCGCCAACAGTCTCGAATATTTCAAAAACTATCCTGGCCGATTCCATTACTGGCATGTCAAGGATATGGCAAATACCGAAGACCGCTTTTACACACCGGTAGGGAAAGGCATCATTGATTATGTGGAAATATTTAAAAACGAAGAGCTGTCAGGCATGAAAAAATTCTTCGTCGAGCAGGATGATTTCAGGGATTATGAGCCTTTGGCTGGTATGGAGATAAGCCATGATTATCTTCGAAATATGGTCTATTGATGCCACGCGGGCTTAAAAGTATTTGGAAATAATCTTCAATGAAAAAGCTCAAGGACTATTTTGATGATCAATGTGTAGTCAATATCTCTTCAAAGCTGAGTGTTGCTCAAGATGATTTTCCGGTGGATCAATTTATCAAGGATGCCGTTGAGGGATTAGAGAATCCTGAGTTATAGGTATGTGTGAAAAAGAACGGGAATTCAATTTAGAGTCACCTTCATGACCCTTGGTTCAAAAGCTGGAAATCCTGCATCTGATAGTGAGTCCGCCCAATCCCGGATCCTATGGTACTTTCAACGATTATTTCTGGCAATGGTGTTTGTCTTCAGTTGTAGAACAATATGGTCAGGAGGACAGGCAAGCTTCTATGGAATTTATATATGAACTGACACAAAGGTCAACAGGAGAATTTGTGGTAAGGCCTTTTTTGATGGAAGATCCCTGATTTTATATTTCAACGTCTAACGCCCTGGGCTGCTGATCCCAGCTTCCATGTCAGGCGGTTCTGTTCAGAGAGGCTCCGCCCTTTATAGCCCTTGGCATGTAAGTGTATATATTTTGTTGATAAACCGCAAGCAGTTTTTAAACTCTTGAAAAACCTGTCCACAGACAAGTAAAAATATGTGTTGACTTCAGTGGCCAACCACATAGGAGATATGCCCAAGCTAAATTATAATCTGACTATGGGAGTTGTAATCCTGGTCAAATAAGGATCTTAAGTCAACTTAATATCTGATAAAGCATGCTTTCCGAAATCCAAGAAAAAAGGGCGATGAACGTGCTGCTGTACTTTTTGAAAAGCTTAACCGGTTAATAAATACCTGGAATAAGTCTCCAGGATTGATTGATATATTCTTTGAATTCAACAGAGCCAGAATATTTCTCATTCCACTTTTTTTCCAAAGGTGGAATACCGCTGAAAAATATCAATAAGAATATCAACCATAGCGGTCCGATCAGAGTCCAGGTCCAATACATAATTGGCAGGTTTGCCGTGACAGATAGCGATAAGAAGGTCCAGAATAATATCTCCCCCAGGTAGTTGGGGTGTCTGATCTTTTTCCACAAGCCGGTCTGCATAAAACGGCTGGGCTGTTTTATTTTAAAGGTAAATTTCTGATGATCTGCCACCGCTTCCAAGATCAGAGCCAGCAAAGATAAAATGACCAAGGCGTAGGATAGATATCCCGGATTCAAGTCTCCATACCAGGATGCAAAACTTAGGGCGTTGATAATTATCGCTACACTTACGCCCTGCATAATCCAGAAACCCAGGAAGGAGATAAATTTTTCACGTATCCCATCAAAGCGCTTGTCCCTGCCCATTTTATGAACACGTATAAAAAGGTAGGATCCTAGCCTTAATGCCCATAGTATTACCAGTGCGAGCAGTAGCTTATGGAACAAACTGTCTGTATTGAAACGAAAAACAGCATATGTACCAACAGCAATGAATGATAGGCTATAGGAAAGATCAGTCAACTTGTCTGTCTGGAAAAAATAGGCTACCAGAAATAGACAGAGGTTGAACACCAGAGATATCAATAGGACGTCAAGGAATACTGCGATCATAAACTTGGAACAAAAGCCAGGTGCAAATGTTTTACAACTGAAAACAAGGCTATGAAGAAAAAGCTAATTATCGCAGGAGGTAGCGGCTTATTGGGTCACCGATTAATCGAGATGTTGGATAAGGATAAATATGATATTTATGTTTTGAGTCGATCAAAAACGGACCGGGAAGGTGCAGTTAGTTTCGTAAAATGGGATACCGATAAAAATTATATTGAGTTGCCAGAAGAATGGAGGCCTGATATTATTATCAATCTTGCCGGTGCGGGTATTGCAGATAAACGATGGTCGGCTGATCGTAAACGTATTATCCTTGAATCCCGGGTTAATTCTGCAAGGACACTCGAAATAGCCTTGTCCGAAATGAATGTCAAACCGGAAGTGTTTGTCTCGGCATCAGCGATCGGCTATTATGGTGATAGGGGTGAAGAAATACTCACAGAAGAAAGTACAGGCGGCAATGCTTTTCTGCCGGAGGTATGTACGGTATGGGAGGAAGCCAATGTGTCTTCTGCGAGCAAGGCCGAAAGGCAGGTCATGTTCCGCATTGGTATAGTGCTAAGTACGAAGGGGGGTGCCCTGGCAGAGATTCTTAAAACCACCGCAACAGGCGTCTATGGTTATTTTGGTGATGGCTCAGCCTATTATTCCTGGATTCATATTGATGACTTATGCCGGATGATGATCCAATCGATAGAAGATGAAAACTATAGAGGGATTTATAATGGCACAGCGGAAAATCCAGTCACCATCAAAGAGCTTGTGCGCGATGTCAAAAAAGCAAAACGCGGCATAGGCCCCCTGCTTCCGGTCCCGGCATTCATTTTGAAACTAGCTATGGGTGAAATGGCAAGCATGCTATTGGCAAGTATGCGCGTGGTGCCAAAGAAAGCCTTAAGCCAGGGTTTCAAATTTAAATTCTCCAAAGCGCAATGCGCGATCGAAGATCTTATTGAAAGGAAGATCTAATCTTCAAAAACCTGAATGGTTTTCTTCTTAGTGATCAGCTCGGTAAACTTACCTTTAAACCGGGTTGCTTTGACAAGGTGATTATCGATCCAATGGTAGTTACCTCCGCGTGGTTTGCCCATCAAAAGGCCATGGTACTTGAAACCGTTATCATCGAGCCATGTTTCTGTGATTTCACGATGATCTTCAGTCCTTGACGTAAAAAAGGTAATGAAGTGACCTTCTTCGTACCACTTATTGAGCACTTCTAGGGCATCCGGGTACAATTCAGCGGTAACCATTCTTTCGGGTTCTTCATTCGGTATATCATCACAAATGGTTCCGTCAATATCTATGAGATAATTTTTGATGCCTTCCGGCAACTGGGGACTCAGGTGATTGCCATCCTTATCTACAAGATCTTGTAACTGACTGTCTTTATTTTCGTGCTTGCTCATTTTCTTAATTAAAACTCAAATAATTTTCTGGGTTTGTCGGCACCCCATCTTTCCATAGTTCAAAGTGGACATGAGGGCCAGAACTAAGTTCGCCTGTATTTCCAATAATGGCAATGGCCTCACACTTTTTTACCCGCTCGCCGGTTTTTTTAAGCAAAACAGAATTATGCTTAAATATCGAAATCAGATTGCTGCTATGCTGAACGCTGATGGTATGACCCGTTTTATCGGACCAATCAGAATTGATAACGACACCATCCAGAATATTCTGGATGGGTGTATCCTTTGGCGCTACGATGTCTATTCCATAATGCGTCTTTTCAGGATCAAATTCTTTGCTTATTTCTCCTTTGAGTGGGGTACAAAAATAATAATGTTCAAGGGACACGCCCTTAGAAATCATGCCTTTATTTGCATTTATATTTGAAATTATATTTCCATTCCGGCTTTCCGTTGATAAATTTTCAATGCGTGTGTCTGAAGGGTTAAGCAAGCTTTTGAAACCCTCAGTATAGGTGCGCTGGGCATTTATGTCTTTTTCGAGGCCCTCTATTTTCTCACTCAGCTCTATATAAATGGCGTTATTGGTAATCTCCGCATATCCCGGGACCAGGTATCTGAACGGGGTAAAGGCAATGAGGCAATATGTAAGTCCCATAATAAGCAGAATGGCCAGAACAATTCCGGTCAGAAGCCGAGATAAGGAAAAGCGTGTTGAACGGAGTTCTCGAAGTGTGTCATCATCAATGACAACCAGCCTGTAATGATCTGAAAGTTTGGATTTTTTCTGAGCTTTATTGTCTTGCCTATGGCTCATTTTTTGATTTCTCTTCTGCCCTTGAAAAAACAGGCATTCTTTTTGACAAAATCTTTAATAGTTTTGCGCTGGATTGTATAATAAATCATGCTCAAATCAGTTATTTACACTGAAATACCAATACTGAGACTGCAAAGCTAAAGTAAATTTAGCTGGCATGGTATATAAGCCCGGCAGCGAAACCCCGAATTTTAGATATTCCAGATTGAAAGCGTATACATATTTTTTAATATCATTTTGTTTTTTGACACTGGCACTTTCCTGTTCCACAACGCGGAAGAAGGAAGATGTTAAGGGTATTAAGAAGCTTTATCATAACACCACCGCAAAGTTTAACGGGTATTTCAATGCAGAAGAGTTGATAGACGAAACCATGCTCAAACTGCAGGAAATGCATGTAGACAATTACAATTCTATTCTAGATGTTTACGACTACATAGAAGTGGATAATCCCCAATCCATCAAGGAAGACATGGATAAAGCCATCGAAAAGGTTTCCGTTGTAGCTACAGTCCATGATGTCAGTAATTATGTGGATGACTGTTACCTCATCATAGGTAAAGCGCAATATATTAAGCAGGATTATATAGCTGCCGAGGAGACATTCCAGTATTTCGAGGAAATGTTCGATCCTAAAAACCCATACGGACGGGCGTATAACAGTTCTTCCAGGAACAGCACGTCGGGAAGGAAGTCTAAGAAGGAAATAAAGCAGGAGCGCAAGGAGAAAGAGAACGAAAGGGAAGAGAAGAAGAAGGCGCGCGATGACGAACGCAAGGATAAAGAAAAGCAGAAGAAAGAAGAAACAAAGCAAAGGGAACGGGATAAGAAGGATCGGCGTAAGGCAGCCAGTAAAGGACGTTCTTCAAGTTCTAAGAAGCGCCTATCCAGGGAAGAGCGTGACAAATTAAGGCAGGAAGAGGCACAGAAAGATGAGATGAAAAATGTGATGTCAGAGGCGGAGTCTAAAGTTTCAGATGCTGAAATCGAAGCACTTCAGCAAGCCAGAGAGACAATGCTCGAAGAACAAAAAGAAGAGGAAGCCCGCCGGGAAAAGCTTGAAAAGGAAAAAGAAGAGCAGAAGAAAAAGGAAGAAGAGAAATACAAGAATCAGGGTGAAGGCGCCATTTTCAAAAACAGGTCGGCCTACACCATGGGACTGTATTGGCTGGGCAGGACATATATAGAAACTGAACGATTCAGTTCGGCGGACTTTATCTTCAGGGAACTCGAGAAAACACCGGGCCTGAAGGATGAGCTCGCAAATATGATCCCTGCTGCCAAGGCCCATATGTGTCTCAAGACTAAAGAATATGGCAATGCTCTTGAGTATCTCGAAGAAGCCATAGATAAAGAGAAAGACAGAAACAAGCGTGCGCGATATGCATTTATTATGGCCCAGATATATGAGAGGGTAAATGCAAATCCACGCGCCTATGATTCATACAAGCGGGCAAAAAAATTCAGTACCGACTACGAGCTTGATTTCAATGCTATACTGAACGAGACTAAGCTGGCGTATACCGAAGGTTCTTCGTCTCGAAAAAAAACACTCAACAAGCTGAATAACATACTGGCGGAGAGAAAGAATCAACCCTACCAGGATCAAATTTATTTTACCCTTGCCCAAATCAAACTGGATGAAGGCGATATCGAAGGAGCGATAGCAGATTTTGAAATGGCCATTGGCTCCTCTGGGAATAATAAAAATGTAACTCTGGAGGCTTATTACCGATTAGCTGAACTGCTCTTTGAAAATGGCTTTTATACTGAAGCGAAGACCAATTACGAGGAAGCCCTTAAGATTATGAGCAAGAATGACGACCGCTACAGATCTGTAGAGCGGCTTTCAGAAAACCTGAACGATATAGCCGAAAATATTAATACGGTCGAGTTGCAGGACAGCCTTCTTGAACTAAGCAAATTGTCCGAGGCAGACCTCAGGGATGTAGCCAAGAGTATTGTGGAAGAACGCAAAGCATCTGGCGAGACTGTTGATCCTGATAAGACGGATGACCTGAGGAAAAGCAATATTATCAGTTCCAACAGACAGCTAGGTGCGGGCAGAAGTAACTTTTTTGCCTACAACCCGGTAGCCCTTAACCAGGGTAAGCTTGAGTTTGCCAGAATCTGGGGAGACAGAGTACTTGAGGATAACTGGAGGCGATCGCTTCGATCAAATGCAGGGCTGACAGCTGAAGATATTGTGGGTGAATTGGATGATCAAGAAGAAGAAGTTGTTACCGAAGAAGAGTTGAGAGAGGTGCTAAAAGATATTCCAAGAAATCCAACTCAGATTGCTTCGGCGGAAAAGCGCATCCAAAATGCCTTGTTCCAATTGGGTGTCTTATTCAGGGAGCGTATACGCAATTATGAAAAGTCTATAGAGGTTTTGGAACGTCTGACCAATGAGTATCCTGATTATGAGCGCAGGGATGAAGCATTGTTCTATTTATATCTTTCCTACCTGGAATTAGATAATGATGCCAAGGCGAATTCAATGCTGGCTGAATTAAGACGTAATTATCCCGAATCAAAATTTACCAAACTTGCCACAGATCCTACCTATGCACAGGCATTAAAGGATAAGGAAGACTCTATAGAGAAATACTATGATAAGACCTATACAGCCTTTGAGGATGGTGAACATGAGACGGTCTTGTCGCTTATTGGTGAAAAAGATAAGTTGTATGGCAGGAATAAAACCTACAATGCGAAGTTTGATTTATTGAAAGCAATCAGTACAGGCAAGGTACAGGGTAAACAAGCGTATATCGATGGTTTGCAGCAGGTGATAAGGTCGTACCCTAATTCCCCTGAGGAAACAAGAGCCCGCGAGATCTTGAGATTCTTAAAAGGAGACCAGGAAGCATTCGATCAAATCATTTATGAAGAAGCCTTGGAAGCTTTTGAGATTGCCCCTGAAAAGCAACACTATGTATTTGTGGTTACCTATGATATGGACCAACGTACATTTGATAATACAAAAGTTGAAATCCTCAACTATAACAAGAAATTTCATCGATTCGATAACCTTAAGATCAGCAACATATACCTCAACCAGCAAAATAAGGCGCGAATCATTCTGATCCGGTCATTTGAAAACCAGGAAAAGGCGATGAAGTATTACGAAGGGGTACAGAAGAATAAAGAGCTTTTTATTAGAGACCCTCAGCTGGGCTATGACATTTTTCCTGTCACGCAGAAAAACTACAGGGAAGTTATCAAGCAAAAGGGAATTACAAACTACCGCGCATTTTTCCTGCAAACATACCTTAGCGATAAAGAAAACTAATCGTTCAGTTTATTATCTTTTAGCAGTTCATCGATATCAGGACATACAAGGTAGCGACGATCAAGTTCGACATATGTTTCTTTGAGTTTGTCTTCCAGCCATTTTGAGAAGTACTCGCTCTTTTTACTTTCCTTGGCAAAATTCAGAATCTTTGTGTAGTCCTGTTCAAGGCTTGCCTTGTGAGGTTTTGTTTTTGATTCAAGCTTTATCAGTCTATAGTATGTCTCACCCGTCGGCAGTGGATATTCAAGAGCTTCAGTTATATCGCCAACTTCGAGTTCTTCAATAGCAAAATATATATCGGATGGCAGCTCTGCGGTTTCGAAGCTCGTTTTTCCGGTATTGGGATTCTGCATCCTTCCATTATTATGATAGGAAGGCACCTCATCGTTAGAATGTTGTTTGACAGCTTCTTCAAAGCTCAGCTTGCCGCCTTCAATATCTGATTTGATGCTGTCCAGCTTTATACGGGCCAGCTCACGATCAGAATCTGTAATATTCGGTTTTACCAGGATATGCTTGACGTGAATATTATTTCCGCGTCTTTCAATCATTTTTATGATGTGGAAACCATGCATGGATTCTACAGGATCCGAAAGTTCACCGACCTCAAGGGAGAATGCCGCAGACTCAAATTCTTGAACATAGACGCCACGTTTAGCAAAGCCTAAATCTCCGCCGCGCGAACCTGAACCCGGGTCATCTGAATAGATTTTGGCGAGGTCTTCGAACGCCTCTCCTCCTTCAAGGATGCGTTTCCTGATGTCAATTATTTGCTGAAGGGCTTTACTTCTTTCTTCGCTGTTGACTTCTGGCGCCAAGACTATTTCAGAGAGTTCAACTTCAGCATTTAGATAAGGAATACTGTCGGTTGGAATGGAGTTGAAAAAATCTTTTACTTCCTTTGGAGTTATATCGACTTCATTGATGACCTGGTTTTGCATCTGTTGAGCCAGCATTTGTTGTCTCAGGTCTTCTCTGAGGTTATCTCTCATTTCGGAGATTGTCATGCCATAATATTCTTCAAAAAAAGATTCGTCACCATTCATTTGTCTTAGGACATTCTCGATTCTCAATTCAAGATTGGATTCGAGTTGACTTTCTGAGACTTCAACGCTATCCAGTTTGGCCTGGTGCACTATCAACTTTTGAGCAATCAAGGACTGCATGATTTCACATTTAAGTTCTTCCCCGACGGCTGCCATTCTTTGGGCCTGGTATGCATACTGGTCTTCCACATCTGACAAAAGTATGGTTTCAGTACCTACGCGGGCGATAACTTTATCTATGAGCAAAGCCTGTTGGCTGTAAAGCCCAGCTGAGGCTGAAAGCAAAACAAGCAGTATGAGGCTTGTGAGTTTAATTGTTTTTATTGCCATAAATCTTGATCTCTTTACTTTGAATTTTTTCATTGAAAAGTTCACTTTTATGTGATTTTAACAATGCTTTTATCCTGTCCTGGAGTATGCGCAGTTTAATCCTTTCCTTGACAAACTCCATCGGGGGCAGATCATTCTGGTCAATTATCTCAAGTACTTTAAGATAAAAGTGCTGATCATTTTGTTCAAGTGCATATTCTCCGGGGCGGTTTAACGATATTTTAGCAAATAGACTTTCGGGGCTTATCGACCTCAAATCAGAAATATATTGCCATTCCTGCGGGTCAAGAAAAGCAAGCCCCTGACTTTTTTCAACATAAATTTTCAAGGCAGGCAGGTCTTCGGTTGTCCACAGGTTTTTCAATGTGCTGGTATCTCGTACAGAGTCCAGCCTTATGAGAAGCAACCGGACTATGGGCTCCGAAAGTTTGAAGTCCTCAGAGTGCTTCAAGTAAAATGTGTCAATCGCTTCTTGTGCTACGACGGTATCAAGTAAATTCTTTACAATTCTGTTCTCCAGTTCAGAAATGTAAAGGGATCGCTCGTAGTCTTGTATCAGTTTTTGTATCCTTTTTTTATCCTTGAGCTTTTTTTGTGCTTCTTCAAATAGGATGAGGTCGATAAGCCACTCATCAATGAACCTGGTTGCCGCTATTTGCGAATCGATGGGATTATTGAAATTGCCAATTCCGGAAACGATTTCCTGGATGTACAGCTTTTTGCCATATGCTTCAGCAACAAGGTTCGGATCTTTGCTTTTATCCAGCAGGCCATTGCATGACATGCCAAGGATTGAAACCGATATAAGGAATAGGCATTTATTCAAATCAATTATCTTTAATGATGCTGTTCAAGACATCTTTTTTGATTTTGACAGGATATGACTTGGCCAGCGATTTTACCCATTTTTCTTCAAGAAAATCCTGGTAGTCAGCTATCACATAGCCGCGTGCTTCGTCAAGGGTTTTTTCCTGAGGAGGCACCATGTCCTTGAATGCAAGAAAGCTTGGGGGAGCAGGTTTGTTTTTCAAGTTTGACACGCCGAATTTTTCAAGTTTCATTTCCTTGATCAGATCGGATGACTTTTCGAGTGTCAATTCTTGAAATTGAAAACCTACCTGATCATGTTTTCCATACTTCTCAACTATCCTGTCATGCTCTTTTTTCTGTGCATAACTGTAAACTGAAATAGCCGCAACCTCATCGCCTTGTACAGTGTACTTATAGACGGCAACGCGCTCGGGCCACATATATTTTTTGTCTGTGCTTTCAAAGAATTTTCGCAATCCGGCAGTATCCTGAGAGGCCTTATCCCATACTTCCTGCTTTGTAATTTCAAACAGTAAAATGCCTTCTCGGTATTCTCGCATCAAAGCCCTGAAATCATGATACTTTTCTTCAAGGTGTGCTTCCTCATAGGCCAGAATCTTCTCATTTATATATTGATTATAAATTGACGTACATGATTCTGAGAGGGCGACATTCTTACTGAATTTGAGCCTTTCCCGCACATTGGATTTGCAGTAGGCAGTGAAGTCTGACAGAAGCATTTTTTCTCCTGCTAGTTCGTAAAGAACAAGGTCCTGGTCCAGGGCAGGAATCTGCCATTTATAACTATAGAATTGCTGGTCCAGGCTGTCGATCAAGATCTGAAGTACAGTCAGGTTTTCAGTGAAACCAGCTTCACGTTTGACATCGTCGATCATCTTTTGTTCGGCAATTCTAAAACGGTCATTATTGTTGATTTTGGCCTGAATCCTTTTTCTTAACCGTTCCTTGTCAGATGTGTCTCTTTTTGAAATTCTTTTGATGATGTGAAATCCAAGATCGGTTTCTACGGCTTGAGAGTAGGCTCCGTCCTCACTCAGTGAAAAGGCCATGTCTTCAAAGTTTTTTTCGTACTGATTGATTTTAAAATAACCTACATACCCGCCATTGGACTTTGATTTCAGGTCCTCGGAAAATTTGGCTGCCATATTTTCGAAGTTTCTTCCTTCTTCAAGCAGACCATATACAGAGTCAATTAATAACCTGGCCTGAGTACGTGTTCTTCCTGATTTGCGCACCAGAATATGGGCAATTTCCATCTCGCCACGCGCCGCTCTGCGGTTCGTTGTGCGCACAATGTGCCATCCCATTTTAGAACGGACAGGTTCTGATATGTCTCCATG
>Ga0075475_10000699_pt1 | contig 15836 bp, 20 predicted proteins | sample DEB08_DNA_10_FD_76342 | JGI IMG/M metagenome (GOLD analysis project Ga0075475, IMG submission 76342) | Aqueous microbial communities from the Delaware River and Bay under freshwater to marine salinity gradient to study organic matter... | ecosystem: Environmental > Aquatic > Marine > Coastal ... | reverse complement strand
TCGTTGCTTTGCTCATTTTCAATATACCATTTCAATAGTTCGTTAAGCTTTATTGATACCTCCTTCTTGCACTGCTTCTTCTTCTTTCTCGGAAGCTTTGGAAGGTCTTTAGCGCAATCGCATACAAGCTCAAGCACCTCTACATCGATTCTTATTTTCCCCATATTTATTGTTTTAAGTTAAGAGCGGGTGGGTATATGTTACCACCATTATCACCGGGCTGATCCATGGAATTTACGGCTGTTTATACTCTGATCAAGAGTTTCGCTCTATTATCTTCTTACACTTCTCGTAGTCCTCAATGGACTCGTAATAGGCAAGCACCACCTGCGGATCCTCATGGTTTTCAGGAAGGTAAAACTCTTCCTGCTCTGCAAGTTCGTCATAGGTTGTTTCACCTATAAGTAACAGGTAGGCGTTATGATAGGCCTCTTCCATTCTTTGTAAGATTTTCTGCAGCTTCTGTTATCCAACGCTCATACTCTTCGTAGGTCTCATCCTCCTGAGGTGCAGGAAATAAGATGTGAAGGAGTTCATGTATGATACTCTCTTCATCAAGATCAACATCATGGTATATGATGGCGCTTTTCTGTCCAAAATCCCGGGCAATGCCAATGAAATAGGACTCACCATCATACTCTATCTGCTCCGGATCTATTCTTTCCAGAGTTATGTTCCAATCTTCCAGTCGGAGTATCTTCATCCACTCCTTCAACATCTTTTCCATACTACAAATTTACAACTTCACATGAACCACCACTACACGCAAGCTCATTTGACAGATCAGTATTATCATCTATCTCAACAACCTTGGTCAGATCAACTTCAGAAAGAGCTGCATATCTTTTATTGAACTCTTCTTCAGTGATCTCCTCAAACGGTGCCTGTACATAAGTACCACCATCATAAGGAAGAACTGACAGACCATTGAAGGTGTCCTTGTTCTCCCACATCCATTCTACGATGCCTTCCCACTCATCAGGCTTTACTGATACAGTGGCAGATACATTATGCGTATTTGCTCCATGGATATGGCCTGATCTTACCCATTCTGTATTCCAACGCTGAACACGTTCCAGCATCTGCAAAGCTGTTTCATCCTCACGTAGAGTAGCTGTATCTGGAGCCTTCTGAGGGATCTCAATGACCGCAGAGTTAGGAATGAGCTTCATATCATCTACAAGCTCAGGATGATTGATTGCAAGATATTGGTACAATGCTTCATCTTTATTGCACTGCATACGTCTGATGTAATACTTTGAATGCCATGCATGGATACCGGAGCTTGTACCTACTACACATGAAGTGGTCCCTGAAGGCTTCACTGTAGTGATACGTGCAGCAGGATTGATACCTATTACCTGAGCAGTACTGTAATTGCTTTCTATTGCAATACCTGCAGCCTCTTTAAGATCAAGAGGATACACTGCACCGTTACAGATACCTGTCATACCTACACCTACAAGGGCATCCTTTTCAGTTGTCTCTTTCCAAATAGGTCTAAGGTAATGAAAGTCTGTAAAGCCTGCCTGTAGTGTACCAAAGAATGCAGCAGCTCTTGCACGATCATTTAGATCAAGCTGATCTGTTACATTACCTGCATTTATTTCTGTAAGGTTACAGAACTGGAAAGGTCTCAATGCTATCTCACAACATGGATTGGTACCCCAGTCCTTGTCATTTGTAAGATATGTACCTGGCTCTCCTGATCCTGACTCCTCTATCTTCTTCCATAGGTTTACAAAGAACTCCTTTGTGATCCTATGACGTAACAGTACAGCAGAGTTATTGGCACGTCCACGTTGAGGATTCTTCTCCCACCATGATCCGCTCTTACATGCTATCATCTCATCATCATCTGCAGAGAATAAAGAAATAAGTGCTGCCCGTCTGATACCTCCGGCAAGTACAGCATCTGCAATATGACAGATCATGTCATGTACTTCAATAGGTGTCAGCTTCTCACCATCCTCTTTACGCTCAAGCATAAGCTCAAGATTGAACAGACATTTCTTAAGCGGCTCAGGCCCAGGGGCTTTACCACCTGCAGTTACCAGTCTTGCACCTTTAGGTCTGATATCAGAGAAATCAAACACAGGCTTTGTCTTACGTAGTCCGAAGTAGGCTGCCATAAGATGACGCACTGCATCTGCCCATCCCTCAATGGAATCTCCTACAAGATACTTCTGCTTTTTCTTAGGCTTTACTATCTCTGGAAGGTTATTCACATGATCACGCTGTACAGAATATCCTACACCGGTACCACCAAGAAGCAGGAACATCGTCTCACTGAATGCACGGTAGTCATCAATAGGAAGATATGCACAGTTATATACCCTGGATTCTGACTTTTCAATTGCAGGTCCTGCAAATTGAGCACCTCTCATCGACATGAGTATCTTCTTATCATATATGAACTTGGCATTCTCTTCTATTTCAAGAGTAAGGTTGGGGTACTTCTTCTTCATCATAATGATGTACCTATCAACTATCTCTTCCCACGTCTCTCTTCTTTCTTCGTTCGATAAGTACTTTGCGTACTTGTTAAAGACAACTATGTCACTTAGGATCTGATTACTTTTATCCATTTGAATTGTTTAGAGACAGAAAAGACGAGGGGTTACCTCGTCTTTAACTGCCACTGTTATTATAATTACTGAGTTACCTCTTCTCCTAAGAGTTCGTTGAAATCAGGTTCAACGTAATTGATGGACTTCATTACCTTATGATCTGATTCTCTCTTGATCACGTAGTAACGTCCGTTGTCCATTTCCTGAAAATAGCATTTGATCTTTTGACCCTGTTTGTTGGGATGCTCTCCGTTAAGGTATGCTGTAACTGTCTCTTCCGCCTCTTCCTTTGAACTGCAGAACTTTGACATGTTACTCTCATAGATCTTGGTCATCACATAATTGATGTCAAGTCCATGTACCATACTCATACGTAAGGTCACCCACACAAGATCTCCAAGAGCGTCAGCTATCTCTACGATATTCTGAGTATCCCTGTTAAGAGCCTGTCTGAGCTCTTCAAGTTCCTCTACGATCTGTTCGTAATGGGATCCCTGAACATTTGATTCAGGAAATCCAGGTTGATTCATCTTTGGAAGTCCTCCGATACGACTCCAGTTTGCAACTCTATTGATAAGAGTTGGTCTTTTGACCACATACTTGGGTCCACCTCTATTCATTTTAGTTAGTTATTGAATTAAAAATATACTGAGATCACAAATATAATGTTTTAAACAACATCATAGACCTCATCTGCAGGTGCAAACCAATCATAATCCGGAAATTGCATAGCAATTTGCAGTTTAAGACCTGCAGTGTCAGTAGCCAGTACGACCACTATTCTTGTTTCCAACCTCTTTTTATGGGTCAGTACTACTTTATACGCTTTCATGTAGATTCCAGTCTATAGGCTCTTTACCCTGTTCTTCCAATACTATATTGCATTTACTGAAGATACCACTTTTAAGAAAACCTCCTCTTCTACCATAGGCCTCTGCTGCAGGATGGGATGCCTTGAGTACGGGATTGCCGTTCAGACACTTCTCAAATGCAGCAGCTTTGGATCCTAAGAAGATGACAGGCACATCAGGATATTCCTTTGTGATGGCTGTCAACAGTCTTTCAGTAAAAGGTCTCCACATCTCTGTATGGGAACCTATCCGTCCTGCTTCAAGTGTAAAGGCAGTGTTCAACATGAGAACCCCTTGCCTGCACCATGGCTCAAGAGTATGATCAGGATCAAGCTGAAGGACACCGGTAGTGTTCTCAACCTCCTCCAGTATCATCTTCAGTGAAAAAGGAACTGTCTTGGATCTCTCAATGTCAACTCCAAAGGCCACACCTGTAGGCTGTCCATACTTAGGATATGGATCCTGTCCTACAAGTATCACCTTTAAGTTCTCAGGTTGAGTAAGTTCAAATGCCCGGAAGGTATCTTTCTTGGAAGGTATTACCAAGGTAGCTGCCCGTAACTTTGCAACTCTCATACCAAGATCTGACATATCAGCCATTATAGGCTTCATGATCCTATCCCATTGCTTGAGATCTGAAGATCCTGTATCTGGTCTTATATGTTTCCCTATCTTCATCTATTATGTGATATAGTTCGGCAGAATCAGGAAGATCCTCGCCTATTCTTTCTTCTACTTTGGCCTTTCTCTTATCTGTCCTGTACAGGATACCATAGACCTCATGGGTCTTTTTCATTGAATGAAAATCAAGTATCCTTACCTTATAGGCATCTGACATCTGAGAGTATTTGCCTTTTACAAACTTAAGGAAGTCGTCCTCATATATCATAGGCACGTTGAACACGTACATGACCGAGAAATCATCGACCTCCAACCTGTCCACAAAGTCATCATGGTTCTTTATAATGGCCTCCAGTGCATTGAATGCATCAGTATAACCTTTACGTAAAAGAACATGAAGTCTCATGGTAGGTACATCTTCCATCCACAGGAATACATTCATGAAGTATGTGTCCCACATTACCTGAGACCTTGTATTGAATAACATCGGTGTCAGGAATATGGAAGAGTCAGACGTCTCCATGGAATACAGATAATAAAGGTTAGGTCCCTTCTTCTCTATACTCTCTATACGGAAGAGTCCGTCCTGGACAGGAATGATCCTGCCAGGAGCGTAACTCATACCGGAGTGACGTACTTCATGAATGGTCTTATCATCCTGCCGTATCTCTGCAGTATCATCGACTCTGATACTTACACAGGTAGGATCCTTTATTGTAACTGCAGTTGCTGTTTCCATGGTGCTGTACAGTTTAAAGGCATGTCATGATCGTGTGCATACACATTACGTGGATGTTGCCAAAGATCATTCTCATAGTGCCATGACAGATCTTCAAGAAGGGTTATCCAACCTCTATGATAGTTACCATACAGATCAGTATAACCGTAATCTCCTGCCCGCAGATCTGCATCAGATACAGTATATGTAAGAACTTCATTGCGTCCAGTAGTGCCTACTACAATGAACTTGAAGTTCTCAACAGTATAACCTTCAGAGATCTCATTGACGAACAGTTCTTCAACTGCTGCAGTGTACATGGAGGCCTGTAGATAATACTTGTACTTGATGAATGAAGATGCAAAATAGTATACACTGCTCGAAGTTGTCTTCAGATCCACAGGGTATATCTTCTTCTCCGCATGATCTACAAGTACAATATCAAGAAGGGCCTTGCATGTTACTCCTGACTGCTCCCAGAATACCGGTACCTGAAACTTCAGCTCAAGATCAGGATGTGCATTTCTGATAAAGAATCTTCTGGCAGAGCTGTCTGTCAGACAGTTCGCCTTCATTCTGCTCATCATATCATACTCTTCCTGAGAAATACAGACCTTACCATCATTCTCACATCTTTCGTTGATGTAGTCACTGAAGGTCTCAAACTGAGTAAGTGCGGTCTTCTTATAGGAAGGCTTGTAGTCAGAGGCTTCAAACGCAAGATCTGCAACATCAACATCTCCAAAAGGATCTGCAAGTTTGATGTTTATTGCAGCTTCTACCATACCTACCATCATTCCTGTAGGAGGAGTTGCAGTCGATACATAGTATCTCTCATTCCATTCATCCGGTGTCTGGAACATCAGAGCGTCAAATGCACTCCCTATACGGAATGCATCTGATTCTACACTTTCTCTGGGTTCTTTCACATTCATGGGGTGATCATCAAAGTCACTGAGAAGTGACCTTGATATACCCTCTGCATTTCTGTACTCCTGTTCATTCATAGATTTCATTTATTAGTTGTTTTAAGTGTGTATTTACTTTACTGTTGAACTGTTCAAACTCGCCAAATCCCTTAGGGGCCTTGATCCTGTGATCGAACATGTCGTCAAATATACTCAGATCCTCAGAATACTCAAGTCTTTCAAAGGTCTTTTTCAATTTTCTCACATGTGGTCCGAAAGTATACTCCTCCTTTGTACCTTTTGTAAGGCATAGCGGATGAACATACAGTACTGAGTCATGCGGAACATTGATGACAGAGCTACCTATTGCAGCGTTGATGGCAACATCCTTCTTAATGGATATCCTGTTCGTAGTATTGTTCTTTATGAATAATCCGAACAGTGGGATAACAACATCATCCTTATGTCTGTACATGACCCCATCCTTAAGGAACAGAGTATCATCATAAGGAGCTCTACTGCTCATCATATAGTTGGCAACATCATTTCCCACATGATCATTTACAAGATCCATTATATCCTTACGTTTCTTTCCATAACTGTGTATGATCTTACAGCTTATGGAGCTTGACCCTTGAATAATGGCATCAAGAGGAATGAATCTAGCTGAAGTGTTGTACTTCATCTCAAACAGAGGTACTGAGTTTGAGAATCCATAGATATAACCATCAATCACTCTATGTTCTACAGGCCAACCTGTGACCGGCATGGACCGTATCACCTTCTTATTGCTTTTATTGTGTATTATTCTCATAACTCTACGGTTTCCATCATCATTGAAAGATCATACTTTATGAAGAAAGGCAACTCCCTGGTCGCATCAGATCCATGATCAATGCATATCCAATTGTTCAAAACAGCGACCATCTTACCTGCAAGCATGGCTGCAGTGTGAGAAGTTGCCTTGTAACTGCATGCAAGATCCGGTACAGAGGAATCATCATACAGATGTTCTTTATACCTCTCTGCATTCTTAGGGGTCACTGCAAATAACTGAAACGCCTCAGCATTCATCCTACCATCTATGAAGAGCTTAGGGTTGTCCTGCTTCTCCCAGTTGGCGAACATGTCCTGTCTGGCCTGCATGTTATCAAAACATGAGACCATGATGGGAGTAGCCTCAGATCCTGGAAGATATCTTTCAGTATTGTAAAACAGCCCAGGCTTATTACCGCACATCCTATCAACATGATCAGAGACAGCAGCCACCTTTGTTTTACCTATATCAGCTTCAGTGTAGAACTGACCTGCAAGATTGCTCTCCTCTACAATATCAGGATCCATCAGCATTACCTGATGATCTCCTGTACGCATCAGAAGGATCATGAACCATGATCCGATACCGCCCGCACCTCCTACAATAATAGGAGGGAGGGATTTACCGAACCATGGGCTGTCCTTGAATCTACCATAACGTGTATCATTCATTTTATATGATTTTATTATAAGTTACTGTAATTACATGGTCAATACTCCTATTTCTTCAAAAAGTGTATTTATCACTTCTTGTACGAACGGATGATCCTTGAGCTCTCTGTCTTCTGGAAAATAATCCGCCATCACGTTATAGATCTCATTACATCCTAAAACCACATCCTCTTCCTGAGTACCATAGACCTCTTGTAAAATAAGACCGATAGAATGCTCTATCTCAGTATCAATGATGGCCCGCTTTGTTTCTTCAGAAAAAGCTTCAAAGGGTTTCAACGCATTTATGATATTTTCCTTTGTAAACTCCTTACTTATCGGCAGACCTATCAACTTACGTACTGCAGTAAAGGCATTGATGCTGTACATATGCTCCGGATATTTATCAAACTCAGACTCCACTCCAGGCACATCAAAGATGGTCATCTGGTTAGGAGAGATATGATCCTCGAACGGAGTGTCCTTGTACAACTGTCTTGAACTCTGATATCCCTGTACCACAGGCTTTGACAGCTTGAACTGTCTTGCTGCAAGGTTGACAGGAATATCAAACTCCACCTTACCATCGAATGTAAGAATAGGTGGGTTCTCTATTTTAAATGCAGTTCCTGTCACTCCTATCTCAGCCTCCATGCCTATCTTGGTAACAAACAGGGTAGCATGGTTGACTATGAGGGACAGATAGTAATCATAGTACTTGGTATTGTCATACAGCTCAGACATGTCAGTTCCTGAGAAGTATGCTTTCATACCATGATGAGTGTGAATGAATCCACGTTTCATGTCTTCAGCTTCAGGAACCTCTTCAAAGAAATCAAGGAGTTCAAGATCAATGGAGCCTTCTGTATATGAAGAACTTCCTATGTCAAGAAGATAGATGTGTTTTGCACGTAGCACAAGATCATCTGTAAAGATGGATCCTGATACTTCTTCGTAGAACAGTACACCGCACCATTCCTTATTGTCATTCTTTGAATGAAGATACGCTATCTCATTCATCAGCGATGGGCTGATCATCAAGGTATAACCTTGGGGCATTTCAAAGTGTTTCATAGATTAAGATATTTATTTAAGAATGTTTCTAAATACTTGTAGGCCTTTTTTACATCTTCAGCCCCTGAACTCACATTGTCTCTGATGTGGGACAGTTCCTCCTCAGTAGGGATTATATGTTTTCTGTCAATTGTCACACCGTCAATGGTAAAGGGATTCAAAAGACCGAGATGATACTCTCCATCCTCTTCCCGAACAGATAAGTGTATCTTTTGCATGAGCTGTAACATACTATAAGAGGACATGTCTGTTCCCAGTCCATTGTCCACTAAAAGTCTCAGCAACCTCTCATCATCTCCTGACCGTATCTTTATTCTAGGAAGAATACCGTCAGACACATACTGATAGGAAAGATTACCATTCTCCAACATATCCTTTGCAATACTTGATATGTGACGTATGGTAGGGACCTTACTTTTTAAGAGATGTGACAATACATTGTTCAGGTCCAGTACAGTATCCAGTTTTACATGAGGTACTCCTGCTACTGATTCATTACGTACGAATGAGTTCACAAGACCGAATACAACATCCATGTCAACTTCTGTAGTATCCAAAGCAGCTTTCATAGGAGTATCACTTCCAAGACAGAATCTGTTAAAGTCATCAAGTCCGAATTTAGGAAGATGGGAGTGGGAATAATATCCCAGAAACTGAGTAAGATCGGTCTGTATACGCAGTCCCTGCATGTTTTCAAACATGACCTTATTGTCCCTGAGTATACTGTACTCCAACTTTACTACAAGATCCTGTATGTCTATACTGAGATCCAGCTCATTGGTAACTGTAAGCTCCGGAAACAGTATGTACACAAAATTGGAGGATACTTCCACATGATCAAAGAAATGCAGAGCACATTCTTTTATGGATCCGGCCGTGACGGCCTGTGTTATCACCATGGTATATTTATTTATAGTTAGTGAATAAGAAAAAGAAAGAGAGGCTTTCGCCTCTCTCTCCTTTCATTTTAAGCGCCTGCCTTCATACGGGAAGCGCTGGCAACGAGGGTGATATTCCCTGTAGGTAACGGTGTACTCAGATCATCCATCATCAGTCTTGCCTCCTTGGCAATTACTGACTGACCTGTAAAGTCAACTCCTGTTTCTGCAGAAAGTTCTGCCAAGGTTGTTGCATTAGACTGATAGCTCTGTACTCCGCTTCCTGTTTTTACTGTGATCGTTCTCATTTTCTTCAAATTTTTGTATGAGTTGTGAATAATATGTACTTAGTGTATAATGATCCTTTATCAACTGGATCACCATCTCATCCGGTTCAGGTACCATGATATTGAGTGAATACTCTGTCATCATGTCCTCCAGATAATTACGTGCCAGTGTAAAAGATGCATTCTTCCCGAGCCTTGACTCCAGATATTCCAGAACATCCCTATCAAGACCGAGGTTTGCTATTCTCAATGTATCCATTTAGAATCCTTACAAAATCCATCATATCGAGCATTACGAATCTGCCCTTCTCATAGAAGCGCTTACCTTTCTTCTCTGTCAACTTACTGAGTATGACATTGATCTTCCCCTCGTCCGGCATCTCTGCCAGTATCTCATCGTAATTTACCTTCTTTGATAAATTCTTACATTGGAAATTAAACTCACCTGTATGACATATGTCCACCTTGGCAGCATCTCTCGCCCTGCTCTCAGCCCTTGAGCTTACAGCATCAGGAAAGATATCCTTCAAGATGGCTATGCAATCCAGTTCCCATTTATTACCCCTTCTTCTATTGTTGTTCATTCAACAGTTCTTTTAACGTATTCTTGGTATACTCCTTGCCATGCAAAAATACATGATCTGAAAGATCTTTTGCCTCAGTAAGGAATATTTTCTCAAGATCATACTGTTCTGACAGTTGTGTTGCGGCCTTTATGCCAGCATCATCGTTATCATAGAGTATGACAATACGTTTGAATCTTTGTTTCATGTCCTCCATTATATCAGAAGGTATCGGACACGTCTCACTCTGCGGTGCCATTGCAGGATATCCGAACTCATAGCACAGCATCACGTCCTTGTATGATTTCTGAATGATCAGAATGTCGTGTGTGCGTGGTAACAGATCTATACCCTGTATCTTGACACCACCTGCTATGAACCTGTAATCCTCCTTGGTAGGTCTGTACACCTTGTACTCTCCACCGAGATCATAGGCATATGCAGGCTCTTCACATGTGAACCTCGTGTCGTTTATCCAGTAATATGAAATGGGGCTGACCCTGAACAGTTTCAGAGTCCTTTGTGTGATACCGTACTGATCCCAGAATGCCAGATCTCCTTTAGTATATTCCCTGCGTTTTATCTTCAGATCCCTCTTTATGGGATTCTTTCTCACATATGTGACGTCAGGTACTTCACCGGTATCAAGATCCTTTGTTATCTGTAACAGCAGTTCATCACGGTCCAGTTCAGGATATACATTGGAGACGAAGGATATAACATCCCCCGTCTCTCCCAATGCATAGTCATGATAATAGGTGTGATCATCCTTCACCCTTATTATGAATGAAGGATTCTTATCCTCTCTGAACGGAGAGGATGTCAACTCACCTATAGGAATGTCAGGAAAGTAGTGTCTGTATATCTGCAGCTCACTGTACTCCTCAAGGATATCTATCCTTAATGGTACTTCCGCATTCCTTGTCTGGAACATCTTACCAAGGTGCCTCTGTCTCAGGCTCTGGGATCACAGAGTCTGGAGTATCAGTGGTTTCCACTGGTTTAGGAACGTACTCCTTGAACTCAAGGGAGTTCTGGTAGTTACCTTTACACTGAGTGTAGTCATTGGCAAGTGCGTTCTCCCATGCCTTGGTAGACTTGGAAGCTGCTCTATCAAAGTGATGCATGTAAACATCCTGATAGGTCTTACCGTCTTCAGTGGTAATTACATTGAGTAACACCTTTACCTCATTGTCATCCTTGATCTGATCAAAGATCTCACGGATCTCACTCAGATCATTGGTGAACAACTTGGACACGTCCTCGAAGTAGCAAAGACCTCTGTTACCTGCTGCATCTGCATAAGGATTCACATTGGCCCAAGCTGCAATGAAGTTGATGAGCTGTCCCTCACCTACCTTGGAAGGACGTGCACCCTCTTTACCGAACCACTGCTGAAGAGCATCAATGCTTTCTACGAATGTTGTCTGTCCGTAGTTATTGATGTACTCTTTCTTATCACCGGCACGGGTATCACGATCACGGTTCTCCAACCAGAATCTTCTCTTTGCAAGAAGTCCTGTCTCCTCATGCTTGAGGAAGAAATCGATCACTACCTTGGCATGGCCTTCAGGTGTCACTGAGATGTACTCAGGTTCCTGTTGTGGATTGTATCCAAGATCAGTGAGCTCAGACATTGTAGGATTGATCGCTACTACTTTCATGTTAGCAATGCCGGTGTACAATTTTCTTGATCCACCTTCGTCATTTGATCTATTATCGATCTTCATTTTTATCAGTTTTACTGATTAGTTAAATATACTTCATCCCAGTGGGATACCAAATTACCATCAACCTCTTCACCGAGTATGATGCTTTTACCTTTAAGGTGTGCAGATCGGGATCCGCAGAGCACTTCCTCAGATGATGAGAAGTTGAGAATGGTCTTGTTCTTGTCCCGGTACAGGTATCCGATGGCATCTGCATCAGCACAGACAATGTTCTTGTTCTGTCCTGTAAGGTTGATGTCCTTTGCATTCACCTCTTTACCTTCCTTACCGAGCATCTTCTCCTTCAGGTGACCTATCAGGATTATACCCTTTGATGCACTCTTCTCTATCCGTGCTATCACCTTTGAAAAGGCCTCACGCAGATACAGATAACCTGCACCGTTAGGTAACTTTCTGACATCATCACCCTTGAAGTTCTTACCCATAGGTGTGTTCTTGTACAACTTGAGGGCAAGTGGAAGTACCATCTCCTCAAGTTTGGTCACCGTGTCTATGGCTATATAGTCATAGGGTTTTCCGGCTTCATCTATCTTGTCCATGATCTGACGGATCTCATCTACGCTGTTTGCCTTCAGTTTCATGGCATCAACGAAGTCAGAACCGTTCTCCAGATCAAGTATCAGACAGTTGCCCAACATTGATACAAGTGTGGTCTTCCCCATTTTGGGAGGTGCATATAGCACAAGCCTTCTAGGATTCACCTGGGTGGCCTTTACCTTCTCCCTTGGCAGGATAATTTCACTCATTAAGTGTTTCTATTAAATTGAAAACTCTACTCATCTGTACTTCATCTGATACATTGGGCAGTTCTACGAAGTCACCTACGCAACCGTCAAAGAACGTCCCTACTCTCAGATTTGAAGCCCCATACCTGTTCTTGAGAACTGAGATGGATCGATAGAAGTCCTGCATCTTACGGATATTGTAACCTCTGTGCTGAGGTATCTCATATCTGTTAGGTGCAAACAGTCCTATTACCATGTCCGCATCCCTCTGTGTCTTCTTATTGTCGGCCAGGCCGTCCAGTGACGGCTCCAACTTTGATTCCACAGAAGAACCTGATGTGGTATAGACCTGCTTCTCCTTATCAGAGGACTGCTGTTGCACCACAATAGGGGACATTCCGTAAGTATTCCTGAGATCGACAAGAAAGTTTGAAGAGAATCTGTTTATCGCATCCATCAATGATTCTCCCTTGCCGGGTTGAAGAAGTGATATGTGATCAAAGATCGGTACCACCAGCTCTTCAGGATCATTGGGAACGTAAACATCATTCTCCCATTTACCGTTCGTCTCAGCATAACTTTTCAACGCATGGTATATCTTCTCAGGACTTTTCAGTCTATCATAGATCACCAGACAGTTACGCTCCATCTCATCAAAATACTCCTTGAGCCCTCTTATCTGCTCAACAGTTTCCTCATCCAACACCTTCTCAGGATGCATGGAGTTCAGTACCTTGATATCCACCCTCTTATTGTACAGAGTATAAAGACGGTGGATGATAAGTGACTGCATGAATATCTCTCTATACTCCTCAAGGCAGAAGTAAAAGATCTTCAGTTTGATCCCACAATCGGGGTTCTCCCTGATGTAATCATACGCCCTTATCACATACAACAGCTTAGCAAGCTTTGACTTCCCCACACCACTTGATGCTGTGATTATGGTGTAGGTCTTTGGTTCAAGTCCCGGTACGAATTTTTGGAGTCTTGGTAGTTTGAAAGGTATACAGTTGACCTTTCCTGACAGAACCCTGTCACGGTTTCCAATTATTCGATCATACGCAGCATCATACGTCCTTTCCCCAGTCATCATCACTTCTTCCTGTTGTACCTTTGGCCAATAATTCCTCACATTCTGCTGCAAGCATCGATATTCCATCCTTTTCGATGAAATATGGTGCCAGCTTCATATGATTATAGGCCTCTCTTGCTTTTCTGTCCACATAGTTCTTGGTCGCCTGAAGGATGATCGCCTCATCATAATCAGGATACTTTCTTCTAAAGGATCTAAGCTTACTTTCACATGACTGTGCAGTACCTCTTACAAGATAACCTCCACTTCTCACACCTACAGGGAACAGGGCCTGATACTTCTTAGCGAACTCTTTGATGTTCTCTACACTTACTGCAGCATCAATGTCCACCTTAGGAGTAACAAATCCTTCTCTCGGTATCTTGAAAAGTTCTCTGGTCTTATCTGTCAGATAGGCCTGCCCATCATTTATCTCAATGTATCCACGTCTTACAAGTTTCTTACCGTCAACATTCAACAGTACTTTCTTCAGAGCATCCGTATCGGCCATGAGTCTGGCCAGATATACATACTCATCAGGTCTTATAAGATGTTCATCAAGAATCTCCGTATCGATTGTAATAATCATTCTACTACTTTACAAGGATCATAAATATACTATCCCTGTATCCCTTCTTCTACAATATACGGTCTGCCGTAAAGAATGTCCTGTACCTGCTCATAACTGAGACCGATACCGAACCTTTTCCTTAACAACAGTGGTAGTTGATCCTCCTGTATATCATCCATCTCTTCCCGCAGGATATCGATGAATGCCTGTATAAGATCAACATTCTCTATTTCAGCCTGGATACAAGATCCGTCACGTTCAAACAGGGAGTCATTCTTATGTTCACTCCCTCTGTCATCTTTGTGAACCATTTTTCTTCTTGTGTACCTACAGTTACCGGGATGATAACGGTACCGATGCGATTGCCATCCTTTCTCAATCGACCTACACGTTGAAGAAGATCTCTCTCCTTACTGTAGTACGACATGAGAATGACATTATCGATGCCTTTAAGATTGGCACCTTGTTTCAGCATCTTGAATGATGCTATCACATCTATGTCCCCGTTGTCAAACTTCTGCCTGATGCTTGAGTTCTCTGACTCACGCTGTTTGGCAGACTCTCCCTTCTTAGCTGATCTCACTACGTTAGGAGTTATCTGCTCCAGTGCATTGAGATCGTTGCCAAAGATAATGGTTTTACCATTAAGTTCTGCAAGTATCTGATTTATAGCTTCTACTTTTGAGGGAAGGGAATACAGAAGCTCAGCTCTTCTATTGGAGCTTATCCTGAACTCGACCTCTTTCTGAGATGGATTACGATAGAACATGGATCTTTTGAATCTCTTGTCCCAATACTCGTATGTCTTTGCCTCAGTGGTCATGAACGGCTTCTTCTTACTACCTCCAGGTATGATCTTTCTGGTACTGTCCAGCTTGTGGTGCAGTACATAGATATCAAGTGGTCTGGAAGTACCATCCTCCTGTCCCTCATCCAACGTGTATGAAAAGCATATGGGTGCAATGGTATTGAGCAGGTCCATCTTTGTGGTCTCTTCCCCATCTATGGTCACTTCATCGTCATCTATCGTAGCTGACAGTCCCATTATACGGTCATAACTGTTGTTACGATAATACTTTGAATATGCCGGAGATAGGGAATCATGTATCTCATCTGCAATTACAAGAGTGTGTTCCATACCTACCTTACGATAGGCAGACTGATAACACATGAACTCTATGTCCTTGCCACTGAGATCTATACCGAAGACCTCTCTGTATTTGACGATCTGCTCTTTCAGATCCTGCTCACGTTGTTTCGTTTCAGCAAGAAAGAGTATCCTGTCTCCTACTTCAAGCTCATTTATCGCATGCAATGCAATGAATGTCTTACCTACACCTGTGATGGCCTGTATTGTCCCCTGGCGGCCATTTTCACACCAGGCTTTGAATGCTTCTCTCTGTACTCTGTCACGGGGATCTTTCATTTTAATTCTTCTTTTTCATTTTTGCCAATACTCTGTAATATTCGGAACAGCAGGGATCTCAACATGATCGCAGAACGCCCGAGCTGCAGATTCCATGGCATCCTGTACCATGGCAGCCATATCTTCAGCCATATCAATAGGGCATTCCAAACACATCTCATCATGGATGAATGAGACCATCTTGACCTTGCCTTGTAGGTCATTGTCCAGAATATGATTGAACACTTTTACTCCTGCAAGCTTCATCATACTTGCGGAGACCGATTGGATCGGATAGTTCAGAGCATTACGTTCATACTTACCCTTAGTGGTATAGTATTCACGTATCATTGCTCTGTCAGGCACCGATCCGTTATCATAGATGTCCTGTATCTC
>Ga0075475_10000696_pt1 | contig 15858 bp, 15 predicted proteins | sample DEB08_DNA_10_FD_76342 | JGI IMG/M metagenome (GOLD analysis project Ga0075475, IMG submission 76342) | Aqueous microbial communities from the Delaware River and Bay under freshwater to marine salinity gradient to study organic matter... | ecosystem: Environmental > Aquatic > Marine > Coastal ... | reverse complement strand
CTCGGCGTGTCGCGACGCGGGCGTCGAACATCGCGGCGGCTGGGAGCACCTTGCAAGCGACGCGCCACGGCTCGATCTGATCGAGCGGTATCAGGTCGGCGAGATCGACTGCGAGACCTACTACGGCGCCATGAGCGATCTCAGCGCCGGCCGCTACTCGCCCAAGGAGATCGAGGCGATCCATCGCGTGTGGGTCATCGAGCCCTACGCCGGCCTCGACGCGCTGCTCGACGAGATCGAATCCGCCGGTCTTGCCACCGCCTGCCTCTCGAACACCAACGCCAGCCACTGGCGATGGCTCGAGAACGTCGCGCCGTTCATCCGCCTGCAGCACCGCCACGCGTCGCATCTGCTCGGCGCCCACAAGCCCGACGAGCGGATCTACCGAGCCTTCGAGCGCGAAGTCCGACGCGACGGTCGATCGATCGTCCTCTTCGACGATCTCGCCGAGAACGTCGAAGCGGCGCGGCGCCTCGGCTGGCATGCGCACCGGATCGATCCCACCGGCGACACCGCCGCACAGATTCGATCGCATCTGGGGCTTTGACCGGGCCTCCATCCTGCGACGAAGCGGTCAACTCCGCCCGTCGGCGTGCGCAGCCGGTCGCGGTTCGGCGGGCTGCTCGTCGATCAGCTCCCGCATGACGACGGTCGCGAACGCGCCCTTGGGAAGATCGAACGCCACTCGCACGTAGGGGCCCTCCTCGTCGGTGCCGGCGTCCAGTTCGACGTTCGCGGGAAACAGCCGATACGGTCGCCTCGCGCCGTCGGGCGCCTCGCGGCTCGCCTCGACGATCTCCCGATCGAGACCGAATCGCTCCAAGGCCGCGATCTCTCGAACCGCGACCCCGCCGGCGGCTTCCAGAAGCTTCCGGCCCCACAAGGGACCGGCTGGAGAGATCTCTCTCGCCTCGACTCGCGCGGCCAGCTCGGCGGGCTCCTCGTCGCCGACGACGAACGCGGCCTCGCGATCGTGCAGGAACGCCACGTCGCCGCTCTCGAGCGAAGCGAGGGTTCCGGACCGCAGCCGCTCGTCGAGAAGATGGTTGAACACCGCGGACTGGAGGGCGCTCACCCAGAAGCTGCGGGTGTGGTCGCCGGTCGACAGCACCGCACGACGAGCGTCTCCGTTGCGGGCGAACTTGCGAAGCGCGATCCGCTCGGCGTGGTCGTTGCGTCCCCACGCCGCCTCCGCATCGTCGAATCGCCCCTCGTCGAAGGCGACCCGCCCCTCTCGCTGGTGCTCTGGAAAGGACGATCCGCGGGCGCCGAGCAACTCCGCGAGCACACCGTCCCAATCCTCGCGCAGGACCAGCGCCCCGAGGCGATGGGTGTTGCCCCGGTACCCAAACCGCTGCGGCCCGAAGTAGTTCGGACAGCCTTCCCGTTCGAGTCGCTGCAGGCCCCGCCAGATGCGAGGGGCCGACAATGGATCGATTCGACGAATGCGGACGACGAAACGGTTGCCCAGGAGATGTCCGCGCCGCAGCTTGTTGCGATGCCATGCGGTCCAGAGCACCGTCGCGCGATCGGTGCCGAGATCGATCTCGCCGACCGGTCCCTCGGCGGCGCGGCCTGGAAGGTGCACCGAGACGGTCTGCCGGGTGATCGCAATGCGGTCCTTCATGCCCGCGGCCCCGATCGCCGACTCCGTCACCGCGAAGTGGCGGGACAGCAGGCGCAGCAGCTCGCCATGGGACATGTGCCGCTTCTGGATGCCCAGATACAGATGCTCGCCCTCGCCACAGGGCTCGTAGAGCGGCAACTCCTCGACGAGGAAGTCCTCCGGACGCTCCTTCAGGACGCCCTGCGGACACTCCTCCGTCGGGAGCAGTCGCTCTCGAGGCAAGGCGTCGGGAATCGAAGTCGTCTCCATCCCTCTTGCGGCGTCGGTCATGCGAGTCGCCGAGTCACTGCCACGGCTCGTCCTCGTCCTCGTCCTCCTCCTCGAGAAGGTCCATGGCCTCGGCCTCACCGAGGCCCTCCTCGGCGGCCTGCACCTCGGCGGCCAGCGTCGGATCGTTCGCCGCCTGCTCGAGCACGTTCTCGTCGACGAAGATGGGAACCTCTTCGGCGACGCCCAGGGCGATCGCATCGGAAGGTCGCGAATCCACCTCGACGAGGGTGTCGCCCCCCTGCCCGATCACGAGCTTCGCGTAGAAGGTCCCGCCCTGCAGATCGTGGATCTCGATCTTCTCCAACGTGCCGCCGAGCATGCGGATGACCGACGCAAGCAGATCATGGGTCTGCGGCCTCGGAATCTCGATGCCCTTCAGGCGCCGCTCGATGGCGAAGGCCTCGGGCAGGCCGATCACGATCGGAAACGTGCGTTCGCCGTCGACTTCGCTCAGCTCGATGATCTGCATGTCGGCCATCTCGCGTATGAACACGCGAGAGAGTTCCATGCGAACGGACATGCCTGACTCCGGGAAGTGGACGAGGGCCGACACGAGGACGATCGCTCTGCGACGCCGCGTTCGATCGTAGCAGTCGAACTCGTCGCGGTCGGACCTGCCGAACCGGCGTTCACCCCCCTTGGTCCGAGGTTCGCGATGCAGACTCGCTCGGGCCGCTCAGCCCGTCCAGCGCCCGAGCAGGATCGAGAGATCGATCCCATCGACCCGCCCGTCGCGGTCGATGTCGGCAAGACAGGATCCGCCGGGGGGGCACTCGCCCCACAAGGCGAGCAGCGTCGAGAGGTCCACGCCATCGACCCGCCCGTCGTCGTTGAAGTCGCCCGGAGCCCGAACCGCCATGACCGCCGCTCCGGCGTCGAGGCGCCCGAACCCGGTGAACTGGTCGTACCCCGACGGAGGCAGATCCAGGGTGGTGCCCTCGATCGTCTGGCGGATCGAGTCCGCATCGAGCCATGGATCGACCGAAAGCATGAGCGATGCGGTCCCCGAGACGTGCGGCGCCGCGAAGCTCGTGCCGGTTCGGCTGCTGTGGCCGGAGAACCCGTTGGTGGTCTGGATCGAAAGGCCCGGGGCGACCAGAGAGATCCCCTCGCCCGTGTTGGAGGAGGACCAGCGGCCGTCGAGGTTGGTGCTGGCTCCGACGGCGATGGTCTCGGGCCACGCCGCCGGATAGGCCAGGGCGTTGGCGCTGTTGTTGCCGCTCGCCGCGACCATCAGCACGCCCGCGGCGTGGGCGTAGAGCACCGCGTCGCGAAGCGCCGAGGTGCCCGCGTAGTACTGGAGGCTCATGTTGGCGATGTCGGCACCGGCATCGGTCGCGAACACGAGCGCCTCGGCCACGTGGCTCTCCGGCCCCGAGCATGGGTCGACGACGACGATCGGGATGAGAAGCATGGTCCAGTCCATGCCCGCGATTCCGAGGCCGTCGTTGCCGGCCGCGGCGAGAACTCCGCTGACCGCGGTGCCGTGGCTCGCGCACACGTCGTTGGTCTGGTCGTTGTCGTCGGGAACGTTCAATCCCGGCAGGATCCGATCGGCGAACTCCGGGTGGGGATTGATCCCGCTGTCGAGGACGGCGACCACGACCCCGCCGCCGCCGGTGGTGCGCGACCACGCCTCCAGCGCGGACACGTCGGCACCGGGCAAGCCCGCGACGCCTCCCGCCACCTGCCCGGTGTTCTCGAGGGCCCACTGCAGGTGGAACATCGGATCGTTCGGCGCATCGCCGGCGACGCCGCCGATGCCGTCGGCCTCGACCAGTTCGACGAGGCCCGGTCCAACACCTTGAACCTCACCTTGAACCACACCTTGAATCGCGCCTTGAACCGCGCCCAGCGCCGCCTGAAGCGAGACGACGATTCCGGGGACGTCGCTGCCGGTCGGAACCTCGAGCAGGCGGTAGCGATCGAGTCCGATCTCGGCGGCAAGGTCGGGATTCGCGAAGCCGCGCCGGAACAACGGCGAGATCGACAGGACGTTCGCCTGCGAGAACGCGAGTCTCGCCTCTTCGGAGATCTCCCCTCCCCGAGCCAGCGACCAGTCGCCGTCGACCACCTCGACGCCGGGCGCCAGCTTCAGGATCACGCGATCCGAGGCGTATCCGCCGACGACGTCCGGAATCGGAATCGACATGCCCGCCGGGTTCGCGACATCGACCTCGAGAGCACCGTCGAACGAGGTCTCGACCGACCGATCCGCGTCCTCCAGTCGGATCGACTCGGCATCCCCCCGCGCCGTCTCCGAATCGCGTGCGAGTGCCGCAGCCTCGGCGCCGAACGATCCCCAGGCGAACAGCGACGAGAGCGCCAGGATCGGAGCGGCCAGCGTTCGGCCCGTCGCCGGAGCGGTGGAGACGATCTGTGTGCTTCGGGCGCGGGACATGCTCTGGGGACCTCGTCGGGCGGCCTTCGAAAGACCCGGTTCGGACTCGCGTAGGGGTCCACCGGGCGGTTCTGCAATCGAAGCGTACGTTTCGGACCGCCGCATGGACGATCCGATTCCCGGCGAACCGGGCAAATGGGGCGATTGCGCCGATCGCATCGAACGCCACGAGGCGGAACCGGTCCGGCGCGGGTTATAGTCCCCGCTTCCAGGTTCGCCCCGGACGCCCGTCCGAGCGGCGATTCGACCGTCTCCACACCTCCAAGAGTGCTCGACTCCATGCCAGCCGACCGCCATCTGTTCACCTCCGAATCGGTCTCGATGGGCCATCCCGACAAGCTGTCGGACCAGATCTCAGACGCGATCCTCGACGCGATGCTGAAGAAGGACCCGCGTTCCAGAGTCGCCTGCGAGACCCTCGTGACCACCGGACTGGTGGTCGTCGCCGGCGAGGTCACCTGCGGCGGCTACGTGGACATCCCCGAGATCGTCCGCCAGACCGTGCTGTCGACCGGCTACGACGACGCCCGCAAGGGCTTCGACGGCCGCAGTTGCGGGGTCACGGTCGCCCTCGGCCGCCAGTCGCCCGACATCGCCCGCGGCGTGGACGACAAGCACGACGGCAAGAAGAAGGAGCAGGGCGCCGGCGACCAGGGCATGATGTTCGGCTTCGCGTGCCGCGAGACCCCGTCGCTGATGCCGCTTCCGATCGACCTCTCCCACCGCCTCGTCGCGCGACAGGCGGAGGTCCGCGAGAAGAACCTCATCAAGGGCCTTCGTCCCGACGCCAAGAGTCAGGTCACCGTCGAGTACGAGGGCCTCGCGCCGAAGCGCATCGACACCGTGGTGCTCTCGACCCAGCACGACCCGATGTGGAACGGACCGAAGAAGCAGGCCCAGCTCAAGAAGGAGGTGATCGCGAAGATCATCAAGCCGGTGCTGGGCAAGTGGTGGAACCCGAAGATCGTCGTGCACGTCAACCCCACCGGCCAGTTCGAGGTCGGCGGACCGCACGGCGACGCCGGACTCACCGGCCGCAAGATCATCGTCGACACCTACGGCGGTCGCGGCCGTCACGGCGGCGGCGCCTTCAGCGGCAAGGATCCCTCGAAGGTCGACCGATCCGCGGCCTACATGGCCCGCTACATCGCCAAGAACATCGTGGCGGCGGGACTCGCCGACGTGTGCGAGGTGCAGCTCTCCTACGCGATCGGAGTCGCCGAGCCGACCTCCGTGCTGATCGACACGCAGGGCACCGGCCGCATCGGCGACAGCGACCTCGCGAAGCTCGTCCGCGACCACTTCCGTCTCACCCCGCGCGGCATCGTGGACTCGCTCAAGCTGCTCCGTCCGATCTACCGCTCCACCGCCGCCCACGGCCACTTCGGCCGCAAGCCCGGCGAGGGCGGGCCCGGCACCTTCTCCTGGGAGAAGACCGACAAGGCCGCGAAGCTCAAGGCCGGTGCCAGAAAGTTCGCGCCCGCCAAGGCGTGACCGGCATCTCGTGACCGACCAAGGCGTCAGCTCCTCGAACGCCCGGAACGAAGGCGAAGCCGCCGACGTCCGGGCGTTCGCCTTCGAGCGGATCGCCGAACTCGCCGCCCGATTCCCGGATCTCGGCCTTGCCGGGACCGCCGACGGCGCTCCGCCGCTCGCCCGGGCCATCGAGCGACAGGTCCGGCGTCGATGGCTCACACTCTCGACGGTGGTCGAAGCGTCGCTCGATCGCGGGTCTTGGAGAAGTCTGGAGCCGCGGATGAAGGCGGTCCTGCTCGGCGGCGCGGCGCAACTGCTTCTGTTCGACAACGAGCCGGATCACGCCGTCGTCGACAGCGCCGTCGCCTGGGCCTCTCGTCGCATCCGCCGCGGAGCGGGCGGACTCGCCAACGCGGTGCTGCGACGCGTCGCGTCCTTGGGCGAGGAGATCCTGCCCGCAGGGTCGTTCCCCATCGACGCGTGGCTCGGTCGCGGCGACGTCCTCCCCCTCGAGGACGGGCGCGGACTGCGGCTCCGCGAGGCGGTGCTTCCGGAGGACCCGGTCGAGCGGCTCGGCGCGATGACGAGTCACGGCCGCGAGCTCCTGCTCCACTGGATCAACGCCCACGGCTTCGACCGAACGCTTCGACTTGCCGCCCACGGCCTGGTCGCGCCGCCGATCGTGATTGCCGGCCCCGAGGCATCGCTGGCGGCGCTCGGCGAGCGGGTCGCGCCGCACTCGAGGACGGGATTCGCGGTCTGGCGGGACCGGGCCGGAGGCCTCGCCGAGGCGCTCGCGGCCGACACGAGTCTGCGGGTGCAGGATCCCGGCAGCGCGGCGCCGGTGGAGGCGACCGCGTCGCTCGCCCCGCGGAGGATCCTCGATCTCTGCGCCGGCCGCGGCACCAAGACCCGTCAGCTCGCGGCTCTGCATCCGCAGGCCGAAATCGTCGCGATCGAACCGGACGAGTCGAGGATGCGGGACCTCGCCGCGTTCGCCTCGCCCTTCGAGCGGATCCGCGCCGCGACCCACGCCGACCTCGCAGGCCTTCCCGGAGCGTTCGATCTGATCCTGCTCGACGTGCCCTGCTCCAACACCGCGGTGCTGCCGCGGCGTCCGGAGGCCCGCTACCGCTTCACGGCCCGGCGACTCGCCTCGCTGCGGGAACGACAGTGGGAGATCGTCCAGGCCGCACTTCCACTGCTGTCGCCCTCGGGCACGGTGCTCTACGCCACCTGCAGTCTCGAACCCGGGGAGAACGAGCGCCAGGCCGAGAGGATCGCCCACGCACTCGATGCCGCCGCGCCGCGGAGTGGCGTTCGATTCCCCGCCGGCCTGCCGGGAGAGGACCCTGCGGGCTACGCCGATGGCGGATACCACGGACTCCTCTGCCGATGAGGCCGTGCTATCCGCTTCGATTCGCCTCGGTCGAGTGGTACCATCCGGGGCTTCGCGCCCACCTTCGCACCGATCGGTCGCCGCACCGCTCATGAAGCTTCTCGACATCATCCGACCGGACACGATCCGCGTCCCGCTTGCGGCGACCAGCAAGCACGAGGCGATCGAGGAACTCGTCGATCTGCTCGCCGAGAGGAAGTGCATCGGCGACCCCGCCGGGCTCAAGCGAGTGGTGTGGGAACGCGAGATGCAGCGATCGACGGGCATCGGCGAAGGACTCGCCATCCCCCACGGCAAGTGTCCGGGCCTTCGTTCGCTGGTCGCGGCGATCGGCAAGCCGGCCCAACCGATCGACTTCGACGCGATCGACGAGAAGCCGGTGCGTCTGGTGATTCTGCTCGCCTCGCCCAACGACCGCATCGCCGAACACATCCAGGCGCTCGGTCGGATCAGCCGCGCCATGGCGGATCCGGCGTTCCGCAACACCGCGTACGAGTGCGAGGACGCGGCGTCGCTCTTCAAGCTGTTCGAGGACGCCGACGCCTGAGGGTGGCGGTCACTCGCCGGCCTGCCGGCGCAGACGCTCGGCCGCCGCGAACTCCTCGGCGGCCTCGGCGCCGCGGCCGATTCCCGACAGCAGTTCGCCGAAGCCCTGCCGAAGTCGCCAATCCTCCGGGGCGATCTCGACCGCGGCCCGCATGGCCGCCACGGCCTCGTCGAAGCGTGCCAGTCTTCCGAAGCCGAGCGCCATCGCCCGATACGCGAAGGGATTGCCCGGCTCGATCTCGAGGGTGCGCTCGACGAGGTCGATGCCCTCGAGAACCTGCTCCTCCGAACCACGCTCGATCAGCAGCAGCGACAGGCGTCGCATGGATCGGAGATCTCCGGGCGCACCTTCGAGTCCGAGGCGGGCGAGTTCGATGGCGCCGGTGAAGTCGCCTTCGCCGTCGATCCAGACGATCGCTTCGTCTCGAAGATCTCCCCACTCGGGACGGGCGATCACGAACCTGCGGTAGTGCTCCAACGCCTCCGGCTCGCGACCCTGCGACCGCAGGAGTCTTGCGATCCCAGACTCGGCGGCTTCGCTCGATCCGTACCTCGCCACGCTGTCGCGCAAGGTCCGCTCGGCGCCTTCGAGATCCCGAAGCACCGCCTCGAGCCAGGCGATCCGCATGTCGATCCGCGGTTGCCATCCGTTCAGGAGCCCGATGCCGCCGTCGCCCACGAAACTCGCGCGGCGGTAGAGGTCGAGGGCCCGACGTGCGTCCTCGGCCATCGCCGGCGGCGCCTCGATGGCGTTCTTGTCGAACACCCGCTCCGGCGGAAGGACGACCCGGAGGTCGGCCCGCTCGGCGAGGGCGAACGACGCGTTGACGGCGCCGGTGTGCGCGACGAACCCCAGAACCAGCACCGTCGCGATCACCCAGACCGCTCCGGCAGGTCGCCAACGACCCCCGAGTCGCAGCTGCCACCGGTGGAAGCGGACGTTGGGATCGCGCATGGTCCGCCATGCCTTCCATGAGAGGAAGGTGGTGCATCCGGCGATCCCCGAGGCGAACAGCAGCGGCACCGCGTCGTAGGCCCCACGCACCGCAAGCAGCGTCCCGACGGCGAGCAGTGCCAGCACGATCTCCTCGGGCCACGAGAGGTCGTACCGCCGCCTCGTGCTCGCGTCCGCCGGGGTCTCGATCGAGATCGGGCCTCGCGCCGCGGCGACGGCGTCCTTGCGGATCGCGGGAGGTCCGACGCCGAAGTAGAGCGCGTCGTTGGGACAGACGCTGACGCAGTCGAGGCACTTCATGCAGCCCGGGTCCACCACCATGCCGTAGTCGCGGACCTCCTCGTGCACGCGGACGTTGCTGGTGCAGGTCGCGGTGCAGTGCCCACAGTGCTCGCAGGCGTCGGTGACCCGGATCCGGGCCGGGGCGAGTTCGTCGAGCGGTGCGAAGAAGCCGCCGTAGGGGCAGCCGTACGTGCAGTAGCCCTTCGCCCCGAGGAAGTAGACGCAACCGAACCCGCAGACCAGCAGGAACGGCACCGCCACGAGCACGCCGGGGAAGGTCCGCCAGAAGTCGGTGGTCGTCAGTTCGATCGACCATCCCGGCCACACCAGATCGGGCTGGACGAACGGCGCCACCGCGAGGCGGTAGACCACCGGCCACGCGAACATGTAGAGCGCCAGCGCCAGCGGCATGTAGACCAGCAGCCGCGATCGAAACGGCGTCGGCCGCACGCCGAGCCGCTTCATCGTCCAGCCGCAGAGGTCCTGCAGCATGACCACGTGGCAACCCCAGCCGCAGAACCAGCGCCCCAGGATCGCCGTCGAGGCGAGCGCCAACGCGAAGAAGATGAACCCGACGGTGACCACCCCGTACTTCAGGGTCTCCATCGACTCCGACGGCTCGATCGGGGCGAGCGTCGATCCGGTCATCCACCACTGGACGACGTGGAGGACGATCAGCACCTGCACCACCCCAAGCACCACCGCCCGCTTCCAGGCGTTGCGACTCCTGCGGATGGGCGAGCTTCGGCCGGATCCGCCGACCACCGTCAACGAGACGGTCGTCCCCTCCGAGTCCTTCGGAGATGGGCCGCACGTTCGTCCGGTCGCGTCTGAAGCGTCGGGCACGGCGCGATGCTAGCCGCGGGATCGCGATCGAGAGCCTCCGCGGGGATTCGCCGGTGGGCGGCTCCTATACTTCGCCCCTTCCTGCAGGAGCCCCCGCGGCATGGCCGCAGCACGCGACTACTACGAGACCCTCGGCGTCACCCGGTCGGCGAGCGACGACGAGATCCGCTCCGCCCATCGCCGCCTCGCACGGCAGTTCCACCCGGATCTGAACAAGGATCCCGGCGCCGGCGAGCGGTTCAACGAGGTCCAGCAGGCCTACGAGGTCCTCAAGGATCCAGAGAAGCGCAAGAAGTACGACCGTTTCGGCCACGCCGGTCTCGAAGCGGAGATGGGTGGAGGGCCGGGCGCCGGCGGCGCCTCTTGGCAGGAGATGGATCCCGACGCGATGCGGGACATCTTCGGAGACATCTTCGGAGACGCCTTCGGCGGCGGTTCCCCTGGTGTCGCAGGAGGACGTCGGAGTCGCACGCCTCGACCGGCGCAGGGTCGTGATCGGGAACATGAGCTCGCGATCGGCTTCGCGGTCGCGGCGAAGGGCGGAAGCGAGCAGCTTCGTCTGCGCGGCGTCGACGGCTCGACCGAGACCATCGACGTTCGAATTCCCTCGGGCGTCGCCGATGGAACCCGACTTCGGGTGCGGGGCCGGGGCGAGTCGGGCATCCACGGCGGGCCTCGGGGCGACCTCATCCTGTCGGTGCGGGTGGGACGGCACCCGTGGTTCGAACGAGAAGGCCTCGACCTCTCGATGAAGGTGCCGATCACGATCGCCGAGGCGGCGCTCGGCACATCGATCGAGGTGCCGCTGCTGGAAGGTCGCGCGAGCCTCAAGATCCCCGCAGGCACCTCGAGCGGCGCGAGACTGCGCCTGAGGGGCAAGGGCATCACCGACGCCAAGGGCGCCACCGGCGATCTGCTGGTGGCGATCTCGATCACCGCCCCGAAGGAGCTCGACGAGCAGGATCGGGCCGCGCTGGAGTCGATGGCGACCCGTCTTCCCGATCCCCGCGCCGGAGCGCCGTGGTCCGATGGGTGATTCCGCGGAATCCAGGCCGGCGAGCCGCGGGAGCCGCTTCGTCATCCTCTTCCCGGGAAGGACCGGCAGTTCGTGGCTGGTCTCGGCGCTCGACGGTCATCCGCGCATCGACGTGCGAGGCGAGATCCTCGTGGCACAGACGCCCGACGCGCAGCGTCGCCTCGTCGAGGAACGTCTGGGGAACCCTCCCGCGCCGGGAGAGAGCCGCGGATTCAAGACCAAGCTGAAGGACGTCGCCGACCTCGACGCGCTGCGGGTGGCGATCGGCACGGAGGTCGCGGTCGTCCACATGGTTCGACGCGATCTGCTGCGACTGGCGATCTCCACGATCAACGCGAGGCGTCTGCATCGCCGGACCGGCCGCTGGAACCGCGCCGACGGCGTTCGAGCCCTTCCGCCGCTCGATGTCGAGATCGACGTCCTGCTCGCGACGATCGACGAGTGCGCCACCGCCGTCGCGACGCTCGCCGACTACATCGGTTCGCTGGCGGCGCCGGTGCTCGAAGTGGACTACGCCGAGGTCGTCCACGATCCGGAAGGCCTGCTGCGTCGCGTGCAGCAGCACGTCGGCGTCGCGCCGCGACCGCTCTCGAGCGGCGTGCTCAAGAACACCGGGACCGACCTGCGCGAGGCGGTCGTGGACTTCGATCGCCTCACGCGGGACCTTGCGGGGAGCCGTTGGAATCGGCTGCTCGAGGATCTCGACCCCGCCGAGGAGGCCCCGCCTTCAGGCTGAGGGCGATCCCGTGCAGGCGCGCCGACAGGACGGCGCGACGTGACGGTCTCGCTGCGACGATGGCGGCACGCAACTCCGCATCGCCGGCACGAGGCGAGCGTTCGAGCTCCTCCTCGAGCCAGTCGAGATACCGACGCCGCGCCGCCAGAGCGGTACCCGACCGATGGGCTGCGGCGACGCAGGAGTCCTCGTGCATGCGGTAGCGGTGCAGAACCTCGTCGCACAGCGCAATGGGATGCCGGAGCATGAGTCGCGCGAAGAACGCCTGGTCCTCGTGCATCCCGCGAAAGGCCGGGTCGTAGCCGCCGACCGACTCGAACGCCTCGCGACGCAACATCGGACCAAGCGGCGTGGCGTCGGACCTCGTCAGGAAGACGGGCAGCGTCCCGGGCGGCGGGAGCATGCCGGAAGCGGCGCCGAGATCCTGAACGAGGTCGCCTTCGTCCGATCCCGGCCTCCAGGACCGCCACCGGAGATTCGGGCCGAACGCGGCCATCGCCTCGGGTCGTTCGTCGAGAAGCGCCCCAAGCACCTCGAGCTTGCGCGGCTCGAACGCGTCGTCGTGGTCGAGAAGCACCACGCGTGCGGCGCAGGTCGCCGCGACCCCGGCGTTGCGGGATGCGCTCATGCCGAGGTTTCGCCGATCGGCGTGCGCGATGCCTCGGACGCGAGGATCTCTCGACTCGTACTCCGCAATGATCTTCGGCGTCGCATCGCGAGACCCGTCGTCGACGACGACGAGTTCCCAATCCTCGACGGACTGGGCGAGCACGCTGTCGATCGCCTCGGCGAGGAATCGTTCGCCGTCGAGCACGATGAGGACGACGGCGAATCGCGGTGCCGATGCCGACGTCATGAACCCGACCTCGGCGCGACGCCAAGCGTCGAGTACCGATCCCCCACCAGCCGCATCACCTTGCGGCGCGCCCACGGCCCAAGCGGCGTCGAGCCGCCGAGGAAGCCGGCCGGCTCCTCCGAGGAACGTTCGGCGAGCTGCCCGAAGAGCGGGATCTCCGCGCCGCCCGACTCCGAGGCGATCTTCAACGCTTCGACGCGATCCATGGGAAGCTCGAGAAGTCGCAGGATGCTCGTGAACGCGGTCCGGGGATCGCGCTGCAGGTCCTCGTAGCGGATCGTCAGGAACCGACCGGAGTCGAAGCGTGCCCCGGACGCCTCCGCAGCATCGACACATTCGATCCATCGACTCGTGGCGGACTCGACCGTGGCGGGCGCCCAACCCGCGCCCCACGATCGCCGACTCGCCGACATCAGGCTCGCGACGACGTCGCAGGGGTCGCGCACGAGATGGATCACCCGGGCTTCGGGCAGCAGTTCGCGCGCGAGGTCGAGATGCACCGCATGGTCCGGAGTCTTCTCGAGAAGTCGGACCGCCGTCGGTGCCGCGGCGATGGACGGGGTCATCGTCGCGAGCCAGAAGCATCGCATCTGCTCGATCAGTTCGGGCCGGGTGAGGTGAGCCGCCAGCCCATGCGGCCGCTCCATCGCGGCCTTGCGATCGAAGTCCTCGACCACCTTCGCGACCGTGCAGAGGGCGTGCGACTCCTGGCCGCCGCAGCACTCCGGAAGGCTCAGGAGGGTTCGCTGGAGCCAGGTGGTCCCGCTGCGCGGCGCGCCCACGAGCAGTACCGGAGCCATGGCCATGGTCCGAACCCGAAACCCACCGCCGGGCGGGACGGTCGAGTCGGCAGACTCGCGGAGGTTGGGTTCCGATTCGGGCATCGCTCGGACTCTATCGGTCCTGCCGCGAACCTACTTGGAACCAAGCAGGCCCTCGATCAGTTCGGGAGACAGCGCTTCGAGGGCATCGACGACGAGGTCGGCGGCAGCCAGTTCCTCGCGGGTCCGCCCCTTCGAGGCGAGACCCACGCAGGCCATCCCGGCGCGGCGAGCGGCCTCGATGCCGGCCGGAGCGTCCTCGAACACCACGCATCGGTCGCACGGGACGCCGAGTCGGCTGGCTGCAAGCAGGAAGACCTCGGGGTCCGGCTTGCCGTGCCGGACGTCGTCTCCGGTGATCGACGCCTCGAAGAGTTCGTCCGCATCGAGGCCCTCGATCGAGGCGGCGACGTTCGCCGGCGGGGCCGAGGAGCCCACCGCGAGTCGCCATCCGGCCCCCCGCAGCGAGGCGAGGAGCGCCGGACCGCCCGGCATCACCGGGAAGGACTGCGCGATGCGTTCCCGGAACAGCGACTCCTTGCGTTCGGCGAGTTGGGCGATGCGGTCGTCGTCGGGCGGTGGGGCGCCGGTCCACTCGAGCAGTTCGCGGATGATCGGCGGGTTGGTGCGACCGAACTGCGATCGAAACTGCTCGGCGGTGAGCGCGTGGCCGATCTCCCGAGCGACGATCGTCCAGGCCTCGAAGTGGGCGTCGTGCGAGTCGACGAGGGTGCCGTCGAGATCGAAGATCGCGGCCCGTGCGTTGATTGGATCCATGGCCGGCATTGTCCGCACGACGGCGCCGATTCGCCATCCCGACCTACAGTCTGCCCATGCAGAGCCCCACCAACACGCCCAATCCCGCCGGCACCGCCGCCCGCCGCATGACCGTCTACGCGATCACGCTTGTCGTACTGGGCCTGATCGGGTTCGGACTGGCCTGGGGCGAGGCGGCCGCCGTTGCGCAAGCCGAGGCCGGCGACGGCAAGTCGTCCGCGCCTTCTCTCACGCCCCTCATCTTCACGATCGGACCGGCACTGCTGATGCTGGCGATGGCCTGGATGAGCCGCATGATCGATCGATCGAAGGTCCTCGGCATGATCGGCATCCATCTGGGCATGCTGCTGCCGGCGGTCTTCGGCGTCGCCTACGCGATCGTCGGCTGGGGGCGTTTCACCGGCTGGCAGGCCGGCGAGAAGCCGTTCGCGAACGTCCTGCTCTTCCTCGCGATGATCCTGGCAAGTCTGCTGGCGACGATCGGCATTCTCAAGGCGCGGCCGTCGAAGGATGCCCGCGGCGTCTGATCGGCCTCTTGCTTCGATCGAGACCCGCTTCACCGGAGACCGTCACAGACTGCGATGCGCTCGCACCGCGGCGATCTCCCGTGCCAGTTCGAGCAAGGTCAGCGGCGCCGATCCCTCGGCCTTGTTGTTGGCGATGACGATCACCTCGCGGGCTGCGGCGGCACGGGCAAGGCACCACTCCGCGACCGACCGGCGACTCGGCGCATCCGGTTCGAGCAGACGATCGAAGGGCTCGTACTTCGTCTTCGCACCTTCGTAGGACAGTCCGGCGCGAAGCAGCCAGCGCAGCACCGCCGGGCCGGCCAGGTCGTCGCCGTCCCAGCCGAGCGCTTCTCGCTGCTCGTCCATCGACGGCAGCGCCGGATGCAGGGCGTGTCCGAACGCGACGCCGTGATCGCGCAGCACCGTCGCCAGCGACCTCGACAGGAGGGCACGGTCTCGAATCTCGACGGCGTAGGGAGGCCCCGCCGGAAGCTCGCCCAGAAACGCGTCGAGGCGAGCCAGAAACCGGGTCGCGTCGCGATCACGAACCCGCATCTCCGGGAACTGGAACAGCAGCGTTCCGAAGGTCTCGCCGAGGCCTTCGAGCAGAGGTGCGATCACCACGTCGGTCGCATAGGACCCATCCAGGAAGCGAACGTCGGGCGTCGAGAGGTGCGTCAGACCGCGATACGCCTTCACCAGAAATCGGAAGCCAGCGCCCGCCTGCTTGGCAAGCGACTCCGCCTGCGATGTCGTGATCGGGCGATAGAACCCCCGGTCGAGGCCCACGGTGCGCAGCAGCGGACTTGCGACGTACTCGGGCAGGCCCTCCCGGGCGAGCGTCGCCTCGCTGCGGCCGGCGCGCTCGCTCCAGAGGATCGACGTCCAACCGGGGAAGGTCCAGGAGGAGGTTCCGAGACGAACGCCTGCGGGGAGGTCCGCCGCGAGATCCGCGATCGTGGGCTCGCGCAACAGTGGATCCGGCGGGCGATCCTCGGGAAACAGCGGATTCTGGTCGAAGGACATGGCGACGAGTTCCGAGCGAACTCCGAGCGAACGCAGAACGAACTCCAAGCGAACTTCGAACTGGGGCGTTCGTCCAACGTTCCGCAGCGGACCCACCCTTGATCGGTCGTCGCCTATCCGGACACACCGGATGCGATCGGTGGCGGACCCGCCTTGCCGCGAATCACCAGTTCGTACGCGGCCCCGAGCACCGCGATCAGAAGCGGCAGGCCGACGAGCACGTATCCCACGCACAACAACAGGATGCTGAGCGCGGCGAGGAACGACGTGACGATCGAGAGCGCGACCAGCGAGA
>Ga0075475_10000694_pt1 | contig 15861 bp, 7 predicted proteins | sample DEB08_DNA_10_FD_76342 | JGI IMG/M metagenome (GOLD analysis project Ga0075475, IMG submission 76342) | Aqueous microbial communities from the Delaware River and Bay under freshwater to marine salinity gradient to study organic matter... | ecosystem: Environmental > Aquatic > Marine > Coastal ... | reverse complement strand
ATCATCTGCAGACCCCTCCCCCTGATTGTGGACCTTCAACGATGTCATACTCAAATTGGTTTGGGCCCCTGACTCCCATTCCACTATCACTGCCTTTTCTGTAAAGCCTGTGACGACACCCTTAGCTCCGACGTTCACCTTTGAGCGTCCAGAACCACCGGACTTCAGGCACTCGACATCAACTCCCACGAACATGCCCTTCTGAGAAGCCCGGAACGTCATGTCCTTCACCACATTCCCGTTTTCATCGTAGATCATCCACGGCTTCATCTCGGGCACCTTCCTGGGCTGCTCCTTCTGCTTATTCTCCTCGATCTGTGACCTTGTTGACTTGAAATGGGGCTCCACCAACTGGACGCTGGTGCCTGCCGTTTCCTCGTAGAACTTGACCTCAATATTCGTTAACTTCTCCTCTGTCTTGTCGAAGAACGCCGACTTGGAGAGAAACGTGCCCACCTTGCTCATGAGAGTTGCGCAAGCCTTCCTGACCTGTGCTTCCATCCTCCCGGTGAACAGCTGTGTCAACATACTGCTCAGGAATCTCTCGGCTGTAGTCATCGTGCTCGTGTGCTCCCTCAAAGCCAGCTGTTTCAGAGCTGAACCTTTGATACCTTCGGCTATGTAGCCCCGACCCGAATTCACCATGTCCTTCGGCGATGACATGTACTGTGCGCATAGCATCGCTGTCGCACACCATGGGAACTCGTCTGGGAGGTGTTCCGCGAGCTCCTTCATGAAACTGGTCTTTACACGGACTACAGTTGCATTGACATAATGAAAATGGAAAGTCCCCACAGCGTTGATGTGCGCCTTGCTCTTGGTCCTGGCATACTTGAGAACATTCATGAGGTCATCCTCGCACCATGTCCCTGCACTCCGCTTCTGAATTGAATCATTCACATGGCACCACTGACTGAGAGGAGCCATGCCCCTCACCGAGGTGCTTTCATTCCAGAGCCTCTGCAGCAGCTCGATCTCGTGCTCTGGCAAGCTGTGTGCTTGGTCCAAGTTCTCAGAATCGATTAACGCCTTCACACCCTCCGGGTCTTCCTTGATGGCCGCACTGCTAAGAACCTCGACCCACACTCCCTTCTGTAGGGCTTTATGCAGCTGTTCGTTGCCATCGCTGGGGGGTGGTGGGGTCATGACCTCGTTCGTGTCGTCCCAACGGATGCCCCCGAACTTCAGGCACTGCAGTCCACATATGAGGTGATTCTTCGAAATGACGCTGAACAGCTTCTGGTCAGCACTGCTAGGATGTGCCAGCTTACCGCAAGAGTCTTCGGCAAGCTGCTTCGTGTGCTTCCATGTTCCGGTCGGGTCAGAGTCATCAGGCTCCACTGCTATGGCCCTTTGGTAGCGCGTTTCTGCGAACCCCTCCTTCTCGACGATTCGACGCATGAGGTAGTGTACGTGCTTCCAACTGACTGGTCGGTTCAATGGGGAGACACCCAACCTCTCTATGGGGATCAGCTGTCTGCCTTGGGAATACTTCTTAATCACTTCCTCGGCACGTACACACATGCCTTTTGCTGCCCCCTGGGCAGCCATCCCTCCTAAATCAACTCTGAGCTGCCACGACTGAGTAGCCGTGGAGCCCACACTGGCTCTAATGTGACGGCATCAAACTCCCAAGGGCTGAGCCGCTTGCTGGTAAGATGGGCGCACTGTGCTGGTCTGCTCTGCTCACCTCTGCTTTTCAGGTTGGGTGCCAACATATTGCTGCAAGTACTGAGCAGCGCGCTGTGGAGACGAGGGGGGCACAAGCGAGATGGATACTTACTGCACATCAGCACATGCAAGCGCAGCCACTGACTGCTGTGACAAGCTGCGCTACTGTAACCAGGTGCTCTACAACGTGCTCTATCAGGTGCTCTACAACTACTAAGCTGTGCTACTGTACCAGGTGCTCTCGCTCTACAGACCAAGCCATGCTATACTTTTTTGTGCAATCTCACGCCAAAGTGATGCTGTAGACTCCATGCGAGTGGGTGGCAGAACTCAGTCGACGGCCTCGGTCGGCACAGCCAAATACTCATCAGCCTCTTTGTGCACCTCAATCTCGGGCACAGGTTCATGTGCAAACTCGTAAGCTACAGCGCGGCTTTGATGTGATCGACTGCCGCTTGTGTGGCTTCCTCCGTTTGATCATAGGCTCATAGGCATTGCAACAGACCTTAGCCGATTGATTCCTGCTAGATCTGTCCAGCATGCAGATCGCCGTGCGCACTGATGAGCAATGCTTCGTATGGTACTCTCTGAAATTCAAATCTTCCGCGTCCAACTTGCGATGCTCATGCCTGAGCACGTACTACTGCTGGGAATTTGGGCTAACTTGGTGCACTGAGCCGCCCTCGACGCGCACCCAATCCGTCCAGGTCCCGTCAATGACTTCGTCCGCAACTCAAAATGAAGGTGACGCTCGCCTTGTAGAACATGATGTTCGTGACCCTAAGTACCTTGTTTTCACTGCTGCAGCGCAGCTAACACAATGGCCACAAAGAGAATTTGGTTTTCTGGCAACTTATGTTTTTGCTCGCCTCGCCGAAGACATCGCTTTGCCAACAGAAAGGGCTGGTGAACGCGAAGTGGAGCTGCTTGCCTCGCTGCCGGCGCCACAGTGTGTACTGCTGGCTGCTTCTGTGCCCACACGTCGCTTTGCTGGTGGAATTGAGCTGCACACCTCGCAGGAAAGCTGCATCAACGACATGGTGAGCGTGCCGCAGTAAATCCGCCGCTGGGTAGTGAGGCGCCACATGATTGTAGCCTGGCAGGCGCTGCCCAAGCAACTGCTGCAATCGGGTGTGCGGTACTGCCTCTGTTGAACGCATGTCCTGCGGTCGGCTGCCGTTGAAAAGTACCCTCGCAAAGTTCGTAGACGCAACGACTTGAGCGTCTTTAGGTTTCTTGTATATGTGCACAGGTTCCAGGTTCGTAGGTGTCTCCATGAATGCCATGTCCGGCCACTTACCAGGTATTCTCCGACGCACAGCAGTATTTAGCAGCAGTTCCTCAATCACCTTGTTCAGCTTCGCGCTACTAGTATTATTGGCTGCCTTTGAGAGCTTCTGTGCATACCGGTAATATGCGAAATACAATTTGAGATTCTTCCTTGCAGTCGCCATCTCTTGTTCAGCTAGCCGCTGTCTGCGCCGCGTCTGGTCTGTCTCTAGCCTAGTAGTTGCTACACTTTGTGCACTGGCAATGCGTGCTTGCGTCTTTGTGGTTTCCAGCTCAACCTGCTTCTCTCTCAGATCCCTCTTCGCACGCTGCTGCTCTGCATCCTCAATGCGAGTCCTCTCTCGCAGGGCCTCCTCTGCCCGGCGACGCTCGATAGCGACCGTCCGGAGATGGAGCCATATCGGGTCAGTGATCCCAACGGACCGCTTCTCCTGCAAGCCGATTTCATTGCACCAGCCAGTGAAAACCATGATGATTGAACTATGCAAGGGCTGAGCCGCTCGCCTGAGCCACAACACCGTCAATGAGAGTGTATTGTAATACTGTAATGCCAAGCTAACTCATGTAGTAGTACTTAACTTAGACTTAAGTAACTGCACTACTGTAAGTTACGTCACACTGCACTGAGTACCTTACACTCTGCTATGCTAGTGATACTGTCTCATGCTGTACGCACTCTGCTGTTACTGTGCTGTGCGTGCTGTGCTCCTCCATTGTATGCACTTCCCGTGCTGTACTGCACTTCCTGTGCTGTGCTGTGCTGTGCTGCTGTGCTGTGCTGTATTGAGCTGCCCCGTGCGTGCGCCCCGTCCGTGCTGTAACTGTACAGTTGTCATGTCATGTGCTCTAATGCACTGTAGTCATCTCCTGTCCTGTCCTGGGCTGCAGCACTTTGGTGCACTGAATTCTTGCACTATGGTTGTTCAATCAAGAAATACTGCAGTAGTGAACTGTACTACTAATACTACGTCACAGTAAAGACTACAGTAAGTACGTAGTACTACTAGTACTCTAACTGATACTACCGACTTGATTACTCATTGCACTGTGTTGCACTGCACTGCACTGTAATTGACCATGCTCTGCTGTAGTACTGTACTGTAATATACCGCAGTACTGGCCGTGCGTACCGCTAGTCATCGCAACGTTTATCCTCCTCCCGGAACTGGAACTCAATATCCTGAGCATCATCCTGACCACCAGCGCCACAGAAACACGTGCATGCCTCCGCCACAATACCAATAAACGTTTGTGTTGCTTTCCGTGTGCATGTGGAATGGATGCCGACCTTCAGAGCTTGCCTCACCTTCGTCCGGCATACATGCAGCAAGGCCCCGGCCACCTGCGAGTCCTTGCTGACGTCGTTGATGACGGCCACAATACTGAACACATCGTGTCTAAGCAAGATGCTCTGTGGGCCAGCATACACCTTTAATGAAGACTCGCATAGCTGGGTGTTGCCATGGTGCTGCAAGCATGCTACCAACCGGTCACTGTTGCAGTCCTGGGCGGAATACCCATACATATCCAATTCCTCCTCAGAAAACCTGCCATAATATGTACTCATGTTGTAGTACTCATTCTTCAGACCCTTCGCCATCAGGACCTTCATGATCATCTCTACCATGTGCTTGGCCGCTAACTCTGCGTCATCGTTGCGTTTGCCACTTGATCGCTTGTCACTTTCATGGCACACGTAATGCAATATCCACGAGCAACACTCCTTTCCGCAAGGCAATACCTCAATTTGCCAGGCTACCCAAGGGATAAGGGAATAGCCAGCCTGCATAGGATCAGCCTGCTCTATCGTTTTGGCTGTGTAAGCCGTTTGGCTTGAGCCAAACTGGGCCCCTGCTACTACGCTCTGTTGTAAGTAAAATACTACTTACTGATACTATACTACAGCAGTATTTGCAATATTTCGCCGTTGGTACTGTGCTGCCTCCCATCATTGCAGTAATTACTTACTCTAGTAATAGTACTTACTAAGACTACTATGCCATCCAGACTGGGCCGCCTGCATCTGAGCCAATCAACATATCAGCTCGTCGCTCAACTTCAGAATTTGGCACATGTGTCCAAGGGCTCACAGATCGCTGCACAGGCTGGGCCGCTCGCTGAAGGCCCGCAGATTGCTGCAAGGGCTGAGCCGCTCGCCGGGCCGGGGTGAGGGACCACATATCGCTGCAAGGGCTGAGCCGCTCGCTGTGGAGACGAGGGGGGCACAATCGAGATGGATACTTACTGCACGTCAGCACATGTGAGCGAGGCCACTGACTGCTGTGACAAGCTGTGCTACCGTAACCTAGTGCTCTAAAACGTGCTCTAACATCACTCTACATACCAAACCATGCATGGGATGAGCCGGCTGCTGCCGCAAAGAAACAGGCGCGGCATTGCCAAATGCCAATGGCTCACACAAGATCAAGGAGGCTGATATCACAGAACCCTGAGCCACACTACCCTGCAGAATACTAGCAATACACGAGCCTCATGGCCTGCACTCTGAATGCTTCCTGACTTGCGCTGCACTGCACTGCACTGCCCTGTGTACTGCACTGAGTACTACTGTACTGTACTGTACTTGCTGTGCGGTAATACCGTCTCCTATCAGACAGCATTTGAAATTATGTGCTTATGTTTGCTCCGTTTTCCAAAAGGAAATGTTTACATAATAATTTGATAGTGGGTGGTCGGCTGAAGCAGCCCATTGGCCCGCCTATAGATAAATATGTGTTCGAACAATTGAGCCCCAAGCGTTTACTTACTCACCAATAGTTCACCAGTGGTTCACCGGTAATTCACTGGTAGGTTCACCTTTTAAGTCACCAATGATCCACGGGTAATTTGCATGTAATTTGTAAAGGTGTTTTGGACTTTGCTCATAAGTAATTCACCTCACCAACAAATGTTCACCAATCATTCGCCGGTAGTTCACCGGTGGTTCACCAATAATTCACATTGCGTGTAATCGTGGAATTTGATGTCTTTAACTGTGTGTCTGTACCTGTTGCACTGTACTGCATGGTACTACCATAATGCTCTGTGCTAAGTAATGGGCACTGTGCTTGCAAGGGTTCCCGCGAGGGTGGCCCTGTGGGGCCGGAGACTTCTGCCGCCGGGGGCACACCTCGGCTGCTGGCAGCGCCCACCGATGCATTATGCATCGGCAGTCATCCCCGGCCCTGCCTCGCCAGATCCCTCGCATGCACACTGTCAATATGCATGCAACAAAGATGATATGCACCAGGCTCATAATTCGCGTCATCAATACTTCACCAACTATTCTCCTCACCAACAGCTCACCAGTAATAGTTCACCGGTAGTTCACCGGCAGTTCACCGGTAGTTCACCAGTTAATTCACCAGTGGTTCACCGGTAGCTCACCAGTACTAACTCACCGGTTGTAGTTCACCAGTGGTTCACCGGTAGTTCACGGGTGATTTGCATGTAATTCGCAACGAATTTTGTGAAATTTGCTCATAATTCTCCTCACCACTAATTCACCAGAGTAAATAAATAATTCACCGGTAGTTCACCGGTAATTCACCAGTGGTTCACCTGTGGTTCACGGGTCATTTGCATGTAGTTTGCAAAGAATGTTGTGGAATTTCCTCATAATCCTACTTACCAATAATTCACCGGTAATTCACCGGTAGTTCACCGTTCACCGGTAGTTCACCAATAATTCACCGGTATTGCACGGGTCATTTGCATGTAATTCGCACAACAAATTGTGGAATTTCCTGATAAAATTCTGCTCACCAATAATTCACCGGTAGAATCACCAGAAATTCACCAATAGTGCACCAGTAGCTCACCGGTCGTTCACGGGTCATTTGCATGTAATTCACAATTAATCTTGTGGAATTTGCTCATAATTCTATTCACCAGTACCTCACCATTAGTTCACCAGTAGTTCACCAGTAATTCACCGGTAGTTCAGCAGTAATTCACCGGTAGTTCCACTGGTAGTTCATGAGTCATTTATATGTAATTCGCAATTAGTTTTGTGGAATTTCCTCATAAATTCGCTTCACCATAGTTCACCAGTTTATTCACAGGTAGTTCACCAGTAGTTCACCGGTAGTTCACGGGTCATTTGCTGTTTTGATTTGCAAGTGTTTTGGAATTTCCGCATAATTATCCTCACCAGTAATTCGCCGGTAGTTCACCGGTAATTCACCAGTAGTCCACATGTAGTTCAGCAGTAGTTTACCGGTAGTTCACGGGTCATTTGCATGTAATAATTTGCAAATATGTTTGGAATTTGCTCATAACTCCCCTCACCAATAATTCACCAGTAGTTCACCGGTAGCTCACAGGTGGTTCACCGGTAGTATATAATTCACCGGTAGTACTTCACCGGTAGTTCACCAGTAATTCACCGGTAGTTCACCAGTAGTTCACCGGTAGTTCACGGGTCATATGCATTTGATTTGCAAGTGTTTTATCATAATTGCCTCATCATTCTTTTCACCACTAACTCACCGGAGTAATTCACCAGTAATTCACAGGTAGTTCACCAGTAGTTCACGGGTCACTGCGAATGTTGTGGAATTCGCTCTAATTCTCCTCACCAGTAAATTCACCAGTTACTCACCGGTAGTTCACCGGTAGTCCACCCGTAGTCCACGGGCAATCTGCATGTAGTTTGCAAATCTAATACTTTGTGGAATTCGATCATAATTATCCTCACCAGTAACTCACCAGGAGTTCACCGATAATTCACCGGTAGTTCACCGGTAAATTACCAGTAAGTAGTTCACGGGTAATTTGCATGTACAACTTAGTTTGCAAGTACACTTTGTGTTGTGGAATTTCATCATAATTCTCCTCACCAGTAATTCACCAGAGTTCACCTGTACTTAGCCTAATGGGCTGCATGCTCAATGCTTCCTATGAAGTGCCGCACTGTGCTGCACTGCCCTGTGCTCTGCATACCAATCCCGTACAATTGTCAAGGTTTCTCTGGCTGAAAGAACCACCACTGCCCACCGTTTCTGACGAGCACCGGGTCTTCTAATGCTGTTCCATGCCGCGCCCCCACCTATCCAATTCCGCTGCTATGAAATACTGTACTACTACAGTGTATTGTCTTTTATTGTTAATGATGTGCTGTAGCACCGTATTGCGCGCTGTACTCTAGTGTGCTGCGCTGTACTGGATATCACATTGGAATTTGTTGTTCTGACTCTGCTGCTTACTGTAATGTGCGTAGTTCTGACTGTAACTTTCTAACTGTACTAAATCTTATTGCTCTGGGCTTTGTAATGCTGTGCTGTCCTGCAATGTACTGTGTTGTGAGTGTGCAACCAAGCTGCACTGGTGCGATACTGTACTACACTGTCGCGTACTGTCAGTATGCACCTGTCCGTCCTGTTGTAACAGTGATCACTGTATACTACTGCTCTAAGTACTAATGTGTAACTTACTATATTTTTACTGTAGACATGACTGGATTGCATCTTAAATGCCTGCTGGAGGTATTAGATTTACTGTAGTACTTACTTACTGCTAATGTCATATACTGCACACCGTACGGTAACTAGGTATATAAGTAGTAACTGTAAACTACCTGTGTTGCTTCTGTTGCAATAATCAAATATTGTAGTGCTATACTGTAAGGACTCTACTGTACTACTGTGCTAACAACTAATAGCACAACATGACTAATAAGTACTTACCACTACTAATTACTGTAAGTACTTACTGCTATACTGCGCTGCACAATACCTGACTCAATAGGTAGTACTGAACCTACCTGTACTGCAGACACTACTGTAGAATACTCTAGTGCCTCCTGCGCTGTATTTGCATTATGCAGTCTTACTACGCCAAGGCGATGCTGCAGATTCCATGGGAACGGGTGGCACAACTCAGTTGGTCGGCGGCCTCTGGCGTTGTCTCATTGCTGGAACCCCGCGCCAATTCCAGCTCGAACGACATCAACGATCGCGTGAGTTGCAGGTGCTGTGCCCGAGCCACTTGAGGAACTTGAGCCAATCTCCTGCTCGGCCGGCTTGTTCACCTCAAGTGTGGGAAAGGGGGCGTTCGTCCCTGGATTAGCGGTCCGCATCGCATCTCTGATTTCTTGGAGTGCCCTTTCTGCGGCTTCCTCCTGGAGCCCTTCGGGATTGAAACAGACCGTCATCTTCAGCTTCTCGAAGTTTTCAGGATTCAGCCCACTCCGCCTCATGTTTTGAAGCACTGAGAACAATGCCCCGAGCAATGTCATGTCCTTGCAGATGGTCACCAGGCCGCAAACGTCTTCCCTGTCGAGCTTGGTGCCCATGCCCAGGTACATCTTCAACAACCGCTTCTCGGAAGATGCGTCCAGCACGCAGATCGCCGTGCGCTCTGATGAGCAATGCTTCGCATAGTACTGTCTGAAATTCAACTCTTCCTTTACCAACTTGTGATGCTCATGCCTGATCGTGTAGGGCGCATCGGGGCAGTGTGCGTTGATCCTCTCAATGACCTCCTGCACGATTTTCGCAGCATGTTCCTGCATATCGCCGTCACTGTATGACTCTATCTTGCTCGGCAGGGCGAAGTTGATCGCACCCCATGTCGCCTTCTTACCGGACAGATTCCAGGCCATCCATGGGATGAGCTTGGCTTCTTTGCTGACCCTCGCCTCTGACTCTGGAAGTACTCCTTTGGGCGCAGGTTTGTACTTTTGTGGGGTCTCTCCAAAGTCAATGTCCTGCCAGGAGTGGTGCCACATACCAGGACTGGCCATGAACGTTGCGCACGCCGGCTCCTTCTCCTTCATAGCGACAAGTTCCTTGTTTGACATACTCCAGGTCTTGTCGTACTCCGCCAGAGACGATTCCACTATGTGATCCTGTTCAGCATCGGGTTGTCCTGCTGCCACCATCATGTCCTTCACGGTACGTATGGGACCATTGATCAAGACCTTGCTGATATTTGTGCCACTCTTTTTTTTTATCTCTTCAGTCATGTCTTTCTCTGCCAGAGTCTGCAGCGCAACTGTGTCCGCCCGGGGCGACCCGGTCATCTTCTGCACGTACATTGTCAGCGACTTGGTGGCCCGAGTCATGCCGCAATAGCGACGTGCTTTATCGATGGAGTGGCCGCCTGTAGTCACTGCTGGCTGCCACAAGTGCGCATTGATGTGCTAAACAATGTGCTATGAGTACTTACACTGTAGTAAGTATACTGTATGCACAATGCTGTGCTGTACTATTGTACGGTGCTGTATTGGTGAGACCACACAGGGGCTGAGCCGCCTGCTGCTGTTGGCGCGTACTGTGCTGTAACTGTAGTGTACTACTTACTCTTTGTATCTCTGTAATAGTACTGTATACTGCATTGTAAACTGTAGCGTGGCGTAACATACTTACTTGCTGTAGCGTGATCTACTGTAGCGCTTACCTACTTACTCGTAAGTACCATACAACTGGTGGAAAACATTACGCTATTACCTTACCACTGTAAGGTGCGCTAACTTGTGGTGTAGTATAAAATCAAAGGCTGTATAAATAGCGTGATCTATTGTACCATGATGAAAGATGATCTACTGTAAGTAGTCTTACTTACTGTTTTGGTGGGACCATACAGGGGCTAAGCCGCCTGCTGCTACTATGATGTTTTATGGTATTACTTACTTACTACTGTATTGTTACTGTAATGTAAATACTACTGTACCGTCCTGTGCTGTACTGTACTACACTGTGTACTACTTATTGTATTGTACTGCGCTGTCCTAAACTGCAAGCGCGCAGCAAGTGTTGCATTGTACTATAGCTATGTTCTAAGCACGTACTACTGCACTATAATATAGATAGGTACTGCACTGTAGTGAACTCGTAACTTCCTGTAGTACGCACTGTAGTGTAAGTACTGTCCCGTAGTGCGATGTTAAGCTAAGCCCTAGTACTTACTACCACTTAGTACTTACTAAATATAGTGCTAGTACAATGAAATCATACTTAAGTACTACATTGTGCTAGTACTGTGCTGTGCTGCGCCGAATACTACAGTACTGTACTGTTCTGTGCTGTACTACTGTTCTGTATTGTTCTACTGTTCTGTAAATACTGTTTGCCTGTATTGTACTGTTTGGCTGTACCGCACAGATGTACTATTAGTGGGGCCGTAAATACGTTACTCTCTTCAAATGGTTCTTGCCATGTGCTTAACCATATCTGTACTGACTATGGTACTGCAATACTGCCCAGCAAACAAATCACCTGTAAAATTGTTAAATCATTTATACGGTACACTTACTTAACGAATGATTTCACCAATTACGTAGCTCGCCGATAATTCACCAACAGTAGACCAATCTAACTTATAGTAAGTGTTATCATTTACTGTCAATGTACACTCAGTACTACTAGTACTTACGCTTCACCGGCAACGTGCGTCACCAGTGATTACGCAGTGTTTCACAGGTTACTATAGTACTTTACATAAGTAAGTACTGTTGTATGTTACCTCGCTAAGTAGTGCTACTGTACTGTAATAAAACATACTCTAGTAAAGTACCACTGTAGTAAGTGCAAGTAATACAAACTGTAAATCATCAGTGTCTACTCACTTTACTAAGGTTATACTTACTCACTTGGAAGCTACTTACGTCTCTTAGTAAGTAGTTACTCTTACTAATACTGGAACACTTATACTACGCATACGTTTGGAGTGCCACAATGCACTGCTCTGTAAATATAAGTAGTACTATAATACTGTAGCCACCTGGCTGGGTCTCCCCAGGATGGCGTTGATGCAAGCACACAAAATGCGTGTGATCTACCGTGGTGCCTCGGATAGCCTCTGGACTCATGATCAAGATGTTGCGAAGGCGCCGCGTCTTTTCCTCAGCCTCCATGTACTCGTTTCCGATGTTGTTGACGTTATCCATCAAATCGCGCACAAGCCTCTTCATGAAGGTGATGCTCGTCTTGTAGAACATGATGATCGCGACCCTACTTTCTTTTGCCTGCTGCACCGCAGCTAGCGCAATGGCCACGAAGAGAATTTTGTTTTCTGGAACTTCTGATTTCTTCTGGAACCAGCCAGCTGAACAGTCACGGACGTCGGCACTCCTGTATCCGATGACGTTCACCGCTGTCTTCTTGTCCGGTGCGGCTTGCAGCCCTTTGTACGCTTCGCTGTCCAGCGTTTGCGCAAGCTTGATGACATTTTCCCCGAATCTCTGTGTTGTGCTTAGTTGCATGTTGCAGGCGTGCGCGTTTAGCCACTCATGCAGCGGAGCTTCCATCCAAGTCAGCCTGCAACCCTCCGCGCCCTTGCTTGCTTGCTGATGGCTTGCAGGGGCTGAGCCGCCTGCTGCTGAGGAGCTCGCGGATGCTTCTGGGTGATGCCTCTTTGCGCGGATCCGAGTACCTATCGCCTCCTTATCAACTGGTGTGGAGTCAAGTTCACTCTGTTCTGCGCTAGGGTCAAAGCTTGGCATCTCCTTGGGTTCGGCATGGTACGCTGGGATCCTCTGCTGCTTATCACCGGCAACGATGGCCACGTCAACATGGATAGCCAATGCTGCAAACTCCTCCAGGGACTCATTCTCGATCTCATCTACGCACAACAACTCCATCCTTCGCTCTTGGGCCCCGGGCCCACCACGGCCTTCCGGACAAGGCTGACCGCATCTTGTCGCTTGTCGCCACAACAATCTGAAGCTCCTTTGCTGCCCAGTCTCTAGCGACCGTCTTTTCCTCCCACATGACATCCACGTACTGTGTACGCAACCTTTGAGCATGGAGCCCAACAAGCTTTACATACTCGTCCTCCTGCGCCATGGTGACGGCCGGACTTATATCATTGATTTCCTTGTCCAGACGTTCCAGCTCAGAGTGGGCACCAGCAAATGCCTTTTGCTGCTCTTCAAGCACCTTCTCGGTCATGAAACCACGACTATCTGCCTCATCTGCTTCTTCATCTGCGTGGGACTCCAAGATCAGGCAAGAGCTCGGCTTCACAAATTGTGAGAATATAGCACGCAATTCATGCTTGTGGTGATTCCTGCCTGTCACTACTAGCGCCAGTGAATTCGCCCCGTTCTCCCTTGACTGCTGCCACTTCGCAACCGTCCACGCCAAGATTACGGACTTCCCTGCACCTGGCGGAGACCATATGGCAAGCAGCGGGTGCTTGGTATTGATTTTTCCCATGATTTCTTTTGCGACCTTTTGCTGCTCGTCATTGAGTACTAGCCCGTGGGGCTCATCCGACTCAGGCTGAAGCTGAAGCTCAGGCTTCGTGTCGCTGAACAACTGCCTCGTCAGCGGCGTTGCTTCACCAAATGTGCCACCCACCAGTGTCTTGAAGGCCGCCCTGGGGAGGCCCATCACGTCGCCATTCATCATGTTCCTGAATCCCCTGCTCAGCGACGTGTACGCGAACTGCAGCTGGTGCATGTCCCTCAGGATAATCACGTAGACCAGGTCTCCAGCATTGAGGCCGCGGGGCAACATTCCACATGGCATGTTGGAATGCAACCTGAGATACCCGCCATCATGCGCAGCAGATGCCACGCAGAAGCGACGCCCCACCTTCCAGAAGCTGGTCATCTGTATGGGCTTGCATCTCGTCTCTTGTGCTTGTTGACCTTGCGTGAGAAGATTCTGGAACCCGTGAGACTGAACCTTTGCAAGCCACACGGCCATAGAGCCGTGTGCGGAATCGCCAAAGTCGCCCCACACGGTGAACATCTTGCTCTCTTTTGATGCAGTGCCGACAACACCGACCTTGTGCGCCTCAATCTTCGAGCTAAGGATCGCGCAGTTCATGTTGTGGTGTACGTGTCGCCGTATGGAAACCATCCAACCAACGTAATCGTTACGCTTCGCGGCCTCCTTTCCGCTCACTGGCTTCATGGCAATGTAAGGAACTTTCGGCACAGTTACCATGAAATCATGCCACTGTAATCGCGGGTCCTCGAAATTGTCACTGCCAAATCGGGCCCTGAAATCGTCCCAGTTGTAGACACGCCACTGGAGGAGTCCTTGAGATACATGTTGGAGCTGGTTCTTGACTGCGGCGTTGCGGCGTTCGTAGCATTGCCTCACTTGGGTCGGGTTTTTTCCCAGACTCCTCACCATCCGATCGAAAATCTGCTTCGGAACGGCCGCGTATTCCGTGCATACCAAGTTCATGCACGATGTGATGACTCTGTGCAAGTCCTTGCAGTGCATCGATCGCCACATGTGGTCTGCGGTTCTGAATTCTTCCTCTGACAGAGGGGTGTTGGTGTCGTAAGTCATCACGGCACTGTAAGGCAGGCGCTCCGGCGAATAATTGCAGCCCACCGGCTCCGGAGTGCAAGGGAACTCTGGCTCTAGCGCAAGTTCAATCTGCACTAACCATACAGTCACTTCACTGGTGATGCGTATCTCGGTCTTCACATGCGAATTCAGGAACGTTCCCCAGGCATCGAAATGCTCTGGAATCTTGTGGAGTTGATCTTTTTTGAAATTGTAATAGCACATGATGCGGAACTGGAACTCTGAGCTGCCCGCTTCGCTTCTGCTGGCGCCCCTGCTGCTCATTGCCGTGCTGCTCGTTGCGATGTTCACACGAGGGCTGCGGCTCCGAGGGGGGGGTACATTGTGAGGGCTTGACCGAGAGCCACTCATGGGGTCAAGGCCAAGACCTTACTGCAAGGGCTGAGCCGCTTGCTGTGAAGATGAAATGGCCGCGGGCGACAAGAATTCAGCATGCGTGTGCATAACTGACTGCGTTGCCTGATGAAATCCCCTGCTGCACTGTATTGTACTAACTGCATTGTGCTGTAAATAAGTAATACCTTTACTTAACTACTTTAATACTAAGTCCTGAATAGTACTTAATTGTGCTGCACAGAAACGCCAGGCTGCCTGCCTATGAAGTGCCCCATCCTGCACAGCCACGGCCATGACAAGCTGTGCTACTGTAACCAGATGCCCTACATGCTCTACAATGCTCTGCAGATCAAGCCATGCAGGGGATGAGCCAGCTGCTGCCGCCAAAGAGAAATGCCAATGGCTTACCTGAGACTAACGAGACTGAGATCACAGAATCCTGAGCCACTGAGCCACACTGCCCTGCCTGAGCGTGGCAAGACACGAACCACATGGCCTGCACCCCGAATGCTGCACCCCGAATGCTTTCTCATATGCGCTGCGCTGCATTACACTGCGCTGCAGTGTCTCCATAGACCAATCCACGCAGGGGCTGAGCCGCCTGCCCTTGCAGCCATGCACTGCAATGAGACTATCTTCCAACAGCCATGTTTTCTGACATGCGCTACACTGTACTGCGCTGCGCTGCACTGCACTGCACTGCCCTGTGCTCTATAGGCCAATCCAAGCAGGGGCTGAGCCGCCTGCCCTTGCAGCCATGCGCTGCAATGTGACAGAATTCACAATGTCATCCACGCAGGGGCTGAGCCGCCTGCCTTGCAGCCGTATAAAATACTAAAGTTAATTGCTAGTATACTACTGCACCTATGCACCACTGCTGTATACTTACTCCAACGTTAATTTATAAATACTAGTATTGTCACTGTACTGTTAGTACGAGAGTAGTAGTACTAGTGTCATATAAAACTGTACACTTACTCCAGCATCCACGCAGGGGCTGAGCCGCCTGCTTTGCAGCCATCTAACACCAAGCACTAACACCACAATACTAATAATTACTTACAGTACTCTTGCTACTCACTCGTACTACTTTTACGTATGAATAATAATACTAAGAATAAGAATAATAATAAGAACAATATTAAGATTAATAGTAGTCATCGTAGTCGTAATAATACAGTAGTAGTAGTAGTAGTAGTAGTAGTAGTAGTAGTAATAGTAGTATACTAATAATAATAGTAGTTGCTGCTGTTGTTGTAGCAGTAGGGTAATCGTAATAGTAATACTGTAG
>Ga0075475_10000689_pt1 | contig 15912 bp, 20 predicted proteins | sample DEB08_DNA_10_FD_76342 | JGI IMG/M metagenome (GOLD analysis project Ga0075475, IMG submission 76342) | Aqueous microbial communities from the Delaware River and Bay under freshwater to marine salinity gradient to study organic matter... | ecosystem: Environmental > Aquatic > Marine > Coastal ... | reverse complement strand
AAATCGGATGCGGCAACCTCTTTTGTGGAACCATCACTGTTTACACAAACGAGCTTATGGTCTGGTGTGCATGTGAGTTGTGCCGTCTTACCCAGCCTCACCACAACAGTTTCCACATCCTTGGTAGTTCTTACCACCTGGGTTGATTTTCCGACACCGAACCTAGTGAAAACCTCCATGAATTCACCATCGACATCATCACCAATCTCCAGGTTGCCATGTTCATTCCAAAGGTCGGACATTTTTTTATATCCATCTTTGGTGAGTATACTGGTATTACCCGCCACACAAAGATTGCTGGACTTGATGGTGCCGAGGTTTTTCTGGTTGGATTTTTCGTTACAGGCATCTTTGTATAGAATGTATGGTGTGCCTGTTTCCACCTGGGCAGTTATGATCTTGTTCCAAAGGTCTCTTGCTTTCACTTGTCTACGGAATCTGCCACTGGACTCATACCCTTCGTAAAGTTCATCAAATTCAGCACCATAAGAATCGCTCAAACCTGGGCACTCATTGGGGCACATAAGCGACCACATTTCGTCATTTTGAACTCTACGCATGAACAAGTCTGGGACCCACAAGGCGTAAAATAGGTCTCTTGCTCTCATTTCCTCATTGCCATGATTTTTCCGGAGATCAAGGAAGTCGTATATGTCTGAATGCCAGGGTTCGTTGTACATCGCAATGGAACCCTTGCGCTTCATACCCTGGCTCACATATCTTGCTGTATTGTTGAACACCCTGAGCATCGGAATGATGCCATCTGCATAGTCATTGCACCCAGCAATATAAGAGCCTCTTGCCCTGACATCCTGCATAGCGAGACCAATACCGCCACCAGATTGGGAAATGAGTGCACATTGCTTGAGAGTCTCATAGATACCTTCGATAGAATCTTCCTGCATGGACAGGAGAAAACAGGATGACATCTGAGGTTTGGTGGTGCCTGAATTGAGCAGGGTGGGGGTAGCATGCGTATACCACCCCTGGCTCAACAGATTGTACGTGTTCTGGATTTTTTCAAGATTTCCGCTATTGAGGTTGACCTGGATGGCAACTCTCATCCACATATCCTGAGGTCTCTCTATGACATCATTTTTGAGTCTCAACAAGTATTTCCTGTGGATGGTAGAAAATCCGAAATAATCAAACCTGTAGTCTCTGGAATAATCAATCATACCTTGAATGACCTCATGATTGTCCTTCACAAAACTATAGTAGTCATCGCTGAGAAGAGGCAGTAATTCTCCAGTAACAGGGTGGGTGTTGCTCATTAGAGCATCAGCTATTTGCTTGATGCTTCCGGAAGTCCGCTTTTGGAGGTTACTTATCATAACCTTTGCTGCAAGACTTCCATAAGCAGGATCGGTTGTGACCATATTGGCCATGGTTTCTGACAGAAGCATATCGATCTCGTTGGAGGACATGCCATCTGCGACCGATAAGCTGACAGTGTTTACCACTGCTTTGATGTCGAGATCATAGCCATTCACTAGCCTAGACAATCTTTTCTCCACCTTGCCTATGTCGAATTTTTGGGAGTCACCATTCATTTTAGTGACATTTACTGCACTACTTGTCATCAGATGTAAAGTATTAAAGGGTTAAAAATCAGTATCGCCAGAAAAAGCATCTTCCGATGTCTCATCCATGGCCTGCTTGCCGACCCCAGCTTTCTGGTACTCAGCGACACGCTTCTCAAAGAAGTTGGTTTTCCCTTGCATGGATATTGTTTCCATCCATGGGAACGGGTTTGATGTGTTGTATATCTTATTGAGTGCCAAGGACACCAATAACCTGTCTGCAACAAATTCGATGTACTGCCCCATGAGGACATTGTTCATGCCAATCAATGACACTGGCAGCGATTCGGTGATGAATTCTTTTTCAATGGATACCGCATCTGATATCATCTCGTAAATCTCTGCTGGATCGGGTTTGTTCTCGATATGATTTGTGTAAAGGAGCGATGCAAAGTCGCAATGCAGCCCCTCATCCCTGCTAATGAGTTCATTACCGAAAGTCAGCCCAGGCATGATGCCTCGCTTCTTCAACCAGAATAATGCACAAAATGCTCCGGAAAAATAGATACCCTCAACGCAGGCAAAAGCAGCCAATCTTTTGGCGAATGGTTCATCGTCGTTTATGTGGGATAATGCCCATTGTGCTTTCTTCTTAACACTAGGTATCTTATCGATGGCATTGAACAGATGTTTTCTTTCGTCCTCATCATTCACCAGGGTGTCTATCATCATGGAATAGGAATGGGAATGGATGTTCTCTATAGCTATCTGGAAACCATAGAAGAATTTGGCCTCGGTGTATTGAACTTCATTGGTGAATTGCTCTGCCAGATTTTCATTCACAATACCATCGGACGCAGCGAAAAAGGCAAGCACATATTTGATGAAATGCTTCTCATCATCTGTTAACGTCTCCCAGTCCTTGATATCTTGTGAAAAATCCAGCTCCTCAGCCACCCAGAAAGAGTTTTGAGCTTTTAAGTAAAAGTCCCATATGTCTTTATGTTCTATGGGAAACAAAACAAATCTTCCTGGATTCTCAGTCAATATTTTCTCTTGCATGTAAAAATGAATCTAATGTGGTGACACTTTAAACTTTTCGCTCATTTTATTTAAGCCACATCAGAGGAGTTTCCTATTTAGGTTCGATTCTGTATTTCCTGTATTATCTTACTGATTTCTTGGATACTATTCCCCCTTTTGTTTTTATTTCATTCTATTGTTGACTTTGGTGGAATGGAGTGATGGTTCAGTGGAAGGGATTGTAATGGATTTGTTGGGTAAGAGTGAGTCTGGGAAGGTGGGTGATAGTGCCAAAAGCTTAGATAGGATATTCGGCAGCACCGCAAGCGGATGCTACCGACTGTCACATTTGATGGCTTTTGACTGATGATTCTTTGGTCGGGCTTTGCCCGTCTTTTATTTTAGTCCTGCGGAAGCCCTGCCGCCAGGCAAAGATTCGTTCCTCCGCTGCTTCTTCCGATGAAGTGAAATGGAAGCGCGAAGCGCGGTCGGCTGAAAGCCGATCCATGGAACGGAATGGAAGGAGTTGTTGCGGTGGAACGGATAGACCTTATCTTTACTCAGTGAAAAGGTACTTAAGTAGACTTAGGGTCATGGTGTCATTTCATGACTTGCTATTGGTCCCCCCAAACCCCCCGTCAATTCAGTCCTTACGGAGGGTATCGTTTTCGGAGACATTAGTTCACACCGTCAATGACTGGTGCTTATCCTGTGGTATTGGGCATACCATGGCGATTCTTGATTGGATCAACTACCACTTCACCTTATGCTGTGGACTTATTGTTGATGCGTTCCTATTGGCGACTATTGCCGCAGAATCAGGACACCGTGCGATGTCACCCAGCACGGATTTGGGTTTGATAACTTACTTCAAATTAAACAACTTACTTCAAATGGCGTTCAAATATGCTACAAATTAACGAATGATGGCTTACCCATCAAATACCATACGGCATGTTGATGTGTTTCGTTTCAAATTTAGTTTATTTCTATTCATTGAATGGGGTATCATCGTTGCCTTATGTATCTCAACAGGATAAATAAGTAAATGTCCGTATTTTGGTTTTAAATGATAAGTATTTCTTCGATGATGATGAGATGTCCACTTACGTTGGGGTCATCGTTGACAATAATGACCCGAAGAAAATAGGAAGGTGTCGAATAAGGATTTTCGGTAAGCACACGTCCGGTGATAGTACCATACCAGATGAATTTTTGCCGTGGGCATATCCCGATTACGGATTGTCATTTGGTTCCAGTGGCTCAGGCTCTTTCTCGTATCCCAAGCTCAATTCAATGGTTCAGGTGGGATTCAAAAATGGTGACATTTACCACCCGTACTATGATTCAATAAAAGAACTCACTCAAGGGTTGGTGGACCAACTATCGGGTTCGTATGAGAACTCTCATTCGCTGATTTTTGATGAGATTGCGTCCATAAAGATGTTCTTCACTCAAGAGGTGGGTATGATGCTTGACTATGGAGACTCCATCATGAACATACTCCCAGATGGTTCGATAGTTATCAATCACAAAGATGGTTCTGCTACCATAGAGCTAAAAGGCTCGGACATAACAGTGGTTAGTGACTCAACTGTTGAAATCACATCCAGTAATCAAATCACCATCAACTCCAGTTTGGTGCATGTGAATGGGAATAACACTGAAATTGGCCCTCAACCTGTTTATTCTGCTGTAATGGGGGAACCTTTAATGACACTTCTTAAAACTTTAGCAACGACGTTAGATGCCAAATATCCCACAACCCCTGGAGTTTCTGCTGGTGTTGTGGATTCATTCAGATCATTAATTTTGTCAGAAAATGTAAAAACATCCAGGTGATGAGCGTACCAAAAGTAGATAATACAGTCCATTACAAAAAATTCGCTAACATGTTAGCCTCTCAGAAGGGTCATTCTTTGTATAACGATGGCAACAATGTTATGGTTGTTAATGGCACTGGCGACACGTCCAAACTGTGTGAGGAATCGTCTGGTTCATAGGAAAAACTTTGGGCCATGGCGTTAAAAACTATCATAGAGAAGTCATTGTTCATGTCATGACAAGAAAAATAGGAGATGATATAGTTAGCTTTGAGACCATTAGTATAGATGGGCAAGACTTCTATGTTTCTCCTGCTGATTTACCAACCGGAGATGAAATAGATGCATTTTTCTCATTGGAGAAATCTTTCAAACAGAAGGATGCATCGTGCTTTGAGTCAATTAAACTCAGCAAAGAAGATTTGGCAAACCTCTGTGAGGTGTCTTCTTTGCCTTCCCTTGACTCTGGAGATTCGCTGGTATCTAACGTCCAGGTCACACCAGAGAGTTGCGAGGATGTCACAGAGAAAGTCCAGGAAGCCATAGACTCTATGACCACCATACTCCAGGATTATCAGACTAATATGGAAAGGTTTCCCAGGTTGGAACTGGAGTTTTTCTACCTGGGTATGGTCAATGCTTATTATGATACTTTCTTGATTAAGTATGAGGAATATTCAAATGCTGTCACAAAGATTGTGGAACAGCTTGATTCCTTATCCAATGATAATTCCACACTCGCAGACCTGAAAAGGGAAAGGTTGAATCTTGGATTAGATAGGATTCTTTCATTCGGTGATAAGAGAGTGAAAAGCCTGGACGACTTCATATCAAAGTTCAGGGAGTATAGGAGGCGTTCTGTTAGAGCCTCTAATGACATATCCAATCAAGTAGACCCGAAGTATGATGACAAAATCTACTACAAGCTTTTCGTTGATTACAATTCTGATATAAGAAGGGGTTATTTAGATGACCTGTATGATTTTGAAAATGACCTTGTGGAAGACATGGACAAGGAAGACCCCGATTTCATGGAAGAATACAGGTCACGCACCGAGTCTTACAGAAATACCACGTTTTATCCGAAACATGATGAGACCATACAAGCCATAGAAGATGCAGCAGACAAACTTGCCAGATTTGCATCTGCTCTTAACTTAGACCCGAACATTGTGGATGGCTTCGATATAGACGAGTTCACCACATATGCAAATGAGAGGGTATCTGATTATGAAAACGCAAGAATTCAGTACGAATCCGTTCTGAACATACAAAGCACCATCACAGAATTGACAGACGATTTGAAGCTTCAATTGGCTGATGTGTGTACAAAACAAAAAGTTGATGGTGATGATTCCATTGAAGCCGGACAAGACCTCAATTTTAATGGCATGCCGGATTTCACACTTCCACAAGCAGATTCTTTGAAATACTGGCAGAAATTCGCAGCGTTTGCTAGTGTGGCGAATCTGTTACCGATACATTGGTCTGTGGGACTTCTGCTTCCATCACCATCTGGTGTTGTGAAAGTGAAACTACCGACCATATGGATAGCACTGGCAGTTGTACCGTTGCCTGGGAGGATGCTGGTAGTGTTTCTGGGTATTTGTGGTGTTGTTCCATCACCCTTTGTGTGGGAGTGGCGGTTCCCACCGTCTGGTGAAGGTAGTTCTCACTTCCTGCTTTCCTGGAGGAAGTTTGACTGGAAGATAAAGGACAAAACTGGCACAGAGACATTCCCGCTTCCTATATTTGATGGACAGGACATTGCGCCTCCCGTATCTAGAACTAAACTATTCACCAAAGATGACATACCACCATGGGAAAGGTTGTCTCCAGCAAATCCATTGTTCCTTCTTTACTTGAATAGATTTGTGTCAAAAGGAAAAGAAGGTGCAGGATTTCCGTAAGATAAATAACTAAATCGATATAACAATGAAAAATAAAAAATTGTTACCATTATTTGAAGATTATACGCCAGGAGAAGGTGTGTGGACAGTGGGTATATACGACAAGGATGGTAATCACCCATCTGGAACTGATGCCGTAAAATCCATCATAAAAAAACTGGGTGAAGTTTCCGATGACCAGCTTGCGGAAGTGGAACCAGAAGATGAAGAAAACGGAGTTTGGATGGTACCACTACCAACAAAGCTGGCGCAAAAAGTGGCAGATGCGGATTATGGTGAATTTAAGTCCGGAAAGTGGACTGTCACAGTTGAAATGCCTTAATAATTCGTAATGAATAGACTTGATTTCATAGAGTACATCAATGACAGGCTCTCAGGAGATTGCTCTGTTCCCATAAAGCTTCCTGAGAAAACCATCGATAGGATCATAACTGATTCCATGTTGTGGATGGTGGAACACTATGATGAATCCACAGAGAAAATTCATAGCATACTCGACCAAAGTATGTTCGCTACTGATACTTATAAAAACGAGCGTTATGTGCAGATGCCGGATTGCATCATAGCTGTGACAGCTCTGAAAGAACTCAACAAACTTGGTAGATTTCCTGGCCTGGGTGTCATGGATGCTGATTACCACAGACACCACAGTACGCTAATGAGTGGTGGCTATTACAGGGGAACAGTTGGCAGCGATGGTGGGTTAGGCAGTGGCGTCATATACAGACTTGCCTCTGAGGCATACAACTCTTTTTTAAAAGGCTTGACACTCGATACTGTTGCTTTCACATACAATGACAACAGCCACAAGCTGCGCATCCAGGGAAGAGACCCAAAAGGTGCACTTTATGCGGAGCTTTACATCATGACAGATGTGGAAAACATGTTTGGTAACATTTTCTTTAGGGATTATGTTTACTATAAGTGCCTGGAGAAATTCACCGAGATTCACTCTTTCATCGACTACAACCTCCCAGGTGGCGTGAAACTGAATATAAGCAACCTTTCTCAGATAGCCACTAGAGGCATAGAAAAGACTGAAAAATCAATAGCAGATAGACAAACCACTGATTTCTTCTTACTTGAAGAATAATCGATAAAAAATGACAGGAATAGACAACGAAACGAAAGTTAGATTGAACAACGTGAGGGCAAATCTCACTAGAGTTCTTGGTACTGCTCAGAGGGGAGACCTTAGTGATGTGTCCAATGAAAACATCGACCTGCAAGTGGTTGGTACCAATCTGTCTATAAAGGACTATACGAAGATAAATGTTGGCCATCTTGAATCGGGAGAACAATCCGTCATTTTGGTGATGAAAAATAAGCTGAACGGATCAGTGGCAAAAGTAAACCTTGCTGATCTGATGGCGTTTATAGTAAACAGTAAAGAATTGACATGACAACAATCAACGAAGTAAAAAACCACCCTCATATTCATCAGCCTGGGAAACTGGCATTGTTTTCTCCATCAGAGACTTTTCATATGATATTTGATGTTGAGAAAGCGTTGATAGGATTCAAAGAATACGACTATGATCTCATAGAAGCATCCTGCATGGCAGTGGCTGAGTTGAGGTATGATACGGTTCATGAAGGTCCAAAAGACACCATGGAATTGGACAGTATGGTTGCCAGACTTGGGTATGGACCAATGATGTTCCTGGCTGCTATGCAAAAATCTGAGGAATTGTCAGGTGGCATGGTACCCCACACCTCCCCACACTATGTTACTAAGGCTGCTTCTGATATGATAGAATCTTTCTATTCCGGAGCGAATGCCGTGTATACGATGGGTTATGGTTATGAGGGCAAACACAGCAAAGACCACCTCAATTTTGTCTACCAATCAGCGTCACATATGGACTGGTCAACCATGGAAAGAAATCTGAATTTGATACTCCAGCACAGCGATGGTACTTACATGGAGTACATGTGGGACGTTGGGGAAAGTTGGTTGATCAATGCAATGAGAGACATATATCACGTTACATGATAAAAGGATCGACCAGATGGGTATTTATTGGGAGAAAGAGAGTATACAAGATTCCCTCTCTTTATAGCTGGTCGCACTTTCTAACTGGACTTCTGGCGAATCTTCAAGAGGTCACCTGGAGCAAGATGGTGGACGATGAGGTGGTTGACAAGATATGTCCAGTTTCTTTTTATGCCCCATTGGGTTTTTTGGTGGTCATGGAGAAGCTGCCCATATTGACGGATATGGACATGAGCAGAGAGGAGCTGGAATTGCTTGTGGAGACATCATATTCTACCATACCAGTTGAGCCTAAACATAATAGCTTCGGGAAAAAATCTGGCAGGATAGTTGCTTTAGATTACGGTAGCTGATCACAACTTTGACATGAGGAAGTATTTGAAAAATGCCTATGTGGTGTTCCTTATCTATTTTATATCGTCTGTCGTTTTCACTGCCATAGGGCATTTTGGGTTCGGCATAAAAGGGTGGTACCTGTTATTACCATTTGCACTTGGATTTTGGGTAGGTGTTTCGATAGTACTCATGTTTGGAGATGACCTCCTGTAACCTCGATGCCCTTCCTTCCGTATAAAAAATAGAGAGCTTTTTCTTTAATCACAACTAATCAAATCATGGACAGTAACATCAAAGACTATTTAGTTTACACTCTTGCCAAGCAAATCAGAATGGAGCGCAAGTATGGGAAATCAAATGAGGGTTCCCATAAAGCCCACGTATCCAAGGCCAAAAATTTGACATCAGCATTTATATCCGAGGCAAACATCAGCCAGGAGGATAAGATGGTCATCTATAAGGAGCTTGACTCTATGCCTAAAGCTGATTTTGAGGCAAAATTGAAACCAATCAAGCGCCCAGTGGTGAAAATGGTTGATATGGAAGATTCTGCACCACCGGAGCTGTACAGGTTCTATGAGAAGGGATTATTCGCATACAACGGTCTCAGAGATTTTGAAATCCTTGCCATGAAAGGCCACCGCATGCTAGTGGAAGTTCACATGCCATCCGGCAAAACCTATTTGAGAGTATACAGGTATAAAAAGTCACCCTTTAAGGTGAAAAACTGGATGGCGTTACTGGCTGAGGATTCTCTTCATTACGATCAGTTGAAGAAGTATTCCGATCTATGGGTTGACCACATCGATTTCTTCAAGCAGGTTAGGGAAGAGGATACCTATTGGATGGGCATAAAAGCCTGCGGCAAGAAGAACGATTTCGAGTTTTGGGGTGGCACACATGCCGACCCTTCTGGTCACAAACTTGCTGAGGACTATTTCTTGGGGAAGCTCACCGTAGATGGAGAACAAAAGGATGTGGTTCTGTGGGCATCATATTTCGCCAGAAAGAATGGTGCCAGGGTGGGCCAAATGGCCTATTGTCCCATAGGCAAGAAGAAGTTTGTAACTATGGACGTATCTGAGAAGGTAACATTTGTGCCTATGAACAGGCTTTCGCCTGATTACGCCAAAAGCGCAGGCATAACCCTAAAAAAATAAGCATCATGTCATCATCGACCTACATTGAGGAAGTTGTCATTTTTTCTAAGTCTAGGAAAAATGGTTGCTTCCATCACATAATGAAGGAATTTGAAAAGCTTTTCATGAGTGACCCTCGATTTGCTGTGGAGCTTGTTGAGAAGAATTTAGATTACACCACACCCCATGGCAAGAGTTTCATTGGTTCTGTGGCCGTACACAGGGTGGGCACAGAACCCGCTAATGGGGAAGTGAACAGGGTTGATCTTAAATTCGACCTCAGGTGCAAAAATACCAACCAACGCATGACTCTCATCATGCCTTTAAGTAGGAGGGGTCTCATAATTGATGATGCTGTCTTCGGTGAGATGGACAAATCCACATATGTAGAAATGGGCACCACCAAGTCTTATCACGGACTTGACCAGTCTAAGGGTGGTATGTGGTACTATATGATGACGAGGATGGGAACCTCGCTTCCTGGCATGGTAGGTGGTGATGTTCATCCGTTTTTTAGAGCCGTCCATAACAAATACTTCATATGAATAGAATTGTTATGAATTTCAACCACGATTGGTAATCTCTCTGCAGGAAATGTATCCTGGGCATCGCTGGAGCAGCGCATATCCCAGGAACTCATAGGTTAACAATATATAAGATGTCACCCGTTCCCCTGGCGATGTAAAAGTTGTCGGGGGAAATTAGTATCATGCCAGAATGCCCATTGTACTACGGTGTATACAAGTTTGTATAGTGGAGAATACAATACCAGATTTGGCATATGCCCAAGAAAGCCAAGAAAGGCACATTTGGTGTTTGGCACGGTTTTTGCAATAATTGTTGTGTAACTTTTTAAAATCACAACTAATAATCAATCATCATGAAAAATCAAACAAGAAAGCCAACCAGCAGCCGTTCATTCGCTCACACCGTAAAAGGCATCCTCAATGACCTAGGGCAGGAGTTTTTCGAAAACCATGTGAGTGAGCAATTCCCTTCCAATCTGAAAGCAGGCTTCGCCATTGCCAAGAAGCACTACCAGGAAGGTATGGAGATCACAGAGAGTGATCTCCATACCCTGGTACAAGCCGAATTCGGTCAGGTGACCAACAACCTGGATAACCCCATCGTTGAGGCTGCTGCCGACAATGCTGCAGAGTCTACAGTTGCGGAAGTTGCTGCAACTGATGAAGAGAAGCCACTGACAAAGAAGGCTCTGCGTGAGATCTCACGCAGAGAGCGTGAAGAGGCTGCAGCCGCAAAGCTGCGCAGCGCCAACGATGACTTCCAGGCATTCCGCAAGGTGCTAAAGGAAAAGGGAGAGAAGGAGGCAGTGAATGTTGTTGCCCGCCATCTTCTGGAATTGGGTCATGCGGTTAGTGACATTGCCAGAGTGACTGGCAAGAGCTACCAGCGCATCAAGAATGTACAGAAGATCGACCGCAAGAAGGCCGAGAAAGCTGCTGCGGAATCAGAAACCCAGAAATAAGAGTCAGATGTAAAGTGGAGTTGGGTTGTGGTCTTTTGATTGCAACCCAACGTTCATGAAAAATATTATGGTCATAAAATTCAGTTATATCGATAGACTTCCGGCACCAGGGGATATGGTGATCCACTCTCATGGTGGGTACATACCCAAATATGTTGAATCTGCCACTGCTACTGATATCAAGACCATAAACTATACAACCCGTTCATTGATATCTGGAGAAATGTGCGTCATCTCAGAGCATTTTTGTTACCCCATTGATATTCACGCTTGCGAATCTGTTATTGTGTCTGAATTGAAGAAAGGCGACACACTCTTACAATGGCAGACTGGTAAGTTGATGTCCTTTGAGAGGATGGTGGATTCTCTGACAGTGGGTGTTATCGTCAATGGGTTTTTCGAACTACATCCAGTCAATACCTTTGTGAAAGTCAGCCACACAGTGGACTGGCAAGCAATCCTGAAAGAACACTCGAAAGATAAAAACTCACAAAATTACATATTAGCATACTCAAAAATAAACCATCATGAAAAATCAAGAATATAGAATGGGCTACCACTGGTGGTCATTTGTCAGCTTTTCAATGTTGTGGTTAGGACCACTTTGGAACATGCTGTTCCACAAGCTCACCATCAGCAAAGATGGGATTTATTTGAACACTGCCATCATAGCCAGGGACGCACTGGTGATCCCACTTAAGGCTGTAGAGACATTCCATGTCAGACAATCCGTTCTGGGCAGAATCCTTGGGTTTGGTGACATCACAATTTCCGGTAGTGGTGGAGAGGAGAAGACCCTGCGATGCATAAGTTCACCAAACGACTGGTATAAAGTGTATAAGAAACTGCATGATGCTTGATATAGTTGTGATATGCATTTTGAAGGAGGGCACATTTTTGTGTCCTCCAATTTGTATTTGTGACCCATGGTAGTGAACACATGTAACATTAATGAAACAAAAACATAATAAAGTCATGGATTATCGCAAAGCTAAAAAATCGTTTGAAGACAAAGACACACAAGCCATTATCGTTGATGTAGTGTCAAAGATGGGTGGGCAGGTAGGCTCAAAGGACTTGGCCAGAGAACTTGTTGATCGCACTGAGGGTATTGATTTCGTGACTGCCCAGTTCATCATCAATTTATCATTCTCTCAGAAGACAGGTGTTATTTTATCAGAGCACGAATACCTCACTCCAGATGGTGATGTAGAGAAGGGGTTCGGTTTTAGTCCCCTTGATGCTGCTCTCAACGACGGCCTCACATATCCTGAGGCAGAAGAAGGCCAACGGAGAGCCTCGGAGACCCCAAGGGAGCCAGTCTTCGCATAAATGTTGGAGCTGGGATACGCTTGATAATCTCATAGAGAGGTCTAAACAGAAATTCGAATCCATATGGTTGAAAGAGACCTTTAAACCTCCCATAAGCCTGTGGAACAAATTTTGGAAGGAAATGGTTGAACCCACAAGAAGGGATGCCTTTCCTAAAGAATTCGAGCGCAGGCAAACTTACAAAAGGCAAAAGCAGCAGGAGGAGAGAGATAGGAGGCGCAAAGAAAAAGAGTGGGAGAAATTGCGCGAAAGAGCTGCACAAAAAGATGCCTGGGTAAAGAAACTAGCCAAAGAATTCGACATAGAAATGAGAGGCAACTGGTTACTGGGTCTAGAAGTCAATTTCGCTGTTGTCAACTATTTGAAGGCTTCTGTGCCTCCTGTTGGTGCTATCCTGAGGCTTGGTTTGTTCGGAAAACCTGTCACCCAAGAAACCCTCCGCAAGGCTTTCCATAAAAAGGTGATCATAGACGGTGCCCACCCTGATCATGGAGGTTCTGCAGAAAGGTTCAGGGCTTTGGCCGATGCCAGGGATGAAGTGAGGGCACATCTCGCAAAAGAACACAGAAGCGAAACTATTGATTCACTTATTAAAGAAGGAAAAGCAAATGGATGGTTTAACTAAAGGTTCCATGTGTGTTCTCAATAGAGAAACCCTGGCAGATGATCCCAAATACGCAAATGTGCTTGAAGATATGTTCTCCATGGAAGATGCAAATGGTAACTTTTTGATTTATTTCAGCGCAGATGTTTGTGCTATAACCAACGTGTTGCCTATGACCTTTGATGGTGATAGCTTCATGCCCAACGACTCAATATTTGTCGATGCTAAGCATTTGGTTAAAGTGGGAGACATCCAAGAAGAAGGAGTGTTCAACAGGTGGTCAAAGGAAGGCGTGTTCAGCTTTGTTGAGAATAACTATTCCAACGCCCCAAAAAATGAAAAAATGCGGATTTTGAACAGGCAGGGTGTTTCCATTGCAGATATAGCAAAACTAATGAAACTTTCTTATCAAAGGGTGAGAAACGTTCTTGTGAAATAATATGATGGTTGTGATGCACCTAGTGATGTGGGTGCACTGATGCATGCTCTGAAAGGGGCATGCATTTTTGTATTTATAAATAATCAAAAAGATGTCCAATCTGTATTTTTCTGGCGGCAAGTTTTTATTGGAATATGCGTATGGCAGCTCTGATATAATTGCTTCTTCCTCATCATCATTCAGGAAGGTGCAAAATGCCTATGATGGTTCCATACTTATTGTCAATGATAACAATTCGACATCATCCACCGGAAATGTGGTGGATCATTCTCTTGTAAGCATAGACTCCGGAAGGCTTGCAAGCCTGGATAATGACAATGCCTATTTCTACCCAGATCAAGACCCTAACATAACGGTAACGGATGTTGTGCCATCTCCAACCCTCAATGTTGAATATGACACAGTAAAGCTCCATTTGTTGAGTGGGTACAATTTTGATGATTCTGCTGGCCTTGTGTTCTCTGTAAATGCCAGGATGACAGATGGAAACCTATTGAAGCTGTGTGATATAGTCATACTTCCTGGGCATAGCGATTTGTTAAAATACTCTTCTAGACCATTCAGAATCTCTCAATGGGTTTATGACAGGTTTATAGAAATAAAGATACCTTCTCACAAATATCTCCTGGATCAACAGAAAGCCAACCCAGGTAGCTCCACTTCTTGGGTTGGACAGGTTTTGGGTGGTGATCTACTGTTTGATCAGACGTCTATTTACTTTGATTATAGGGAACTCGATGCCGTAGAGGAGATAAACGGCTTCACCTATCTTTATCCTAAAGAAAACATTCGGTATTCCTTCGCCAATACCGATGGATTTTCTGATTTTACTGGTGTTGTTAGGGAATCATCCGATGGTGATTTCGTGGAGTACTATGCTGCCTACAATGGTGGCCACATTGAGGATTACATAACCTCTCTCAACTCCCAGGCTGGAAACGACTATATAGTGATACACGAACTCATAGTTTCTGAGCAATTGGGTACCACATTCACTGTCACAAAGAGGGTCACCGATGACCAAGTAAGCGGCTATGACTCTCCCAACTACTTCCGTCCTGTCATACTCAATGCCAATGCCACCTCTTTTAGCATCGATTACATCTGCAGGTTGTTCAACAGAGCAGATGGAACAAGCATAGTGAAAACAGCTTCCATTTCGTCCTCAAACACAGGGAAATATGGCAGGTTCATTCAACCAGTCAATGTTGGTAGAATATCCTCACCGGAAGTGATTGTCAACAAGATAGTGAGGTCTGATGCCGTGACGTACACCCCCAAAGTGCCTCTTAAAACCCAAAAGATATACATACCCACTTACATCAATTCACATAATATCATGGTGAATGCTGTTAAAAAACGTTCGTTCAATGGATCGGATGCCAATGATGTATCTTTTAGTGGAGAGCTTGAGATTGGCGTTAACCCATTCACCAACAACTACCTGTTTTTCGTTTACAACCTGGATTCTGGTGATAATGCTGAATCCATCAACCTGGACTTTGATGTTCAATATAACCTTGTTTTCATAAAGAATGATGGTAGCAAGCTCAGGGTCACGGACACTGACACCAACACCAGGAAAAGCGATGGTATACTTGAATTTGAGTTTTCATCAGACATCTCCCAACAGATAAGGAAGCTTTCTGATAACAACTTTTATATAACATCCACATCTCTGGATAAAGAAACTGTCATTTATGCAGGAAAACATAAAAAATCGGAGGATGTGGAACAACCCACAGTGACTACAGAAGAGGTGATCATAGAGAGTGCTGAAACTTTAGATAGAAACGCACAGCTTTCTACAGCATTATCATCTTCAAGGGAAACCCCATTCAATGAGGTGCTAAACATTGATGATAATAGGAGGTTTTCCAGACAAAGAATAACCGAAACATTTGAAACAGATGGCTAAATCAAAAAGACCCCCATTATACTTCTGGCAGATGCCGATGAAACATTGGATGCCGCACCACCCCACTCAAGCGGGATTGTCTATAATCATATTGATGACTGTTGTGCTGTTCTTTAAGGTGGTGACAAAATCTGAACTCAGAGAGCAACTTGACCTGCAGGCCGCCAAAATAGAGAACGCCAGGGTCGTCATGGACTCCCTCAACAATTCGCTTGATGCTATAGTGTTAGAGTTGGACACCTTGCAGGACTATACGGAAACCTCCATAGACCTACAAAAATCTGTCAGGGCAAGGGTGTCAACCATAAAGATTGGTGTCAATACCATCAAAAATCAGACATCAGAAACCCTCAACTTTTTAGATAAAAAGGAATAATGAT
>Ga0075475_10000688_pt1 | contig 15915 bp, 12 predicted proteins | sample DEB08_DNA_10_FD_76342 | JGI IMG/M metagenome (GOLD analysis project Ga0075475, IMG submission 76342) | Aqueous microbial communities from the Delaware River and Bay under freshwater to marine salinity gradient to study organic matter... | ecosystem: Environmental > Aquatic > Marine > Coastal ... | reverse complement strand
GATTACCCGCTCAGAAACCATTCGGGCCCGTCTGCTTCAGCTGCGGGACTCTCTTTGACTGGGCTGGTCGCAAGAAAGCCGCCACTCGTATTGAAGCAGAGATGGCAGAGGGGGATTTCTGGAATAACGCTGAAAAAGCACAGACCACCGTTGCCGAGCTTAAGAGCATCAACTCGGTGCTCAAGCCGCTCGACGAAGCTTTGGGGGTGAGTGCTGATCTCGAAGCGCTTGCGGAACTGGTGACAGAGGATGAGTCGCTCGAAGCAGAACTCGCCAGTGAAACCGATCGGCTCGAGCGACTCGTCGCGGCCCTCGAGCTGACGTCGCTTCTCTCCGGCCCCCACGACGGAGCCGACGCCATCATCTCCCTGCATGCTCGAGACGGAGGCACCGATGCCAACGACTGGGCTGAGATGCTGTTGAGGATGTACTCCTCCTGGGCCAGCAAACATGACTACAAGATAGAGTTGCTCGACCGGCAAGACGACGACGTGGCTGGGATCCAGCATGCCACAGTCGCTATCCGTGGCCCCTGGGCTTACGGCTACCTGAAGGGGGAAATGGGCATGCACCGGCTTGTCCGGATCAGCCCCTTCAATGCCGAAGGCAAACGGCAGACGAGTTTTGCGGCAGTAGACGTCTCCCCGGAAATTGCAGACGACGACACGGAAATCGAACTCAACGACGAAGAGATTCGCGAAGATGTGTTTCGAGCGAGCGGTGCCGGTGGACAGCACGTCAACAAAACCTCGAGTGCGATCCGGCTGACTCACCTGCCAACCAACATCGTTGTGCAGTGCCAAAGCGAACGGAGCCAGCACAAGAATCGGGCGACAGCCCGCAAGATGCTACGTGCCCGCCTGGCTCGGTTCGAGGAGGAGAAGAAAGAAGCAGAGCAGCTTGCCCGCTACAAACAACAGCCTAAGACCGGCTTCGGCTCCCAGATCCGCAACTACTTCCTCCACCCGGATCAGCGGGTTAAGGACCAGCGAACGGGCCACGCGGTGGGCAACTTTCAGAGCGTGCTCGACGGCGATCTGGATGGTTTTTTTGATGCCTACCTGAAGTGGAGAGCCTCCGATGCCCTCCCGGCCGATGGGCCGGCAGCAGACGACGACGCATGAGCCGCTCACCGGCGTTACAGGCGTGACGCCCTAGCGGCTCAAGCCCAGGGGCCCGAAAAGCCTCATCCTGCTGGACGATTCAGGCCCGGTGCGTCATAGTTGCAAGGTCTGAAAGGCGGCCGCTCCTGCCGTTTTTCAGAAACACTGGTTCTTCAACTCTCACCTTGCAGGAATACATGGCCGAAAAAGAAGCGGCGCTTGAAGTGGAAGGGGTGGTCACCCAGGCCTTAGCCAACACCCGTTTTCGCGTTCAGATCAACGGCGGACACATCGTTAACGCACACGTTGCCGGAAAGATGCGAAAAAACTTCATCAGGATTGTGCCTGGTGACAAAGTGAAGGTGGAACTCTCGCCCTACGACCTGACAAAGGGTCGCATCACTTTCCGCGAACGTTAGTCCGCGACCCACTCTCGGCAATCCACACCGCTCTCGGCAATCCACACTCGGCAATCCACACGCTGAGGAACATTTCAGCCCGACACTCGTCAGGTGTCACTGCCTTCTTCAGGCGTGGCTGCTTCCTCTTTCGCTGGGGCTGGGGTGTTTTCAACGCGAGCGGATTCGTCACCAGCATCAGCGACCTCTGTGGCTGCAGAGCCTGTGTCGGCTGCCTTCGTTTCCTCAGCCTGCGGTGTTGCAGCGCCGGCACCATCCTCGCTGGCGTCAGCTTTGTCCTGCGGAGCGGCCGGCTCCACAGTGACTGTCTCTACGGCGCCTGTCTCTACTACTGCGCCTGCCTCCCCTGTGGCCGTTGCTTCCACGCCCGTTTCCGTAGCAGTAGCTGTTTCGTCAGCGGCCTTCTTCTTTGAGCGTCGCCGGCGTTTCTTCTTCGCCGGTGTCGGCTCAGGCTCGTCGCTCTGCTTCACAAACTGAAACAGGTCACCAAATGTTCGCAGCGGCTCACGACCTTCACGCATCGCTTCGGTGATCGGAGGGGCAGGCACTCGCGGACCACGCGTCGACACACTGGCCGTGCGACCACGCGGCCCCCCTGCTGGAGCACCACCCTTACGCCCCCGACGCGGCCGCTTCCCTCCACCGCCCGCCTCACGGTCGGCAGCACGTCCGGGTCGGTCACGTCGCTCGCCCTGGCGACGACCAGTCTGCTGCTGTGGCTGCCCCGGCGGAATCATCGTCAGGGCTACCCGTCGGCGATTCTTATCGAGTTCGAGCACCCACACCTTCACGACCTGGCCAACCGAGAGCAGGTCGTGAGGGTCCCGGACAAAACGACGCGAGAGCTGACTGATGTGCACCAGCCCACTGTCGTGGAGCCCAATATCAACGAATGCTCCAAAGTCCACCACGTTCAGAACCGCCCCCATCAGCTCCATGCCGACTTCGAGGTCCTCAAGCTTCAAGACTCCCTTCTTGAAGAACGGCCGCGGCAGGTCTTCACGAGGATCGCGGCCCGGCCGCGAGAGCTGCTCGACGATGTCTTCCAGCAGCAATCGCCCAACGTTGAACTCCGCTGCCATCGCGTCGAGATCAACCGACTTCACTTCGCGGGCGAGCTTCTCCGTCTGATCGCGTCCTGAAAGGTCTGCGACACTCGCTCCGAGCCGCTCGAGCACCCGCTCAGCCACGGCATAGCTCTCTGGATGGATCCAGGTGGCATCCAGCGGATTGCTGCCGCCACCGATCTTCAGAAACCCCGCCGCCTGAACGTACGTGGCTTCCCCAAAGCCAGGCACTTCCCGCAACTGCTGGCGATTCTCAAAGGCACCCTTGGCTGCCCGCCACTCGGCAATACCCTTGGCGATTGCCTGATTGAGGCCAGAGACATAACGCAGCAACGCCGGGCTGGCTGTGTTGACGTCGACCCCGACGTAGTTCACACAGCTCTCCACCACAGCATCGAGTGATGCGTGCAAGTGCTTCGCGCGGACATCGTGCTGATAGAGCCCAACACCGATGTTGGCCGGCTCGATCTTGACCAGTTCGGAAAGCGGATCCTGCAGCCGTCGTCCGATAGAAATAGCGCTCCGAATCGAGGCGTCGTGCTGCGGAAACTCTTCTCGGCCCAGCGGACTGGTCGAGTAGACACTCGCACCTGCCTCATTGACGATCACATACTCAAGGCCACGCTCCGCCAGAGGACCTGCCACCAGTTCGGCAACAAAGTTCTCGGTCTCACGACCTGCTGCCCCATTGCCAATCGCAATCACTTGCACATCGTGCTTCTCCACAAGTGCGGCGAGCTTGGCAGAAGCCTCCTCACGTTTCTCCGACTTGCCGACGATGTGCAGCAGATCATGCTCCAGCGGGTTGCCGTAGGGATCGACCACGACCACCTTGCAGCCGCTCTTAAACGCGGGATCGATCGCCAGCACACGGCGTCCAGCGACGGGAGGCTGCAGGAACAGGTGTCGCAGGTTGCGGGCAAACACCTCAACGGCATGCCGCTCGCACTGGTCTGTGATCTCTCGGCGAAACTCACGCTCAAGGCTGGGAAGGATCAGACGCGCAATCGCGTCCCGCACACAGCCCTTGAGGAAATCGCTGTGTGGATGCCCTTCCGTGACCACGAGCGGCTCGACAGCGGCCTGCATCTCATCGACCGGCCCTTCCACCCGCACGCGGAGAATCTTGGCACGCTCACCTCGATTGATGGCAAGGCCTCGATGCGGGGGCACCCGTTGCACATGCTCGGTGTAATCGAAGTAGTCGCGGTAGTGCTTGGCATCCTTGGAGATTGGCTTGCCTTCCGCCTCCAGCCGCAGGCTCCGCAGCTGCCCACTCTTTTCCAGAATCGCTCGGACACACTTGCGAACATCTGCTCGAGCGGCAAGTTCATCGGCGATGATGTGGCCCACACCCAGCAGGGCGTCTGCAGCCGTCGCGACCTGCCCGTCGGCATCCACGAAATCTGCCGCCCGCTTGTCGAGATCAGTGGCCGCTGGATCCGCCGCGAGGATTTCGCGGGCCAATGGCTCCAGTCGCCGCTGGCGAGCGATCTCTGCCAGCGAGAGCTTCTTCGGCTTAAATGGAAGGTAGAGGTCTTCCAGTTCCTTGCCCGCCTGAGCCGCGAGGACTGCGGCAGTCAGGTCCGGAGTGAGTTTCCCCTGGTTTTCGATCGAGCGGAGCACGGTCTGCTTGCGATCCGCAAGCTGTCGTGCTTTGGAAATTCCATCCGCCACCAGCCGGATCGCCACCTCGTCGAGGCCGCCTGTCTGGTCTCGGCGGTACCGAGAAATGAACGGGATGGTGTTTCCCGCGTCGAGCAACGCGATCGCCTCCACAACACCGGCCTCGGGCAGCCCGAGTCGATCCGCAAGACGACGCAGGTCAATCGGAACCTGCACGGTCGAGGCCGCAGCAGATGCTGACGGCGGATTGGCACCTGTAGAACCCATGCCATTCGCGGCTCAGCAAGCCGAGCCGCACTACTCTCGATAAGGCACGTCGACAGACGGGGCGTTGATCCGTCGACAAAACTCGGGGCACATCCGTGGCGATATGCCGTACGACTCACAACTGCTCTCCACGAACGCAGCCGGCCGCCCATCTTCGCGTGTGAATCTAGGGTTCGACAGGCAGAGGTGTCAATTCAGTGGAGCGGGGCAATCCCGGTCGACCACCGCCTTTCAGGCCCGGCGACACCCGCGTACCTGGCCTTGTTGTGGGGAGGGAAGTTTCCTATTTCCTCACCTCAGATCGTTTCAGTCGAGCGAGATGCTTTCCGCAGACTCGCTGGCAAACGGACGGTCACCACAACGAAATCGTTGTCGTTTGAGGGCCTTTCGCCCGAGGCAGTGGTTTCGAGGCAACGGAGTCGCTGCATCTCATGATTCGCACCAAACTCGACGGTCCAGACGCATCCAGCACCGAGCTGCTCCCTTCGGTCGGCCTGCTCGCTCTCGATCGGCAGTACGAGACCCTCAAAGAAGAGTTTCAGGCAGCCATTCTTCGTGTCTGTGACTCTGGACAGTTTTGCCTGGGCCCCGATGTTGCAGAACTGGAGAGCGAACTCGCCAGAATGCTGGGCGTTCCTCATGCCATCGGCTGCGCCTCTGGCAGCGACGCGCTGCTGCTGGCGTTGATGGCGGTCGATATCCAACCAGGTGACGAGGTGCTGCTGCCAAGCTACACCTTCTTTGCCACCGCCAGTGCGGTGACTCGCCTCGGCGCGACGCCGGTGTTTGTCGACATCGATCCGGCAACGTACCTGCTCGATCCCACAGACCTGCTGCGGAAGATTTCACCTCGTACACGGGCGGTGATCCCGGTCCACCTCTTCGGCCGCACCGCCGATATGGACGCCATCCTGCCGATTGCCGAGCACGCCGGCATCCCAGTGATTGAGGACTCCGCCCAGTCGATCCTCTCAACCTGGCATGGCCGCTGCTCCGGAGGCCTGGGTGATGTCGGCTGTTTTAGCTTCTATCCCACAAAGAACCTGGGTGGCTTTGGCGATGGCGGTTTCCTGACCACTACCCGTGACGACATCGCCGAGCGTCTCCGCCTGCTGCGGGTGCACGGCATGGAGCCGCGGTACTACCACAAGGTCGTGGGCATCAACAGCCGGCTCGACTCGATTCAGGCTGCCGTGCTGCGGGTGAAACTGCCTCACCTCGACGCCTGGACAAGTCAGCGTCAGGCCAACGCAGCCACCTACTGTGGACTCTTTGCTGCAGCCGGTCTCGACGGGAAGGTGATCCTGCCGACCGACGAGTCACGCGGCCGTCACGTCTGGAATCAGTTTGTGATCCGCGTGCTCGGCGGCCATCGGGATAGTCTGCGTGCTCATCTGCGTGAGCAGGGCGTCGCGTCAGAGATTTACTATCCGGTGCCGCTGCATATGCAGGAGTGTTTTGCGTATGTGGGATGCCAAGAGGGAAGCCTGCCGGCGACCGAACAGGCGGCCCGTGAGACGCTGGCCCTGCCAATCTTCCCTGAACTGACGGCTAACGAACAGCGGACCGTGGTCGGCCGGATCGCAGAGTACTTTGAGCTCGCACCGCCTCCACCGGTCACCGACGCACTCGCCGATCGGCAGGGGACAGACAGCGGGCTTCAGCCACCTCGTTTTCTCCGCCGGATCAACGCGGTTGGCCGTGCCGACGATGTCCGCTGTTAACCGGCTGCGGTCCGACAACTCGTGCGAGTCATGACTTGCACGCGGCCACCACTGAGGCCGTCGCCTGCCAAGGGTGTCTGTCCCTATTCTCTGTGCTCGGTTTCTCTGTGCTCGGCGGCACACTGCCTTCGCGAAGCTATCGCTTCTTTGGTGGCTCTTCGCCAGGAGCAAGGCGACCACCCGAGCGGCCGACAATGAGGATGCCGAGAGCCATCAACAGCACGATCAGAATGTAGGCGATACCTGTTTTGATCATGATGGTGGTGTTTCCGCAAAGGTGGCGAAAGTAGGCTGTCTGGAGCGGCAGACGTCACCGCCGCAGCTTTCAGGAGATTATCGCAGATGCCCGCCGGATCAAAGCGTTCGAAGTCGACCGTTGGCAAGCAGTCCCGCCCCAAGCTTCCCCCTGTCGACGAAAAGACGCGAAATCTGATTGTTGGCCTCGCCGACGGAGTGGCCTCCGCAGCCGCCAAACGACGCGACCCGCATCTCGACATCCCCACCCGCAGCCTCTCGAACGTCCGCTTCAACAAGACAAAGCGGATTATCGAGATGGGCTCGCAGAAGAACTGCCGCCAGCTCTTTAACCTCTCTCAGGCGAAGAGCTACATGCAAACGCTGCTCGTCGCGAGTGGCTGCAAGCAGCTGATCGATCAACAGAAGACCACAAGCATCCGAGGTCTCTACTACCTACTCAAGCACACGATCGAAGGCACCCGGGAGGAGACCTTCGCGACACAGGACGAGTGCGACCCGATGATCGAAGATCTCGAGGTGACCCTCGAGAGCCTGCGGGAAGAACTCCACGTGTATGCCAGCAATCGAGGTGGCATGGTCGGCCCGATCGTGCTGGAAGACTCCGGCGACGAGATCGACTGCTCCCGGATGGGGTCTGGCGGCTACAGCATCCCGTCGATCGTTGAAGCGGATGTGATCAAGTTCAAGAAGTGCGACGCGAGCTTCATCCTGCATGTCGAAAAAGACACCGTCTGGCGGCGGTTCAATGAAGACAAGTTCTGGCGGAATCATGGCTGCTTGCTGACCCACGGCGGTGGTCAGCCACCGCGAGGCGTGCGTCGGCTGCTCAACCGCCTGCACCACGAACTGAAACTGCCTGTCTACTGCCTGCTCGATAACGATCCGTGGGGATACTACATCTACTCCGTTCTCAAGCAGGGCTCGATCAACCTCGCCTACGAGTCCAAGCGTATGGCCATCCCAGAGGCGAAGTTCCTCGGCCTGCGAAGCCGTGACTACGACCTCTGCAAGCTCTCACCAAGTGTGCAGATCGCCCTTTCCGACTCAGACATCAAGCGGGCCAAGCAGATCGCCGCCTACCCTTGGTTTGTCAACAAAAAACCCTGGCAGAAAGAAATCGGCCAGATGCTCTCCAACGGCTTTAAACTGGAAGTCGAAGCACTGATTTCGAAAGACATCAGCTACGTCACTGAGACCTACGCCCCAGAGCGGCTCGCCGAGAAAGATTGGCTCGACTAGCTGCTCACTCTCCAACCTTCGGAAAGGACCCAGCTATGGCTGACTGCAACGCCGTTGCCTGGTTTGACGAGCGTTCCGAGTCGCCGCTGCTCGCGGAGCACGCCCGCACCCGGTCGTCGTTTCTCAAGGCCGTCGCCGACGGAAAAGTCGACTTTTCTGAGCTCGAAGAGCAGCAGAAACGGGTCGTCGCCCTGATGCGAGAGGTCGAGCCGCTCCTGTCGGAGGAGGCCCGTGAACGAGTCACCGAACTCCTGCACGAGGTGACCGTCTACGACATGATGACGACGCTCTACCTGGCAGCACAGTCAGGCAGAACACTTCGCAACCGTCAGTAGGCCCAGGTATGGAAGAAAGCCCAAAGAAATGGGCCCACAAGAGAGACACCCGCAAAAAGGGTGGCTGACGGGATTCGAACCCGCGACCTCCGGTACCACAAACCGGCGCTCTAACCAACTGAGCTACAACCACCACCGTGTGAGCGATCGGACAATCATAGCAGACTTCTGCCGCTGTCGATGGGCTCCCATTCTGCCGGGAAACGACTCGGGTTGCCGCCCTCGTGCTGCCCACCTACAAACACGTCCTGAATCCGCTCCACCCGCGAAAAAACAGGTATGTCCTCCTACTCGCTGACCCACCTCAAGCAGCTCGAAGCCGAGAGCATTCACATCATCCGGGAGGTCGCAGCCGAGTTTCAAAACCCGGTGATGCTCTACTCCATCGGGAAAGATTCGGCCTGCATGCTGCGGCTGGCTGAAAAAGCCTTCTACCCAGCCAAAATCCCATTCCCACTGATGCACGTCGACACGACCTGGAAGTTCCAGGAGATGTATCGGATGCGGGACAACTACGTCGCCAAAGAACTTGGCCTCGACCTGATTATCCATGTGAATGAGGAGGGCCGGTCTCAGGGCATCAACCCGATCGACCATGGCAGTCAGGTTCACACCAACGTCATGAAAACGGAGGCGCTCAAGCAGGCGCTCACCAAACACCGTTTCGATGCGGCCTTCGGTGGCGCCCGCCGAGACGAAGAGAAGAGCCGGGCGAAGGAGCGGGTGTTTTCATTCCGCGACGAGTTTCATCGCTGGGATCCCAAGAACCAGCGGCCCGAACTCTGGAACCTCTACAACACGAAGGTCAAGAAAGGGGAGAGCATCCGGGTCTTCCCCCTCTCGAACTGGACCGAACTCGACGTCTGGCAGTACATCCACCTCGAACAGATTCCGATCGTGCCGCTCTACTTCGCAGCAGAGAGGCCCATTGTCTGGCGGGATGGCGTGATGATCATGGTCGACGACGACCGCCTCCCACTCGAGCCGGGTGAAACGCCTGAGATGCGAAAGGTCCGTTTCCGCACACTCGGCTGCTATCCGCTCAGTGGCGCCGTCGACTCCACGGCAACGACCCTGCCGGAGATCATCCAGGAGATGCTGCTGACAACCTTCTCCGAGCGGCAAGGCCGGTTGATCGATAGCGACGAAGCAGGCTCGATGGAAAAGAAAAAGCGAGAGGGATACTTCTAGGCATGTCACACCAATCCGCCCTGATCGCTTCCGATATCGACGAATACCTCGCTCAGCACGAGCGAAAGGAACTCCTGCGGTTCATCACCTGCGGCAGCGTCGACGACGGTAAGAGCACGCTGATCGGCCGACTCTTCTATGAGTCCAAGATGATCTACGAGGATCAGCTTGCCGCAATCAAGAAAGACTCTTCCCGCTACGGCACGACTGGCGAAGAGGTTGACCTGGCTCTGTTTACCGACGGCCTTGAAGATGAGCGGCAGCAGGGCATCACGATCGACGTGGCCTACCGCTACTTCTCGACCGATAAGCGAAAGTTCATTATCGCCGACACGCCCGGCCATGAGCAGTACACCCGCAACATGGCCACCGGGGCATCGACCGCCGACCTGGCTGTGATCCTGATCGACGCCCGGCATGGAGTCTTGTCACAGACCAAACGGCATTCATTCATCGTTTCTCTGCTGGGCATCAAGCACATCGTCGTCGCCGTCAACAAGATGGATATTGTCGACTACGACCAGCAGGTTTTTGAGAAGATTCGGCAGGACTACGTTGACTTTGCCAGTCGACTCGAACTACCCGATGTGCACTTCATGCCGATCTCGGCGCTCAAGGGCGACAACGTCGTCACGCCAAGCCCCAACATGCCCTGGCATACCGGCAGCCCCCTGATGCCGCTGCTGGAAACGGTCTACATCGGCTCAGACCGCAACATGGAAGACTTCCGCTTCCCTGTGCAGTATGTGCTGCGGCCCAACCTCGACTTCCGTGGCTTCTCCGGCACGATTGCCAGCGGCATCATCCGCAAGGGCGATGAGGTGATGACGCTGCCTTCTCGCAAGAAGAGCCGTGTGAAATCGATCGTTACCTACGACGGTGAACTCGAGGAGGCGTTTGCCCCTCTGTCGGTCACCCTCACGCTGACCGATGAGATCGACTCAAGCCGCGGCGATATGCTCGTGCGACCAGGCAACGTGCCACGCGTCGAACGGCGGTTTGATGCCACAGTTGTCTGGATGGCCGAAGAGCCGATGCTGCCCGGCAAGCAGTACCTCTTCAAGCAGGCGACAAAGGTGTCGCCTGGCCAGATTGCTTCGCTGCGATATCGGATCGACGTCAACACCCTGCACCGCGAGCCCGCCCCCAGTCTGGCACTCAACGAAATTGGGCGTTGCCAGGTCACCCTCGCCGAACCAATCGCCTTTGACGCCTACCGCCGCAACCGTGGCACAGGCGGTTTCATCATCATCGACCGGATGACCAACAGCACGGTCGCCGCGGGGATGATTCTCGACCGTGGTGACGGTGACGACGCTGACCATTGGGATGAGACAGCCTCCGCTGAGCATCTGCAGCGTGAAGAGAGTGGCGTGTCGCTGGAAGAACGCCAGGCTCGCTTCGGACAGCAGCCGGCAACCGTACTCTTCACCGGACTGGCAGGTTCTGGAAAAACGAGCCTTGCCAAGGCGGTTGAGCGACGGCTGTTTGACATGGGGCGAGCCGTGACCGTGCTCGATGGCCAGAACATGCGTCTGGGAATCAGCCGCGACCTCGGCTTCTCTGCAGCCGATCGCAGTGAAAACCTTCGCCGCAGTGCGGAAGTGGCACGGCTGTTGAACGATGCCGGACTGATCTGCCTGGCTTCATTCGTGGCACCAGAAGAAGCGGTCCGCCAGAAGGTCGCCGATCGCATCGGCGGTGAGCGATTCCTCACGATCCACCTCTCTGCTCCAGTTGAGGTCTGTCGTGAACGCGACACTCAAGGGATCTACGCCCGGGCAGATGCTGGTGAAATCACCAACTGCCCCGGTGTTTCCGCCCCGTACGAGCCACCGGCCAACCCGGATCTCGTGCTGCCGACGCATGAGAAGCCGTTTGGCGAATGCGTTGATGCGGTCATCAGCCTGCTTGAAGAAAAGGGCATCGTGTAAGCGACGCCTTTGCCGGCTCTCCACGCATCGCGATGATAGACTCCGCAGCCTGCGGTCGGCCTGTTGCCCGTTCACGCCACAGCCACGAGTCCAGCATTGTTTGAAGGAGCCACTTCATGCTCATCGCCCAGCTTGCCAAAGCCGTTTCCCCCGCCACCCTCGCCTCGACCGCAACAGCATTGCTCGTCGTTGCCGCCACACTCGTCGGGATGATGACGATGTCCCGTGAGGCAACGGCCGCTGAAGAAGGCAAGGTGCTCCGACACGTCGTGCTCTTTGCGTTTAAGGAGTCCTCGACGGATGCCGACATCGCCAAGATTGTGGCTGCATTCCGTGGACTGCCTGCGAAGATTTCTCAGATCAAAGACTTCGAGTGGGGCACCGACGTCTCGCCTGAAGGCAAGGCACAGGGATTCACGCACTGCTTCTTTGTGACATTTGCGTCAGCAGCCGATCGTGACGCCTATCTGCCGCATCCAGCCCATCAGGATTTTGTCTCAATCGTCGGTCCGCACGTCGAGGATGTCTGCGTCGTTGACTACTGGGCCAAACCGTAAGATTGGCTCGCTGGGATTTCCACCATAAGCGTCCCGATCTGCGCTGCACGACTCCATCGTGAGTGACAAACGTCGCCATCCCCAATACAGTGCCGGTCCCCACAAGGGGCCGGCCACTGTTCGTGCAGCACAGCTTTCATCCAAACGCTACGCGGCGACCCGCGCCGCCGCTACGGCTGCTCTTCCACACGGTCGATGAACTGCTGCACCTGTCCGAGATCGATCTCTTCAGGGGCTTCCTCAAGCAACCAACGAGCATCCGCCAAGGCCATCTCCCGACGACCCAGCCGTTCAGCCGTGACCATCCGTAGCACACGATCACGCGTGGCCCCAGGTGTCACCGTGAGAATGCCACTGAGGTAGCGAAGCATCGCCGGTGCATCCTGCTCCCGGCTGGCGATCCCTTCCAGGTTGCCGAGCATGCGAGCGAGGATCTCTCTCGAACTTGCTACCGTCAGATGACGCTCGGCGAGATCCATGCCTGACTGTTCTTTCAGTCGCTTCGCGAGATCCTCTCTCGTGAGCCGCTCACCTGCCTCAAAAACATCGATCCAGATCGACTCCTGCTGATCACCAGCAGCTCTCACAATGAAGTGGCCGGGAAAGCTGACACCTTCGATCTCCACACCGAGTTCACCTGCGAGCTGCATGTAGACCACTGCGAGCGTGATCGGGATGCCCTCGCGGTCGTCGAGCACTTCGTTCACATAGCTGTTGGAGCGGTTGTAGAAGTCGCCTCGACTGCCGTGGAATCCAAGCTCCTCAAAGAGCACCGTCTCCAGCATCGCGAGCGTTGATTCCTGATCTGCATCTTCCGGCAGCCGCCCTGCGACCGTCGATGCGAGTCGCTGTGCCTCTGCACACGAAGCCTCGACATCGACTTCAGGGTTGTCGAGGCGAGCGATCAACAGCGCCGCTCGAAACAGGTCGATCTCGGCATCGGGACAGCTAACGGCCTCAGCCAACGCATCGAGCGTCTGCTGTTCGTGCACCGCTGCGGCAACCGCCCGCAGAGCCTCAGCTTCACGGGCCAGTGCCGATGCCCGCTGTTCCACAGCCAAAACCGCGTCAACCCCTTCCCCTGCGAGGCTGCCGATCACGGTCTGCGGCAACTCAAGCACGGGGCTGGCCGCGAGCCCAGCAGTGAGCTCTTTCACGCGGGTCCGCAGCGACTCAGAAGGCATCACCTCGGGAAGTTCACGCCCCAGCGCAAACCCACGAAACTCCGCCTCGGTGTCTCGAAACTTTACGAGTCCAACGCTACCTGCGGCCAGCTGGTCGTCCGCCACCGCAAACACCACCTGATCATTGACCAGGCATTCGATGCCTCCGTCGGCACGACGAACACGCAGATGGTTCCACTCACCAATTCTGTACGCAGGGCTCGGCTCCTCCTTGAGGACTTCCCATGAGAGCACATCTGGGCCGGAAAACCGGGTCAGCCGCAGCCGGCCGTTACTGGGATAAAAGCCGTAGTGCCGGTCGGAACCGTCTGACTCAAAGGCGAGCCCGGCGGCGCCCGCCTCGTCGTCGAGTTTGACCCACACCGCAACTTCGTAGCCATCGGCAGGCGGTGGCTCCACCGCCAAGCAGAGCGAACGGCCTCCAAAGCCCTTCCCAGGCGCGGTCACAGAAATCCGGCCTGCACGCTGCCGCCAACGCGCCCCTCCCAGTGGCCTCCACTCAGCCGGATCGAGCGCACCGATCGTCAGCCAGCGGTCCATCACGACTGGATTGGGCCGTTCCAGAAGAAGCCGCAGTCGATCGACGCCAACCGCAAAGCCGAGGTTTGGAGTCACCAAAGACTTCAGCGAGACCACTCCGTGCACGCGACCATTCCGGTCGAGCACCGGGCCACCGCTGTTGCCCCGTTCCACCGGCATCGCCAACTGGATCATCTCGATCCCATTGATCTCTCGCTGCCCCGACACCCGCCCCGTCACCACACTCCGCTCAAACCCACGTGGATTTCCAATGGTGACCACCTCCTGGCCATCAGCCAGGCTGTCAGGCTGTGCCAGCTGCAGCGGGTCAAGCCCTGTGGCACCAATCCGGATGACTGCCAGGTCGCCAGGCCGGTCAGAGGCATGCACTGCTGTCACGTCGTGCTGCGAACCGTCAGCAAGCTGCACACGAATCGGGCGGGCTTCACCAATCACATGCAGGTTGGTGGCAATCAGGCCGTCAGGATCGACCACAAAGCCGGTCCCCAAACCTTGCTGATCACCGTCGCGGCCTGTGTGCCGGATGGTCACAATCGAGTTGCGAACAACCGACACGAGTTCTTCCACACTCGTCGTCTCGAGTGAGACCTTAGCAGCTGGTGTTTGCTGTGGCGGCTGGACGTCGGCTTGCGTCCCTGCAGCTTCCGTCACAGCGGGCCCTGACTCACGGGCGTGGACCGTTGTCACAACGGCCACACACCACGCGAGAAGCCAGAGGCCCGACAGGAGGTGACGAAGCATGCTCAATCGTCACCCTCGTCGTCGTCGTCATCGTCGTCGTCATCGCGTTCACGACGTTCCCTCAGCTCGGCATGCAGTCGATCGATCTCTCGTTCCAGCATCCCCATACGATCGGCCATCTCTTCAAAGCGGTGGTTGTCATGCTCAATCCGCTCCTTGAACATCCCCATCGCTCGTCGCGCTTCTTCGAACTGTCCCTTGAAGGCTCCCATGCCCTGGATCACCTTCTCCACATGCTGGCGAGTCTCGGCAACCTGCTTCCCCATCTCGGCCATCATGGCCTGCCCACGCTGATCGCCACCTGCGGCCATCTCACGAATGCGGGCGTCGATCGACGCACTCATGGCAGCCATCTGCTGCTGATGAGTCTCAGCCATCTCCCGCGTCTGCACCTCGAACCTCTCTCGCATCTCAGCAAACTGCCGCTCGCGGCCTTCGAGCATCTCAACCAATGGAGGAGGCAGCTGGCCGGGCGGCATCCCGCGGTGTGCCATCGCCTCAGGGCTCATGCCTGGGGGGAACGGCCCAGGGTGTGGACCAGGATGGTTCTCGTGCGGCTGGGGTGGAACGTGCTGGGGATGCTGCGGGGCGTGGCCCTGTGGATGTGGCGCAGGATGCTCCGGGCGAGGCTCGCCATGTGCTCGGTCAAGACGATCTGCCAGACGATCGAGCCGTTCAAGCACCTCCGCCAGGCGATCAACCATGTGGTCAGGGTGGCCGTAGTCAGGGTGGCCACGGTGCTCAGGCTGAGTCGGACGAGGGGGAGACGGTGGCGGCCCGGGCTCTTGCGCCACCACGGGAGCTCCTGCACCAGCCAACAGACCACTCAAAAGCATGGCCGCAGCCACGCGTGCAATCGTTACTCTCATCGACAATGGACCTCCAAAAAAACCTGTGCCAACGCTCACCTTTTCCCGGCCTCCACTACGATACCACCGGCATCCCACCGACGGCGCGGTCAATACCCGTGAATGCCTGTCGGCCCCACGCCTGCGTCGGCGGCTGACGGTTTCGAGAATCACCGGTTGGGTGTCTCCCATCACAGGCTTAAACTCAGCGTTGGCTGCAGACGATCTCGCCGTCGGGCGATGCTGCCGGTCGCGGGACGGCCGCAGCATGAACACACCGTCGCGGGCAAGGGCCCTGTGGTTCAAAGACGATGTCACCCCGAGGAGTTTCCGTCGTGAAAAGTTGTGCCATCGCAGCCTGCGTGCTGGCGTTCTCTGCCACTGTGATCGCTGCCGAAAACTACCCGCAGTTTCGCGGGGCCGAAGCCAACGCCATCTCTGCGTCTCCATTGCCGCTGGCCTGGTCAGAGATTGATGGGACACAGACAAACATCCGCTGGAAGTATCCACTGCAGGGCGAAGGCTGGTCCCAGCCGATTCTCTGGGAAGGACGCGTTTACCTGACAGCCGCGGTGCCAGCTGACCCTGCCCAAGCAAACGCCACGCAGCCAGAATCGAATAACGGCGGATACGGACGCGACCGCGATGACCTCGTGAACGTCGTCTACACATACCGCGTGATCTGCCTCGATGCACAGACCGGAGTTGAACGCTGGAGCACCACCGTCAAGGAAGGCAGACCGCCACTCCCACGACACAGCACCAACACCTACGCCACCGAAACACCGCTGACCGATGGCAGCCGTATCTACGCCTACTTCGGCATGAACGGACTCTTCTGCCTCGACATGGAGGGATCTCTCCTCTGGCAGAAAGACCTGG
>Ga0075475_10000684_pt1 | contig 15956 bp, 20 predicted proteins | sample DEB08_DNA_10_FD_76342 | JGI IMG/M metagenome (GOLD analysis project Ga0075475, IMG submission 76342) | Aqueous microbial communities from the Delaware River and Bay under freshwater to marine salinity gradient to study organic matter... | ecosystem: Environmental > Aquatic > Marine > Coastal ... | reverse complement strand
CGCCTCTGGTAATTACCTATCTACTCTAGAAGGATTCCCTTCTGATTTTGATGGATGGAGGGTAGATGTAAAAAACAACAACCTCTGGACAGCGGAAGGTATAGATATTACAGGTTCTTCTAAGACACTGGAGGCTAAGAAAAATTTATACCCAGAATCAGTATTGAAGCAAGTTTACTCCAAAGCTAGAGAATATGATAGTTGGGTGGCAGCTTATCTTTGGTTGATAACGACCGAAAGATTCAAGAGAATGAGTAAAGCGCAGAGAGATCCAGTGAGAGACTATCTTTCATCGGAAACTTTGAGGACTAAAGTTATGGGGCTTTCAAAAATATGGAAGACAGACGTGGTACAGGATCCTGCTGTAAAGAGAATACTAAAGAAAGCCGGATTAATGGATAGCTCCGGTAATATCAAAGACGATGGGTTTAAACAAGATGTTGAGTTAGGATCAGATTTGGACGATCTGGGATTCTAATTTTTATCACAAAAATGTATCTATAAAAAGGCTGGACTAAAACCCCAGCCTTTTTATTTGAAACCCGACAAAGGTGAATCAATAGAATATTAATATGGCAAAGAGAAAAATAAGAACCACAGTTTGCAGCTTTTGTCTTAAGGAATATCCAGACAAGGAACTATACACGGTAAGACTCCCAATGCACAGGGGGGAAGATGGAACCACGAGGGGTGAATATAGAACACCCTGTTGTAATAAATGTGTAGATCTGAAGGAAACCAAAGAAAGAATTCTAGGTATCCTCCTATATCCCGAAGGAGACAAGCCCACCAAGGGAAAGAAAAAAGATATATAGAAGAAAAGTGAATCCGTGAAATACGTTTCTGCATATCCTCTCAGAGAATCCAATGATAATCTATCACAAAGGGAGGAGAGGATCCTGGATCTAATAACCCGTAACAAGGAAAATTGGATCAAAGAGATGAAAAGAATTTTATCCACCTCATCAGATAAAGATGCTGAGAAGTTTATGGATCACTATTCAGTAATAAGCCTAATTAATAAAAAACCGAACGAAATGGCTTCCATATTACATAATACAATAGGACACGAGGAGACAGCCAAGTGGATTTCATCGCATCTAGAAGAGTTCCCAGATTCGTTTCGGAATAGTCTGGGCCTATCCTCTGATATGAAAACATTAGGCTTCTAAAAATGAAACACGTACTTGAATATAATCTGTTCGAATCAAAGGCTGATCCAAATCTATTTAGTTCCGAACTTACTAAGAGATTTCCCAGACTCCCCGGTAGCATTAAGAAGGAATTGAAATTCTTCCTCAATAGAAGCTGGGAAGGAAGATTTGATGTTATAGATACACCTGAGGGTGTAACCCACCTATCACTAGAATTTCCAAATAGTGATTTACCGGAGTTGATATTCGAGGCTTTTTACATCCCCAAGGATGCCAAAACCCTGTTTGATTTGAAACCTATTGATAAACAACTGATGACTCTTCTTAATGAGGATGCAGAAAACTTGAATAAAATAGCACGAAAGATAAATTCAGAACTATCCTCGGACACAGATAAGATACCTGAGAATGTCACCGGCGGTAATATTAGAAGCATAATTAGGAATAATGACTACATGGATAGTTATTCCAAATGGCCCGGTCTAGAAAATAATGAGCGGTATCCCCGATGCTATAAATATATGCATGCTATTCTCGATAAGTTAAAGGAAATAATTTTTGCTAAGGCCAAGATCGAAAAAGAGGAGGTTTCACACGATCAGATAAAGAAGATCCCAGAATATAAAAGAGCGATTGATTTCGGATTTGAAGATGAATCAACACCAAGGATATTGTCGAATGGTAATCTAAAAATATCCCACCCGCTGATGGCTTTTGATAGCTACTCTTGGGGTCTGAAAAAGAACCTTACGGGCACCGATGCATTTACCATATATTCCTCGGGTCCCATAAGAATAACGTCCGCAGGGAATCCAACAGTTATAGGATCTGCTCCTGGATATCCAATAAAAAACCAGAGAGACTGGGGAAATAAGATCCTATGGGTTTTGGAATATCTGAAAAGGAGGATTCTTAAGGATGAATTTGGAGTTACCTCTAGGAATGAACAGGAAAGGGTGTCCAAGTTACCAGATAATTTATATTACCAGTACTTGCTCGAAAAAGATCCTGAAAAATTCTTCCAATATGTTGACTCATCTAAACCACATGTTAGAAAATCCATATTCTCAGGAGGTCTGTTAATCAAGGATCTAATAGAAAAAGATCCACAGAAAGCTGTATTTACGTTCAAGAAATATTACAAAAATCCAGAAATTAGGGCACAAATAGAAAAACTCCCACCAGAGATTAAGGACGAATTCGAGAAAAATATAGAATTAACTGGAAATCTGGGTGAGCTTGGTTTCTAATATTATATGCTGAAGAAAGTAGAAATATTAAAAACTGAGTCACCCGAGAGATATTATCTAGCATTTCCGAGAGAGATAAAACCTAGTGTGGGTGATACAACTATCGGACTAAATGATGTGTGCAAAGTTGTACATATAATAGATAAGGTGGGATTCTCTGAGTTTATATTATCAGACGGTAGCGCACTAATAAATCCACCGAAGATAATCTGCCCATTATCCGATATAAGTATAGATTGCGAAGAATCCGGATCCTACCACATGGATCCCGACGGATTCATCCATGTTTTAGTCAAATAAATTATAGGAAATTCCCTTGTTGATCCATCGGGATGTGTATATACTTTCCGAATGGAGGTTTATCAAAATTAGAGGTGGAATTACAGATGAACCAAAATACCCTCTTCTTGTACTTATCTATACCATACTTACTTGCAGAAGGATAACTTGCAAATGAATCAGTCAAGTATATCACAGCAGAAGGCACTATCTTATTTTTCTCGATATATGCAAAGGGAGGATCAAATCCTTTAGAGTTACCCCCGGTACTTGCCCATTTAGAAAGATCTGGTTTTTGGCCCTTCTTTACCACATCAACGGCATCTATATCATCCGAACAGTAAATGATAATGGTTTTATCTATATCTAGTTTTGTTGACAGACTCCATACTTCCTCGAAGAAAACCTTAATTTGAGCTTTAGATATGGAACCTGATGTATCTACAGGAAGGACCAGGGTTTTTAGTGTATCTTGACCAACCCTCTTCCTACCATACAGAACGTCTCCACTTCCTAGAAATCTCCTATTCGGCAGAACAATGTCAAATTGGTTCATCGCTTGGTCTAGGAATTTTTTCAATTCCCTCTTCCAGTTAACCTTGGGTTTGTTACTTCCCATTTCCTTAATAAGTTGTCTAGCTTTTTCAGACAACTTATTAGAGGATGAGGACATTGCACTCGCCATGGCCTTATTCCAGAAGTCCGCAATTTGAGTCTTATTACCTCCCTTACCGAGAGCTTTCTTAGACTTATATGTCTTAGTGGATTTACCAGTTTTTCCGGTTAATGTTCTTTCATACCCCGGTCCTGTTTTAGCATTAGGGTCAAAGTCCGGAGTCTCCACGTCATCTGGTGGTGTCTCCAACTCTGTTGGCGAGCTTGTAGCTGGTTTATCCTTTTTATCGCCAGGTTTCCCTTGGTCTTTTACTGACTCGGGGTCAACTAATACGAATTGTCCTTTCTTAACTACAGCCATTTTTATTCTATTATTACATCACCATTAGGAAGGATCTCTTTGATAGTTCCTATCTTGCCCTTATCGGGGCCTTCGGTGATTCTTGCTTTTTTACCAATTAATCCGGATTTATCATCCTGAGCTTCACCATCACCTTCACCTGGCTCACCATCTCCACCACCGGACTGTGTCTGCTCACCGTCATCTTCACCTTTCTCTTGACCCTGTTGTGGAGGTTGAGGTGTTCCTGGTCCTTGTGGTAGTGTGCTTTCCTCATCATCACCAAATATTTCCTGTGCTACAGATTCCTCAGAATCGGGAGCCGAAAGATCCTGTTCAGCATCTACTACTTCACCAAAATCCTGACTATTTCCAAGTTGCTCTAGCTCCTTCTGTTTCTCCTGATCTTTTATGATATCGTCATAGATATCTTCAGCTCTCATTCCAGCATATTTTTCCTCGTACAGACCCATTCTTGTCCCGTCCTGATTTTTAGGCCAAGAAAAATTTGAATCCTTTTCAGCATCCAGGATAGGATTAATTGCATAGTCAGCAGCGTAGTTCCATAGGAGAGGTTTTCTATTTCCCCTTCTGCCCATATGATCTCCTACACAATGGAGAATCTCATGACACAAAACAAATCTTATCGCTGCATCAGACTGGGATAAAACAAAATCCGGATGGTACTGTATATTCAACCCGTTGGTACACATCGTGGGATAATTCGGATCGGAGCTCCCATAAATATTAAGGTTGGCTAATAGCTGACCGAAAAATCCCCTGTTGATGTTTATCCATAGTATGGCTTTCTGAACTTTTATTCTAGCCCTAATCTCCTTATCTTCAGTACTGCTGTCTTCCAGCAAAGCAGAGTCCCTCTCGTAAAGGAAATCCTTGAAGGTACCGGATTTTATGGATCTAAGTCCTTTCTTATCTAAGTGTTTAAAACTCACTCCTGTTTAGGTTATATTAACTGTTTATCTCTAGCACCCGATTGGATCATTTTCGCAGCTTCTATTTTCATTTTAGAGTCATCAGTCTCTTTATTCTTGATAACCTCCTCAGTAACTGCAAATTCCGGATATTTCTCAGTGATCCTCTTGTATATCCAAGCTAGAGCTTCAAGTTGCTTGTATCTATTAAAGTATTTCATGATATTCAATAGATCTTCAGTGGAAGCCTTACCATCTGAAGCTAGCTCTTCAGCTTTTCTTATCGCCATCTCGTATACTCCATATATGACGCTGGAGAAATCGGAACCTTTAGCTATCTCTTTAGCTTTCTCTGGATCTTTTACTATAGCTTCCAAATCACTTTCGGAAACCTTTCTTATCACATCCAAGTATGCCTTTAGCTTAGCTGCTGCTCCTGGCCCTATCTGATCAGCATAAATATTATAGACGGTTTCTATTGGGAGATCTCTCCATGTTTCAACCCCAGCATCAATCATTTCATCCTTTAGCATCATTGCTGCATCGGTCCAGGATCTAGGTGTTGGGAATTTGAGAGTTGCTTTTTCTCTATCCAAGTAGTGGAATAACTCTTCGTTTCTTTCAACGAAGTCAACGAATTCAGGTTCGAATTTTCCTGACTCTCTAGCCCAATCTGCCCAATCTTCTACTTTAGGTACCAGATTCACAATTGTAAATCTGTCTGCAAGTGCAAAATCAAATTCAGCTACATCAGCTTCTGCTGGTCTGTTTCCTGCCGCAACGATTACCCATTTATTAGGAAGAACATATTCACCAAGTCTTCCCATTTGGACGAATTGCATGACTGAGTTTAAGACCATCTTGTTAGATCTGTTCATCTCATCCATAAAGATGATACCACCTCTTCCTTGAGGACCGTTATCTCGCGGTAGTAATGCTGGTGGGTTAGACCTGGTCATACCAGATCCTGTACTTACTAGCTTACCCTCATCATCATACTCAGGTTTTTGTGTATCTATTACTTTTGGTATCCCTAGAAAATCCTCAGGGGCCATAAATTGTAAATCCAAGTTGATCATGGGTACTCCTAAGGTATCAGCTGCTTGTGCAACGATCTGAGTTTTACCTATTCCAGGAGCTCCGTAAACAAATATAGGTTTTGCCCTTCCTCCTCTTTCTTTTGACCTATAGAGTTTTTCTATCATTGTCTTAAGCTCAGGTGCAGAAATATTTCTGACGGTTTGATCCTCCTCAGTGTATTCGAGAGGAACTCTAGCCTCTTCTATTTCACCATAAGCTTCCGTCTCGTATACATTATATGGATTTTCATTGGCGAATGGCGTACCTGAATAAAATTTATTAACCTGCGAGAGTACGCTTCCCTCTGCTGGATCAAAATACGTTGCAACAGGAAGTCCTTTTTTGCTACCTGATGGAATCAGCTTAACCAATCCGTCTTTTATTCCCTGTAACAAATCCTTTGCCCAGTTTGCTATTTTTGATAATACGCCCTCGTTAGTATTGTAAGCGGAGTTATATTCATTAAGAACAAACGTTCTAAAGTTAGAAACTCTTTTTCCCATGAGTAATTTATTTTTTTGCTGTTTTATATATCTAAGTTGTTTTTTGAATTCCTGGACAGTTGTATAAGATATATAAGGGAGTACATGAGAATTAAGAACTTTACCAATTTCAAAGAGTTATTAGAATCTCAGAATGAGATTGACTCAAATATTATGGATTCTTGCTGCTCCGGAACATGGGAGGTTCGAGAAGATATGATCTTCGTTGATGGGGATTTTCTTGCATCAGGTAAACTGGGAGATAGAGAATCCCTAGGTAACCTAAAATTCGGGGAGGTCACGGGAAATTTTGATATCTCTGATAATAATCTAAAAACCCTGGATGGGTGTCCTTCCTTAGTAGACGGAGGATTCAATTGTTCCTCTAATAGGCTGGAGAACCTCAAGGGAGGACCAAAGTCCGTAAAAAAGTCCTACTCCTGCTCTAATAATTTCATATCAGACATATCTGATATAGCACTAGATTCAGAATCCTATGGTCTTAGCGGAAATATCATAGAAAACCTGGTAAAGTTTCCTGAAAAGATAGCAGGATCTTTCCTAATAAATAACAATGAATTACTAAAAGAACTAGAGGGATGTCCTAAAGAGATCGGAGGGAATTTTGATGTCTCTGATTGTCCGTTGCTAAATTCTTTAAAAGGAGGTCCGGAGACTGTTGGAAAAAATTATCTATGTTCCAACTCAGGATTGGATAATTTAAACGGAGCTCCGAAGAAGGTAGGAGGATTTTTGGATCTAAGCGGTAACAATTTGATTAACCTTAAAGGAATTCCAGGTAAGGTAGGTAGATGGATAGCGGCAAACAACAATAAAATAGAAACCCTGGAGGGTTTAAAAGGATCCGCAACTGATAGCTCCTTTATGTTTTCAAGAAACACGTCTCCCGAACCTCTGCTTAAACTACAACATAATTATCTCAGACAAAATCCGGAAAACGAGATAGAAGGATATAATTGGGTTACATATCTTCTTAAAATGAGTCCTAAATCTCTTCTCAGAGCTTTGAGTGGTCGTAAATCTTTCTATATAGAAAGAGACAAACAAATGCAGTCGGGAGAAGCCAGAAGAAATATACTAGAAATGCTAGGCCTCGAGAAGATATCCCACGATAATCCAGAAATACTGGCACCATTAATTATAGAATTAAAGAAGAGCAAAGACTATGAAGGGGTCATAGAATATATCGAGGACAACATGGATTCTTTTTCCGATGAATTTAAAGACGACTATGGTGTATCTAAGGACCTATCCGATCTCGGTTTCTGATTAAATCCAGATATATAAAAAAATAAAGAAACTACCATATGAAAAATATTAAGGTATTTGAGGACTTCTCAGAAAACGCTTCAGAGGGTCACAATCACAGAGACAACTACATGTTCTTCCAACATCTTAGAACTATAAAAGATGCAGCTGAATCACTCTTATCTATGGACGAGGAACAATTGGATTCTCTTCTATCTAATGGACATGCTTGGGCAGTAGATCACGTGACTACAGCAGCTGATGACATAGAGGAAGTATATCACTTTGTAAAAAACAGAATGTCTGACGAAGTAGTAAGCGTATCTGTTGATTCTATAGAGGTAGAAGAACCGGCTGAAGAGGAGGACGAGTAATTATTGCTCTATCTGTAATTCCTTTAGCTTCGATGAACGCACGTTCTGTCTGATGAATAATTCCATTCTTTGGATGGAATCGTTAAGCACTAATAAGGAATCTTCAAATCGATAAACCATGGCATCGTACATGGCCCTTTCTTCCTTATTTCTTATTTTTTCCCACCTTAAGCTAGATTCGGCTGAGGACAATTTAACGGAAATATCGTTTATCCACCATTCAAGTTTTTTTATGGAGCTATCTGCTCTTATCAATTCACTTTTTAAAATATCTATATTCTCTTCCATCCCAATTATTTGGGTATCCTTCTGCAAGATCTGAATTTTGTAATAATCAAGCCTGTCTAACAACTGGTTAAATACAATCTCGTGTTCCTCCCCTTCGTGCTTGATAATCTCAAATTCAGAATCCACTATACTTAAAAGACTATCAGTAACCGATAAAGCACTACTGTTCTTTCTCTCCAAAATCTCAGGGGATTCTTGGTTAGATGAACACGATACCAAAATAAATAGCGAAGCTATCAATATTACTGCAAAGGAACTGAGGTATTTACTCTTAGACATTCTATTAATTTCTTGTTTATCTCGTCCAGTTTTTCTTCGTATTCGTCTATCTTTGATTCCAGTTGCTCTATTCTGTAATCCTGTTTAATCAGCTGCTCTTCATGAGAAGCCCTTAATTCGTAGAACAAATAGCCAACCGCAACTAGAGCAACAAAAGCTATCGCTGAAACTGGGTTGGATTTAAACTGTTCAAAACTTATTGGCGATGACATGATGGATTTAGAGAGATTTGGCCTCCTCGAAATCCTCCTCGGAAAGCTTCCATCCTTTTATTTTATCAGATATGTGATTTCTAGCTTCAGCGTATGTCGATTTTGGATTATCCTCCAGAAAATCAATGAGTATCTGTCTGATGGCGGGATGTATTCCTTCCCCCTCATTAAGACCATCATCACCCTCAGGTATAAATCCTCTTAGAACTTCTGCCATTTTTTCCATAGAGCTAACGATCCCTTTGTATCTGAACTGAGGTGATTTGTGTTTGTATCTCTCTACCCACGTTTCAACGCTAGTTAAAAAATCTCTTGCTAGTTCTTCGTCAATTTCTGCGACTAAACCGTCCTCAAATGCCTCAAGTCCGACCCCTAATTTCTTAGGATCGTATTTAACCTCATCTGAAAAATATGAAGCTATGGATTCGTCATCAACTTCAGCATTATCCCAGTCGTATTCATATTCAGCGAATCCGTCCTCGTCCCTTCCAATGACCTCATATTCAACTTCCATATGTTCTCTGAAATCGTCATCAGTTGGATCAAAATATGCGAGGTAAGTTTTACCGTTTTTCCTATGCTTTAGTAAGGCAAACTCTGAGTAGTCACTCCCAATAACATCAAATAGAATGTCCTCCTTTTTTGATGTTGTACCCCTTGTTGTTGAGGGATCTGACTGGTTCCAAGGAGCTCTTGGATCGTTTTCAGCTCCAGGAGGATAGTTACTCTCGCTTAGTTTTCTGTATGAATCGAAGCTTGTTATATTTTTCATCTTTTCTTTTTTATTTAAGACTTAATAGGTAGTCCGTTTTATCGAGTGATGCTAATATTTCATCTATAATATTTATGATCTCCCCGTCTTTTTCAATATTGAAGTGACCTTTACACTCCTCGATGTAGCACTTTCTTATCTCGTTTATGTAATCGACCGCACATCCATCCTGGTAATCTTTAAGACTTATGGAGCAATTATCACCTAAGTGTGGTCTTCCATATTTTCCCATTATACTTTCTACCAAATTATCGGTTAGGTCAGTGAGGGTTTCAAAGATCTCATCTAACGCTTTATGCTCCGCATATGACTTAGTTTGCCAATGCAAAAGTTTTATCTGGGCAGTATGTTGTAATGCTTTTAGCGCCACATGATCTATACCACTTCTGGTGTTTCCTTTTTCATGTGACTTATTATCTGAATTCCCACCCCTGATAGAATTAAATGTCAAATCTGGGGTTTTGTCAGATCCCTTTTTATCTGGATTTTCTATTATATCTCCAAAGGCACTCAGATTTAATACTTGATCAGGCACGATATCTGTTATTTTTTTACTATATATCCGAACAGGTCTTTTATTTAGAGCTGATGATATTGGTTGTTGAATATTCACCAATACGAGGGAAATACTCAACCTCACATACACTAGATCCAGTAACTTTCCTTCCCTTATATTCTTCTCCAACCACTATAAGTTCTATCCCCTGAGACTGGAGTATAGAAACCATATGTGACTCATCATCAAATATGAAAACCTCGTCGACATATTTTATTGATCTTAAAAAATTAGCACGATCCTCCTCGTTGTTGATCGGTCTTCCCTTTCCCTTGAGCCTTTTAACCCTCTCGTCAGAATCTATACCAACTGTTAACGATTCACCTTTACTCCTGGCATACTTGAACATCTCGATATGTCCAATATGCAAAACGTCGAAGCACCCGTTAGTCCATATTTTCATAAGAAAGCACTTTATTTCTATAGATCAGCAGGAGATAAAAGTTACATATATAGAATGCACTTAATCCTCAATCCACTTAACTAATAATGCTAAATTGGAGAAGACTTTCGGATAGAAAAGAGATCGATCTTAAGACTTATCTCGAGAATTGGATATCTAAGAACCCAGACCATAAAATATACATTGGCTGTGATTCACACAACGAGAACCAAACCACAACATATGCAGTTGTGATCGTTCTACATTATTCTAACGGCGGAGGGCATGTATTATATTCACGAAAATCATTTCCAAGAATGAATGATCGGCACCATAGGCTTTGGAAGGAGGTAGAATTTAGCGTGGAAGCAGCAATTCAGCTAATGTCCATGGGATTCGATAAACCAGACTACATCGATATAGATCTTAACCCGGATCCGAAATTTAAATCTAACTCAGTGCTAAGAGCTGCAGTTGGACTTATAGAATCACTAGGTATATCCGCAAGATACAAGACAAAATCTCCTTGGGCCATTTCTATCGCAGATTCAATTTGTAAATAGCGGATATATAAATTCTTAAAAAAACCCAAGCCCGAAATGGTGGAAGGAAATGAAAATATCGGATCACCTCTAGATAAGGAGGATAACCACACTAGGAAACAAACCAAGGAAATAAAAAACACCATAAGAACCTTGGAAAAAGAGCTAGATACTATCCAATCATCATGTTTGCACAAAGAATCCGAAATAAGAAACTGCCAGAATGAAAATAGAGGATTTTCACTAAGGAGAGTATGCATCCTATGCGAAAAGGAGATTGGATATCCGACGCAGATAGAAATTGATAACTGGTCAGGGGCATCAACTTAATTACATTTAACCTATATTCATCCGAAATTTTGTCTATATAGTCTCGTATAATTGTATGAAAATTATGCGAAGCTATGAGGAAACCTATTTATAAAAAAACTGGGAATACCGAATCCCTGGGCGTAAATGAGAAGGATACGAGAATTTCAATTTCTTCTTCAATGAGGAAGGAGCCAAATTCCGAGGATGATGATCAAGAAAGAGAATTTAAATATTCTGCATCAGGGTCTAAAACACCAGCCTTAGATTCATTCAGCCGAGATTTAACCGAGATGGCAGCTAGCGATGAATTGGATCCTATCGTCGGCAGGGATGAGGTTATAGAAAGGGTTTCACAAATATTGGCAAGAAGAAAAAAGAATAACCCGGTTCTAATAGGAGAACCTGGGGTTGGTAAATCCGCTATTGCTGAAGGACTCGCTATTAGAATAGTCCAGAGAAAGGTTTCAAAAAATCTACTAAATAAAAGAGTAGTTAGTCTAGATCTGGGACTAATGGTAGCTGGAACTAAATATAGAGGACAATTTGAGGAAAGAATTAAGCTAGTTCTAGAGGAACTTCGGAAAAACAGAGATATAATTATCTTCATAGATGAATTGCACACCATAGTCGGAGCTGGGGGTGCATCAGGATCTCTGGATGCTTCCAATATGTTTAAACCTGCTTTAGCGAGAGGAGAAATCCAATGCGTAGGTGCAACTACACTCAACGAATACAGAAATAATATAGAGAAGGATGGAGCCTTGGAGAGGAGGTTCCAAAAGATAATCATCAATCCACCTACAGCGGATGAGACCCTGATTATATTAGAAAATCTGAGGGGAAGATATGAGGATCACCATAATGTTGAATACACTGATGACGCTCTAGATGTTTGTGTAAAGTTAACCGAGAGGTACATCACAGACCGCAACTTTCCAGATAAAGCTTTAGACGCTCTGGATGAAGCGGGATCCAGAGCTCAGTTGGTTCAAGTTAAAGTACCGGATTCTCTAATAAAACTAGAAAAAAATCTGGAGAAAGTTGTAGACGATAAAAAGAAAGCCGTAAGGTCCCAGGATTATGAAGCTGCTGCTAAGTATAGAGACCTGGAGAGAAAGATTAAGGTGAGTATAGAACTTGAGACCCAAGCATGGGAGAAGAGACTTAAGGAGAGAAAGAAAATAGTAGACGGCGAAAAGGTTTCAGAAGTTATTTCCATGATGACTGGAATACCGCTGAGCAAAGTCACAGAGAGCGAGAATGAAAAATTAGCTAATCTTGAAAAGGAGCTAAAAGATAAGGTTATAGGTCAAGACGAAGCGGTTACCAAGATATCTAAGGCTATGCTTAGAAATAGAATAGGGCTCAAAGATCCCAACAGGCCCATAGGATCCTTCGTCTTTCTCGGACCCACCGGGGTAGGTAAAACCCAACTAGCTAAAGAATTGGCAGAGCAGATATTTGGAGATAAGGATTCTTTGATACGTGTTGATATGTCCGAATATTCGGAGAAATTCAATTCAACCAAGCTAATAGGTGCTCCTCCGGGTTATGTGGGGCACGAAGATGGTGGTCAGCTAACCGAAAAAGTTAGAAGAAAACCATATTCGGTTGTTCTTTTCGATGAAGTTGAAAAGGCACATCCGGATATCTTTAATTCACTTCTCCAAATATTGGATGAAGGATTTATCACGGATAGCCTAGGGAGAAAAATCAATTTCAAGAATTGTTTGATCATACTCACATCAAATATAGGACAAAGAAAGGCATCAGATTTTGGTGGAGGTGTAGGTTTTACGAACTCAGATCCTGATGATAGGAGAAAATTGGAATCGCAGAATATCATCAGGAAAGAATTGACAAAAACATTCTCTCCCGAGTTCATCAATAGATTAGATGAGATTATCTATTTCAACAGTCTGACTAAGGAGGATCTTATATCCATCATAGATGTCGAATTAAGTAAAATGTACCCAAGATTTGAGGAAATTGGTTATAAGATAACTATATCCAAAGATCTCAAGAATAAGATAGCAGAATCCGGATATGATCCTAAATATGGAGCTAGGCCACTAAAAAGAATCCTCCAAAAATACGTGGAAGACACTGTTGCTGAGTTGGTTATACTCAAGAAAGTAAAGGAGGGAGCCAGAATCACATTGTCTTATGATCCTAAGAAAGATAAAACTGGGGATAGCCCGATTAGAGTAAAAGTTAGAAACCCATCATAATGTCAGGCATAAAAAACGTAGACTTAGGCAAAAACGTCTCGATAATAAACCCAGTTAATTTGTATGGGTGTAGAATATCTGATAATTGCAAAATAGGTCCTTTTGTAGAGATACAATCGGATGTCAACATCGGAGAGAATTCAACAATAAGCTCTCATACTTTTATTTGTTCTGGCATAACTATCGGATCCGGCGTTTTCATTGGGCATGGTGTGATGTTTATCAATGATAAATTTGATTCAGATTCTATAGATAATTGGATAAGAAGGGATACACATATAGGAGATAACGTTAGGATAGGATCCAATTCCACGATAATGCCGGTAAAAATAGGCAATGGTGCAATAATAGGTGCGGGATCTGTAGTTACTAAAGACGTACCGCCGGGATCCACAGTCTGTGGAAACCCCGCTAAAATAATAAGAGAAAAATGAAAGATAGCAAGATATGTCTCATAGGCTATGGTTACTGGGGAAAAATCCTACATAAGAATATACTAAATCTTGGGCTCGGCGAAGTCAAAATCGTAGATGAAGTTCTCGGAAATATGGACGAGATAAACGACACCTACGATTATTATTTCGTGGCTACCCCATTCACCTCGCATATTGATATCCTGAATAAATTATCTAAATTCAGAAATAAGAAAATATGGTGCGAAAAACCGTTAGCTTCGGATTCGTACAGCGTAGAAAAAATATACGATAAGCTACAGGCAAGAAATAACAAGCTCTTTATAGACTGGGTTTATTTGTATAATCCAGCTTTGGATTACCTGAGTGAAAAGATAAGAAACCGTGGGATTAAGCAGGTTATATTAAACAGGACCAACGATGGTCCGGTCAGAACAGACTGCACCTCTATATGGGATTTATCGTCTCACGACCTTTCCATAATATTAAGGATATTCGGAGATTCATTTGATGGATTCTGTTGGAATGAATTCTCTATCAAGACCCATGAGGATATGGGATCAAATGTGAGTTGGACATATTCCAACGGAACCCAAATAATCATAAATTCCAGCTGGCAGCATCAGAAGAAAAACAGGGTTTCCATATTCATCACAGACGACGATGAGATTATAGTTTTCGATGATATCAAGAAAACAGTATCGTCCAGCAAAGGAGATGTTGTAGATTTTACCGAAAATAAATCACCACTCGAGAGAGCCATGGAATTTTTCATCAGTTCCGAGGACTTCTCAAATAATCGATGGGTAACTGAAAATATAACCTCTCTGATAGAGAATGCAAACATGAAAAAATAGAAAAATGATAGACAATATAGCATTTAATGACGTTCCCGCACAGTGGGAAGAAATAAGGGAGAATTCTCTACGCAGAGTGGACGAACTCGGGAAGAGAGGAGATTACATAGGGGGGAAAGCAATACAAGAATTCGAGGAACGATTTTCATCTTTTGTTGGATCCAGATATTCCGTTGGTATATCAAACGGCACGGATGCTTTAAAAATCGGGTTCCAATTGTTCGATTTAAATAGTGATGATGTTGTTATAGTTCCAGCAAACACATTTATAGCGGATTACCTAGCCATTAAAAATTGTCCAACATCACAACCAAAAGTTGTTCTTATAGACCACTACGAGGATTACACCATGAATATGGAACACCTATCGGAGTATTTGAGGGAGCATCGTAATTCATATAGAAAAGTGGTTGTAGTTCCAGTTCACCTATACGGACATCCATGTAATATGGATCTTCTCGATCTAATGAGGAAAGAATATGACCTTCTAATAATGGAGGATTGCTCACAAGCACACGGTACCAAGTATATGGGTAAACATGTAGGATATCTTGGAGAGGTCTCAGTATACTCACTTTATCCAGGTAAGAATCTAGGTGCATTGGGCGATGCAGGGATATTAACCACAGATTCGGAAGAGTATTATAATAGGGCAAGATCACTCAGAAATTATGGTTCTTCTAGGAAATATCACTATGACGAACTTGGCAATAACCACCGGATGGATACCATACAAGCAATATTCTTGCAGGAAAAATTGGATCTTCTAAATAAATGGACAGAAAAGAAGAGGGAATTTGCCGAAAAATATCTGTCGGGGATTAAAAACAAAAAGGTAAAATTACCACAGATATCGGACGATGTTTACCATTCTTATCACATATTCTGTATAAGGGTTGATGATAGAGACTCCTTTATGGATTACATGAACAAAAATGGCATAACAACTATAATACATTATCCAATTCCCATACACGACACAGCGATATTTGAGGGATCAGATGAGGTTTATACATCATCGTTAACTGATGCTTGCAAAGATCAAATAGTATCCCTCCCTATACATCCATATATGGATAATTACATACAATACATAATAGATAAAATAAATTCTTGGTAATGAAAATAGGAGTAATTCTTGCTGCATACAATTGCCACGAGTTCATAGACGAATGTTTAGAACCTTGGTTAAGAATAAAAGAGCTAGACGATGATATAGAAATCATAATAGCAGCAACCAGTGGTAGATTTTCGCTCTATCGCGATCTGGGTATACCTGAAAAAAATTCAGAGACCATAAGCAAGCTACATACAAAGGGTCTTGATTTCATGGTATC
>Ga0075475_10000679_pt1 | contig 16042 bp, 13 predicted proteins | sample DEB08_DNA_10_FD_76342 | JGI IMG/M metagenome (GOLD analysis project Ga0075475, IMG submission 76342) | Aqueous microbial communities from the Delaware River and Bay under freshwater to marine salinity gradient to study organic matter... | ecosystem: Environmental > Aquatic > Marine > Coastal ... | reverse complement strand
TTTTTTGCTTCCATAGATAGCTCGTTTATGGTGGTGGACATCTCTTTCATCAGAAGGTCTTGTTCACGCCTTATTTCGGACATGTTCATGTATATGTCCCTGGCTATGCTGAACTCTTTGTTCATCCTCCTGGTTAGCGAATCTTGGTACACCATCAACTTTTCTGATGCAGAATAATGGTTTGCCAAGAAGTTGTATGTTTTCTTTGGCATAACCACGAACGTGTCCATGGGAACATCCGCAAGGTTGAAAGTGGACTTGTTGAACAACAGGACTTTCCCAGTGTCTTGGGCAAAGCAAATGCTACTTAAAAATAGGAAAAGTGTCAGTAGGAGCAGATGTGGTGATTTCATTTAATTCCTTTTTTATGAATGTGATCTTGTCTTGAACTTCTTGAGATACTTCTTTTGACTCCAATAATTCGTTCATAAGTATCTCATTTTCCTGGGTGTATAGAAGTATTATCTGGTTACTTTTATTGGTTTGCTCAGCCACTTGGCGTGATAGGGCATTCACTGTGGCAGTCAAAGAATCTAACTTCGCAGTTATCATGTTGGACTGCTTTTTGTGGTCCTTTACTATCTGTCCTTTTGCTTGTGTGTTGAGTTTGGGGGCAAACAACTTCCACCCGATGAATATGAGAACACATATGGCTATCACCACTGTGTTCCCGTTTAACCATTTGCTGTTTTTCATTAGTTTAGATTTTGACTGACAACATGCAGTTTATAACTATGGTTGTTAGTTATTACACCATCGTCTGTGTTCACGTACACCAGCTCAACACAGGAACCATTTGTCATCTGGATATTGCCGGAACCTGCTCCGCCTATCCAGAATGGTATGTCTGGTAGGGTTGTTGCACCAGCTTGCCCAACCAAAGCTATTGTACTGCCACTTAGGTTTATGATCTTTATACCGAATGCTTTCACTGTGCTAGGCACTGCTTTGCTTGAGTTGTTCGCACCTAACCATGTTGTGGGTATGCTATTGAGTTGTATGCCAAAAATGGATGAACCATTAGGTGGTGTATCCATCAGTATGAGGGTGGTAGCAAAGTCTCTATAAAGCATTATAGCATCGTTGGAGTTGCCATCCACATAATATTGACATAGTGCTGATGGGTCATCGTATACTCTTCCTATCCTGCTTCCCGAGAATATGCCTTTAATAAAGGTTCCATCGGTTGCTATTTCAACATCTGCATGGTAGTTTGTGGAGTAGGCTTCCATTTTCAGGAAGTTCACATCATTCGCAGGATTACCAAAAGATATGTTGGGTTCTACTTTGAGCTGCAGTTTTTTCTGGGTTGCTGTCGTTTTGATGAGTATATCATCCGTTGTGCTGGTGAGCAGGAGCCTACCATTGGGCGATAAAGAACCTTCTCCAGAAGTTGTGTTTAATGATAGCCCTGTGGAACCTGTTATCGTTAGAGACTTTGTGGATTGGCTCGAAAGCACTGGGTTGGGTAGGGTGGTATTGCCTACTTGTACTGTCTCTGAATGGAGTTGTATTTGGCCAGACGCACCACTGGCAACGAATACGCTGCTACTGGCTCCTGATGTACCAACGTGAAGGTTTGCATCTGCGTCTATGACCATTGGTGTCGTGTTGGCACCTTTCCATATGGTGGATGTCACAGAGCTTCCACCGCCCACAGCAAAGTTTGCCGCCTGGAAGTAGGAATTGTCTCCCATATACACCAGATTGGTGAGATCGTGTCTGATCTTGTTTGGTGATGTGAATATTACCTCACTATTTGGTTGATCAAGGGTCATTGTGAGTTTAGCAGGAGAACCAGATGCTTCATCATCTTGCCAGCTTACTATTGGTACGTAGTGCTCCAGGGTATTGGTGGTGCTTGGGTTGACACCTTTTTGCGTCATCACCATTTTGTTCACACCGTTGACCAATTCGAATATGGCATTTGGTGGTGACCCTCCATCTTCCTTGAATATGAATCTGGTGGAATTGGCGCTTATATTGGAGTTCTCATTTGTACGATAGTTGAGTTCCACCTGAGCAAATGGGTCAACACCAGCATATCCACCGCTTGGTATGATGTTGGCTATGCCCATGGACACCTGTTTTGCGGATGTGTACTCATCTGCCCCAATGACGAACCTGTAAAGCTCCGATGTGTCGTTTGGTGTGCCTTGTGTCCTTTTGGCCAGGAATAGGTCTCTGAGATTGTTACCAGACTGGGTTTTGAGTATCCATTCATTTACCGTATTGAGACCACTGTTGTCATAATCGTCCTTATTGGTGATGTAGTCATTGGTGGCAGCACTGGGTATAGTGTATTGGAATGTGTAAACGAAGTTGTTTGGTGATTGTTCTGTCACCTTGAAAAAACTCCCGTTACCATCCAGTACTATATCATCCTCTATGTGTGTGGCTGCAGCAGTTGTGCCATTAACCAACGGTGTGGTAGTGAATTTGAGTTGACTACCCTCTTCTCCGGTGTCGCCTTTCACACCCACCCCAGTGGCCCCTGGTATGCCTACGCCTGTGTCACCCTTTTCACCCTTAAAGTCTTCTGCAGCGAAAAGTATGAAGTTGGAATTCACCTTTTGGACGACTGAACCCAGCTTGTCGCTAGGGTATATCAACTCTATTGGAACTTTTAATGCCATTTTATATCTTCTTGATTGTTATTATTGCACTTAGGGTGACTGCAGATGTTTTCTTATTGTATCTGTAATCCACCACTGAATCAGACATTTTGTTTTCGTTTATGCCCCTTTCCTGGGTGTACCCAGAGTTAAGTTTCGTTACCAGAGAACCGCTAAACTCAAACCCATAATCATCGGATGGTTTCGTGAATATGGCCACTTTGTCTATTGTGTATAGCGGTGATATGTTCTTACGAACGTATTCCCTGGCCGCATTTTCAAAAGATGTCATGTTGCTTCCCATCCACTTCAATAGGAAGTTTTCTTCAAATATGGCCTGGAATTTGGAAAACATGAGATTTTCCACCAGATTTTCCACATCAACTCTAAAGATGAGGCTGGTCCCATCTTCCATGGTTACGATGCTAGACTCGAAGAATGTGTTGTCATGGCCGAAGGTGAACTCCAGGGTTTCGCTATCCAACTCTGTTACCTCTATTGTGTCGGGCACGTTGGATATCTGAGATATGAGGAAAGATTTCTCCTCTTTCAAACTTCTGGTGCCGCTCCTCACAGCTTCATTTCCTGATCTGGCTAGCGATTCTGTATAGTATCCACCAGAGAACGGAGATAGGGTAGCGGATATGTTTTTCCTCAAGACTGTTACCTCTCCTATGAGAGGATAAACAGCATTGTCGGTCTTGAGTATGGGATCGGAGTTCACATTAACTCTATGAAAATAGACGTCTTTCACAATACCAAAGTCTGGATTGTTTATGTCTATGGCCGTTCTAGGTTGCGCATCTGATTTTTTGGTTAGATACCTGTTTGAGCTATCTATGTCTATGTTTACATTTTCCCAGTTTGTGACTGTTGCTTTGTACGCATCCCATGCGGATTGGTCGTCTTGGTTGTACCACACACCATCCACCCTGATTGGTGGGTCAGTTGTTGCATTCCAGTTCACCAAATCAAGCTCCTCTATTTCTTCATGCCATATCTCCTGTATTCTTCCCCATTCACCGGACAATTCGTGCCACTTTTTCTTATAGCTTGTCTGGGTGACACCTATAACATCTCTGAACATGGGTGAGAAATCATCGCTATATCTGTATAACTCATATGATCTGCCTCTGTATGCTTCTGAATAATAGCTTTGAAAATCACTCACACTTCCGTCTATGGGTTCTGTGATGAGTTCAGGAACCAAAATGTTGTTTTTGGATATTTTAGTTGGTTCCAATACCTCCAGTGAAAACCCTGAGTTGACCTGGATGATGTTGCCGTTGTCGTCCTCCAAATAGCTTTCAACTGTTATCTTGCCGTCATTCAAAAGCTTTTTGAAGCTTGCCAGTGTTGTCAGGTTGATGATGTTATCGTAGACTTTATAGCCACCATTCTCATAGAAGAATATCAAGTTGTCCACCTCAGATGGCTGCAGCAAGGAAGGTAACTGATTGTACTTGTAATTGCTGAAAACACTGAGTCCGGGTACGTTCACCATATAAAGGCCATCCACCGCAAATTGAACATAGTCTTCTGTGGCCAATTGATAAGTCGAATCTTTGTCGTATATAGCTTCCGTGGGTGAATAATAACCATTTTCACCGCTGATACCAAACACACCATTTGTGGTCTTAGTTATTATTCTGCCGAATTGACCATCTTGGTTTATTACCAGCAGATTTCTGAAATCATATACATCTGACGGAGCCAGTGGGTAAACAAGCTCCTTTGATCCCACCACCACACCGCTTGAAACATCCAATGCGGGTATTTGCATACCCCTGAAAGTTGTTATTGCCCCTCCAGTAGGCGCACCACCCACTGAGTTGTAAAGGCTTTTGCCCACCAATGGTGGTATGTCATATTGTTTGCCTATGTCAAATCCAGAACCGTTCCAATCCTTTATGCTTGACACAGTATACAACCCCACGTAGTCCACAGCATTTGTGGTTTTGTAATCATCCAGTGTTATGGTTATGACGACTGTTATGGTCTTGTACTTTTCATTTGCTATTATCTGGTATTTGATGGGTGTAGGGTTGGACGATTCAGAGCTGTTTTCCACATTCAGTATGGATGAGAATTTGTAACCATCATACTTCCTGGTGGTCAATTCACTACCATCGCTTGACAATTCCTTTATTCTGTATTTGACACCCCTAAACAAGCATGTTGTTCCAGATTCAGTATATTTGAAAGTGGCGAATCTTTCTTGTGGGCTTACGGGGAAGGTGCTGTATAGACCATTTGAATCTATGAACCCGAATTTGTTGACATTGAAAAATGTTGAGAAGTAATCACCATCCATGCTTTTCAATCTGTCTGGTGATAGCGCATCTTGGAAATAATGCTCACTTTTCAATTTTTGATCCACACTGACATTTTCTGGGAACCTGTTGAGATAGTACCACTCATTGGTAAGGTTCTCAGGATTCCTTCTTTCTGATATCTGCCCAGGGCTGAAATTGAGGACACCAAAGGCTTTAAACAGGTTCAACCTTTGTGGGTTTAGCCTGCTGTCGTTGCCGCTATCGGAAACCCATTTGCACCACGAAGGTAACAGATTGTCTTCTGATGTGTAATCCGTGTAGTACATCTCTTTTTGGCCCAGGTATTCTGAATCTGTCGCATTTATGCCTATGATGTGCTCCTTGTTCTCCACCAGATCACCATCCACTTGGTTGAGATTGTTGGATGGGTCAATGCCATCCACATTGTACAAGGTCTCAAACCCATAAAAGCCCTTCAATTCATCATCCGATATGAACCTCACATCTATTAGCAATGGGTTTCCGGCTGATGGTGTGTAGGTGGTATCTACAGCAGTGAAGGTGGCATTCTCAGCGTATGTGGTGGAGTTGTGTATTATGGATGGTGGTACTGTTTCTGACTGTCTTTTGAGAACTTTGTATGTGACACCTATTTCCAGGGTTTTCACATCAAAATACTTGCTGATCTCTATTTCATGCCTTTTGCTGTGCACTGATGTTGTTACTGAGTTATCAAACTCTTTTATGGGGAACAGCTCCAGTATGCCAAACTTTATGGGCATCTGTTCGTAGATGTTTATATTCCCACTCCCAGAAATGTCTATTGTTCCTTCGTCTATGGTTATGACTTTCTTGCTGTCAAACTCCGGTATCTGTACTATGTCACCGTTGTTATCAAACACTATTTCATCGAGGTAATAATCAATCGATTTTATTGGTGCGTAAATGTTGCCTGATTTAACGAAGTTGCCAACGGACACATTCACCACATCTTCAATGTCCACAACGAATCTTTGGGTGTTGTATGCTGTACCGCCAGACATGAGACCTTCTACTGTCATAGAAGACTTGTTGGCTACTTGGTTGATGTTTATTTCATAACCGTTTGAATCTTGTCCGTATGCGTATAACAGAATCTTACCAGCCCCCAGATTATGGAGTCTGATGCCTGCTGAGTCACCAAGGGCATACATCATGGCTTCTATGAAAGCATTGGCTATCTGTTCTACAGTACCGGAAGGATAAAAATAAAAGAATGCCGAATCACCTTCTGTGTATGGTTCTGGCCATGTTGCCAAGGTGTCTGCGATGATCTGTGTCACATACGTTCCATTTTTCCTTATGACTATCCTATCACCAACCGTGAAATCTGAATTTATGGTCAGCACTGTTGATGCTATGCCCCTGGCTTGAGGTCTCTCACCATCCATCTGTGATCGCTTGACGACACTATGTAACTCCCGCATGTCAAAAGTGGGGTCATGGGACAACTTTAACACTCCAGCCCCATGTGTGCCGTCTGTGGACACCATCTGCATGCCACTTTTTGCATTGACGTAGTACAGGGAAGGGTTGGAATCCATTTCTTCCCTGGAGTACACACATCCTGTCACATTGGCGGTGTCGTAGTGTATGGTTGGTAGGTCGTTAAACTCAGTTATGAGCGAAGAATCTGAAAACTGGAGACCGAATGATGACCGCTTCCAGGTTTTGGTGGCATTAAGAACTATGTTATCTATGGTAGCCGTTTCATCCACACCCAGAATGGAACCTGTTTCTTTCTTGTTTATATAAAAACCAACATATCTGTTGATGGTATATTCATCAGATGTGTTGTCATCAAATGCGAACTCCAGGTTGATGATATTTGGGAATATGATGGAATTTCTTCTGAATCCATCTGATATGAAGCTATCGAACTTCCACATTGGGGAGTCTCCAGTCATAAACTCATTGAGAGATTCTTCGTGTTCTTTTATGGAACCTGATTCTCTGTCTATGCCCCTATACGTAACCTTTCCGGATTCCATATCAACTGATAATGGGCTGGAGGGGAAACTCTCACTGAAAAAGGTGTTTCTTAAATAATCACCGAGTGCAGAGCCTTCTGACATATCGAATGTGGCAACCAACTCCATTTTGTCTATGACGTTTTCTTTGAAGTTGCTGCTGTTCATATCATCCGACAAGTACGCATTCTCATCGTTTATTACCACATTCCCTGCTCCTGCCTTTATAATGTAGGTGGTATCATTGTTACCAACGAACGTGTCACCGTTTCCCAGGGTGCTTGTTTCGTACACAACGCAGAAGTCATCGCTCCCATTGAGCACGTATTCAACACCAGATACTATGGTGGTCACATTTGCATTTTGTGGGTAGTTGACAGCTCCAGGAATCTTAAATATTGCGAAACATTGGGGTATTTCTCCTTTAAAATAGAGAGGTGCAAAGAAGCTGTTTTCCTCATCAAATAACTTTGACCTGAGGTAATCGGCTCCCATGTTATAAATGTTCTCGTATTGATACACAAAATCGTTTCTTATGCTATCAATGTTGGATTCAAGCTTGGCGGTGAATAAATCAGATGTGCTGACATTTTTGAAATGCTTTGTGTCCGCTATGAAGTTTGAATCCTTGAACACCTTTATGCCACGGTATGTGGACTCATTCAGCCTGCCCACCCCGAATGAGTCCAAAAAAAGTCCGTTTTTGGATACTACCAGCTTTATGTTGGATGCCAAGGATGGCTTTGTTCTTATTATACTGAATGTCATTTTGCTATTCTTATTATATTTATAACTCAACAGTAAATCATGGAAGAAGAAAAAAAGATACAAAAACTTTTGCCCATTGTGTTGCTATCATTGTCTGCGATACTTTTGCTCATGTCATATTTCATTGATAAGCAAAAGGGTAACGTAAATATCAATCCTCCCACAGAATATGTGGTTACTGTGGACACAATACCTTTTTTTGATACTGTGACAGTGGAAATACCACAGCAATGTTTGTGTAACGAAGATGTGTACTCCCATTTTATAGGCATACCTGTTTCGCATATCAGCTATTGGGATTCCTTGAGAGTGGAAAATAAATCCAACATATGGGGTTTAAATAACAATCCATTCATGATGGGCGATCAAAAGCAAAGACCATCACTCATGGACAGCTCCTCAAATGGTATAGCTGTGTATAAGAATAAGAGACGTGCTTTCGCTGACTTAATTCTGTGGTATAACTGGAACCCTCCTGCAGACACAGAGACCGTGTACCAGTATTTGCACCGCAGGAATGCGGTATCAGACTAGACAGTATTCTTTGGACACTTCTTCCAATTCTCTTTGGACTCTGATGAATCCTTCCTTGAGCACACTTGCCTTGTTGCCGTTTATGTCTGTGACTGTAACCTCCAGGTCGTACACATCTTCCACTTTGAATGTGTAGAATATGTAGTCACCTGAATGTGTAAGCACGGTGTTGCCCGATGAATCTGTTATCTTCCACTCATAGGAGGTTTTTGAGAGAATCTTGGATTTATCAAGTCTTATTATGATGGGTGTACACAAGGGCATCCTGAAAGCACCTTCGAAAAACTTTATGTCGTCCATGGAGAATGCCGATGTCTTGTATTCAGACAATGCTATGCTGTCTAGGTTGCCCCATTTTAGATTAACACCTATCCATTTTTCCTGGTCGAAGTCGTCCCATGTTTTCAGGATTTCATCACCGAATTCAATACCACCAGAACCCCCTATGTAATAGCTTGTGTTTTTCCCCAGAGTTTTGTGGACACATAGCATTTGGGTCGGGAAAGACTCTGGTATTGGTATGTAGTAGTAATCGTTTATGTTACCTGTGTCTATGGACGATAACAGCTGGGCAGCTAAGTTGAAGTTGCCCTGACCAACTCCAACAGGTAGCTGATATTCTGAATCGCCTATCTGTATCCTGCTAGCCCCTCTTATGTCGTTTATGACAAAGAATGCCCTCTTATGTGTGTCAAGATTGTATGAATCCCATGAGGAATGTGTGAAATCGTTCCACGTGTTTATGGGAAAATCGCCCCATGTGTGCTTGAAGCCAAATCCTTCTATGTTGAAGGAATTGGCATCCAGATAAAACGCTGTGTTGGTATTCCTATACTCTATCTCTGCCTCCGAGAATATGTACCCTCTACCATCCACGAACCTTCCATTTCCCCAATCTCCTCCGGCCTCTCCCCATTTCAGATAAGGTTTCTCAAAGCTGTTGAGTGAAGGATGATTGAACTTGCCGAATGCTATGGGTTCTGGGTTGAACATCCCAACTTTTATCTCCCTATAGTATTCCTTTTTACTAACACCACCCCTGTAATCGAATATCCTCAAGGACACAGAATATGTGCCCGTATATGGAAGTATGAATGTGTGGGATTCTATGCTTTCAGGTGTTCCCCGTTTTGTTTCGTTGAATGTCCTTTGGGAGAACTCAGAGAAGGTCTCTATGGTGTCATCATATTCTCTGACGACAGACCACTCCATCTCGGGATATTCGTATGATGAGATGTTTCCCCACGTTATGTCAAATGTGAGGCTGTTAAACATTGACCATGGACCATTGTAATCACCCCAAGTTTGTGAAAAGGTAGTGTTGGTGACTTTCAATGGAAACCCAACCTCGATGGTGGGATCGGCATCGTAATAAAATGGGTTGGTTTCGAAGTGGGCGAATTCAGACAAGTAGTTGTCAAATAGACTTCCGATTGTGATGTCTGGATCATCTGTGGCGTTTATGTAAGCATCGCCACTGTAGGAGGGTGTGTAGAGATTTGGCCTGACATCTTGTATGTTACCCTCTTTTTCCTCTATGACAAAACTGGCCTGGATTTGATGTTCGAATGATGTCCTTAAGGATTCTAGTGACCACAGGTTGATGTCGTTGGAATGGAAGTAAATGGCTTCCCCAACTATATCTATGATCTTTCCACCCACACCAGATACGATGTTGTTTTCAATCCATTTTTTGAGAGAGTAAAGCTTGATGTATATCTCCTCAAAGGTAAACTGTGAATTCCGTTCCGTGAGTGGTATACCGAATTCGTTTATATCACCCGTTTCTCTGATGATATCGTAGAACAGGGAAAATTGAGCAGTTTTGGTGTGGGTTTTTGGATCAATGTTTTTAGAGCTGGTTATGGATCGGGTGTTGTGATTTATGTCCCTAAGGATTTTCATTCCATCATCGTCCCTTACCCATTCTTCCTTTATCCTGACATCAGTGTACCCAAAAAATAGCAAAGCCCTGATGATTGCAATGTAGGTTCCTTGGTGGTCAATCATCTCATCACCGAACAGAAGCATTTCTTTGCGCTTCTGGTTGATGTTTTTCCAATTAGGCAGCTCTTCCTTTATGTCCGATGATTTTAGGATGTTTTCGTCCTGGGGAGTGAAATACTGCAGCTTACCAAAGTTGTTTAATAGGACTTTCATCCTTTCATCTTCCACCACACCCACACCATACAGCTCAATTCTACAAACGGTCTGCTCGAAATCTTTCACTAAAAGGTAAGTGATGGTCTCTGAATCGTCCGTTGGTTGGAAGCTCAATCTCAGGCTTATAGGCTCACTGTTTATAACAGCACTCACTTTATAACCACCTGGGTTGACAATCTCTGCAGGGTCTCTGTCTATTTCCTGGGTTCCTGTTATTGAAGTTGTGTAGAAGTTGTCCAGGCTGTTCGTGGACTGGGTTAAAGAGTAGAATCTATATTCCGATTTTACAGTTTCGAAAGAATAGGTCCACGTGGTGTCGGTGTCTGCACCATCTGGCATGTGAGGCTTATATAAGTTGAGAACACTATTGTTCTCTATCATCTCAAAAATGTGGATGATCTCGTTCTCTATGAGGTTTTGAGAAACGTGAAAATGGAGCGATCCCTCCCACACTCCATCATCGGATTGCTTAAAGTTGAGGGGTTTACCATTTTTATCAAAAAACCTTAGATTCTCGTAAGCCATTTCACTTTTCTTTTATTTATACAATTCTATTTGTTACCATAACATTTTTTAAATGCTACAAAAGTCATGAAAAAGCCATCCTTAAAGTCGATTGTTGGGTTCTTTTTTTCACTCAGAAGAAGAATCAAATCATCTGGCGAGAAGCTAGAGTTTGTGTTCCCAAAGAAGCGTGAACCGCATGTTGGTGATTTGCCACCCCTTGCGATTAACTGGGAGACAGGGTTCACCATACCTTTGGGTGAGGAAAATGTGGAAAAATTCAAAAAAGATTTCCCGCTCGAAAGCACAGATGCCTTCAATATGTTGAAGGTGATTGAGGAAAATACCAAAAATGATGGAGCGGATATACGTGTTGGGAGACAAATAGACAAAGACAATGGGTAAAACCTGGAAACTCAAAAGAACAGTTCAATGTGAGAAATGCCCATGGAAGAAGGATACAAATCCATTCGATATACCAGATGGGTATAGTGAACAGCTTCATTATGACCTTGGAAACACCATATCCAGTGGTGGGATGGATCATTGGGCACATTACGCCAAGACTAGCCAACTCAACATAATGGGCTGTCACCATCATACACCGGAAGAAGAAGTGCATTGCATCGGGTGGTTGCATAACCAAATCGGTCCTGGTAACAACATACCATTGCGCATCAACATGATGTTTTGTGAAAATGCTGCAGACATGAAGGTGATAGGAGAGCAGCATGACACCTTTGGAGAAACCCTACCTGAAAATAAAGGCTTTACTGGGCCGACTGAACAGGAACCTTCTCAGCCTGAGTGACCTGGGACTCCCTTATTTCTATTACCAGTTCATCATGACACCATATGGGTGTGTCTTCCCCAACGTAGGCACCTGCCATGTTGAATTCAAAATACTCCCTGGCATCTAATGGCTCCATGTCCCTCTCAAGTATTTCTATGACTTTGGAAACAGAATAAACGACCCTGGGTTCCATGAAGTCTCTTGATATGCCTATGATTGCTTCATCAAAACCGTTTGCTGTTTTTATGCTTTCGTACTGCTCTGCTAATGCTTCTACTACCATGTTTACTGTATTATGTCCTCCGGTCTATCTACCATCGGATTTCTGTTGAACTTTATCTGTTTGACTTCATTCACCAACTTGGTGAACATCTCGTCTACTTTCGTTAAGAATCCAACAAGTTTACTGTTGCTTAGTAGAGCGGGAGACATGGTGTTTATGACAATACGACCTTTGTATTCGTATTCCTTCTTTTTGTTTACCAATCTTTGACTTTTTGCCTCGAAGCGGTTCATCTTTTGCTTTCCTTTTATTCTCTGTGTTCTTAGCTATGTTAGGGTTCCAGAAGGTACTTGAGTGCAAGGAAGATACCTTCCCTGGCCTCGGGGGATGTATCAGAGTTTGCTCAGTGTGGTTGAAACCACCCCAGAACTTGTTCTTGTGTACCCTGATATGTAGATGTTTACGGAAGAAGGCTTATCTGCTCCTGTGTTGAAATCATCATCGTAGTATACTCCCTGGGAATCAGTCCATCCACCTCTTATTATGGGGTATTGGAGAGAATCCACTGTTATCGATCCAGAATCATTTATGTGAACGGTGGTGTGGTTTGCATCGAGTGTTAATTGCTCCTCGTCATACCTCGATAAGAAGGAAATCTTTACAGAATCCACACCTTCTACATCTTCTATGAGCCTAATGATGTCGGACTCAGGTATGATGTTTTTCCTGTCGAGGCTTATCATATGGTCTGATAAAGTCGATCTTATGTCCCTGTAGATGTTCTCCTCTAAACCTCTGTGCTGCTGGAAGACATCAATGAAAATATTCATCACAAAATACCTGAGTGTGGGAGCTTCTATTGTGATATCAGTGCCTATTATCTTCCTTCCGGAGTTCTCTATGGAATCGTATAACCTCGTTATTTCCGTGGATGACAGCGAAAACTTGTCTATGTCCATGGAAAAATAGTCCTCTTCGTCAGAAATCCGCTTTGATATGTCGGGCACCAAGAAGATGTTGATGATGTTATCTGCATCTTCTGATAGCGAACAATCCACTATGCTGAAAAGGTTCATCTTCTTGAACCTGTATGCGTAATCTTGTGGGCTATTAAGAACATGATTCCTGCTATTTTTGTTCAGCAAAAGTCTGGTAAGTTCTATGGGTTCAGCGTTTGCCCCAAAGGCAGGAGGCATACTCACTGCTATCTTGAAATACTCATTCAGATCAACATCACCACCCAGGGTATCAACCCCAGGATCGTTAAAGGTGTATGTGGATGAAGTGCTTGCGTCGTTCCCTGCATAGCCATTGGTTGTGAGGTATTCTATCTGTATTATGGCACCATCTTCCGGTACATACCCAACCGCGTCTGTACCAAAGATGACATCTATGCCGGATTCAATACCAGATTTTACAATGCACCCTTCTCCATATGGCAGATCATAAAAACTCTCATAGGAATGGCTTATTTTTTGGCCATTCACTTCAACTATAACATGCCTTTCATCCACTTGCACTCCAGGCGAAACGTTTATCTGAAATGTTTGCAGGTTCTCCCCAGTTCCCTGAAATGTCTGTGTTTCCAGTTTACCTTCCGCTATCTTGATTTTATTGATGATACCTTCTGTGAGCGCCAACTTCACATCATCGTCAGGGAGAAGCACCGTATATGTGAGGTTGTTTATCTGGTTAGTGAGTGATGTTCCATGCACCAGATAGACAAAGCTACCAGATAGGGCAGGGGAGTTTTCTGGAGAATAGGTGATGTTTAACTCACCCTGGGCCGATCTTCCTCTTTGTATGTTATGGCCAGCAAGTGCTGCTAGACTTTGTATGGATTTGTCTCTTTTGGCTGTCACCAGATTCCCCTCTGTGACAGAATCCTGTATGAAGAAGAGAATGAGCCTATATACGTTCTGAATAACCGCTACTATCTGCCCGTATGCGCTTGCAGGGCTGTACATTTCCACGGTCTGGTTGAACATTTCAGAGGTCTTTTTGATAAGACTAGCCATCATATCTCTGAAAGTAATCTCTTGTTTATTGAAAAGCTTCATTTTATCACTTTATGAATTCTGACATTCTTTTTGATCCGTCTATGAAGATGTCAATGAGGCACATATCTCTAGATGTTCCTTTGAAGAAGGTAACGTTCACATTGGTGGTGAATGTTCTACCCATGGAACAATAAAGCTTGATGGCATCTTCGATTTCCGATTTTATGGTCCCCTCATTGAGGTTTTTCTCGAACACCAAACCTTCCAGGTCTATGCCAAAGTCTTCATATCCCATGACCGATCCTTTTGGTGTCTTTAGGAGGATTCTGACTTGGTTGAGATACAGATCAAGAATAGCAGATGTCTCGACTCTATTGGGGTCGAAATTGTACTCCGTGTCACCTACTATATACATGTCAACCATAAACAGTATTTTTGTTATTTATGGGTGTGTTATTTGGTGAACGTCTTCAACAGCATGTTTTTTATTGTCATGTTGTTGAAGGCTATCTGTATGGTGAATGTATTGCCGCTTATTGCATCATTGGATTGATCGAAGCTTATGTCTGATATAGATAACAGTCTGATTTGGCTAAAACTGGCATGGAACAGAACCACTGCATCATCATCATACACTTCAAAATAACAGTCTGGAAGAAATGTCTCTTTTTCACCTTTGGTGTATATACTGAGTTGTTGGAAGAGAATCATCCAATTTAGTAGACCTTCTTCCATGGAGAACGTGATATCAAGGGTTTTCTTGGTCAATCTTTCAGAATGATGCACCGCAGATGTGAACCCTCTTTTTTGCCTGATGGATGTTTGCTCAGGACTCCCTGGATCACTTAACCCAGGAAAGCTTATGGATTTGATGGTATGATTGATATATTCTGTTAGCTGGGCAAAAGGTATGTTTTTTGCTTTAAAATACTTTGAATATGCTTCTGTTATTTCCTCGTAGAAAAAACCTACAGGGAAATAGAAGCGGAAATTATTGTATTTGTATAAAGAATATGCCATTGGGTTTTACATGAAATAGAAAATTTTTGGTTTGAATGTGCTGAGTGATGGCCCACCCATATCTGTTACCGTGTAAAATGTAGATGTGTCATTTTGGTTTGCGTATTGAGTGGAGATCCAGTATGCGTCTTTCACACTTTGTTGCATCCTTAATTCAGATATACTGCCTGGAAAATAGACGGTGCTATAGTCAAGTCTAGCAATTAATATATCTGATGTTGTATCTAATCCGCTTTTAATTAAATTTCCTGAATCTGCTAATGATCCATTTATATAAGATTTATAATTGTTACCATCCCTGACCATAGCGATATGGCTCCACCCATCAGCCACATCAACCCTGTTTGACGAATTTGGCACAAAGTCAGCACCACCTGGGCCAATATCAAGTTGCATGCATAACCCATTAGAATCGGTTAATCTATTAATCCACATCCAGTAACCAGGGACAACTGTTAAACTATTGAAAGCGCTGATGATGGGAGACTGATTTCTGTCTATATCAACATTTATCCAAGCAGATAAAGTGTAGTCGTTATTAACATTTAAATTGTTAGCATTAGTATTCACATATTGACTCGTACCATTATAACTGGTCCCTACTCCGGTAGGGGCTGTCACGCCACCAGACGTTGGAGATCCTACGGATGAAAGAGTATGTTGCCCCGTTGAGTCAGCCGTTGCCCCACCATCATGGTTAACCATTTCCCAGTCGGTCCACACATTGTTTCTACCATAAGTGGCTGTCAAAGCATAGTCCGATGACGTTCCATCTGCATGAATTTTTACAATTGTATTGGAGGAGCTTGATAGAGTCCCAGTATATTTAAAGTGAAGCACCCCAGTTTTAGTCGCAGTATCACAACTTACAACCTCCCTGGCTAGTTCCGTCACTCCATCATCTTTATAAACACGGATATCCCCACCACCATTGGCAACGGTATTCCAGAAAGGAGCGCCTAAATCCGACAAATCAACGTAAACATCGTAATCTGTCAGATCGCCAGCCACCTTCGCTGACTGAATGGTTATGTTTGCTACGTGTGCCATATTAACTAATTACAACATAAACTGTCAAGCCCTGGGGTGCTGTTCCGCCTGTAGGAGTGCCAGTAAGATTAAGTTTTAATAAATCCC
>Ga0075475_10000671_pt1 | contig 16070 bp, 11 predicted proteins | sample DEB08_DNA_10_FD_76342 | JGI IMG/M metagenome (GOLD analysis project Ga0075475, IMG submission 76342) | Aqueous microbial communities from the Delaware River and Bay under freshwater to marine salinity gradient to study organic matter... | ecosystem: Environmental > Aquatic > Marine > Coastal ... | reverse complement strand
ACCCTTGCGATTCGGCTCGCTGAACGAGCCACAGACTATTCCCAGCGGTCGGTGAGTCTGCCGTGGGGAGGATGGGCTCGCGGCACGATTGTAATTGACGGACTGTGGTGCGAGCCGCTCACGCCCTCGCTGGTGCGGACTCTCACGGGCCGCCTCGTGGCGGCGAAACGTGAGGCCTGATCACGATGCACTCCATAATCGAACTCCCCAGGCCCTCTTTACTCGTCAGTGTGCGTTCGTCGAAAGAGGCGGCCGATGCGGTTGCTGGTGGCGTCGATATTCTCGATGTCAAAGAGCCTTCCGCTGGATCGCTGGGAGCTGCCGCTGCGGCTGTGTGTTGCGAAGTGGCGACCGTTGTGGGGAATCAGCTGCCCTGGACAATGGCCTGTGGCGAGCTTGCGGATGGTGCAGACAAGCTGCACACACATCTGGCCATGACCTGGACCTGCCTCGAGGCAGCCTCAGACGCGGGCCAGCTGGCCCCATTGCCAGTCGCTGTCAAAGTTGGGCTCGCCGGCTGTGCTGGCACCATCTGGCGACACGATCTTGAAGCCGTTGCCGCGAGCCTTCCTGCGGGTGTTCGACAGGTGCTGGTGATCTACGCCGACGCCGCGAACTGCGGGGCTCCCGCCCCTGATGAGGTGCTCGATGCCGCAGGCGATCTCGCCGCCGCAGGGGTGCTCGTTGACACCTACGACAAGCAGGCGGCAGGCCTGCTCGGACTGCGGCGGGTTGCGGAACTCCAGGACTGGCAACAGCGGGCATCAGCGGCCGGATGTGCCTTTGCGGTGGCCGGAAAGCTGAAGATTGAGGAGTTTCCGGCGTTGCAGCCCGTGAATGCCGATATCATCGCTGTGCGATCCGCCGTATGCTCTCAGGAGCGGACGGGGCCGGTTGAGCCGATGCGTGTGCGTCAGGCTCGGCAGGCCCTTGTGCGTTCGCCAGTATCAGTTAGTTCGTTCTCGATCGATCGATTTGTCCCGGAGAAGCGTTCTCGATGAAGACCTTGGAAGTACGTGTGCCTTACGAAATCACTCGTGAGGAGATCAAGCGTCGCATGGACGAGGCTCTGGTGAAGGCTCGCGAGGAGTACGGCAGTCAGGTTGGCCCAATCAATGCCGCCTGGGAAGGCGATCAGCTGAAGGTGCAGCTGTCGGCCATGGGGATGAGTTTCAGCGGCACGATCGATATCGAAGACAAGGATCTGCTCGTGAAACTCGGCCTTCCTGGCATGGCGAGCCTGTTCTCGGGCAAGATTAAGGCTGGTATCGAAGAGCGGCTCGGCAGCCTGATTGCCGGCTGAGAGTGGTTTTTGTGAATCCCGATCGGTTTGGCAATAACTAACGGTTGCAGCCGCTCGTGCCGGAGGGTGTGATTAGGGAAGGAAGGGCCGGTAGCCGGTGTCCTGGTGAACCCTGTCGGCGAAATAAGCCGAAAGGGGGAGTGCAGGCGTTGGTGGCCGTGGATGATTCCCGGAGTTTACGCCCCCCTCGTCTCCGGTTCCTCGCGAGATGCTCAGATGCTCAACCGTTTGTTGTTTGCCGTAGCTATTGTTGCGACCAGCCTGCCATGGGCTGCGGGCCCTGCTTTGGCTCAGCCTGCAGGGCCGCCGCAAGAGGATCCGTTCGCTGACGAACTCAACCCGTTTGGTAGTGGTCAGCGAAAGACGCCGCAGCCAGAGATCTATCCCAACGATCCCGCGACACCGCAGCCTCGGGTCACGCAGCCGTTGGCGCCGACTCAGCCATCCAACAGTGGAGACCTCCAGCTGCCAGTTCCATTTCCTGATGTGACGGTGCCCGGTCCGGCGGCCGACCGACCAACTGCTCGCACGGGAAGCCTCTACGCCGAGTCGCCCGCCGCTCCACTGATCGCGCAGGCCCGCGAACTGGAGAAGGAAGGGAAGTGGGAAGAGGCGTTGGCCACTCTCAAGCAGGCTGTCGAGGCGGATCCTCAGGACCCTGAGGCATTTCTCGCGATGGGCATCGTGCTGCGGCAGCTCGACCGCCTTGAGCCAGCGATCGAGGCATTCTCCAAAGGCCTGCAGATCGATCGGCTCGAGCCGGAGCTCGCACTTCGCCGCGGGATCGCCTGGTTCCGACTGGGGCAGTACGGCATCGCGTTGAAGGATTTTGAAGACGCCTCTGGCATCGCCTATGACGATCCACGGCCGGAACTATGGCGTGGCCTGACACTGATGAAGCTCGACAGGCCTCTCGAGGCGATTAGCGCCTATGCCGGCGCCATCCGTCGTGACCGAACGTATATGGTGGCCTACCTCAATCGAGGGCTGGCGTATCTTGCCACCGATGAGCCGGGCAAGGCCGAACTTGATTTCGATCAGGCGATCCGACACGAGCCGAAGGATGCTCGAGCTTGGTTTAATCGGGGCGTGGCACAGGCGCGTCAGGAAGCCTACGGCGAGGCCATCAAGTCGTACGAGCTCTCGCTCCGCATTGATCCCACGTTCCGTGCCGCGGCGATCAATCTCGAGGCGGCTCGTCGCCTGCAGGCTCGCGACCAGATGGTGGCGAAGAAGCAGTAACGCCAAGAACCTTGCCGGTGACTGTCCACTGAATCCCGAGAGGTGTGGTCACCGCATCGAGCAGTTTGGGCAGTGACGCATCCTTCACGGCAACGCGGACGATCGTGGCCGGATCGATGCCGGCGTCTTTGAATGCTGCCGTGTCGAGCTGAAGCGTCAGCCCTGTCTGCATGGCGATCGCTGTGAGGAGCTGGTCGAGCGGTGCTGCTGCTTCAAGTGTGAAGCGGGTGCTGGCATTCTCGGGCATGCGGTCGCGCTGTGCCGAGGCGAGAGCAGGGAGCTGTGGCGGTTTCCGCGGCTGGGCCTGAGGGTCGAGCGGCACCACCTTGAGCCCTTCGGGGGTGATGGCAGACCGCAGGTCGTAACTGGCAAGCAGCAGGTCGAACGCGGCGGCGGTGGTGATTTCTGGGAGGATTGTCTGTCTCAGGTGATCGTGGGGAACCTGTTCGAGGCCTGTGATGGTCGTGCCGGCGGCGATGGCCGCTTCCTTGAGAAGATCGCGAGGCGTTGCGGCGGCGGTCCAGGTGGGTGGCTCTCTTTTGGCCAGCGAACGGCGGAGGTCTCCAGGCGCGGAGCGAAGTTCCTCTGTTCGCTGTTCTTCCGCAGCCTGCAGCGATGCCCGACGGCCCGCCGGCCCCAGTCGCACACTCTCACGCAAAACCACTACCTCTGCACCGGTCTGCTCTGCGAGGTCGTTTAGCAGTTGCTCTGGAGTGAGCCCATCTGCGACCAGCGTGATGGGGGTGGTGGGGTCCACTCGTGCGTCGAGGACCAGTGGCCGGCCGATGAGCGGGGACAGAGCGGCAGTTAGTTCACCGACTGCCAGCCCGCGCCAGGTGGCGACGATCCCCTGCCCGCTCGCGGTGGGTGTTGAGACGCCCGCAACTAGCAACAGCAGGGTGGAAACGAATGCCCGGGATCGCAGGAAGCCCGATGGCAGCGAGTGGATTCGCAGAGGCATAGGGGCGTTTGTCCTTGCAATGCGTGCACGTCAAGGTTGACCGTTGATTGCTTCTCACTCCAGCATACGTTGATTCAACCATGACGGCAGCTTCTCTCTCGGAGCGTCGGCCTCGGATTCACCCTCAGCTAAGGCATTCTTCATGAGGCAGACCCCGCCCACCGTCGCGATCATTGGGGCGGGCATCAATGGTGCTGCCTTGGCTCGCGAGCTCGCACTTTCGGGGGTGCACGTCGTCGTGATTGAGTCGCAAGACATCGGGTGTGGGGCAACCGCCTGGTCGACTCGGCTCGTTCACGGAGGGCTGCGGTATCTCGAGTATGGCGAGATCGATCTGGTGCGTGAGAGCCTGCGGGAGCGAGAGCGGCTCGTGCGGCTGGCGGGGCACCTGGTCGAGCCGTTGCCTTTCTACATCCCGCTTCAGAAACGTAGCGGAGGGCTGTTCGCGGCTGCCGCCCGTCTCGTCGGTGCAGGGCGGCTTGCTCGCTGGCTTGCGGCAGGGCGGCCCCGTGGCAGCTGGGCTGTTGGGATCGGGCTGTGGCTCTACGACCTGCTCAGTGGTGGGGAGTGGCCGCGGCACAGCATGCATCGCGGTGGTGCATCGGGACAGCCGGAGGTGGACATCCGGCGGTATCCCAGGGGAGCCAGCTATGTCGACGCACAGATGCGGTTTCCAGAACGATTTACCGTTGAACTCCTGCAAGACGCTCAGAATGTCGCTACGACGAACGGCACGCAGTTTCACGTGCATACGCATGTCGAACTCACCGCTGATTCGGATGGCACCCTGCATCTCACGCCGAATGCTGCTGCCGAGGCAGCCGGCGTAACGGGCCGAATCAGTCTTCGTCCTGACGCGATCGTGAACGCCAGTGGTGCCTGGGTGGATCGAACACGTGCGAGCGTTCCGCTGGCCGCTGGTGGGCCGCCATTAATCGGCGGAACCAAGGGCAGCCATCTGGTCATCGATGCGGCAGATCTGCGACGGCGGTTGCACGACTCGGGCGTGTATGCCGAGGCTGGCGACGGGAGGCCGATGTTTGTGCTGCCCTTTGGTGAGCGGCTGGTCTTGGTGGGCACAACGGACCTCCCCTACGACGGAGATCCGGGCGACGCGATCGCCTCGGACGAGGAGATCACGTATCTCCTGTCCTGTTGCCAGCAGCTCTTTCCGGATGCTTCCCCGACACGTGAGAACGTGCTGCTGCACTACTGCGGCGTGCGGCCGTTGCCGAACGCCGGCAGTGGGCTTACACCGGCCGCGGTCACCAGGCGACATCTGCTGCTACGACATCCTTCAACGGTGGTTCCGAGCTGGTCGATCGTGGGGGGCAAGCTGACCACCTGTCGTAGCCTGGCAGAGACGGCAGCGGCCGAGGTGCTGCCGGCGATCGACTGGTCTGTGCGGGGCAACTCGCAGTCACGGCCGCTGCCTGGTGCCGCTGCCGCCGACACGCCCCAGGCCCGCTGCGAGCTGCGCGAGCACCTGCAACGATGCGGGGTGGCCAGCGACACCGCCGTTCGCTTGGTGCAGCTCTACGGAGGGCAGGCGGAGGCAGTGGCTGGTCCCGCAGGCAGCGTTGGAGCGGCAGGCTGCGGAGTGACGGTAGAGGCGGTCCGGCGGGCGGTGGCCCGTGAGTGGGCTGTCACCTTAGACGACGTGGTTTCACGACGTCTGATGCTGGCGTTTGAGCCTGACTTTGACCTCGCCACGTTGCGTCAAATCGCAGAGATCCTTGCGTCGACAGGCCGACTCGCTGAGGATCGCGTGGAAGCAGAAGTGGCAGCTGTGGCGGCGATGCTGGAGCGGCGTCACGGTCGGCAGTTGGCTGCATCTGTCGCTGGGGATGGGGACTGCAGTTGAGTCTGTTGTGAGCAAACACGGGGTGACCAAACACCGTTAAAGGGGACAAGAGATGACGACGTCTGAACCGCTGTTTCTGGCGCTTGATCAGGGCACCACGTCGAGCCGAGCGATCCTGTTCGATACTGCCGGCCTGCCGGTTGCAACGGCGCAGCAGGAGTTCCGCCAGATCACGCCAGCGGCCGGCGTGGTGGAGCATGACGCTACCGAGATCTGGAGTTCCCAGTTGGCAACGGCGCGTCAGGTGATCGGCACCGCTGGGATCAGCCCGCAGGCCATTCAGGCCATCGGAATCACCAATCAACGTGAGACCACAATCCTTTGGGATCGCGTGACCGGAGAGCCGGTGGCTCCGGCGATTGTCTGGCAGAGCCGAGTGAGCGAGCCGATCTGCCAGCGGCTCAGGGAGGCCGGGCATGAAGACCTGATTCGTGAGCGGACCGGCCTGCGACTCGATCCCTATTTTTCGGCGACCAAGATTGTGCACCTGCTGGAGACGGTCGACGGCTTGGCCGCCCGCTGCCGGCGAGGTGAAGTGCTCTTCGGCACCGTTGACAGCTGGCTGGTCTGGAAGTTCACCGCAGGCCAAGTGCATGCCACAGACCCGTCGAATGCCGGTCGCACGCTGCTCTATGACATTCGCGAGGGACGCTGGAGCGAGAAACTCTGTGAGATCTTTGGGGTGCCGATGGAGATCCTGCCGGAGGTGCGTTCCTCTGCCGGAAACTTTGGGGTGGCGACTGCCGACATGCTTGGCTGTGAACTGCCGATCTGTGGGATCGCCGGCGATCAACAGTCGGCATCGTATGGTCAGGGATGCCTCCAGCCTGGTGATGCCAAGAACACCTACGGCACCGGGGCGTTCTTACTGTTTGCGACAGGACCTGAGGCGGTGGTGAGCCAGCATGGGCTGCTGACCACACCTGCAGCCGATGACGGCCGAGGCCCCAGCTTCTTCCTCGAAGGGGCCATCTTTATTGCCGGCGCGATTGTGAGCTGGCTGCGGGATGGCCTGGGCATCATCAAGCAGGCGAGTGAGATCGAGCCATTGGCGGCGAGTGTGCCCGACAGCGATGGTGTGGTGCTCGTGCCAGCTTTGGCTGGGCTGGGAACGCCTCACTGGGATCCGCATGCCCGAGGCCTGATCATTGGGCTCACGCGGGGGACAACCGCTGCTCACATTGCACGTGCGGCGCTTGAGTCGATCGCGCTGCAGGTGGCGGAGGTGGTGGAATGTATGAGGCGCGACTCGGGAATTGCCCTCGATCGGCTCCGGGTCGACGGCGGTGCTTCGAGCAATGACCTGTTGATGCAGATTCAGGCGGATGTGCTCGGTGTGCCGGTGGAGCGGCCCAGGGTGTTGGAGACCACAGCACTCGGGGCAGCGCTGCTGGCCGCTCGCGGTGCGGGGCATGAAGCGGCTATCGACACCACGCTGGCCCGACAGACTGAGCGGGTCTTTGAGCCGACCACTGATGCAGCCAGCCGTGAGCGGATGCTCGAGGTGTGGCGCGAGGCGGTCGGCCGTTCCCGTGGCTGGGCGGTGCATACGGCGGCTCGGTAGCCGCCTTTCTTCTGTGGAGCCTAGCGGAGCATCGTGCCGCCGGCCGCACCGCGATTCTCGGCGAGGCGGACTCGCGAGGCGTAGGCCTGTGGGTTGGCGGCAAACCGACTCCGTGTTTCCAGTGACGAGAAGAGATAAATCCTCGCCTGGTAGGTCACGCCATACCGCCGCTGGCCAGGGATCTGCTTGCCCGCTTCAAAAGCGACTACCGGGTCATCACCAGAAAGGGCAGGGGCATAGCGATCTGGGTTGGCCAGGAACCGCTGCTGCTCATTGGCGCCAGCGAAGAGGTACGTGCGGCCGCGATGCTGCACGCCCCACTGAGCGCGGCCTTCCGTCCAGGATGCCTGCTCGGCCAAGGTCACTGGGCAGTAGCCGTCGAGACCCACTGGATAGGGAGTGGGGGCATTGGCGAGATCGGCTGCAGACTCCTCCTCTTCGTCCGGTTCGCTCTTGGGCATCATGAACGCGAACGGCTTCTGTAGCGTGCTGAGAAGGCTGTTGGTCTGCGGCTCTTCCTTCTTCTCCTCTGCGCGATCGGTGGCCATCGCAGCGCTGTCGACAGCAGCAGGGGGAGTGGGGTAGGGCGTCAGCGTCTGCGGGGGCATCGTCTGCGGAGGTGTGGCTGAGGCATAACTGCCCTGCGGAGCGTACGCTTGTGCCGCTGTTGACGGAGTGGCTGTCGATGGTGTGGTCGGGTAGAGGGAGTAGCCCTGCTGCGGTGCGAGTGAGGGTGCAGCTGTTGGGGCTGCTGGTGGCACCGCGGATTGTGGTGTGGCAGCCTGTGGCGTGGAGGTAGCCGGAGCAGCCGAGAGCCACGGAGGCGTCTGGGCTGGAGCTGCGGCAGTTGTTGCCGGAGAGATCGGCTGCCCTGCTGTTCCCGAAAAGGCCGCTGGAGGCTGCATCTGCGGAGTCGCCTGCTGTTGCGTGATGGGCTGCTGGGGAGCCTGCTGAGCAAACTGTGAACTTGCGGCGTAACGGCCGTCTGCTGGAGCCGCCGGAGCAGGTTGCGTCATCGCAGCAGAGGCCGCCAAAGCAGGCCGCTGCTCAGGCTGCACAACTGTGGCTGATGGCTGCGCCGCAATCGTTGTTGCTGGAGTGATCGCCGTCGCCGCGGTAGCGTGGAGGGCCTGGGCCGCCTGAGCCACAAAACCTGACGCCGTTGGCGGCAGATCAAACGTTGTCAGCAGGCGATCGTTGCCGTCCATCACGCAGGCGGAGGGAATGTGCGAAATCCCCAGCCGACGAGCGAGGGCAGGGTCAGAGTCCACATCCACGACAACCGGTTCATAGCAGGCACCAACCAACGCTGCCGCTTCAGGGTTCGCCCAGAGCCTGCTGTCGAGATGCTGGCAGGCTTCGCACCAGTTGGCGGTAAAAATTACCAGAATGGGCCGCTGGCTCGAGTGACTGGCCGATTGGGCTGCCTCGTACGATTCATGCCAGGCCACACCTGCCATCGCATCGGCAGTGTTCCATGCCAAACCCATGCAGGCGAGGATGGCAAAAATGGCGGCGAAACGGCGTGTCCAACGGTCGGTGGCGATCATGAGGAATGTCCTCGCGGTACTTCCAGCGGCTGCGTGTGACTCAAACGATGACGGGACCGCGTCGCAGAAGCGGCACGGTCACCTTCCTCTGGTATCGGCTGAACTGGTTGTGCGAGTTGCATCGAATCTTGCCCGGCTCTTGTGGGGGGAGGCTACGAGCCGGGGAAACGCCGATGTCAGGCGGCTGTTGGCGGGATAAACCCCAGTTTCCCGCGGAAAAGTCATGACTTGACAGTCTCCTGGGTGGTGCGGATACTGCTGCTGTTCGGTGACAGCCTTTTTCGTGCTGTCTTGTCGCACTCTCGGAGTGTTTGACCAGTTCTGGGGTAGCCACGGCGGGGCAGTTGTTGTCTTCAGTGTGGCGATCTCTCCCGGAATGTTGGTATTCCGCTGTGTGATGGGGCGTAACGCCCTGCGGGGGTCGATTCAGCGACCTGCCCGTTTCGAAAGAGGACGTGTGTTGGCTGTCGTAGGACATGCTCAGCAGCTGTAGGAAAGGCCCTCAAAACGCCTTGACTATGAGAAACTGCGGTTTTCATGGGTGCTGTGCACCCGCGATCTGTTGAGTGAGATCGAACGGGCCGTTGTGACGGCCTGAGAGGCATCGCTGCTGGCGTTCCCAGGGATGGACGTCGGTGCCTGCCTGGGGTTTGTAATGGGAGCGACTCGTGGCCTGGAAGGCTGCAGGGGGTTGTGATCCATCTGCCTAATTTCCTGACAAGAGTGAGATTTTCGTAGTTCGACGCCGGGCTTTGTCCGCTCGTTGAACCGGTGCCCACGACAGAACAGTGGGGTTCCATGGCGGGCCAGAAACCGCCGGATTTCAACGTTTTCGGTTTCGTGGCGACGGTCTGCCCGCAGGGCCGAGCGTTGCAGGCCTGACCGAACGTTTTCTCGAAGAGGACGGTTTTCTTTCATGGCGAAACGGAGACGAGCCCGTTCGCAGGGCAGGTCCGGCGGCCAAGATGGCGGCGGCGGAACCGGCGGTGGTGGCGGCGGCGGTGGCGGCGGCGGCGGTGGACGTCGCCGCGGCAGGTATCGGCGACGTGGCGGTGGCGGCGACCGTCCGGTGCCGGACGATCCAGCGATGCAGCCACCAGAGGAAGAGCCGGCTACCGAAAACGGCGAACCGGTACCGCTGGAGCCGGGTGAGGGTGTGCTGGAAATGCACCCCAACGGCTACGGCTTCCTCCGCAACCCATCCCAAAACCTGGCCCGCGAGCGGACCGATCCGTTTGTGCCAGGAACGATGGTGGAGCGGTATGGCCTGCGTGAAGGCGTGTTCGTCAAGGCGATGGTGCAGCCTGGTCGTCGGCAGCAAGGGCCGCGGGTGCGGGAAGTTCTCGAGGTTGAGGGTCTGCCTCCCGAGGAATACTCCAGCGTCAAGTCCTTCGATACGCTCACGCCGATCAATCCAGAGACGTGGCTACGGCTGGAGACCGGTCAACAGCCGGTCACCACGCGAGTCATGGACCTGCTCACACCGCTGGGCAAGGGACAGCGTGCTCTGATCGTGGCTCCACCACGCTCAGGGAAGACCGTGATGCTGCAGCAGATTTCGCAGGCGATCTCGGAGAATCATCCGGAGGTTGGGCTGGTCGTGCTGCTGGTTGACGAGCGACCTGAAGAGGTCACCGACATGCGTCGCAGCGTGAAGGGTGAAGTACTCGCGAGCAGCCTCGACTGTGACGTTGAGAGCCATGTGCGTCTGTCACAGCTCGTGGTTGAGCGGTGCAAGCGGATGGCCGAGGCCGGCAAGGATGTGTTCTTGCTGATGGACTCGATCACTCGTATGGCACGGGCCTTCAACAAATGGGTGGGCAACACCGGCCGCACGATGAGCGGTGGTGTCGACATCAAGGCGCTCGATATCCCGAAGAAGCTCTTCGCAACGGCACGCGTGTTTGAAGAGGGCGGATCGCTGACGATTGTGGCGACCGCGCTGATCGACACCGGTAGCCGCATGGACGAGCTGATTTTTCAGGAGTTTAAGGGCACCGGCAACATGGAGCTGGTGCTCGATCGTAAGCTCGCAGACCGTCGGGTGTGGCCAGCGATCGATATCTCGCAGTCGGGCACTCGACGCGAGGAGAAGCTGCTGGATCCCAACACGCTGCACGCTGTGAACATTCTGCGTCGGACGCTGTCGACCATGCACCACGTTGATGCGATGGAACAGCTCACGAAGCAGCTCAGCAAGTTTAAGAGCAACCGGGAGTTCATCACGTTGATCTCAAACTCGCGGGACGACTAGAGCCGAGAAGCTCTGGAAGAGAAGAGATGCGACGCCTGGACAGACGGGAAGGCCCTTCGGTCTGGCGTTGCGATCTCTCCACAGCGAGCTGATTGCCGTGGGGTCGCATCCTCGGGAGCACGACGGCGGGGTTCCTGTGGCGGTGCTGCTGCGGCAGTGCTACGGCCGACATGCTTTGACTAGTCATGCCCGGCTGAGCTGCTTTTTACGCCGCTGCTTTTTACAGCGCTGTTTTTTACGGCGCTGCAGCCGGCCTGCTGGCCAGCAAGGCGTTCGAGCCAGTAGGCATACTGAGGGTCGCCGCAGCGAAAGGCAAAGACCGCATCGGGAAGTCGGTCGGGGCCCGTCCCTGCCGAATGCACACGCACAATCACCGCGCCATCGCTACGCTGTTCGAGCGAAACCCGATCGTCGGGGACAGCAGTGGGCCGTTCTTCTGGCCCTGCGGTGGCCTTTGAACGTCCGGCAGATTGTCGAATGGGCCTCATCTGTTCGAAGCACCGTTTGTTCGAAGCACCGGTGGTGGCATACGTGTCAGGGAGGGTGGCCAAGGCTGGCCAGCTGACACGAGAAGGTGGGAAAACCGACCAGCGGAGTATGCCAGGAATCCTCATCTGATGCCAACAAACGCCGTGTTTCAGTACAGGGGGTGGGTGTTGGCGATGAAAAACAGCTCGGGCTCTTCCGGTTATGCCGACACCGCGAGGACTGGCCGTGGGTCTGAAAGCCGTGGTTTTTGACACTCGAAAAAATGTCGCGCTATACTGCGTCAGAACGCCGTGCGAATCAGGTTTCTTCCGTTTGCAGCCGCGTTTGAGACCGGCTGTTGGCAATTGCGAAAGAGCGGAGACTGGAGAGCATGACGGATTTTGCGGGGCTCGCCGACGACTTCTACGTCAACATGAACCTGATGACGGAGATGGAACTGCCGGGGCAGCGGGACACGATCCTGCACTTCTTCGAGTGCCTGCAGAAGCACTATCCGACGATGCGGAAGTTCTACTGTCGGGACAAGCGGGACTTCGTGCTCGAGGAAGACAAAGACAACGGCCGGTATCGATGGACGGCCGTGGAAACACGAAGGCTTTCGTCTGGCGAAGTGAACCCGGCGTCTCCTGAGGAGGCGATGAAGCAGCACAAACTCGTGCTCGATCTCGCCCCAGCCCTGCTCTCGGTCAGTCCCCTCGATTGCGAGGCCCTGGACCTGCTGTTCGGCTTTGACTTTGCCTACCGCGGCAACCACAACGCGCTGTTGGCGGAGGCGCTTGGCGTGGGACCGTCACTTGAGCAGATGGGAGAGATTCCCGGAGCACGGGTGATCAACTTCGAGCCCTCAGTCACGCTCGCGGTTGACGAAGACTGTCGCACTCAGGTGCGGGTGAGCACGGAGTCGCGTACGAATGCCTTCCAGGTGCGAACGGGTGACTACGGTGAGGATCAGCTCAGCGTTTATGTCACCGCTCGCCAGTACGGAAGTCTTGATCCGACTGTGGGCTACGTCGAGGCAGTCGAGCGGCTCTTTGGACTTGCGATGGAGGTCATCGACAACTGCGTCGTCGATCAGATCCTGCGGCCTCTCGCCCGCACGATCGCCCTGAAGTAGTCGCTGCCCTGAAGGAGCCGCCGGTCTCGGGCCGCTTACGAGCGACCGGAGCGGCCTCGCGAGGAGCGACCGTTGTCTTTGGCGGGGGCCTTCGCACGGGCGTCGAGATTGCCCGCGATCACAATCCCAATCGCCTCAACCCAGCTTGGCACTTCACGAACTGCGTCGAGACCGCTCTCAGCGACAGCCTCGTCGGTGCTCGCATCGCTGCGGCGAGGAGTCGCTGGTGCATCGCTATCGTCACCGTCGTCGAGGCCGAGGTATTCAAGACCCTCGTCGTCCTGAGAGAACGAGCTGCTGACCGGCCGGAAGGCGGGCCGACCGCGACCTCGCGTGCCCGATTTCTCGTCACTGCCGCGTCCACGACGGCGTCGTCGCCGTCGGTCGTCGCCCGACTTCTCGCCGTCGGCGTCACCACGTCGTCGACTACCCTCAGGCTTGGCCTTTTTTGCGCCTGCCGTGACGTAGCCAGTGGGAGTGGGCTCATCTCCCGATTCTTCTTCACCATCGTTGCTGGTGGCATCGCCGCTGGAGTCCTCGTCAGTCCGCTTTGAGCGTCGGCGTCCACCACGGCGTCCTCGCCGGCGTCGCTTCTTGCGTGGCTCGCCATCTTCGCCAACGGCCTCGTCACCGGCCTCGATCGTCTCGCCAGATTCTGCGTCAGCAGGTTCGTCGTCTGAGCCGCGAGGTTCAGGAAGTTCGTCGCCCTCGTCGTCACGTCGTGGCCGCCGCTCTCCGTCAGCATCCGCTCCGCGTCGTGAACGCCGGCCTCTCCCTCTGCGGCCACGGCCACGTCGCGGCTCGTCCCGATCATCCGCCTCTGCTTCTTCGCGGGGCGTATCACCACCGTCGTCGCCAGTATCTCGCTCGTCTTCAGCTTGCTCGCCGAGGTCATCACTCAGCCGATCGGCATCTTCACCAGCGTCCTCGTCGCGTCCGGCCTCGTCACGACGCGAGCGGGATCGACCGCGTCCACCACGGCGGCCACGTCGGCGTCGGCGTGGGCGATCCTCGCCCTCACCTTCAGCGTCCGCGTCGCGGTCACGGATGCGATCCTCTCCCTCGCCCTCGGCAGCGTCGTGCTCGTTAGTCTCGTGCTCGGCAGCAGCTGGAACGCGGGCCTGACGGACGGGACGATCGAGAAAGCTACGATCTGAATCTGGTTCGCGTGTTTCCTCGCGAGCGGATTCGGCGACGCGACGCTCTTCCACGGGGCGTGCGGCGACCGGAGGAGCTGCAGGAGCTGCAGGTGTCGGCTCGTCGTCCCAAAGGCGAGAACCGGAGGCCAGCTTCTTGGCGAGGTCGTCGTGATCGTCCCGTTTGGGGCGATCTGCCTGCGGGCTGCGGCCCCGTCGCTCGTTATCTCGACGATTGTCTGAGCGACGACGGTCTTCGCGAGGAGCGTCCTGGGATGTGGGAGTTGCCTCGGCGGCAGCAGGTTCCGCTGCGGGAGCGGCGGGTTCGGCGGCGGGTTCAAGCCCAAACTCGTTCGCGAGGGCTGTCCAATCGGCGGTCGGCGCGGGCCGTGGTTCACGACGTGGGGCTTCTGCCTTCGGGGCAGGATTCACTGGTGCCGGTGCCGGTTCAGGGGCTTTTTTCTCGACGGGAGGTTCCGGTGCGCTGCCGGCGGGCACGCCCAGTGAGTCAGCCAGCGAACCCCAAGGATCTTGGTTTTCAGGAGTGGTCATGAAAGGCGAATCCGTCTGAAAAGTGTGGTTTGTCTGGGAGCGTATCGAGTCGCTTCCCACCAAAATGACGGCTGCGTCGAGACGGAGACTGCGGGCATGCACAATCTTCCGGCGCGGCCAACGCCAATGGCAGGCCGCCGCAGCATATCAGCCGCCCCCTCAGGGTGGCAGATCGAGGCGTAAAAACCGCATCTTTTGCGTGTTTTTCACCTCCGAACCCCGCTGGCCGGGATGGGCTGCTGGGGCGGCCGTCGGATCAGTGCTTCACAGCCCGGATCAGGTTGCCGTTGTCAGCCACATCCATCAGCGGACGGTATGGGCTGGCCAGGGCCCGTCGTGACCGGCAGGCGGGGTAGAAGACGAGATTGATGGCCACGTTCCAGGCTGGCTCCGTGAACGATGCGTAGGCCGTGCCAGACTGGTTAAGTGGAAGGGTCGTGGACGGACCGGGCAGCATGTAGGTGAACGCACCTTCGAGTGCCAGGCTGCGATTCATCGGCGACCGTAGGTTGGCACCAAAGATTGTCTCCTGGGTGCCTGTGCCACCGCCCCAGACTCGCAGTTCATTGGCATCGCCAAAGTAGAGCCGATAGAAGCCGGCGTAGATGTCGACCGAATCGGCAGTGACTGCGTTCGGGTTGCGGCGGCTGAAAATACTATTGGAGTCGCGGACGTTGCCTGTGCCCCAGAAGCCTGCCTCCCAGGCTCCGAAGACGTAGCTGACCTCACCTCGCACCTGAGCGATGTCCACATCCTGCTGCCAGCTGTCAGTGAGGTAGTCCCAGACGACGCCGCCTTGGAGCCCCCGGCCTTCAAACGCGCGGGTAAACACGCCTGTGGTCACGAAAACCTGGTTGCGGGCGTTGTTGTTGAGGAGGTTTTGGCCATCCACAACGAGCGACGTGCTGTTGAAGTTGGTGTGTACGCCACGCACGCCGAGCTGCCATCCAATGCCAAACGCATTCCACAGCGGCATCGCCCAGTTGAGCGATTCGCTGAAACCGAAGTTCCCCGTTAAGCCAAGGTCGGGGGCACTCTGAAAGCCGACCGTGCCAACACTGGCTGTGAGGTCGCGGTACCACCGCCAGCCGTAGTAGGGCTTGCCGAACTGACGAAGCCAGTTGCACAGCCGACCGTGGTGGTGGCCTGGGAACCAAGGCAAGAATCCGCAGTCGTCCTGGCAGCCGTAGGGGTCATGGCCAGGGTATTCACCGAGCCACATGCCGCCGGCAACGCCAGGCTCACTCACCACAGTGCCACCCGGAAGCATCGCAGCTCCAGGAGGTGGCGATGGTCCAGGAGCAATCCGTTCCATCGCGGGATCATAATGCGGCTGCGTCCAGGGCATCTCGCCGTCGAACATCATGGAGTCGTCGACGAACGTCATGCTGTCATCTGCTGGGGCGGGAACCTCTTCGTACGACGGGGCTGAGCCCGCGTCAGCGGAGTCGTCGGCCAGCGATGGACTCATCACCGAGGGCAGGTCGTCGGAGTTCATCGCGTAGCGATCGGGCCGAGCCGTCCGTGAGCCGCCAGGCATCGGCATAGCCTGCCGGGAAGCTGCCGCTTCCGCACCGTAGATCGTCGTTCGCATTTCACCCTGCGGTGTGCGGGTGAAGGGTGCGGACGACATCATCTGCGACATCAGCTCAGACACGTTGACCCCGGGGGCGGGCTGCGACACCGCCTGCTGGCGAGGCATCGGCTGTCGAATCTGCCCCTGGGGCACACTCGAAACCCGCATTGGTGGCGTGAACGGATTGCCTGGCTCCGCAACCACAGTGGCCACTGGCGGCCGAGGTGCAGTGCGTGCAGGAGTTGCCTCAGCGGCCTCGATGTCGCTGCTGTCTGGGCCGGGCGCAGCGGTGCCCGGGCGGGAGGCCATCGAAACTGGGGCCGGCGGCTCGCTGCGGCTCTGTCGATGGGCGGTCCACTTCAGATCGCTTCCAACAGCAGCGTCAGCGGCTATCACCTGGCAGCTGCTCACACTCAGCCATGCCGCGGTGACGCAGCAGACGAGGGCCACGTGTCGGGCCTGTGA
>Ga0075475_10000663_pt1 | contig 16157 bp, 9 predicted proteins | sample DEB08_DNA_10_FD_76342 | JGI IMG/M metagenome (GOLD analysis project Ga0075475, IMG submission 76342) | Aqueous microbial communities from the Delaware River and Bay under freshwater to marine salinity gradient to study organic matter... | ecosystem: Environmental > Aquatic > Marine > Coastal ... | reverse complement strand
CTCCGAAGGCGACGTCGTGTTCGCCTGCGTTGGAAGACTCCGAAACGCGGCGACGGACCGCGCGAGCGAGTCGTCGAGACCGCCGGTCGAGCCCGCACTCGATCTGCATTCGAAGGGACTTCGAACCTCATGGCACTCCTCAGGGCACTCCCCAGGGCACTCATGGCAGCGGCACGTCGGCGTGCGACCGCATCCGAATCCATCTCTCGACTCGCCTCGCCGCGGCGCGCCGCCTCCGCCGCGGTGCTGGTGGCCTCGGCGGCCTCGGCGTCCGCGGCGAACTTCGTCGAGTGGCAGTTGGACTCGTACTCGGTTCAGGTCGACGGACAGATCTATTCGGTGGTCGACGTCTACGCGGCGTTCGACGGCGGCACCGCGACGGTGCTGAACGTCTTCAACGCGCAGGTGTCCAACACCGGCGGAACGCCGTTCCACCATGCCGACAGTTCGACGCTGTCGGGTCTCGCCGGCCACTGGAACGTGACGCAGACGCTGAATCTGCCGACGCTCGGCATCGTGCCGTCGATCGACTCGTTCGTCCTGGTGGGCGGGGTGCCGGGTGCCAGCGGCAACAGCACGGCGCTCGATCCGAACTTCTCGCCCAGCGACGCTCCGGTTCCGCCCGACGACGCGGGCTGGTTCAACTCCAATCCGACCAATCTCCAGGGGCAGGTGAACGGCTCGACCCTGCAGACCCACGTGGCTCGATTCGTGATCGAGGGCGCCGTCGCCGGCGAGAGCCTCTCCTTCGCGGCGAACATGGGCTACAACCAGGGCCTCGGGACCGATGCGCAGTTCGCCTACCCCGATCCCCTCGGCAGCGGTCCGCCGACGGTGGTCTCCTACGCCTGCGCCGACAGCGATGGCGACGGGGTCGACGACTGCAGCGACAACTGCCCCGGCACCGCCAACGCCAGTCAGGCCGACGCCGATGGCGACGGTGTCGGTGACGCCTGCGACGGGTGTCCGACCGATCCGAACAAGACCTCGCCCGGCACCTGCGGATGCGGGGTGGCGGACACCGACAGCGACGGCGACGGTACGCCCGACTGCAACGACGGATGCCCGACGGATCCGAACAAGACCTCGCCGGGCGTCTGCGGCTGCGGCGTGGCGGACACCGACAGCGACGGCGACGGCACGCCCGACTGCAACGACGGTTGCCCGACCGATCCGAACAAGACCTCGCCCGGCGCCTGCGGCTGCGGCGCCGCGGACACCGACAGCGATCTGGACGGGACGCCCGACTGCAACGACGGCTGCCCGAGCGATCCGAACAAGACTGCCCCCGGCGTGTGCGGATGCGGCGTCGACGACTCGGCCGCCCAGACCTGGTACCCCGATTCCGACGGCGACGGCTACGGCAACGCCGCGAGCGGCGGAACCGTGGCCTGCGAACAGCCGGCGGGCTGGGTGCTCGACAACACCGACTGCGACGACGCCGACGCATCGGTCAACCCCGCGTCGGAGGAGATCTGCGACAACGCGATCGACGAGAACTGCAACGGCGACCTGACCGACTGCGCCGCCGTGGACTTCGTCGGCTTCGTCGGCGAGGCGTCCGCGATCGCGATCGACGGCGTCCGCTACGCGGTGATCGAGATCTTCGCGGAGTTCGATCCGACGTCGGTGGAGGTCGTCAACGTCTACGGGAGCTCGATCTCGAACTCCGGCGGTGCGGCCTTCGTCCAGAACGACTTCGCGGGCGGATCCTGGTCGCCGGTGTTCACCGATCCGGCGACCGCGTGGGCCGACAGCTTCGTGACCATCGGTGGCGATCCCGGCCCGGCATCCGGCAACACCACGACCCTCGATCCCACCTTCGGCGACGGGACCGCTGCGGTGCCGCCCGCCGGCGCGGGCTGGTACAACTCGAACCCCGCGAACCTGCAGGGACTCAGCAACCTCTCGACCGGGCGGGTGTTCGTCGGCCGGTTCGTCATCGAGCAACTGCTCGTGGAGGAGTCGCTGAGCTTCGCCGGCTCGATCAGTTTCGCCGAGTATCCCGACGGCGACACCCAGCAGGAGTCATCCACCGTCATCGTCGAGTACCCCATCATCGACTGCCCATCGGACATCAACGCCGACGGCATCATCGACGGTGCAGACCTCGGCACCATGCTGCTGGACTGGGGCAGCAGCAGTCAGACGTCCGATCTCGACGGCAGCGGCATCGTGGACGGCGCGGACCTCGGCATCCTGCTGCTGGACTGGGGCGGCTGCGTCTGATCGCTGCCCCCGCGGGCGGGACCGCCCGCAACAACCTCGACCCCGGACGACTGGACCCGGCGTTCGCTTCGGCGGACCCGGGTCCGGTCATTGGCGGGGCGGCGGCGGAGCGTCCTCACCCGTCGCCTGGCCGTACGGTCCCGGGGTCGATGCGGGACCGGAATCGGGTGGCATCGGGCGGCATCGGGCGGCATCGGGTGGCATCGGGCGGCATCGTGGATGTCCGGTCTTCGACGGGGGGCAGGCGAATGTCGTCGGTTCCGTCGGCTCTCGACGGAGGGGGGCGTCGGCGGCACCTCGAGTTCCCCGGGTCGTGAAGCGATGGCGCGAACGTCGAGATCGGAGGCCTCGTGTCGTTGCGGTCGGGGATCCCGAAGGCTATTCTCTCGCGTCCGGCAGCCGCCGGGACCTCACGGGCCATTGGCGCAGTTGGCTAGCGCGCTTGTATGACACACAAGAGGTCACTGGTTCAAGTCCAGTATGGCCCATCCTCTTGTCCCGCAACGGTTTGCAGTTCGTCTGCAAAGTGCGGAACAGAACGGAAGTTGCGAGCAGAACCCCCACTCGGGGGTTCTGTTCGTTTCCACCCATTGCGTGGGGTTGGTGCGCTGCTTTCTGCGCTGCCCTCGCCGGCGGGGGTAGCGGCCCTCCGGAAGTGGTCCTTCTCCTCGTGGATGGAGCACCCTCAGCGGTGGTGGGGCGTGCCGTCCACACACCGATCACGCCTGCTCACCGATCGCGGCTGTTCGAGTTGCACGGTTGGTTCGTAGTTGGGCTCGACGAAGCGCGGATGGAGCGACAGGAGGCCAGACCTCGGCGGAGTTCAGGCCTCGTGGCTCGGCCGCATGCGGAATCTCTGGATCGCGGGGCTCGACTCGCGGCCGACGGATGTCGAGGCTCAACTCGTGGCGACGTTGCTGTGCTCGAATGCCGCGAGGCAGCGTTTGATCCGTCGCAGGCAGGAGGTCCGGCCGAGCATCTCCAGCGTGTCGAAGATCGGTGGACTGACGGTGCCACCGCTGACCGCGACCCGCAGCGGTTGGGCGACCTTGCCGATGTTGCCGAGTTCCCGTTCCGCGACGAACGTCTCAAGCACCCTCTCGAGCGTCGCGACGTTCCACGCGTGCTCGTCGATCGCCTGCAGTGCCGGTACGCAGGCAGCGAGGTTCGCGAGGCCGTTCGGCTCGCCCTTGCGCAGCGCCTTGTCGATGGCCTTGTCCGGCGGCCACGAGATCGACTCGTCGTCGGCGACGAGGAACGCGTTGCCGACGTAGGGCTCGTCGAGGGTCTTGCTGCGGGCGTGGCTCGCGGCGGCGAGCGCCGCCATGCGCTCTTCGCCGAGGCGAGCGATGAACCCCGGGTGGTACCGCCGACCGTGGTCGAGCAGACGCGCGAGGAAGGTCGCCTCGTCCATCTGCTGAATCGCGTCGAGGTTGAAGGCGAGCAGCTTGGCTCGGTCGAAGCGGGCCGGCGTCTTCACCACGCGGTCGAGGGCGAACCGTTGGCACAGGAACGCGAGGTCGAACTTCTCGAGATCGTCGCCCGGGCTCCAGCCGTTGAGGGCGAGGAAGTTGACGAGGACCTCGGGCAGATAGCCCGATCGCCTGAAGTCCTCGACGTCGATCTCGGGGAGGGCCACACCGAGCGCCGCGGCCATCGCCGTCGCCGCCTCGCCGGGCAGTTGCACGGTCTTGTCGCCGAGCCAGCGGGCGTAGGCCTTCTCGTCGACGATCGGGGATCCGTCGGGGCCATCGGGCGACTTCTCGAGGCCCGCGGTCTTCGCGGCCTCCCTGAGCGCCTTGTCCTTGTCCCGCTTGCTCATCTTGCTGCCGTCGGGATTGAAGATGATCGGCAGGTGGGCGTAGGTCGGATGCGGCAGGCCCAGCGCCTCCTGCAGCAGCAGATGCTTGGCGGTGTTGTTGAAGTGCTCCTGGGCCCGCAGCACATGGGTGACCTGCATCGCCGCGTCGTCGAGGACCACCGCGAAGTGGTAGGTCGGAAAGCCGTCCGCCTTGCGGATCACGAAGTCGTCGACCTCGCCCGCCGGGAGGGTCGCCTCGCCGAGGATCTCGTCGCGAATGACGATGTCCCGCTGCGGGCTTGCGAACCGAACCACGCAGGGACGGCCCTCGGCGCGAAGTCGTTCCCGATCCGCATCCGAGAGGGCTCGGGCCGCGGCACCGTCGTAGCGAAAGGCCCGCTTCTCGGCCCGGGCGGCCTGCCGGGCCGCGTCGAGTTCTTCCGGGGTGTCGAAGGCGAGGTAGGCCTTGCCCTCGGCGATCAGCCGATCGATCGCGGCGTCGTAGGTCGCGAGACGCTCCGACTGGAAGTACGGCCCATGCTCGCCACCGCCCACGGACCGTCCGTCCTCGCAGGTGAAGACCGGTCCCTCGTCCCAGTGGAGACCCAGCCAGTCGAGATCGGCGAGGAAGCCCAGCCCCGCCGCCTCGGAGGACCGCTTCTGGTCGGTGTCCTCGATGCGGAGGACGAATCGGCCGTCGTGCCCCTTCGCGAAGGCGTAGCAGAAGAGGGCCGTCCGAGCCCCGCCGACATGGAGGTTGCCGGAGGGACTTGGGGCGAATCGGGTGACGGTGGTGCGATCGGCGACGTGACTCATGACGCGGAGGGTATCGCCCTCCGCGGCCGACCGAGATCAGCGGAGGGCGCGAAGGCGACCGACATCGCCCGAGGAGGGCCGGGTCTCTTCGAGCATCGCCTCGATCCGGCCGGGACCGGCCATGCCCAGAGCGGTGTCGGGATCGCTCGCCAGCGCCCGAACGATCGCCTGCCCCTCGCCACGGCGCTCGGGCGCGAGTCGCTCCACCCACGAGGCCCACGACTCGCGACGAGGGTCGCCGACGGGGGCGTTCCACGCGAGCGCCCGGTTCGTCACCGCCTCGCGAAGTTCGGAGGGGAACCAACGCCGGTAGGCGGGTTCGGTGGCGAGCGTCTGGAGGGCGGCGATCCGGAGGTGCGACTCCGACGCGTCGAGGTCGGCGAGAAGTTCGGTGGTGGCGGCCCGGCAGGTGTCCTCGTCCATGAGCAGCATGACCCGCCTGGCCTCGTCGGATCGTGATCCGTCGGACTCGGCGAGTCGTCGCCACTGCGTCTCGGAGATGCCCTGGTAGGTCCAGGTCTCGACGTCGTCGCACGCGACGGGAAGCACCATCAGAACGCCGATGGCGAGACCAGCGAGGCCGGCGACAGAGGCGGAACGCGCCAACGGAGTCCTCGCCGGGACGGCGAGGCGTCGAGAGAGCGTCTCGGGAGATCGATTCAGGCGATTCAAGTGCGGACTCCTTTCCGCGGGCATCCTTCTTCCCGCAGTGCCGCCGGGAACTTCTCCCTGCGGTGCCGGTAGTCTGCCCCATCCCGGCAGTCGGCCGGTCCGGGCATCCACCCCAACCGTCGCCGATCCCGCGTCCGGAGCCGTGTGGCGTCGGGGTGAAGACCCCAATGGCGTGATCGGGCCGGAGTTCATCGAGGCGACCGCGTCGCGACGCCCGTCGACGCAGCCGTCTCGACGCCGACGCCGCCTACCCGTCGCGCCCCGGCGCCGGACCGACGAACTCCCGAAGGTGCATGACACCTCGGCCTCGGGGGATGCGGATCAGGGGGTGCAGAAGAGATCGGCAAGCTCGACGCACGCCTGATCCCACGCCACCGAACAGCAGGTCGCGTCGAGCAGGCATACGAACTCGCAGCAGTCCGCGTCGTCGCAGTAGGGCGTGTCGTGCGGCTCGTCGCAGGGCTCGGTCCCCGGCTCGCCGCAGGCGAGCCCGCTGTCGCAGACCTCGCACTCCTCGATCGCCAGCAGGGCGCAGGTCAGGTCCCAGGCGCCCTCGCAGCAGAACGGATCGAGATCGCAGACCGCGTCGCAGCAATCCTCGTCGCTGCAGTTGGGCGTCCCGTTGGGCTTGCAGCAGCCGCCGGCCTCCGGTTCGCCGCATTGCGGGATCGGGCAGGGGCCGAAGCAGGGGTCGCCGGGGTTGCCGAGCTGCCGGGCGGTCGCGGCGCAGAACTCGTCCCACTGGCCTTCGCAACAGAACGGATCGATCTGGCAGACCGCGTCGCAGCATTCGCCGTCGTTGCAGAAGGGTGCGAACCTCGGCGTGCAGCAGCTGCCGGCGCAGGGGTCGCCGCACTCGGCCTGGCAGTCCTGGCATTGCGGGGTGTCCCGGGCGATCTGCACGCACGTCAGATCCCAGGCGAAGTCGCAGCAGACCGGATCGACCTTGCAGACCTCCTCGCAGCAGTCGCCGTCGCGGCAGCGGGGGGTGCCGTTGGCCACGCAGCAGTCGCCGGTCTCGAAGTCGCCACACTCCGGCGCGGTGCAGATCTTCACGGCCTGCTCGACGCAGACGTCGTCCCAGGTGGCCTCGCAGCAGACCGGGTCGACCTTGCACACCGCTGCGCAGCACACCGGATCGTCGCAGCCCGCCGTCGGATGCACGCCGAAGCAGCTGCCGGCCGAGGGGAGACCGCAGCCGCCGGTGCAGCGGTCGATGGCCAACTCGACGCAGAGCACGTCCCAGCTGCTGGAACAGCAGACCGGATCCACGGCGCAGACCGCTTCGCAGCAGAACGGATCGTCGCAGTAGGGCGTGTCGTGGGGCAGCAGGCAGCTGCCGGCGCAGTTGTCGCCGCAGCCGGGGCCGTTGCAGCAGACGGCCCGGGCGAGGGTCACGCAGCTCTCGTCCCACGCGACCTCGCAGCAGGCGGGGTCGTAGCGGCACACCGCCGAGCAGCAGCTCTTGTCGCTGCAGCCGGGCGTCGTCTTGTCCTCGAGGCAACCGCCCTCGCACGGGCAGTTCCAGTCGCTCTCGGGGCTGCAGTTGAAGTTGGCGAGGCTGACGCATGCGGCATCCCACGCGGTCTCGCAGCAGGTGGGATCGAGGAAGCAGACCGCCGACTCGCAGGAGGCGTCGTTGCAGCCCGGAGACGAGGTCGCCTGGTTGCAGTTGTTCGATCCGCCGCCGGAGTCGGGGGCGATGCAGATGGCCCGCGCCGCCTCGACGCAGCGCTGGTCCCAGCCGAGGTCGCAGCAGACCGGCAGCAGCGCGCAGACCGCGGTCGCGCACACCGCGTTGGAGCAGCCGGGAATCGGATGGGGTTCGAGGCAGGGGCCGCGGCCGGGGCTCGGCAGCAGGAGGTCGCCGCAGATCGCCGACGCCTGGGCGACGCACACCTCGTCCCAGCGGGCCTCGCAGCAGTAGGGGTCGATGGTCAGGCAGACCTCTTGACAGCAGGACTGGTCGTTGCAGCCGCCGATCGTTCCCGCCACGAAGCAGGATCGGGCCCGGGGGTCGCCGCACACGTCGATCGGCGGCGAGCAGGTTGCGCGAGCAAGCGAGACGCACAGCAGGTCCCACTGGGCGACGCAGCAGAAGTCGTCGATGTTGCAGACCGACTGGCAGCACTCCTCGTCGTAGCAGTTGGGGCCGCCGTGGGGTTGGAAGCACGAACCGCTGGCGACGTCGCCGCAGTCGTCGCAGAACTCCAGCGCCGCCCGCGCGCAATCCTCGTTCCAGCCGTCGCTGCAGCAGTACTCGAAACCGGGAATGCGGCAGACTCGATCGCAGCAGCCCGGATCGTCGCAGCCGGGACCGTCGTGGGGGATGTAGCAGCTTCCGCTGCCGGGAATGCCGCACGAGTCGTTGAACGAACACAGGCCGTCGGCGAGCGACGCGCAGGACTGGTCCCACGAGATCGCACAGCAGAAGGCGTCCTGACTGCAGACCTCCTGGCAGCAGGTGAAGTCGGCGCAGCCGGGCGTCGGGCTGACGGCCTTGCAGTTGGCGAACTCGCCGCCGGGGCCGTCCGGGCCGCAGACGCAGGACACCCCGGGGCAGAGGTCGGGATTGCCCGCGACGATCGCCGCGCAGAACTCGTCCCAGCGGACGTCGCAGCAGTAGGGGTCGAGCGTGGTGCAGACCGTCTCGCAGCAGTCGCGGTCGTTGCAGAAGGGGGTGTCCCTCGCGAGGCAGCAGTTGCCTGCCGCGGGGGTGCCGCATTCCAGGCACACGTCTCTCGCCAGATCGGCGCAAGAGGCGTCCCAGGCGATCTGGCAGCAGCGAGGATTGAACTCGCAGACCAGCTCGCAGCACTCCTCGTTGCGGCATCCGGGCCGATCGGGACGGGCCTCGGTGCAGGGGCCGTTGCAGGGAGCGCCGCAGCCGGTGCAGAGGTCCTCTGCGACCTTCACGCAGTCGATGTCCCACTCGACATCGCAGCACTCCGGGAGGACCGCGCAGACCTCCTGGCACACGAGATAGTCGTTGCAGGCCGGTTCCGTGGAGACCTCGAAGCAGCTGTTGCTGCCGGAGCCGCAGTTGCTGCATTCCTTCTTGGCGATCGCCACGCACAACTTGTCCCAGGCGATCTCGCAGCAGGCCGGCTCGATCGTGCAGACGGCCTCGCAGCAGGTGGGATCCTCGCACCCCGGGGCGAAGAGGTTCTCCTCGAAGCAGCTCAGGCCGGTGCCGCAGCTGTCGAACCCGTCCTGGGCCCGAACCGGCGAGACGACCAGAAGGGCCCCGAAGAGCGCGAGCAACGCGGCGGGCAGGGAGACCGATCGCAGCGGGAGGTGGGGCACGAGGCGGCTCATGGAACGAGGTTCGCGGCGGCGCCGGCGTTGTTCAGCAGCGTCGGCTTCTTGCCCTTCACCTCGATGAAGGTGTTCTGGAACGGGGCGCCAGCGACGCCACCGGCGTCCCCGGCGGTCACCGAGAAGCCGAACTGGGCCCCGATCTCGGGTTCGGGGGCGTAGCTCGTGCCCAGGAAGTCCCACTGACTCGCCGGGTTGTCGGGCTGCCAGCGGAAGAAGTGGACCGAGCCGGACTGGTTGCCGAACTCGTCGTCGCCGCGTGAGCCGACCATCAGCAGCACGCTTCCGTCGGACCACTCGCGGAGGCTCACGGCGCCGCCGAACTTGGCGGCCGGCGGCAGCGAGGGGCCCGGCGGTCCGGTGATCAGGGTTCGGTAGGTGTAGTCCCCGGTGCCCGTGCCGTTGCCGATCCGCTCCCACACCGCGACCCCGCCGCGACCATCGTCGAGACCGGGAAGGCCGGCGGCGATGAAGCGAGACGCCGTGGCGATGCTCTCGCCGTACCGGTCGCCGGCATCGAGGCCGAAGGGCAGCGTCAGGGTCTTGTTGGGCACCGCCTGTCCGCTGCCGGGATCGTCCTCCCAGGTGTCCTCGAGGCGGATCGAGAGCACGAACACCCGCCCGCGGGTGCCGTTGAAGCCTGGAGCGCCGATGACGAGCATCTTGTAGGGCAGCAGCAACGGAACGCCGTCGGCCCCCTCGGTCACGTTGGGCTGAAGGCCGATGGCCCAGCCGAATCGACTCTCGTCGTAGGAGCCGCTGTTGAGTGGGACGACCTTGCAATCCCGCTCCCAGGCCTTGCCGTCGCGCCTGAAGAGATAGACGGCGCCTCGCTCGGATCCGAGCGACCGGGGCGCGCCGATCGCGATGGTGTCGCCATCGCCGCCGGGAACGTGTCCCGCATCGACGGAGAATCCGAACCACTCGTTGTTGACGCTTCCGGATCCGGGTCGCAACGTCTCCGACGCCGCCCAGACTCCGGTGACGCTCGACGTGAAGACCTCCACGGCGCCGCGCTGGAAGCCCTGTTGGGAGTTGCGGTACGCGCCCACGGCCAGCACGTCGAGCGATGGCCCCTCGGAGATCGCCAGCGACCGTCCGAAGTAGGTGTCAGACGCTCCGCTGGTGGAGTAGAGCAGGGTCTCTGGCGACCAGATGCCGCCGATCCGGCGGAAGATGCTGACCGAGCCGGCGTTGACCACGTCGGGCCCGTCGGGCTGCTGCCAGTCGTTGCGGAGGTAGCTGCCCACGGCAAGCAGCGGGGCCGCGGTGCCGGCCTCGACCGGCGACCAGTCGACCGCGATGCCGAAGGCGGCATTGATCTGAGGATCGCCGAACGGGGCGGTGCCGGGAAGTTCGACATCGGCACACAGCGGATCGCACGCGTCACGGGCCAGCAGCACGCAGGCCGCATCCCAAGCAGCGGTGCAGCACAGCGGATCGGCGGCGCAGACGAGACCGCAACAGTCGGCGTCGGCGCAGCCGAGCGTCTCGCTGGGGGCGCAGCAGGAGCCCGCGGTGGGGTCGCCGCACTGGGCCGAAGCCGGTGAACCCGACCCGAGCAGGCCCATACCCGCGGAAACCGTCAGGATGAGCAGGGGCGACGCGAACCGTCGGCGCGGGCGGGGCGTCGCGGGCCGACCCCACGGATCTTCCGAACGCGAACACCCCGTCGGCGATCCCGTCCTCCCGAGTGGGTGAATTCCCACCGATGCGGGCGCCCGCAGCCGTGCGGTGGGGGCGACATCCGTGTTCGAGTCGGTCAATTCGAGGTCCTGATCCAAGGGGTCCTGGGCGGGGCACAGACACCGCCTTTCGCGAGTCTTGACCTGCACTCTCGCCGCAGGATCGTGCCTGCTGGACGAGTATGGCGGGCGTTCTCGCTCTGGGCAACCACCGATCGCTGCCGATCGCTGCCGATCGCTGCCGATCACTGCCGATCACTGCCGGTCGCTCTCGATCCGGACGTTCTGTCCGGACGTTCGGTCCAGACGTTCGGTCCAGATGCCTGGGCAGGGAGTCGCAGGCATTCGCGAAGCGGCTCGTCGCCGGGCCCGGTCAGTCGGTCAAGCGGTCGGCGTCCGCTCGGGAGGTCGATTCGAGCCCGCCCCGGGTGCGGTTCCGGCCGGCGTAGTCCCGGAGCGCCCGGTGCAGGTCCGATTCGGTGAACTCCGGCCAAAGCACGTCGGTGACGTGGATCTCCGCGTAGCTGATCTGCCAGAGGAGATAGTTGGAGACCCGCATCTCGCCGGCGGTGCGAACGAGGAGATCCGGATCCGGAAGTCCCGCGGTGTCGAGGTGTGCCGCCACCGTGGCCTCGTCGATCGCGTCCGGTTCGAGGCGGCCCGTGCGGACCTCCTCGGCGATCGTCCGGACCGCGTCGGTGATCTCCTGACGCGAGCCGTAGTTGAGGGCGAGCACCAGCGTCATCCGCTTGCCGGCGGCGGTGGCCTCGGTGGTCTCCGCGAGGGCATCGCGGACCGAGGCGGGCAGGTCGCCGACACGCCCGATCGTGCGGAAGCGGATGCCGTTGTCGAGAAGCTCCTGCCGCTGGCTCGCCAGGTATTCCTCGCACAGAAGCATCAACGCGTCGATCTCCTCCGCGGGCCGCTTCCAGTTCTCGCTCGAGAAGGAGTACAGCGTCAACGCCTCGACTCCGAGGCGGGCGCATTCGGTGACGATGCGGCGCACGCTCTCGGCACCTTGACGATGCCCCATGACCCGCGGCAGGTCGCGACCGACGGCCCAGCGGCCGTTGCCGTCCATGATGATCGCGATGTGTCGGGGCAGCGACGCCTTCGAAGTCGCGACCGGGCCCGCATGCGAAGCGGCCTCGCCGATCGTCGTGGTCTGCGACGCGTGGATGGAAGCGTCGTTCATCATGCGGAAGTGTACGCCGTCGATGGTGAGCGTCAGTCGCCCCACGCGGCGGCGGTGAGGGTCTGCGTCCGGTCGGGGCCCACGCCGATCAACTCGATCGGCACGCCCACGACCTCCTCGATCCGGTCGAGATAGCGGCGGGCGTTCTGCGGCAGCGAAGCCCGATCCGAGGCCTCCTCGATCTCCTCGTCCCATCCGGGCAGGGTCTCGTAGACCGGGGCCCAGCCCTCGAGGTCCTCCGCGTCGGGAAGGAACCGTTCGGTGGTCTCGTCGCCGCGGCGGTAGGCGGTGCAGATGCGAAGCTCGTCGAGGCCCGACAGCACGTCGAGCAGGGTGCACGCCAACGCGTCGGCGCCGCAGATCATCGCGGTGTAGCGGACCGCGACCAGATCGAGCCAGCCGCAGCGCCGCGGTCGCCCGGTGGTGGTGCCGTACTCGCGGCCCCGCTCTCGGATGCGATGGCCGATCTCGTCGTCGAGTTCGGTCGGGAAGGGACCGCCTCCGACCCGGGTCGAGTACGCCTTCATGATGCCCACGACCCGCTCGACGTGGCGGCCCGGGAGTCCCGTGCCCGCCGGAATGCCGAGACTCGAGCAGTTGGAGCTGGTCACGTAGGGATAGGTGCCGTGGTCGATGTCGAGGAGGCTCGCATTCGCGCCCTCGAAGAGGAGCGAGCGACCCTCCCGCATGCAGTCGTGCAGGCGATAGACGGTGTCTTCGATGTGGGGACGCAGGCGCTCGCCGAATGCCGCGAACCGATCCGCGAGATCGATCGGGTCCGGAGGAGGTGCGGTGACGCCGAGCGCGGTCATCTCGGCGGCCCGAAGGCGGCAGGCGAGCTCGAGACGGTCTCGGAGCCTCCGCGGGTGCAGCAGGTCGCCGACTCGCAGCGCCGTCGAGCGGCGCACCTTGTCCGCATAGGCCGGGCCGATGCCCCGACGGGTCGTGCCGATGGCGGCGCCGGCCTCGCCGAGACCGGTCCGGGCCGCGAGGAACTCCTCGTACGCCGCGTCCTGCTCCTTGTGGTAGGGCAGGACCAGGTGGGCCCGGTTCGAGATGCGCAGGTTCTGGCCGATCTCGACGCCGCGGCGTCGGAGGCTCTCGATCTCCTCGATCAGCGTCTCGGGATCGACGACGACGCCGTTTCCGACGACGCAGAGCTTGTCCGGATAGAGGATGCCCGACGGGATGAGGTGCAGGGCGTAGCGCTCGCCCTCGACGATCACGGTGTGGCCCGCGTTCGCCCCGCCGTTGTAGCGGACGATCACGTCGTGCCGGGCGGTCAGCAGATCGACGATCTTGCCCTTGCCCTCGTCTCCCCACTGGAGTCCTACGACGGCGGTGTGGGGGCGGCGATTCGGATTGGCCTCTTCGACGGTCAACTGTGGCCTCGGTCCAGGGGGCTGGGGGCGACTCGGGGCGGCAATCGCCCAAACGACGATTCTACGAGAGGCGAACCGGGAGGCGAACCGGACTCTCGGGCAAGCACCGCTATCGTCGCGGCCCGACATGACCCCGGACGATCAGGCGAGACCGATCCGACTGCCGCTCGCCGCGGACCCGCCGCGGGGCGATCGCGTCGGTCTGGCCGAGGTCCTCGCCCTCGCCGCGCCGAGCCGCCCCCGGGCCGCCTATCTGCACGTGCCCTTCTGCAGGCACAAGTGCCACTACTGCGACTTCTACAGCTTCGTGGACACCCAGGACCGGCAGGAGGCGTTCGTCGCGCGACTCGAACGCGAACTCGAGGCGGCCGTCTCCCTTCTTGGAGACGGACTTGGACCGATCGAGACGGTGTTCGTCGGCGGTGGCACGCCGACGATGCTGCGACCGCCGCTCCTTGCGCGGGCGCTTGCGGCGATCCGCCGGCACCTTCCGCTCGCCGCCGAGGGCCACCTCGAGTGGACCGTCGAGGCGAACCCCGAGACCGTGGATCGGGAGATCGCGGACACGCTCGCCGCGGCGGGCGTGAATCGAGCGAGTCTCGGAGCGCAGAGCTTCACGCCACGCCTGCTCGCCGCGCTCGAACGCGACCACCGAATCGAGTCGGTGTCTGCCGCGCTCGAGCGTCTTCGCGAGGCCGGCGTCTCGAACCTCAATCTCGATCTGATCTTCGCAGTGCCGGGTTCGAGTCTCGAGGACTGGGCCCACGATCTCGAGGCGGCGCTCGAGCTGGAGCCGACCCATCTGTCGGCGTACGGACTCACCTACGAGCCGAACACGCCGCTGGCGGTCAAGGCCGCACGTGGCGAGGTGGAGACCGTCGAGCAGGATCTCGAGGCGGCGATGTACGAGCACGCCTGCACGCGTCTCCATGTCGCAGGCTTCGACCGGTACGAGATCAGCAACTGGTCGAGGCCGGGAATGGCGTGCCGACACAACCTTCACTACTGGCGCAACGAGTCCTGGCTCGCGTTCGGCCCGAGCGCCAGCGGTCACCTCGGCGGCTTGCGCTTCAAGATCGTGCCTCGGCTCGGCGAGTGGCTCGACGATCCTCGGGCGTGCCCGTTGTCCGAATGGGAGCGGCTCGACGAGTCCACGACCTTCGGCGAGCGGCTGATGCTCGGACTGCGGCTCGTCGAGGGCGTGGACGGCGTCTGGCTCGAGCAGGGGCTCGAACGGTTCGATGCGGGCGGCGAACGGGGGCGGGCGATCGAGCGGGCGCTCGACGACGGACGGCTCGAGTCGGTCGGGGGCCGGGTCCGTCTCTCTTCGCGCGGCACGTTGCTTGCCGACGGCCTGCTTTCGGAACTGGTCTGAACGGCGGGCCGCGGCGGACCGGGTATCGTCGCCGCGTCCTTCCCGACGCCTTGCCGGAGACGATCCATGTACACCGCCACCCGCGATCTGGTGCTTCCCACGACCGTGACGGGGTCGTGGCCGCGACCACGCTGGTTCGACATGAGCATGCAGGGCCGGCCGCTGGACACCTGCATGATGGACGTGCGCTATCGCGAGCGGTTCGGCGACGCCCTGTCGGTCGTGATCGGCGACGAGGAGCGGGCGGGCATCGATCTCCTGACCCATGGCGATCTGCACTGCGACGACGACATGGCGGGCCGCTCGTGGCACCACTATCCGCTGCAGCGGTGGAAGGGCTTCGAGGGTGACCATCTGCAGTCGGAGGAGACCCGCTCCCCCTGGCTTCGGTATCCGCCGGGAACGCTGCTGAACGAGATCTACACCGGCTGGCGATGGCCGCGGGTCGTGGACTCGATCGAGCATCGGTCCCTCGACTACGCCAAGATCTGGCGAATGGCCCAGGCCCGCGCCTCGCGGCCGGTCAAGTTCGGCACCTGCTGCTCTCAGGTGATGGGCCTGTTCCTCGACATCCACACCTCGAAGTACGGAGACCATCGGCAGGTCATCTGGGACATGGCCGTCGCGATGAACACCGAACTGCGGGCGCTTCGCGACGCGGGCTGCCGCCTGATCCAGATCGAGGAGCCGACCCTCCACTTCTGGGCCAACACCTACGGCCCGGAGTCGAGCGAGGTGAAGTTCATGATCGACGCGTTCAATCGCGAGGTCGAGGGTCTCGAGGACTGCGAGGTGTGGATCCACACCTGCTGGGGCAACCCCAACATGCAGCGGGTGATCGACAACGACTCCTATCAGGCGTCCTTCGAGCTCTACATGCACGCCCTGAAGGGCGACGTCTGGACGGTCGAGATGACCGATCGCGACTTTCGCGAGATCGAACTGTTCGGTCCCATGAAGGGGCGCCTGCCCAAGAAGGTCGCCGTCGGCGCAGTGAGCCATCGAAACCTGCAGGTGGACACTCCCGAGACCGTGGCCGGTCGGGTGCGCACCGCGCTCGAGCACATCGATCCGTCCCAGTTGATCGTCTCGACCGACTGCGGATTCGGTCGGCAGGGGTGCAACCGGGACATCGCGTTCTTCAAGACCGTCGCGCTGGCGGCCGGCACCAATCTCGTCAGGGCGGAGTTGGGCCTCCCCGAGAGCTCGATTCCCGCGTGCGATCCCGCGCTGCAGACCGACATCGTTCCGAAGCACGCGGCGCCCTGAGAGACGCGTTCCGCCGGGAGTGGAGCCACGGTCCGACCACGATGCCCTGGCGAATCGGTCGCGAAGGGGGCGTGCCGCGGCCTAAGGTTCGAGACGGCGGCCCTGCGGTCGCACGGAGGCCATCGGTGATCGCAGCACTCCAACGACGTGTCGAACTGTGCACGGTGCCCACGCCGGTGCGGTCGCTCGATCGCGTGCGGCGAAACCTCTGGGTCAAGGACGAGGGGGCGATCCATCCGGCGTATGGGGGCAACAAGGTCCGCAAGCTGGAGTTCCTGCTGCACGGGGCCGAGGAACGGGTCGTCACCCTCGGGGCTGCGGGCAGCCACCACGTGCTTGCGACCGCGGTGCACGCCTCGAGACTCGGACACCGGGTCGAGGCGATGGCGTTTCCCCGCCCCGAGACGGCGCACGC
>Ga0075475_10000654_pt1 | contig 16267 bp, 8 predicted proteins | sample DEB08_DNA_10_FD_76342 | JGI IMG/M metagenome (GOLD analysis project Ga0075475, IMG submission 76342) | Aqueous microbial communities from the Delaware River and Bay under freshwater to marine salinity gradient to study organic matter... | ecosystem: Environmental > Aquatic > Marine > Coastal ... | reverse complement strand
ATGTAAAGATTTCCGTTAAAGTCTCCAGAAATAGTTACTGATTCTGATAAGAACTGCTTAAAACTTTTCATCTTGTTTACCATTTTACTTTGTTTGCCCAATATGCTGCAGACATTTTGCCTTGAGCAATATTCTTTGCATGGCGATCTTTGAATGCTTTTCTACGAGCCGCATATCCTTCAGATTCTCCTTCTTTTTTAGGTGAACCTTTTACACCTCTTTGACCAAAACGAATAATCTTTTCCTCACCTCCACTACATGCCTTTACTACGTGCGACTTTCCCGTGAGAGAATCTCCAACTGCTTGTGCTTTTGGTTTGTTGCACTTCATTTTATCTTTATCAACCTTTGCCTCTTCTACTTGAAGAAGTGGTTGACCAGGCTCATAATCTCTGATATTGAAGTAAGTAAGTCTGGAATCTGGATATACCTTTCTTACCTGATCTTGAACTTCTGTTCTTGTAGGTCTCTTTCCTGAAGGGAAGAACATTTGTAATGTGTATGTCTTACCTCTCCAAATAACCATTGCAACTATTATGTTGCCAGTTTTTGTTGGAAGTCTAGTCGCCTCCTCAAGATCTCCCATAGGTTTTACATAATTTTTATCTGGACCTGGTTTTGCTCCACTTCCACCATAAAATTTCTTTGTTTTACACTCACAAGGTTCCTTACCACATTTTTTGCAGCACTCTTCAGAAATAATTGGTTCTGGTTTAATTAAATCAATGAACTCATATTCCATTGCTTTGAAATCTTCTCTCCAATTTGAAAACTGATACTCTTCAGTTTTATTTCCCCAATTTGCTGCTCCTTTTTTGCGACACTTAACCAATGCTCCAGAAGCATATGCAGAAGGCCAAACTTTATATCTACTCTTTACCTTTTTATAGCAGGCATCCCTTTCTCCAGCAGCCTCTTCTATTGCAGGTTTGGAATAATCATCCCAATATTTTGGTCCAAATGCACATTCAGATCTAGTCTCATTCTTCTTACACTTTGGACAATATCTGATAGTTTGTTTTTCTTCTGTAGCCACGTTCTTTGCCTTTCCTCTTCTATCTGGATTTGGATCTTGACGATTTTTGCGTCTAAATGCTTCTTGCTCTTCCTTATCATCAAGATTTCTTTTCATTTTAGAAGAACCACATTTTGGTTTCGTTGTTTGACCTGGTTGCTTTGCACAAGGTTTGCCTGCATACTTGCCACCAAGTTGAACCCAACCAGGTGTACCATCAGAAGACTTACTTTTAGTAAACCAATCGTGCAATGAACTATCACCAGACTTGTTGGGCATTTTTATATAATATTCTTCTTTTATTTATCTTTTTTGGATTCGTCTTGTTGTTTAATCAATTTTGCCAACTCTGCAGTGGATCCAACAAAAAGTGCATTTGTTACATTTGTTGGACCTTTCGATTCTTTAGTCTCCTCAATATCTTTTAATTTTTTCTGCACATCTATCAATTTTTCTGTTGCATCAGAAACGTTCTTTATAAGTTGGCCAGCAACCTCATATGCCCTAGGCAACTCAGTTTCCTGTGCTAATTCTAATATGCCATTAATTGCTTCTTGACCTTTTTCTATAATAGAATATAAATTTGCCCTAGTGTATTCATAATCTTTTTTTAAGTCAGTTTTTTTATTCTCTTGTTGACTAGTCTCCACTACTTCTGGAATTATTGAAGTATCTTCTCCCTCAAAGGTTTCGGTATTAAATTCTTCATTCAACTTCTCATATTTTTTTGTCATAATCATTCAAATCCGCCACTAAATCCAAAATCGTCCCCAATTTCAATTTGGGCGTTGTCGGCGTCTGTTATCAATTTAACATCAGATCCTAAGACATGGTTGGAAAGAGTACTTCCATCAGTAGATCTTTCCACTGTAATTGTGTCTGCAGATTTTGATGAAACCTTCATTTCTTCAGATCCGATCATAATATAATCTCCAGAAGAAATAGAAGATGCGTCATTTAAAGTAAATGATTTTACTAAATTGTCAATATCTTCAGCAAGAGTCGTGACTACTGTATGTGTATAACTCTTGGTTGCTCTTGGCTCTACAGAATATGACACATCTCTTTCTCTTGTCTTGAGAGATCTTGCGTCCGAAGAACCTGCAACGTAACCAATAGTAACTTTTTTGACAATATCGTTTGTAACAGAAGATACTGGACCAAAAAGGTATATCTTGGCAGTAAATCTTAAAGTATAAATTAATGCTCTTCTTGTACTATAATCTCCTTCATAATCATCACTCATAGTTATTCCATCAAGAACTATGGGAACATCTCTTTTTTCTGTAATATCATCGACCAAATTTATTGTTAAATTGTATGATGGTTGAAAATATGGTAGAATCTGTTCCACGATTTGCAACATATCATCATTCAACTTAGTCATAATGCTAAGTTCAAATTGCATATTATATGGAACTGGCATATATGCCTTTCTTGATTCGGACCTGTCAGATGATAAGGAAGTTAAAAATGTTTGAGTTGAAGTTACTTTTCTTGTCGGATCGTAATTTAAACCAATAAATTCAAATGACATTCTTGGCAAAGTCATTTGAACAGTCTTATTTAAATTTGGAGACTGCTCAAGTCTAGCTAAAAACTTCTGAGTAGGTCCGTATGCCAATGGCACTTCAACCACACTAACAACTTCGCCAGAAGAGTTTGTATGTTTTATTGATATGTCATTGAATAATGTACCAAAACCAATAACAGTTTTTCTCAATATTTCGTGGTAAAAATATTCAAACATTTTTATTAATCAATAAAGTCCTTGATTTATATATTTATGGTGAACCAAATGGGTTCTTTTCTGTAAAATCTAATATTGCATCTGCCTCAGTTTCTATATCAATATTATCTGCAAAGGGATCTGTAGTATCCAAATTAACACTAACTAATAGCAATCCAGCAGAACTTTCTTCTCCCAATAAAATATCTCCTTTCTTAAATTGTCCGCTAATGTTGGCAACTTCTAATACACCAGTAACAGAATTCCAATTTCTAACTTTTGCCGTAGTTCCACTAAGAGATCCAGTGACTTTTTCATTGAATACATAAGAACCTGTGGAAATTCCTAGTTGAGGATTACTAATTGTTATTATTGGAGCTTCAGTATAACCAAGTCCTGCATTAGTTATATGAATAGATTGAATTGTTCCTGCAGCAGATACGACTGCTGTAGCTGCTGCAGATACTGAAGATATTCCAGAAAATGTAATGTTTGGTGGTGAAGAATAACCACCTCCACCATCGGTAAGTGTTATTACTCTAATTACACCATCACCAATAGTTGTTTCCGCTTCTGCACCACTACCATAAAGACTTTCAAAAGAAACTTTAGGTGCTACTGTATATCCATAACCACTATTTATTATACTTACACTCTGAACTCTATCAGATTCTACACCATTACAATCAACTATTCCCGACAATAAAGATGCCTTTGCCTCTGCATTAGATCCACCTGTGGGTGCTTTAGAAAGTAAAACTGTTGGTGCAGTTCTATATCCACTACCTCTATTTGTAAGTGTTATTGTCTTAACACCACCATTTACAATGCTTGCTGTAGCAGTTGCTGTAGATGCTACAGAGACCATAGTTAGAAGTTGTGTATATCCCTCATCCTGAATATTATCATCAATTTCATGAAAGTCTGTATCTATAATTTCATCTTCATATCTAAAGAGTTCACATGTTAATTGATAAACATAATTTTTTTGTAGTTGATAAAATGGTTTTTCATGCTCAACATATTTTATTTCAAATATTCTATCTCCTAATGGGAAGTATATTAAATCACCTTCCTTTGGCCTAGAACTTAATTTTATATCATCCTTTTGTTCAATTAATGGTTGAATGTAATTTTCATATCTTTCTCTTGATATTGTAATAGTCAAATTGTCAATATCTTGTATTCCAAACTTGGAAAGAAGTGTTCCAAGCCCATCATATCCATCATATGTTTCGACATATGCCTCTATTGGATACGCTGATGTAAATTTCGATTCTATCACTTCTTTAAGAACCGTCTTTTCTGTAGCAAAAATTCTAGGCAAATAGTATACGTCAACACCATACATCCTTAATTGTTCGTTTATTAGATCCTGAACTAAGGATTGTTCTCCTTGAGATCCTTGTGTAAAGAATGGATTAAGCATATTATTAACCTATCATATCTAATGGTGGTAATTCATAAGTATTTGACATCTTTTCCATTATCATATCAATTTCTCTTTGAGCATCATCATACATTTGTCTTCCATTCAGTTCAATTCCACCGGGAAGTTTAACTCCTTGAAATTTAATTAGGTTCTGACCCCACTGTCTCTTTATTAAAGAAGTTAGATATTGCTTTAACCAAGAGTCATTCCAAACTCTAGTAAAATCGTTGGGATTTAATGCTCTATAACAATCTATTATTAGATAATTTCCCGCAATAACTTCTCCCCAATCAATGTCTAGATACAATCTATCCATTCTTTGATTGAATCTTATTTGCTTTTGAGTATTCAGTAAGTAATCTAAATCTTCAAGATATGTTTTTGTCATTGCATAAGATAATATTTCAGTAGATCCCCAATAATATACATCATTTAAGAATAATTGATATTTCAAACTAAAAATATTACTTGAAATATTATTGGAACCATCAAATTGATATATTTTATTAATACCTATTACAGAAGGTGGAATTTGTAAAAAATTACTATTTTCTGAATAAGTAAATGTTGTAGCAGTACCAACAATATTAGTTGTAGCAGTAGTAGTTACAATTCCCACAGAAGAAGAGTTTGGTGCTCTTCCTCTATTGATATCATCTTTAGTAATTTTATATTTTAAGTATATTTGAGAAACCCCATCAAAATGTCTTTCTTGAAAAAACTGAATCGCATCATCAACTAAGTCGTCAATTTGCTCATCTGCGACATTTATTTCCAAAACTGGCGCACCCAGTTTTCTTTTACAGTAATCTATTAATTGTTGTCTAGAAGCTGGTTGCGCCATATATCTTATATTCTAGTATGAAAATATTTATGAATGGTTATCTATTAGGACTCTTAACATAGACTTTATTTCATCCAATTCAGTTTTTACATTCTTTAATTCATCTTCCATATTATCAATTTTTTGTTTTTGATTTTTATTATTATTTTTTCTATTCAAATAAGATTCATATTCTTGTTTATTTGTATTTACTATTGCGTTTGTATTTGAGTCTCTGTGAAGAGACTCAAATCCTTCTACTGGTATTAGTGACATATTATGCTAAAGCAATTACTCTCAGATTCCTTATTGTTGGTACATAAGCCTGATTTTCTGAAGATCCAACTATCTTAATTCTAAATTTATCAAAGGATGTTGGAAGATCAGTTGAGAATGTATATTCTTTGTAGTTGGAAATTTTTGGATTTCCAACATTCAGGTCTAATTTAACAGGCTTCTTATCTGGATTTCCATCACTATTTAACGGATCTATTATGGTTCCATTTGAATCAATATTTAAATATCCTGGGAAAAGAACAAATTTATCACTAACCTCTCCAATAGAATAAAGAACTCTAATATCACTTGAATTTGGAATATATGCATCAAGAATAACTTTTATTGAAGATGCTGGATTCTCAAGAGAAATTGGGTTTGTAATGTATCTAAAAAGATGTGGATCTTGTTCTAGAGTATTGACTCTAGGGTCATCTGCATAATTCTGAATAGGATCGTTTATCCTATTGCTCACAAGAGTCAATGAAATGTTTGACAAATCTATAGTTGGACTAATTCTACTATCTGAGGTAAACATTTTAACTGCAATGTTTGCAGACTTGTTTCCTGGAAGATCTGGGAGAAAATTCTCCTCATTTACTCTAGAAGCAATAAGTCTTGGGGAATTAAAATACTGCATTTTTGCATTACTAATATCTTCAAAACCATTATCTATAAATGAAATTTCACTTCCACCTAAACTTGTTCCAGTAACAGATCTTAAAGATGTTAAAATACTTGTTCCAGTTGGCGTAGTCTGAGTTATGTTTGGAATTATCATTTCATATTGAACATTATAAGATGCATTAGATTTTGTTCCTCCAATATTCTTAGTAGAATTAAACTTAAGTTTTCCGAATCCAGTATTTAAGCTTCTATTAGTTCCATTAGTTGACATATCAACTTTAATATAATAAGTGTCAATAGTTATTGGATTTGCAATTGTAACCTCAGAAAGATCATGATCTGTATTTATTCTTCTCAGAGAAACACCACCAACTTCATATTTTTCTACTTTTGTTCCAATTTTATATCCATATCCTTTTGTAAAGTCAATCTCTCTTTCCACACCAGTTAAAGTTGTGGCTGTTACTCCAGTGTAACTTAGTATTTCTTCATTTATTTTAATATATCCTTTATTAGTTGGTCCAACTGGATAATTTTCAAAAGTTGCAAATACACTAGTATTTGAAACAAAGATAGTATTTTCTACACCAGATTCCGATGGATAGACTGCTTGTAAATTTTGCTTCTCAATATCAGATTCAATATTTGAAATTTTAACAATGTTTTTTGATGAATGCATTCCATGATTTCTATGGAATACTTTAATATGATCACCATCACTCAAGGTTGAGATGTTACTTATCGAAAGTGCAACTCCAACATTTGTAAAGTCGGTAGTAATACCTGAAGAATTTATGAATTTAATTGGCTCATTATTTGTAAATTTGCCTTGAATGCTATCAATAACTAATTCATTATTTCCTCTGACCTGAGAAACGCTGAATCTCATTCCACTTCCAAGAGAAGAAGATCCAATAGATATTGGTTCTAAAACATCACCAATAACATATCCATTTCCACCATTTACTATTGTTGCACCACTTGCAACTACTCCACCATTGTTAATGGTAATGTCCGCAGTTGCATTAAATCCAGTTCCAGTTATGCTTCTCAAGGCAACATTATTATATGTAAAATTTGTACCAGTATAACCAATTCCACTAGTGATGATTCCTAATGTTGAGAAAGCACTTCCAGCAAAACCGACCAGATAACCAGTAGCGGTTGATAATCCGGCAAGATTTTGTGTAACTGTTTGTCCAATAGAAATCTCTGTGCTTGTTATTGTGGATGAGAGAGAAATTCTCTCCCTATTGGACAATATAGTCAATGGATTGGTGGTCATGATATTTTTAGAATCATCAAGATCAGAGTTGAAGAATTCCGTAAATCCTACAGATTTAAAGTCGGCTCTATATAAATCGAATGTTAAATCTTCATATTGACTTGGTGTCCAGGTTGATGCATTTTGGGATTTGAAAAGTGAACCAAGCAGTGTTTGGGTTGTTACAAGAACTTGACCACTCTCAGAACCTAAAGTTTGTACATCAGACTCTCCTAATCTAGAAATCCACAAATTATATTCATTTGAATTTGAAATTACAATTATTGCATATTCCCTTTGACCTTCCAGATAAACTGGAGATTCAAAAGTAAATGTTGTTGCTACAGAAGCATCTTCAGAAAGATTTACTTTATCTGGAGAAAGTTCTACCTCAGAGAATGCTAATATTCTCTGTGAAGGTATTCCCAATTCAACTTCTCTAATTTGAACTGTTACAGGAAGAGACTCATCTTTAGTTCTGAAGTACAAGTCTAGTTTTGTAACATATACTCCTGTATTATCATCAACCACAAACGATTGTGCAAGAGGATCTCTATATACACCAGTCAGTCTAGAACTTGAAGAACTGGAAACTGAAGTTCTTGAATCTAAAAGTTCACTATCACTTAGAGTTCTGTCTTCTTCAAAGGTATCATCAATATCAACTCTAGCATTTCTCAATGAAAGTGTTGTTTGTTGATACGTATCAACTTGACCTTCAGAATAGAATGTTTCCTCTGCAGATGTAGTGACTACTCCAGGAATTCTGGAATTTGTTGAACTACTGGTAAGTCTTAATCTACTTCTTCCAGTTTCAAATTTAGGCTCATTTACTCCACCAGGAATGAAGAATGAACCAATTAACGTACCTACTCTATCAGTTACAAGTTTAACGTCAGTAACTGTTGCCTCAGCACCAGAACTTAAACCTCTAATTGTTGCACCCTTAGATATGTTTGCTCTTAATGCAGAAGTCGCAAAATCAGATAAAGACTCAGTATCAATATTTAATATCGTGCTTGATGATGAATAATTTGCGGGAATTGTTTCATTTCTATTGTAAGGATTTCTATCAAATGTATCTGTTGGATTATTGTATGGTCCATACTTATGGTTAGATTTTGCAACTCTTACTCTGTATGGTGCTTTATCTTCCAATATAATTGAAACATCTTCACCAACTTGGAATGAACCAGAAACCATTTCAATTTCAACTAATTTGCTAAAGCAATACTTTGAAACTGCAGAACCATCAAAGAATGGATAGACTCTAGTGAATGGCTTCAATCTTCTTGCAATAAATTCAAGGTTTCTTGAGCGTAAGAAGTTAACAACATCCCTTCTGACAATTCTGTCACCTAAAGATTCTGTGTCTATTGATTCATTTAAAGTATACTGTACTCCACTTCTTCTTTGATCTAAGTCAATATCAACAAATGTATTTGTTCTAGTTACTGTTGTGCTCCAACTTGTAACCTCTTCAACTCTAAAGTTTGGAACTGCCGTTGTTCTATTTCTACCTCTCAATTCATTAAATTCTGCAAGAGTTCCTTGTCTAGTACCAACGCTAGAACCACTTGATGTAGAAGAACTAGTTTCAAATCTTCTATCCAGATCTACTCCAGTAGTTTCCCAAGAATTCCATATTACAGGACTTACTCCAAGTCTTTCTCCATCTTCTGTTGTTTGAATTTCTGCCCGTAATGCCTCTGCAACACCAAGGAATGATCCTTCAAGATCAACATTTTTAGCTTCCATTCTCTTGGTATCAACCCAAACATCAACTGATGGATTGATTTGAATGGAACCTTCCCAAAGTTTTACAAAAAATGGAGTAACATTTTCAGTTCTTGTTGCAAAAGGTTGCTTTAACCAAGATTTTTCGGAATAGTCTAAAAGAAGAACGTCACCAACTCTCTTTGTACTTGATCCAAGAATAGTAGAGAATCTCTTAGAATCTTTTAATTGTGTTGTATTCCCTATACCAGGAATTGTAGTGTTAGCTATTTCCAGATTAATGTTTGTGGTGTAGTGTGATGGTCTCAACTCACCTTTTCTTGTATCTACCGAATTCTTTGCACCCTTTGATAAATCTTGTCCAAGTAATGATGAGAAATTATCTACATAGAATCCTGATTTGAATCTATTTCCTCCAGTTCCTGTTCCATCGTCAATGAACAGATTCTGAGTTGCTGATTCTAAAATGGAAAGAGATGTATAATACTCAAGATTTTTAATTCTAGTTTCTAAATTAAAAATATCTCTCATTTGATATCTCTTGTGAGAGACAAATTCGACCCGAGCATCTGATGTATTAAACAAGTATGCGGGCAAATAAATGTTTGCAATATTCATTGCACCAGAAACATCTTCTGGTAAAACGGGATTTTCTGAAGGATTTCCAAATTTGACAACGAAAGACCTATCTTTTGTCAAATAAATTCTATCTATTCTTGGGAGATAGAATGAATAATCCAAAATCAAAGGTTCTTCTGGAGAAATTACATTTTTTGCACTGTGTCTAGAATTATTGAATTGTCTACCGTCAAATTCTAAAGGTGACTTGACATTTGTAACTACAGTGTAATCAGATACTCTTGGTCTATAATCAATAATATCTGTAAGTCTAGTACCATCTATTGAAGAAATATCTGAACTGTAATTAAATGAATTATAAGAATTTGCTGTAGTGATATCTCCATCATCGGAAATATCATAGAAAAATCTCATAAAAACTGCCTTCAATTTTCTTGAAGGTGTTGGTGCATTCTCAATTTTTATGAGTTTCGAGTAATCGAAATATGATAATTTTTGACCATAATCTAAAACATAATTATCAATAATATTCTTACTTCCTGGATTGATATTACTAATTACACCTCTTACCTTAGATTCTGAAAATTCAATTATTTCCCCAGAAATGAAATTTGTGGAATTTTGGTAAATGTACCCTACACTATTGCTAGATTTCTTTTCAACATATAATGCTTGCGCTCCACTAGTTTCTCCAACTATAACCTCACCAATAATAACATCTTCTGTGGTTGCAGTTGGCCCATCTAAGGATCCAAGATTTGCAGAAGGAACTTCTGGGTTTGATGAATTATTGGATTCAAAAAGACCATATAGAACTCTGACTTCTGGATAATTTAAGCAAATTTCATTATCTTGAACTCTAGTTCCGTATGGATAGTTTCCATAAACCAATCCATCATTTAAAGTGTCGCTTCCTGTTCCTGATGCAGAATTTGATGATTTATCAATTATAATACTATCTACAACTTTCTTTTTCTTCGCCTTTGATTTTATTGAAGTTTTTCTTAAAGAAGCGACAAGTATACCTCCAGTATCATCTGCAGAAAGATTATTGAACTTAATTCTTCTATTTGCTGCTCCAGCAACAAATTCCAACTTGTCTGCAGATAATCTTTCTATTTGACCATTGCTTCTTATCAGGGTATATCTTTCTTCATCAAAAGGTAAGAATAACTCATTAGTTTCACAATCAATATTTCCAGTGGATCCATCAGTAATTGATATTGAAGTAAATTGCTTCCTTATTGTTATTTGAGACTTTTCTAGTGAAACTGAAGAAATATTTTGCTTTGGCAAAATGCTAAACAAAGTCGTATCTGGTGCAATATTTCCACTAGATGGAATATTTGGTATAACAGATCCACATCTAGATAAATCTATTACGGAAACTTCTTGAGTTGGAAGTTCACCAAATACTTCTGTCCCAACATTTTCAACTGCTTCAATTTCAAATTCATTTTTATCTTCATTAAAACTAACAACCCTACCAAATGTAAAGGTGCTAATTCCAGCTCTTCCACATCTTATAATATTTCCAACATTTAATTTATTTTTTATTTTACGACCCTGAACTCTAACAGTAGATATTCCTACAATAGCTGGGGTAATGGTGGCATTTCCAAGGACAAGATTTGGTAGTTGAACTACATCTGCAGAAAATGTTATTCCAGAACCAGTAGAAAATACAGATTTTACATCAGAAGTATCGTAATTTCTAATACTAACTACAAATCTTTCATTATTATCTTGATCAGCATTTCCAAATTCAATAGTTTCTTTTTCGGAAAACTTTCCATTTATCTGATATATTGTTATTGTGCTTGAATTTGTTACACTAGTTTTAAGATACGCAGTTGCTCCAGTTGACTTTCCTTTAACATAAACTGGAGTTGTTAAAGTTACTGGTTCTTTTAAAGTTAATACTGAATATGTCTCCAAGTCATAAAGTGAAAGATTCCATTTATTGTCAGCTAAATTTCCAGTATAATTTCCTTCATCCAAATAAAAATCATATACTCTTGCCTGCCCAATTTCATTACCTTGAGCAACATTTGGACTTGTTCCTACCTTTAAATCCCTTAAACTTACAACAGTGGATGTATTAAAATCAATTAATGGAGAACCTGTTAAATTATTAACATTAAATGTTGGAGCATAACCAAAATTGACACTTTGACTCTTTAATGTCTTTGTCGTTCTTGGTTTAGGTACATCTAAAAATGTTGGCCCTTCAAAACCAACCTCATATCCTTTTACATATGCCTTTCCTGGACTAATTTTGTATATTCCTAAAGACTCTTCTGGCTTTGATCCACCATAAGTTAATTGACTTTCTTCAAATATCCCACCATTTCCATTTCCATCATCCAAACTTTCTCTCAAGAGAGTATTGAATGATTTTACATAATAGTGTCCAGATTCATCAAATGTTCTTCTTGCAAGTTCATCACCTAAGAAATTTAGATCTCCATTATTATTAATTTCCCTCAAAACTCCATTTTGAACTGTCGCCAACTGAACAAAATTTGTATTGTCAAAATCATTAATGTCCTTTTTGGACAAAGTTGCTTCTATCTTTAATCTGTCTGCACCCGGTGCAGAAAAATTATTAAATCCCTGAGAATTATCGTTCAGAGACTCATCAACATCGGCACTAATTATTTGCTCATCTATAGAGAGTCCAACTCTATAACTTGCCTTGTTATCATATTGATCTAAAATTAATATCTGATCAGATACTTGAACAAAAGTTCCTCTTAAGAAATATACCCCATTTGATAACCCAAATGCAGATCCTGTTGAGGTTGCATTCGTTGATAAAGTCTGACAAATTCCTTCATTTGCAGAAATAAAGGAATTTCCAAAAGAAATTGTTGTTTCTGAAAGAATAACCTCACCATCAAAAAATTCTCTACTTTCTAAATTTTGTGTAGAAGATTCTAGATAATCTACATATAGGGTTATATTATTTCTTTCTGATTGATTTGAAGTTAAAACCTTTTTTACTTTGGCTCTTACTCCAGAAGATCTTCCATATATTACTTTTCCAACTAAATCATTTAAGTATAATGAAACTGGAATTCCTGAAAATTCTGCTTCAATTTCTACTGCATAAAAATTGCTGAAATATGTTAGTTGACCGGGAATTACCTTAGCACCCTCTTTAAATATATTCGATCCAAACTGTTCAATTTGATTTTGCAATATTGATTGCAAAGATGTAAGTTCCCTAGCTTGAATTGGGTATCCTGGTTTAAATAAGACTTTATAAAAATTTTTATCCTTATCAAAGTCGTCAAAATAAGGGGATACGTTGAGGTTCGTTTCTTGTGGCATAATTCTTAATTAGAATTGCAAAATAACTTTGATATCTTCTTTTTGGTTTAATGATCTAGTAATAGAAGGTCTATTGTCAATATAGATCATTTCTCCAGAATATTTTTTAACTTCAGGGTTGGATAAACCTTTTGTAAAGGATTGTCCCAGGTTATATGTCTTACTATTTATAGCAGTACTTACGCCTGTAAATGTAGTCTGGATACCTAATGTTGAAGTTTCTCCAACAATTAAACCTCCCTCAGAAGAAAATCTATATTGAGTATATCCATACTCTGGTTCATATGTTAAAGTAGTAGTTCCAGTATCAAATCCAACCATACTTCTATCTTGCCAATACTTTAAAACTCCGGTTGTTTTATCAAAAGAAATGACTCTACCAACAGCAGTTTGGCCAATTCCAACTTCTTGAATTATTTTTGAATTTGGTTCATATGTTGCAGCATTTAAGTTGCCTGTTAATTTAAGTGCATAAGATGCACTTGCTTTATCCGAATTCAAAACTATTGAACTGTTTGATCTTTCTGGATTTTTTATTATCCCAACTCTTGCAATTTTATTTCCAACTACAAAATCTGGATTTAAATTATCGTTTTCAATTCTAGTATAAACTAAAACATTCTTTGCACCAAGGTCTTTATATACATCAAATCCATGACCTTTTAATGGTGGAATAATTACATCAAAAGTTGGATTTACATCTCCATTTATTCCAGCAGACTCTATATCGACTCTACCAAATGTATATCCAGTTCCACCTTCAATAACGTCTATACTTTCAACTGTACCATCTGTTCCAACAACTATAGTTGCTGAAGCACCAGAACCGTCTCCAATAATTTTTACATTTTCATATACTTTTGCTGCTCCGAGGTTACTTCCCCTATTTGTTATAAAAGCAACTTTTATTTGACCACTAATTTCGGGGTCTGCATTTTCTCTAACTGCAGCATTATCAGCATCATTTTCCCAATCTATTGGTGTTACAATATAATCTATAGAATCAAATTTTACAATCTCATTTGGTTTGATTGTATACATATATTTCCAAATATATCCATCACCACTAACACCAGCAGCTCTTGGTTCTAAATCTGTAAAACGTGGTTCGTCCAGAGAAGGTTTTCCATCCGTGTTATCTGGATCAAATCCATTAGAAAGACACATATAAACTCTAAAGTCACTATTAATTACATAATAATTTGATTCATATAAACTGGTCCTATCACTTGGATTTGATCTTCTCAATCTACTTATATCTTGCCTATATGTATCGTAAATAGTTCCACTTTCCCAAGTATTTTTTCTGATGACCTTTCTCACATCACCGGCACTAATTTTTTTAAGTGCAATAATTGTATCCCACACATCATTAAAGTTATCAAAAGAATCTACTGGAGACCTTGGAAGATCTTCCCAATCTGACTTGTAATCTGTTGAATTTGTCAATCCAACGAATGCATAATATGAATTTGTAGTGGATCCTATCGAGGAAACAAAATTATCAGCACTCAAAATTCTGAATTGATCTGTTATAATAGCAGACATTGATTTATATCTTTTTTCTATATTTATTTAACTAATTTATGTATTATTATAACTAGAAAATCTAAGTCGGTTAAATCTTCTAATAAGTGGTGTTGTATTCAATCCAATCACTCCATTTTCTGGATAAACATCATATTGCTTGTCTATAGTATTTGGAACCTCTATTATTCCCCAACTATAATCACCAAAATATGTTTCAGAACCAAGTAATGAATTTAAATTGGATGTATCAGAAACACTAACCGTTACTCTCGCAATATTTTTGGGATCACTTTCGCCAAATACTGACGTAGTAGCAAAAGAAACTGAAATTGCTTGATATATATTGTCAATATAATTAGTACCAATACCAATTATTGATCCATCTTGCCTGAAACTTGTAAGTCCAAAACCTACATTAGAGTTTGAAACCTTAAAGAAGTATCCCGATCCAATTCCACTCACCGTAGTTATTGGTGCATTTACGTTGAAATTTCTAAGATATGAATATGTTGGAATTAGTAAATCAAAAACGAGTCCTGTAGAAACTCCTACATTTGTAGTTCCTATTCCCGTTATTATTCCAAAGTCTCCTCTATAGGAAACATTACTAACTAATGTTGACTTTGTACTTCTCTCTTCGATTAAGATTTTTGGTGGATTTGATTGACTATAACCAAATCCGGGAGAAACTACATCTATAGAATCTATAGATCCAGAAACTAGATTGGTCTTCAACTTAGCTACTCCTGTTTTTCCAACTCCTATTGGATATTGTATAGATGCGGAAATTTCTGGTTTTAAAGAACTTGTACTATATCCAACTCCACCGTGAGATACAACCACAGACTGAATTGTTCCTGCAATAGAAACAATAGCAGTAGCAGCTGCTGAAACTAATGGATTATCATCTATGATTTGAACAGTTCTTACTATTGGGGAATCTGACTGCAGATCCTCATTCTCTGGATCAAAAATAGTCTTAACAGAATCTACGTATATTTGAGTTGTTCCAATTCCTACAGATTCAATGATTCTACATTCTGGATTTATATATGGTTCATAAACTACCCTTGATTTATTTGCTTCAACTTTATTAACTACTAAATCATTTCTTTGCCTATACCAATTAATTGACCTTCTAAAGGAATTATCACTAACAATTCCATCAGAAATATATGGATTTGTTTCCAAAACGTCTGGCAAAATAATATCAGTAACCAATCTTTGTTCTTGTACAAGATTGGTCTTATCTCCAACCAATTTAACTTTATCACCAATCTGTATTGTTTCTAGTAAATCCACATCTACCACATCTATTCCAGGGGTTCCTTTATAGAATAATATCCTTCCTTTATCGCCCTCTTTAGGAGCCTCTGTAAAAGTTATTGTACTTCCACCATCAAATCTATAGGCAACATCTGGTTCTTGAAGAATATCATTAATGAATATCAATAATACTGCTTTCAAATCTATATTTTTACCTTTTCTTTTGATAATAGCAAATCTATTGCCATCTCTTTGTATTGGGAAAGTTACTCTATCACCATTGAACAGATCATCTAATGGATCTAATGGCTCAAGTTCACCCAAAGACCATCCACTAAAATCATCAACAAAAACTCTCTCAACCGTTAATTGGAATGGTTGGAATGGTAGTGAACTATCTGTAGGTATACCAGTGCTTCCACCACTCTCTACAGTTAAAACATCTCCAATATCATAGGAATATCCAAAGTTTTTGATATTAAAATCGATAACACTAGATCCTTGACCAACTACAATGTCAATAGTAGCTTCTGTTCCAATTCCAGAATCTACGCTCAAGTTTAAATTTGAATATGATAATGGTGCATCAAATACAACCTCTGGTGGGTTTGTTGATGTGTATCCTGAACCTGGATTTGTTATAGTAATGCTAA
>Ga0075475_10000649_pt1 | contig 16322 bp, 13 predicted proteins | sample DEB08_DNA_10_FD_76342 | JGI IMG/M metagenome (GOLD analysis project Ga0075475, IMG submission 76342) | Aqueous microbial communities from the Delaware River and Bay under freshwater to marine salinity gradient to study organic matter... | ecosystem: Environmental > Aquatic > Marine > Coastal ... | reverse complement strand
GCCGGTCGAGGCTGGCGAACTCGTTCGCGAGCTCTACGGCTTCGGTGCTCGCAACTGCGAGCTGCATGTCGCCCAAGTTCGCGGGCAATGGCAGCCCCCCAGCGGCGTTGTGATGCCCACATTCATGCCAGAGACGATGTGAGCCTCGGAGCTTGCAACGCAAAGACTCAAGCGGCCGTGCAATCACAGCATGGTGGATGCAAGGGAGCGTGTGGGGATCATCATGTCCGTCCTGAGATGAAAACGTGCACAGGGTCGAGTCGCATGTCAGTCCTCTGGTCGCTCGCCTTCGGGAGCCATCTTCACCAGTCGCGGCTGAAAGCTGCCGAGCACATCCACGAGATCGCCTTGGGCCGCCATCACTTCGGTGATGTCTTTGTAGGCGTAGGGCACCTCATCGATGCCGGCGCTGAGTAGCCGCACGCCGCGGTCGGCGAGCAGCTGCTTCACATGAGCCCAGCGGTAGGTGCGGCGGGCCTGCGTGCGGCTCATGCGGCGGCCGGCGCCATGGCTTGCCGAGAGCAGTGACTCGGGCTTGCCGCGGCCGCGAACCACGTAGCCCGGGCTCGCCATCGAGCCGGGAATGATCCCGAGCATGCCTTCGCCGGCCGGCGTGGCCCCCTTGCGGTGCACAACCACGCGTTTGGGTTGCCCGTCGATCATGTGCTCCTCTTCCCAGGCGAAGTTGTGGTGGTTTTCCACGGTGCTGATCGTCTGGAGACCCAGGGCCTGGGCCACATGCCGATGGATCACCGCGTGGTTGGCCGCGGCATAGCGGCCCATTAGCTGCATCGCCTTCCAATACTCCTGGCCCTCTGCCTCGTCGAGCGAGAGCCAGGCCAGATGCGTAAGCTCTTTCGGCAGGCCCTTGCGTTTGGTCATGGCCAGCCTGGAGTAGTGGTTGCAGACCGCGGCTCCGGTGCCTCGGGAGCCGGAGTGCGAGAGCAGCGCCAGATACGTTCCGCCTGCAGCGAGCCCCAGAGCAGCCGCCTGCGTCTCACCGACTTCGAGCGAGCCAAACTCGACAAAGTGATTGCCGCTGCCGCTGGTACCCAGCTGCCGCCAGGCTTTGTCGCGGTTGGCCTTGGTCACGGGCGACACATCCCAGTTGTCATCGAGCACCGCATGCTCACGCGGCGGTGTTGTTCCCCCTTTTTTTGTCGGGCGAAACTCGGCACCTATTCCAAAGCGGGTTTCATTTTCGATTGCCGTGGCCAGGAGATCGCTGCGGCTGTCGAGCCAGCTCACTGGGGCATCAAAGACGGTCAGCTTCATCCGGCAGGCGATGTCGACGCCCACGGCATAGGGCACCACGGCATTCTCGGTTGCGAGCACACCGCCGATCGGCAGGCCGTAGCCCACATGAGCATCGGGCATCAGGGCGCCCGCCGCCGCCACCGGCAGTCGCATCGCAGCCTGCATCTGCGCGACTGCCTTGGGATCGATGTCGCTGCCCCACTGCAGCCAGGGAGCCTCGATTTTCCGAGTGGCAAGCTCCGCCGTCCTGTCGCGTTTCGCTTGAGCCACCATCGCCTGCGCCAGCCGGCCAAAGTGCGGATCCTCCAGGTGCTCCTCCGGATCAGCCGCCACAACTCGAACCCTCGGCAGTATCTCCGCCTTTGAAAGCCCGGCCGCTCCTGCCGCTGCCACCAGCCGCCCGGCCAGTTTCAGCAGCACCTCCGGCACCCCGGCCTCCGCCAGTGGTTTCTCATCAACGGTCATCTCGTCACGCGTCATGGCTCGATCTTTGGGTTGAAGGCGACCACAGCACAGCGTTTGTTAGGGGCGCTCCTGATGATGCTTCCCGTAGACAACTTCGATGAACGAGCACTGCTGCCAAGAGCGAAGGTGGAGTCGCTCTCGGTCGTGCGAGGCACGCGTATCGCGTGCGTCGGCCACGTTGTTGAGCAGGAGACCAGCGGCACAGACGGCTCCTTCTGCAACGCCGACGGCCTTCACCACTCCCCCTTTCGCTTGAAGCGCCGCTGTGCCGCATCGGCAAACTGCTGTGAGGCGGCATTGAGTCTCGCGACAATTTCGGCGCGGCTGAGGCCGGCAGTCTCGCGAGCGGCGGCGATGATCGTCTCGCATTCGTTGGCATCCATGAAGGAGGCGGCCTCGAGGAGCTGCTCTTCGTCTTCTGGTGGAATGGCGAGGAAGCCGTGCTTGTCGGCATGGATCAGCTGGCCCGGCATGACCTCCCGACCGAAGACCGTCACCGTCTCGCCCCATCGAACGGGGGCTACATGAGCGTGGCCGACGCAGAGCCGTCGGGCGATCGCTTTGAAGCCAGCATTGGTCATCTCGTCGAGGTCACGGACGGCTCCGTCAGTGATCGTGCCCACGCAGCCGAGGGCCCGGTGCACGTTGGCATTCACCTCACCCCAGAATGAGCCAACGACCTGAGGACGGTCGAGGTCTTGGACGACGACGATCGTTGGGCCTTCGGCAGCTGCCACATACTGTCGGTAGGCATTCCAGGCATCCTGCCGGCTCTTGTGCGAGGCCTCTGAGGGCTCGATCACGAGCGTCACCGCTCGTCCCACCATCGGCCCCATCTGCGGCATGAAGTCGCGGGTTTCCTCCGGATTCCAGCCTGCGTTGGCTACGTCGTGTGCTGTGATCTGCTCCCAGCCGTTGTAGATCGTGGGCGTGTTCCATCGCTTGAGCCGTAGCAGGTCGCCAGGAGAGAGGGACATCAGGAACTCGTGGGATTCAGGGGTGGGGAACGCAGTTTCTCGGTAAGAACAGGTACCATCGTGGCATCCGGCTCTGCACTCGCCTAGAGCCGTCCGCCTTTCAGGAGCCGCCGATGCACCGTGTCGTGATCACCGATTTTCTCAACGACGAGTTAGAGGCAGAGCGACGTGGCCTGGAAGGTGTTGCTGAGGTGGAGGCTCTCGATGGATACAGCGAGGACGATCTGATCGGGCGGATTGAAGATGCCGCGGCGATCATGATGTATCACAACCTCTCAGTGACTAAACAAACGATTGATCGACTTGAGTGCTGCAGACTGATCGTGCGGTGCGGGGCGGGGATCGACAATGTTGACCATGTCTACGCCCGATCGCGAGGGATCGCCGTTGCGAATGTGCCCGACTACGGCACCGAGGAGGTTGCTGATTCAGCGATTGGCATGATGCTCGCGCTGGTTCGTGGCGTGAACCTCTACAACGTGCGGCTGCGGAACCGCCCCGATCCCTGGATGTATGCCGTTGCCGGACCGATTCATCGGCTGCGTGATCAGCAGCTGGGCATCGTGGGCCTGGGCCGGATTGGCACGGCGGTCGCGTTGCGGGCCAAGGCCCTCGGCATGCGTGTCGGCTTCTATGATCCCTACAAGGCTGACGGCTACGACAAGGCACTCGGCATCACACGCTACGAATCAGTTGAGGAACTCTTCAAGACGAGCTCGGTGCTCAGCACGCACTGCCCCCTCACAGATGAGACCACACACCTCGTCAACGCCGAGTCGCTGCACTGGCTGCCTGAGGGAGCGTTTCTGGTGAACACGGCGCGTGGAGGTGTGGTCGACACGGCGGCCCTGCCCGACGCACTCGCACGGGGGCAGCTCGCGGGTGCGGCCATCGATGTGCTCGTGGGAGAGCCTCCAGCCGATGACAACCCGCTGCTTGTCGCCTGGCGGGATCCTGGGCATCCGGCGTATGAGCGACTGATCATCAATCCGCACGCCGCCTTCTATTCCGTCGAGGGCCTTCTCGACATGCGGACCAAGGGCACCGAAGCCTGTCGCCGTGCCCTGCTCGGCCTTCCCCTTCGCAACATCGTCAACTGACGCGGTGGCCGCGTCGTCGGATGCTCGGCAGCAGGCGGAACATCGCGATCCCCAGCGATGCCGAAACGAGGAGTGCGGTGGTCGCTGGCTCGGGAACGGCGAGTGTCACCGAGAGCGTATTGAAGTTGGCGGTCATGGTTGCCGTGACGGCTTGGTTGTCTTCGTAGGCGTAGACGACCGGGCCGTCTGCTGCGGATGAGGCCTGGCTGTCGGCGGCGGAATCTCGCTGCATCGCCTAAGCGAACACCGACTCAGACTGGCTGAGATTGTAGATCCAGCGGTGTGTGAGGCTGTGGCCAGCGACTGCTGTGGTCGCTGCGTTGAGCGTGGCGGCATCGATGTTGGATGCGTTGTCTGCGTAGGTGGGAAAGAGGACGGCGTTGGCCACGCCCGAGGGAGCTGTGCCGAGAATGCCTGCGAGTGTTGCGGCGTTGGTAGCGGCGTTGGCGTAGCGAGCCGCGTCGAGATACTTCGGCGAGAGATACAGGCTGAAGCCTTGGCCTGCACCATTGGCGAGCGATCGCAGGTCGGTCATCGCCGTCACCCAGTTTTGGGGAAAGGTCTGAATCTCAGTCGCAAACTCGGCGTCGACGGTGATTCCTGCGTTGTAGTCCTGCGTCCAGTTATTGGAGGTGAGCGCGGTGGTCAGCGCAGTCGCTGGGTTGGCGGTTGTCCAGTCGATGGTGGGGTCAGCGTTGATCATCGCCGTAAACTGTGGTGACGGTGAGCCTGTTGGCCAGGCTGCGGGATAGAAGTTGCCGCCACTGATCTTGGGGAGCACCGACCCGTCCGGGGCGATGTCGATGGCCTTTAAGAACACATCCCCCACGCCCGCAGGAACCTTTGAGGCGAGGCTCGGAACTCCGTCCACACCGGCATGCGTGTAGGTGTAGGCGGAAATCGTGTCGGCGTCTGCTCTTGGGAGGCACCACCAGAGAGCGAAAAGGCTCGCGAGAACGAGCCGCCGTGCATCGGGTATCATCGTCGCCATCCGGGGGCCTCCAGATGCCAGTTGGTGTGGTTGAGGGTGGGCGCCCACCACTTCAGGAGTTCACGCATGCGTTGCATCTTTGGGGCGGTTCTCGCCGTGACGGTTATGACTGCTGGTTCTGTCGGCCAGGCGGCTGACGTGTATGAGTATGACCTCGTGCACTCGTCGGTGAGTTTCAAAGCTCGTTTTCTTGATATCAGTTGGATTCACGGCCGCTTCAACGATGTCTCTGGCAGCTTCAGCCTCGACCGTGACGATCCCGCGAAGTCGACCTTCCAGCTGACGATCAATGTCGACAGCGTCGACACCGCCAATGAGAAGCGGGATGAGCATCTCCGGCAGCCCGACTATTTCGACACAAAGCAGTTTCCCACTATTGAGTTTGAGAGCACAAAGGTCAAGCCGGTTGACGGTGGCTATGAGGTGACAGGCAACTTCACGATGCATGGCGTTACCAAGGAAATCACCTTCCCGTTCATGGGTGGCGAAGAGGTCGAAAAGATGGGCGCGAAGCGGGTGGGCTTTGGCACCGAGCTTCGCCTCAAGCGAAGTGACTTCGACTTCGATCCGCAGGCGATCGGCAACATCGGCGATGAGGCCGTGATCATCATCGACTGCGCTGGTGTGAAGAAGTGATCAGAGCCTGGGCAGCGGCGATTGCGGTACTCGCGGTCGCCGCTGCTGGGCTGGTTGCCGTGGGCTTTGCGTTTGGCAACGTCGCCCTGCTCCTGCCTCGGGTGCCGCCCCGCAGCGGCATGGACAGGTTTCTGCTGATCGTCTTTCCGGTCGCCTGTATGTTCGAGGCTGTGCTGGCAAGCCTGCGACCACGGGACGTACCTGCTGTGATGCTCGGCGTTGAGGGCTGCCTGCGGCTGCTGGCGTCTGTGCTGTGTGGCTGGGTGCTCATCTGGGGTTCGGTCTACCTGCGGGGCGAGCCGGACTGGCTCCACCTCTTCGCCTGGGCTGTCGTGACTGCAGCCGTGTGGCAGGCGGTGCCGAGGCGGCAATCCTCTCGCGGTGTTGCGGCGGCGGTGTCTGTGGCACTGCTGGCGACCGGAGTGCTGATCGTGCTCGGCGGCTGGCTCAAGGGTGGCTTGGGGACGGTGCCCTTTGCGGTGGCGACCGCTGGGCTGGGCTGGCGGACGCGTGACGAGCAGCTGCGTGAAGTGGTGGTCGGCTGCGGGACAGCTGCAGTGGTGTCGCTGTTGGCGCTCGGACACTTCTTCGGCCGGGTGTCGGACCTCCAGGCTGCATGTGTCGCGGGCGTGCTTGTGGGGCTGACACTCGCCCTTGCGATCTGGCGTCCGAAGCGGAGTAACGGGCAGCCTCAGTCCTGAGCTGAGAGATCGTGCTCAGGCCAGTGCTCAACTGCGTTTGCTGCGCGGTGCAGCAGCGAGTCGAGTTTGCCGGCAGGAGCCTGGCCATCCGGCGTGGCAGAGGTGTTGAACAAGGCCGCCCAGCAGAGCCCGTCATGGCGGAGCACTAAGAGCGACGAGGCTCCGTCGAAGCGGCCGTTGTGCCACAGGTTAAGACCGCCCTCATCGTCAACATGGCGGACCATCCAGCCGAGGCCGTAATACACCGGCTTCCCTGAGCCATCCTCTTCATGGCCCGCGGAGCCTTCTGGTCGAGCAACCATGGCGGCGATGCTTTCGGCCGAGAGCAGATGGGAATCCTGCCAGCGGTCGACAGCGGAGCCAAAACGCACGAGGTCGATTGCGGAGGCGATCCAGCCGCCATGCGAGTCCATTGCTTCCAGGGACCAGGCCCCATAAGGACGCGGCACTCGACGCCCCAGCTGATCGCCGGTGACACCAAAGGCAAAGCGTTCGCGAGGCAGGTCATACCGCACTTCTCCGGGAGCCTGCTGGCTCTCGAGCGTCTGGCCGACCTGCATGGAGCTGATGCCCAGCGGAGCAAGGAGCTGCTCACGGACGTACTGCTCGTAGCCCATGCCACTGACCTGCTCGATCACTCGGCCGAGAAGACAGTAGCCAAAGTTCGAGTAGGCATGTCGATCACCGGGGGCGAAGTCGAGTGACCACCCCAGCATGAACTGCACGATGTCATCAGGAGTGGCCGGCGGGGGCGTGCCGAGGGCTGAGGCGATTTCCAGCGAATGAAACATTGGGTCAATCGAGACGTCACGGTCCCAGCCGGCGGTGTGCTGAAGCAGATGACGGATCGTGATGTCGCTGAGGCGAGGATCCTGCGAGCGGCCTTCTGGGAGGTAGGCCTGGTGTGGGAGGAGTTCGAGCACTGGCTGATCGAGGGTGAGCACGCCTTGATCCACCAGCCTCAGCACAGCCATCGCGGTGATCGGCTTGGAAACGCTGGCGATGCGAAAGAGTGCGTGTGGCTCGACAGGCTGCTGTCGCTCGCGATCGGCGTAGCCGAAGCCACGGGCATAGACAACGCGGCCCTCCTTGGCGACTGCCAGGGCCGCTCCTGGAATCTCGTGCTCCTGCAGAAATGACCGCATCAGCTCATCAAAACTCGCCAGGTCCGCTGAGACGAGACCTGTTTCTGGGAGCGGAGTGTTGGCAGCGAGGGGCGACGTTGCGTTCCTGCCAGCCTCTTCATCCGCTGGCTCTGAGGCCGGCAGGGGCCTTGGAGCCAGCGGCCAGGTTTGGAAGGCGGCCAACAGGAGAAAGGATGAAAGACAGAAACAGTGAGCGGAGGGGTTCATGGAGTCTGTGCAGCCCGGACGGAAGGGATAGCCAACATCGACTGGGTGTCGCGATGCAGTATGGTAGTGCAGCGATGGTTGCGGCCGCGACGACGTCTCATGCGTGCTGGGGCTCGCACGTGCTGGCACAAGTCTCGGATTCTGAGCCTGAGGAGGTGATGCGTGCAGCGTTTTTCTCGGAGGCACCTGCTTGGTACGGGAGCAGGTGGTGTCGTGGCACTCGCTGGCGGTGGCGGCGTTCAGCAGCACGCCGCTGCCCAGGAGGCGGGTGAGCGTCCGCAGCAAGACCCGCAGGTCGCCGTGCTCAACCCACAGGCGCGGGTGCCCGTCTCACTGATCATTGATGACTCGACCTGTCTTGTGAACCTCGCGCACTTCGCGATTCCCCAGTTCGCTGAGGTGTTTCCAGACCGCTATCAGCAGGACTGGAGGAAGCTGCCTCGTGAAATCCCAGATGCGTTTGTCCGCGAGTTTGGTGAGTGGTGTCGCGAGCATGGGGTCAAAGGCAAGTACAGCATTGTGCCCTGCCCTGCCCTGGTTGGCTGGGTGGATCGCGACATGCCCGGCTGGACCAGGCAACAGCTCACGAGCAGTCTCGATCTTGTCCGTGATTTCATGACTGTCGACTGGGACATCCATCCAGAGATGGTGACCCACACCTGGGCGATCAACACCAAGACAGGTCGGCCCTATCCGGAGCGAACCGAAGCCTTTCAGGAGAACTGGGGCTTTTCCGTGGGAAAGTCCGCCGACGAGCTGACTGACTATCTCGCCTACGCCTTGCGGATCCTCAAAAATGCAGGGCTGGCGTGTGAGGGCGTCACCACACCGGGCGGGTTCGGCAGTCGCGTGATGCCGCAGCTCGCGGAAGCGACACTCGAGAGCTGCCGCGATGTCTACGGTGTGAGCCTGTCCCACTACTTCCGCAATCTCTACACCGATCAGCGGAGCGTCGCGCCGCTGGTCCAACGCGCACGTGGACTCGACAGTGACGACCCGCAGTGTGTGGTCTCAGTCGTTGGCTGCACCGGTGACTGGTTTGGTGGCTGGGATGGGCTTGAGATCGGCACTGCCGATCAGTTCATTACCGCTGACCTGCTGGGCGGTCGACTGCCTGAGGTGATCGCTCGTGAAGAGCCAGTCGTGATGGTCTGTCACTGGCCCGGTATCTATTGCAACGGTCAGCGGGATGGCTTCCGCATCTTTCAAACCGTTGTGCAGCGGCTCCATGAAGGCTACGACAACCTGCTCTGGATGAAGCCGAGCGAGATTGCCCGCTATGAAGCGGCCCGTCAGCTGACCGGGATTCGTCGTGCTGACAGTTGCATCGAACTCACGGCTCCCTTCGCGACACGCCGTTACACCATCCGCACGCCCGGAGACCGCATCCCCGGACAGCCCGGACGCCCAGTTCGCACAGCTGGAGTGCGGCTGGAGCGTGAGGGGCAGGCCCCAGCGGATCTCCGCGAAGTGGACGGGCCCAGGCGGCTCACTGAGGGGACGTGGTGCCGAGACGGTGGCGATCTGATCGCCTGTTTTCCGCTGGAACGTGGCCGCTGCACGGTCCGCTTGCTGTGAGTTCTCGCTGGATGCGAGTGCATGAACAGCCGAATCAGTCTGCGTCGTAGCCCTGCCACATCCAGACCAGCGTGTCGGCAAGCGTGTGTTCAAACACGTTGCGGTCACAGTGCCGCGAGGCCCGGCTAAAGACGTAGCGGTAGTCGTAGCCTTTGGCGGCAAGCGCCGCGGCGGTCCGCTCGTTGGCCATCACCCAGTTGTGGTAAGTCTCTTCGGGGTCGTTGGCCCGGTTGTCATTCTCAGAGACGTGCGTGAAGATTCGTAGCGGTTTCTTCTCGCTGTTTTCGATCAGCTTCATGCTCGAGTGGTATTCCCAGGCACCGAGCGGATAGTCGGCCTCTTCGGGGGCGTCGTCATCCTGCTGGTCCACGAAGGTGCCTGAGTAGGTGATGAGCCGTCGAAACAGGTCTGGGCGAAACCAGCCTGCTGTCAGCGCCGCCGCACCGCCCGAACTGCAGCCCATCACCCCCTTGCCCCAGGGATCCTCGGTGAAGGCGAGCTTTGGGTAGGCCGCTCGAATCTCAGGGTTTGCCAGGACGGCGGGCAGCACCTCATCGTTCAAGAAGCGGGCGAAGCGGTCAGACATCGTGTCGTATTCCAGCCCACGCTCGCTGCCCTTGCTGTCATCGCCACCATTTTGCACCGCGATGGCAATGAACGCGGGCAGCCGCCGAGCCGGATCCTTTTCAATCGTCAGGTTGTCGAGAGCGTTGCGGACGAGATCAAGCCGGCTGGGCCCATCGAGCGTGAGCAGCACCGGGCCCTTGGTGCCGTCGACGTAGGCGGCCGGCACGTAGACGAAGATTTTGCGTTCGACGCGGACTTCCTTGCGTGGATCGAGCGTTGTGTCGGTGCCACGGAAGATGCTGCTCTCGGCGAGTTTCATCGAGAACTCAAACAGCCGGCCTTGAGGATTGCCCTGGTCGGTGAGCGCTGGATCAAGCCGGTAGTCCGGCCCGATCGTGAAGTTGCCATTGCCCTCGAGCCAGTTCTCGGGACCAGCTTCGGCCGCATGGCCACTCACAACATCGCCGGCAACACATAGCGCGGTGATGACGCAGGCAAGAACGATCCGATGGTGAGCCGACTGAGAGAGATTCTGCATGGCAAAAACGTCTTCTGAATAACGGATGTTTGATGAGAGGGGCACCGATACCGCGTGATTATTCAGCGGGCACGACAGGCTCGCTGCAGAGGTTGACGAAGGCCTCCGTTGTGCGGGCGATCTGCGTCGCATCGACGGTGAGGTACCGGTGGAGGCCACTATCATCGGCCTCAAATCGTGTCTCACCATCGTCTTCCACGGTCACGCGGCCACGAGGCGAAAGGCCAAAGTAGGCATGCGAGGGCCGCACAACCGCCAGCACGCTCGTCAGATCCCAGGTGGGGCGATTGTGGGGCGGCGGCATGTAGGCGATGTAGCTTTCCGAAAGGATGTGTTCGGGCTGCCAGCGGTAGTCTTCAAGGATGCTGCGGGAGGGATAGGGAATGGCGAGGCCGATCTCAAAGCCGCTGTAGAGGATTTCTGTGGGCCACTCGGCAGCCAGTTTCTGGGCCGATGGAATGTCTTGGACGACGTTGTATTCCAGGTGGGTGCCGCCGTTGATGGACTTAAAGGCGCCGGCCATCACTGAAAGCAGACGCACCTTCTGGGCTGCCAGTTCCCGACCCGTCAGTGGCGAAATCTCGTCGGCCGGTGTTTCGAGGAGACGGGCGAGGTTGGTCGAGAAACCGACCTGGGCAATCACCACGGAGCTGTCCGGACGGCTGGCCAGCACCTTTCGCAGCAGCATGACGGCGTCAGGAGCATCGGCGCCGTCGAGGTCGTGCGGGTAGAGCGGCCGGCCGTTTTTCTCTCTGGCGACCAGTGGCAGAAACTTGCCGGGGTCGGGCGTGACGCCCTTGCGAACCAGACCGATCGGTGTGCTGCCCCGGCTGTAGAACGTGTTGACCGCGTCGGTGTAGGCCGCTGCCTGCGGGCAGTCTTTGGTGATGGTCACTGCGAGCAGGTTGCACTCGTCTCGGGACTGCAGTGCATGGATCATGCCGAGGGCGAGCGCATCGTCGACGTCATTGCCAATGTCGGTGTCGAAGATCAGGTCGACCGGCGGCTCGACGGCCATCACAGGTCGGCCAAGACTGGCGGTAAGAAGCGCCGCAAACACCACGGCGGCAGCAGGCAAGCAGACACGACAGAGCATGCGGAGTCCTCGCGACAGAATGAAATCGAGTGCGGCACCATCATGCCTGAAGAGCAGCTCGAGTGACAGCAGGGCGGCCGACGACGTCCCCGTTCAGCTCAGCCACGCGTCGATCGTGCCGGTGCTGTCGGCAAACTCGCTCCACGAAAGACCGAAAGCGCGGGCCTGTGAGAGCCAGAGATTTGCCAGGGGTGTGCCTTCGGGCATGTTGATGTGCAGGCCGCCTTTGACGCGGCTGCCGCCACCGGCGACCACAATCGGCAGGTCGTTGTATTGATGGGTGGAGCCGTCGCCGAGCCCGGAGCCGTAGGTAAAGAGCGTGTTGTCGAGGAGAGTGGAACCATCGGCTTCCGTGATTTCGTTCATTCGCTGGGCCAGATAGACAAACTGTTCCATGTGGAAGCGGTCGATCTTCAGCAGGTCGTCGATCGCCTTTGTCTGGTTGTGTGACATCTGATGGTGGCTGCGGGGCGTATCGAAGAGGCTCTCGTAGAGGAACGGCGTGTCCCACCGCTCTGGCCCGACCATAAACGTGGCCACGTTGGTCAGGCCCGACTGCAGGGCCACGATCATCAGGTCGCCCATCAGCCGGATGTATTCACCACGGGGGAGATAGGCATCCGTTGGCTCGTCGAGCTTCACGGTCGTCAGCTCCGCCTTCATTGCCTCCAGCCGATCCATCTGCCGCTCAATGGCCCGGATTGCCTCAAAGTATTCAGCGAGCTTGTGCCGGTCTGTCGTCGCAAGCTGTTTCTGCAGGGTGCGGGCATCCTCGAGAACGAGACTGGTGACGTCGCGAAAGCGGTCTGCTTCCGCGGTGGAGAACAGCCGGCGATACATCGTGCGGGGGTCGCGAATCGACGGAGCGAGGTGGCCCGTGCCATACCAGGAGATGTTGTCGAAGTAGATCGACTCTTTGTTGTCTCTGTGGCTGTTGCAGCTGAACTCGAGCGTGGGGAATGGCGTTGCCGCGCCGATTTTGTCGGCAACAAGATGGTCGAGCGTGCGGTCGAGCGGCCAGGCCGTGCCTTGGACGGTGTAGGGCTTGGCGCTGCTGAGGTAGCAGGAGGCGCACTGGGCATGCACGTCGGTTCCCTGCTGGAAGGTGCGGTCCATGCCGGTGATCAGAGTGACCTTCTCTCGAAGTGAGGCCAGTGGCCGCATCGTGGGCGTGAGTTCGGTGAGTGGCTGCACGCGGAACGTGGGGTCTTGCTTGCCCAGCGAGGCCATCACGTTGCCAAGGTTGCCCTCGGGAATCACATGGTCGGCTTCACCGGGAAAGAAGCCTCGCCGCACCACTCCAATCGGCACATAAAACTGCGCCATTCGCAGCGGCTGCGCGGTCGTGCCTGCGGCTGCCAGGCTCTCCAGCCATGGGAGGGCGAGCATCGAGCCTCCAAGGCCACGGAGGAAGCCTCGTCGTGTGGTCGCGTTCATTGCTGGGCCTCCTCAGCCGTTGGGGACAGAGTCGATTGTCGAACCGAGGGTTCGCGGAAGGGCGTACTCAGAATCACCTCTCGCAGGAGTGTCTGCATGTGATAGCCGTCCTTCGCAGCACGGCGAGCAATGCGGCGGATGGCAGGCTGGTCGGCAGGGGTGAGCTCGCGTGCGAGGGCAAAAGCGAGCAGATGCCCGGCGAGTGCCTGCGTGAAGCGATCTTTTTCTGCCAGGATCGCATCTTTGAACTCAACAGGGGTGGAAAAGGTGAGCGTCTGAAACAGGGAGCCGGTGGCATCGACTTCACGTTCGTTGGTGTACGTGTCTCTCCACGCTCCAACAGGGTCGTAGTTTTCGAGTGCAAAGCCGAAGGGGTCGATGCGGTCGTGGCAGCCCCGGCAGTCGGATCGCTCGCGGTGCATGGCGAGCCGTTCGCGGAGCGTCAGATTGGCTTCATCGCCCACGGGGTGCTCCGCAAGTGGCGGCACGTCAGCAGGCGGAGGCGGTGGCGGCGCGTTGAAGATCACACTTGCGACCCAGGCCCCGCGGGTAATCGGCTTGGTCCGCTCGGGCCCCGAAGTCATAGTCATGACGGCGGCGTTCGTGATCACCCCGCCACTGCGGCGGTCGGTGATCGGCACACGATGGAAGGTGAGCTGCGTAACTTCACCCGTTCGGCCCTTGGGCCGCGATTCGGCTGCTGTGGCGAGTTCACCGTAGGCCTCTTCGAGATGCGCCGAGCGATAGCTAAAGTCGGGATCGATCAGGTCGGTGATTGGACGATTCTCGATGAGGACCGTCTCAAACAGCAGCAGCGGCTCGAGCATCATGTGCATGCTGTCGCGATACTTGAGGAAGTAGAACTGCGGGAAGGCCTCACGATCCGGCACCGACGAAATGAGCCGGTCGAGCTGCAGCCACTGGGCCGGGAAGCTGTCGCAGAATCGCTTGAGCTTTCGGTCGGTGAGCATGCGGGTGACCTGAGACTCGAGCACCTCGGGCTGGTGCAGCTCGCCAGAAGCAGCCAGATGCAGCAGCGTCTCATCCGGCAGGCTGCCCCAGAGAAAAAAGGAGAGCCGGGAGGCGAGCGTTAAGTCGGCGGCTGCCCTGCCCTGCTCTGGAATGGTCGTCCCTGTGTTGTCTGTGATGCCGTTGAAGAGATAGAGAAATCTCGGTGAGGCCAGCACGGCCGCAGCAAGCGACTTCATCACCGGCGTGAAGGCCTCGCCTCTCTCCAGCCGGCCCTTCGCATGAGCCACATAGCGGTTGAGTGTGGGCTCGTCGATCGGCTGGCGGAAGGCGTTGGTGAGAAACGGCCGCAGGCGTTCTCGCAGCACGACGTCGTGGTCAGCAGCTTCATCTGGAGCCGTGAAGAAGGTCTCCCAGATGCCAACATTCTTGGGAGTGAAATCGGGGCTCTCGGTGATCGACTGGCCGAGCGTCAGAAACGCCTCCATCAGCAGCGGCGACAGAGAGAGGTGATCCGCCTGGTTGTCGTAGCCATGTTCGGCTCGCAGGTCTTGCGGAAAGGCCGCCACACCAGCCAGCCTTGGCTCGATCATCTGGGATTTGCCCAGCGGTCGATTTCCCACGTGGACCACATCGGCCATCCGTCCACTTTCCGGGCTGAAGGAGCCGGGATGCTCCCGCATGAGCCGCTCAGGGAGGGTAAACACGACGCGGTTGAGTCCGAAGAGATCGGTGACCGCGTTGTTGTATTGAAAGCGGGTCATCCGCCGGATGGGCGGCGGGATGGGCTCGGCGTTTGCGAGCGCCTGCCGCTCGATCTCACGCAGTTCTTTGAGCAGAAGGGCACGATCTTCTTCGGAGAACTCCGGGGCATCGCTCGGCGGCATCTCACGACGATCAACCACGCCGATCATCCGCTGGACGAGTTCCGCATCAGCTGCCAAGTCCGTTGTGGTGAGGCTGGCAAACCAGACGTCGGAAACAGCCTCATCACCACCGCTGTGGCAGTCTCCGCAGCACTGCTGCACCAACGAGACGCGAGGAGGTTCAGCGCGAACAGGAAGTATCGCCAAACAGGCAAACACCGCTGCTGTGGCCATCGAGATCTGCCTGTATCGGCCCATGATGGTGTCCTCGCACTGCACGGATGTCTGTTCCTCCCGCCACTGCAAAGCATACGACGACATGCGGAGTTGGTTCCATTCGACCGGTGGGGACCGAGCGGATCTCATTGGAGGCCGCATGAGTTCGTGGTGCCCCGCCGCCTGAGCACGGGGGAGGCTCAGCGGCCTCAAGAGCGAGCGAGGAGTGAATCGATCTCATCTCGGTGGGGGGCCGAGGACTGCGCGCCCGGGCGGGTGACGGCGATGGCTGCAGCGGCAGAGGCGAAAGCTGCGGCATCGAGCAGTCCTCGGCCTTCGGCGAGGGCGACGGCGAGGGCTCCGTTGAAGACGTCGCCGGCGGCGACGGTGTCGATGGCCGCGACCCGATGGCCAGGCAGGTGGATCGGGTCGGCGGTGTCGTTGGCCTGTGCGACCACGCAGCCTTGGCTGCCGAGGGTGATGATCACGGCGGGCACGCCACGGGCGAGCAGGCAGCTTGCGGCCTCCTTTGCAGATTCGACGTCGTGCACATCGATGCCGGTCAGCAGCGTGGCTTCGGTCTCATTGGGCGTGAGCACCGCAAGCCGTGTGAGCAACTCGTCGCTGAGAGGCTGCGCCGGGGCCGGGTTGAGGATCACTCGTCGGCCGGCGGCTGTCGCGAGTTCGACGGCCCGCTGCACTGCGTCGAGCGGGATCTCCAGTTGCACGAGCACGATGTCAGCGTCTTCGATCGCGGCTGCAGCTGCCTCAATGTCGGCTGGCGACAGGCTGCTGTTGGCACCTGAGGCAACGGCGATGGCGTTCTCGCCTGCCGAGTCGATGAGAATCAGGGCCACCCCCGAAGCGGTGCCTGGGCTCAGGGTTATCTGCTGCGTGTCGATGCCCTCTGCCTGGTAGCTGGTGATGGCCGCCTCGCCGAGATCGTCATCTCCCACTTTCGCCACAAACGCGACCTGGCCGCCCGCCCGTGCCGCAGCTACCGCCTGATTGGCCCCTTTGCCGCCACCCACTTTCGAGAACTCGCCGCCCAACACCGTCTCGCCCGGCTGTGGCAGAGAGGCCACCCTGACTACAAGGTCGGTGTTGGCGCTGCCAATGACGACGATTCGCGGAAGCGGGGTGGCCGGTGTTGATGACATGGCGTGTGGTGCTGGAGCAATCGGCTAGTTGGCTTCGGCGGCGACCGCTCTGAGCACAGCGAGGTCGTCAGGCGAGCCTGCGGGGTTAAAGTCAATGGCGTCTTCGATCTGCGCGAGCTGCCGCCAACGCTCCGCCAAACGCCCGCGAAGGTCAGGATCATTGGTGGCCACATACACACCCACGACCTGCACCGTGTCGGTCACCATCGCGCGGCCATCCTTCACAGCGGCCGTGACGTCGTGCACACCGTCGGCATCGACGCAAAACACATCCTTTGCTTCTGCCAGCCATCGTGGCAACTCAAAAGCAAACGCTCCCTCGCGTGGCTGAAACTGAAACACGCTCTGCTCTGCGTCGATGCGGTAGGCGAGGTTGTGTGCGGTGAGCACGGCGGCCTCGGGGCCCGAAAGTACGT
>Ga0075475_10000648_pt1 | contig 16340 bp, 19 predicted proteins | sample DEB08_DNA_10_FD_76342 | JGI IMG/M metagenome (GOLD analysis project Ga0075475, IMG submission 76342) | Aqueous microbial communities from the Delaware River and Bay under freshwater to marine salinity gradient to study organic matter... | ecosystem: Environmental > Aquatic > Marine > Coastal ... | reverse complement strand
TACGAATGGAACAACTTCCGCCGTATAGCATAAATACATACAATAAAGGGGTTATTAACTATGGCATATATTATTAACAAAACCGACGGGACGCAGATTGCAGTAGTTGAAGACGGTACTATCGATCAAACTACCGATCTAAAACTTGTTGGTAAAAACTATGCTGGATACGGTGAGATTCAGAACGAAAACTTCGTTCATTTGCTTGAAAACTTTTCAAGTGCAAATTCTCCATCCAGAGCAATTCGAGGTCAAATTTGGTTTGACAGCGGAACAAGCAAATTAAAATTTTACGACGGTACAAAATTTAGAACAACTGGCGGAGCAGAAGTAAGTGCTTCACAACCATCAGGCTTAACTGAAGGTGACTTTTGGTGGGATAATGCAAACAATCAATTGTATGCAAACACCGGAGCAGGTTTTATCTTAATTGGTCCACAATCACAAGGTAACACAGTTACTTCGTTTGTAACAGACACAATTAGAGATATTGCTAACGTTCAAAGAACAGTTATTAAAGGTACTGTAAATGATGAAGTAGTTGTTGTACTTTCAGCGGCAGACTTTACGATTGACTCATCCGACCCCGACAATGCCATAACAGGATTTGATGTCATTCACCAAGGTATGACCCTAAAGAATACAACTAACGCACAACAAGGTGTTACATCCACTGCACACAGATGGTGGGGAACTGCTACTAACTCAGAGAAGTTAGGTGGTAGAGATGCAAGTGAATACGTTGTAAGTATTCCAGGCCAAGAATCAACATTCACAGAAATTGTTAGATTTAGTGACGCAGGTTATACGTTAGGTGCTTCAAACGACTTATCAGTTAGAATTGAAAATGACAATCAAGTAGTTATTGACAATACAGTTGGTACAGTTATTAGATTTAAAGTTGATAATGCTCAAGCACAATCAACAGAACCTATGCAAATTAAAGCAGAAGGTATTTTACCTGGTGCTAATAATACATATGACATGGGTACATCTGCTAACAAGTGGAAAGAAATTCATGCTACATTGTTTAATGGTACAGCAACAGCGGCAAACGCATTAGTTGTTGGATCAAACAATAGAACAGCAAGTACTTCAGCAACAAACGATACTGTTGCAGTTAGAGATAGTTCAGGTAACATAAATGCTAACTTGTTTAACGGTACTGCTACAACAGCACGTTACGCTGACTTGGCAGAGAAATATACAACAGATGATCAGTATCCAACAGGTACAGTAATGGCTGTTAGCACAGATGACAGTTCAGAAACAACTTGGTGCGACATTGATGGAATGCCAATTGGTGTTATTTCTGCTAAACCTGCTTACTTAATGAATGCAGACTCAGAAGGGCAAGCGATTGCACTTAAAGGGCGTGTTCCATTAAGAGTTGTTGGTCCAGTTAACAAAGGCGATAAATTATATGTAGGTGCTAACGGTACTGCTCAAAAGGCCAACGAAGGCGAGTTAGTAGGTATTGCACTTGAGTCTAATGATAGACACGAAGAAAAATTAGTAGAAGTAGTATTAAAAGTATAAAAGGAAGAAGTAAATGGCAATAGTAACCGCGGCAAGGTATAACGCACTTCAAGCAAAAGTTGCAAACGTTCTTGGAAACGGCAGTGGTCAGTTCGGATACGGACAGACTTTAGCAAGTTCGCAAGTAGCGGCAGAAACAGTGATTGATTCGCAACATATGTCAGATCTTTATACTGACATTATTAATGCCAGAGTTCATCAAGTAGGAAGTGTTCCACAATCTCTTGCTTCAGTATCTGCAGGAAATGTAATTGAAGAAGACGGCGCCGACACAGGTACTTTAAGAGGTGTTGTACAATACGAAAACATGGCAGATACTATTGAAACAAACAAAGACTTAATTTATACTGCGGATACTTCACAAAGTACAATTACTGCCGCTAAGGCAACATCAACAAGAACTACAGCATGGGCAGGAGTTGTTGATCACGTTGTTACAGTTACTTTTGCAAGTGCTGATGCACGTAGACACTTCTTTAATGCTGGCGGCGAAATTAGATTTACAGCAGACTTAGATCCAGCGGCTTCAAACGGTAAGAACAACGACTGGAACAACTTATTATCAGCAATGGGTACAGCAAAATTTAAATCAAATGGTTGTGCTTCAGACGGTTCTGCACCAGGAACTGATTTTGGTATTGGTAACTTTGATTTAACAGCAACATATCAAACAGTATTCCAAAAAGACGGTACTGGTGTTTATGCAGAAAACGACTATAACATTGCCGCTAAAGAAAATAGCACTTCAGTTATTGAATTTAGAATTCAATTTAGAGATGATGACTTAGGTGACGACACCAACGATGCAAACAACGATGGTGCTATTAATCCAATTGATGAAGATGTAACAGGTACTTTGGACAGTATTGTTGGAGAAAGATTACCAACAGGTACACGAGTAGCATTAACATCACCAACTTTTGCAACCACAAACAACTTAGCATAATAAAACACATAGTAAATACTTTACTATGGACGAGAAACTTCAAAAAGCCTTAGAGTTTGGCAATTATAGTGCCACGCTTGAAAATCAAAAACGTATGTTGCAAGAAAAGTTTGTAACAGATACGATCTATTTCCATAAAGGCGGCCAATTTACAATTAACAAAGAACTATTGAATTATGTTTATATGTTAATGTCTACAGATCAAGAAACAACAGTGTTAATTGACGACAATAACATTCCTGTTGAAGTTAATGTAAATGAATTTTATTCAAATATTGCTGACAAATATTTTACAGCATCAAATGAATATCATGCAGAGTACACTAAGTTACAGAAAAGTAGATCAGTAGACGGTTTAGTAGAATGACATCAGGTGTTTTATTATTTGCACACAACAATGAACAAATAGATTATGTGGCACAGGCTTGTTTTTTAGCAAAACGTATCACAAAATATCTAAATCTTCCCACAACTCTTGTAACAGACGATCAACGTAGAGTTGAAGAATACTATGACTATAAAGTATTTGACAATATCATAGTTTCAGACATACAAAATAAAAATAAAAAAACATATCATGACGGTTCGTTGTCTAAGAAGATATTAGATTTTAAAAACTTTAATAGAAGTGACGCATATAATATTTCACCATACGAGAAAACACTTGTTATGGATACTGATTACATTATTAGTAACAATTTATTAGCAAACTGTTTTGAAAGTTCTAACAAATTAATGATGTATAGTAACAGTATGGACATATCAGGGTGGCGTGATGAAACAGAATTTAAGTTTATAAGTGAAACCAGTATTAAATTTTACTGGGCAACTTGTGTATATTTTGTAAAAGACCCTGCTAACTTATTATTTTTTAATTTAATAAAACATATACAAAGAAATTATCAGCACTACAGGAACTTATATCAGATAACAAGTACAGTTTTTAGAAATGATTATGCTTTCAGCATAGCGGCTCATATTACAGGTCATGTAAAAGAACTTCCTGGTAAAATGATTTACAGTACTCATAAGGATATTTTACAAAAGATAGACGAATCTGCAATTAAACTACTTGTTGAAAAGCAAGATAGAGTAGGAGAATATACTTTATTAAAATCAAACGGAATAAATCTACACGTTATGAATAAGTTTAGTTTGAATAGGGAAGTTACCCATGCCTAACTTTACATTTCTTGCACAGAATAATGACCAAGATAATTACATACGTCAAGCAGAATTATTAGCAATGAGTATTAGACATACTAATCCTAACAGTAAAATTTGTCTAATAACTAATGAAGACATTGAATGGATTAAAGAAGGCCTATTCGACGATATTGTGCCTATTCCATGGGAAGATAAAGCAGACGAACACAGATGGAAAGTACAAAATAGATGGAAAATTTATCATGCTTGTCCATATGATGAGACTTTTGTATTAGATACTGATATGTTAGTACTGCATGATTTAACACATTGGTGGAATCTAATGCAAAACTATGATGTATTTTACACAACTAATGTAACAGATTACAAACAAAGTAAACTCAATGTAACATATTATAGGAAAATGTTTGAAGCAAATAACTTACCAAACATTTATGTTGCATTACACTATTTTAAAAAGTCAGACTTTGCAAAACAGTTTTATACTTGTTTAGAAGAAGTAATGAAAAATTGGGAATACTATTATGAAAAGTATGCACCTAAGAAAATGCAAAAGTTTTTAAGTGTTGATGTATGTACAGCAATAGCAATTAGAGTATTAGGGGTTGAAGATAAAGTTACAAACGCAGTTACACAGTTTCCTACATTTGTACATATGAAACCTTATGCACAACCTTGGAAAACACAGACTAAAAAATGGCAAGACAGAATAAGTTGTTTTATTAATGACGATAAGCAGATGCGTGTTGGCGGCCATTTACAAAATACAGTATTTCATTATACTGAAAAAGACTTTACGGAGAAATATTATGAAAGATTCAATAATACAGTTTCCGGTTAGGCCTGTAAAGTTAAACAATCACGCTAACTTAAAGCAAGAGTTACTTGATTCAATTAATTCAACTACACTTGCTGAAAATATATTCGGACCTAATAATAATATTACACGTTGCGATTGGGGACCAGGAAGATACGATCCTAACAGAGAGTGGCTTAAAATACTTCAGTTTGATTTAAATGAACATTTGAAAACTTGGGCCAAAGAATTTAAGTATGAATCTTTTACAATACATGAAATCTGGTTTCAACAATATGCAAAAGACGGAAAACACTCTTGGCACGTTCATGGTTGTAACTTTACAAGTGTTTATTATTTAGATTTGCCTGGTGAAACACCTAAAACACAATGGGTTGATCCGTTAACAGGCAAAGAGTGTGACTTTATAGTTGAGGAAGGGGATATTATTACTTTTCCAAGTTGGACTATACATAGAGCACCTGTTAATCAAACAGATAATATGAAAACAATTATATCTTGGAATATGGATGTTGGTATATCAGATTACTATGAGGTAGACAATGACTGAAATGATTAAAGATTCTGTGTCTACATATGTAGAGTTTAATCCTAAGACAGGAGATATCGAAACTATAACATCTTATCCAACGTCAAAAGATTATATTGAAGTAGATTTTTCAAAAGTAGAAAAGTTAGCCAACGGTGGAGAAAAGTTTAAGCACTATCAAGTAATTTTTAGTCCAACTTCCTTAATGTATGAGTTGGTAAATGTATACGAAAAATCACATTTTGAATATAATGTAAACAACAGTTTGTATAAAATACAAAATAATCCAAATGCAGATATTATAATTTGTAAATCTTACAAAGATTCACAATGGAAACTCAAATTTGGAAAACTATTTGCAAAGACTATAAAAACAAATAACGTAACATTACAAACAGTAAAACATTTCAGTGTTGTTAAAAAGAATGACCCGTTTGTGTTATATAGGACATTACAATTTAACTTAGCATCAGATAATTTAGTCTTGCAATTTGACGAAAATGATGCTATAATGGACTTTGATTTATATACAAATAAGATGTTTAACAGTTACGGAGTAGAAATTGAACAAGATTAAGATACAAGACGTTGATATTATCTTTTTAAGTTATGACGAGCCTAACTGTGAAGAAAATTGGGCAGACTTACAACGCAAAATCCCTTGGGCAAAACGTGTACACGGTGTAGAAGGATCAGATGCCGCACATAAAGCCTGTGCAGATTTATCTGAAACAAAACACTTTGTAACTGTAGACGGTGACACTATTGTTGATTCTAAGTTTATGCAAGTTGAGTTAGATTTAGACAAGTTGGGTGTAGATGATGACTACCAGTTTAGTTGGTGTGGTAAAATTGATGTTAACGGACTTATGTACGGTAACGGAAGTTTAAAGATGTGGACAAAGGATTTTGTTAAAAATATGAAAACACATGAAAACACTGACGGATCAGATGAAACAAGTATTGAGTTTTGTTACTTTGACAATTATTATCAACTAAATGAAAACTATAGCAACAGTATTATTACAGCAACTCCGCACCAAGCATGGAGAGCAGGATTCCGTGAGGGTGTTAAGATGAGTTTAGATAGAGGAAAGCCAACAGAAGATATTAATTCATTATGGTGGCAAAATAGGCATAGACTTTTTATCTGGCAAATGGTAGGTTGTGATGTTCCTAATGGTATCTGGGCAGTGTACGGTGCACGACTTGGAACATATATGAATATGTGTACTAACTGGGATCATACTCAAACAAGAGATTTTACATACCTTAACGAATTATGGAAAGAACACGAAAGTATAGATGTTGCTGAATCGTGTAAAGAGTTGGGTAAAAAATTAATCAATGAATTAGAACTGCCTATTGCAGTTGTTCCTTTTGACAAACTACAAAGTGAATTTTTTAAAACTGTTTATCTTAACAGTGACAGAGTTATTAGACGTAAATGAGTGAAGTAGATCAAATTAAAAAAATAATGCCAGAGATTGATAAAATCTCTCCTACATTCTGTTTGGCTAAATGGCATCATGTAACAATATACCTACAAACTGGAGAAACACACAGTTGTTATCACCCTGCACCTCATAAAATTCCTCTTGAAGGATTAATTGAAAATCCAAGTCAGTTACACAATACTCCGCAAAAGAAAGAAGAACGTAAACAAATGCTCGCCGGCGAAAAGCCAAGTGGATGTCAATACTGTTGGAATATTGAATGTATGGGCAAAGACTATATTAGTGATAGACATATTAAAACAACAAGTATATATAAGCCAGAACGTATTGAAGAAATTAAAAACAATCCTTGGGATTACAATATAAATCCTGAATATATTGAAGTAAACTTTTCAAATGAATGTAACTTTAAGTGCGGTTATTGTCATCCTAAGTTTAGTACAAGTTATTACAATGAAATTAAAAAACACGGTCCTTATAAAGACAGTACTGCACATCGTAATGATATTGATTGGTTTGAATTATATGAAGAAAATAAAAATCCTTATGTAGATGCATGGTGGAAATGGTGGCCTGAAGTTTCCAAGACTCTTAATATTTTACGAGTTACAGGAGGTGAACCGTTGATGCATAAAAGCACATGGCGGTTGTTTGACGAATTAGAAAAAAATCCTAAACCACATATTCAAATTGAACTTAATAGTAACATGGGTGTTAAAGAAGCACTTGTTAAAAAACTTGTAGAAAGAATAAAAACTCTAAAAGACAATGGGTGTATTCGAAGTTTTAAGTTATACACAAGTATAGATACTTGGGGACCAAGAGCAAGTTATACTCGCAGAGGATTAGACATTGGACTATGGGAACGTAATCTTGATTACTACTTAAAAAACTTAGGATATCCTGTAACATTCATGTGTACATTTAACTTGTTTGCTGTTACAAGTTTTGACAAGTTGTTAAGAAAAATTCTGGAATGGCGCACAAAGTATAATAAGAATAATAAAACACAATGGCAAAACATTAGGTTTGATACTCCTTATCTAAAAGAACCAATTCAATTTGATATGAACATCTTACCTAAGTTAGAGTTTATGCCTTATATGGAAAAGCATCTTAAGTTTATTGCAGAAAATGTTGACGATGCTGATAGAACAAAATTTAGTTTATTAGAATACGAACGGTTTCGTAGAGTTGTAGATTATATGCGTACAACAGAATATGATGAAAAGAAATTACAAAACGGACATAAAAATTTTTATACTTGGTTTACAGAGTATGATAACAGAAGCGGAACAAAACTTATAGAAGTATTTCCTGAATTAGAAAATTTCTATTATAATTGTTCTAAAGTATAACTTTATTATTGTAAATTTTAAAAGCAAGTGTTTGGTTATGTGTTAAGATTTCGTCCATTTCATTTAGCATTTCCTTACAATCATCAATACTTAACATCTTAATACTGTCTAACAAATAGCGTATTTTGTTCATACGGTTTGTATGGTCCTCTTCAGTATCATAACTTTCGTCCCATGTAAATGTTTTAAATCCTAATTTGCGTATGTACTCTAATGTGTAAGGTGGTGCAACACATATGAAGGGGCGTTTGTGTATCATTGCATTTACAGTTTTTTCGCTGAAGTTTCCTGTAGGTTGATAAAAACGTGTTTCGTTTGCAACTACACAGAAACTTTTTTCGTAGTATTTAGATAAAGATCCTGGACCATTTACTTCGCCCTCAGGCCATTTTTTATTTGTAGGGTTTATACTTTTTAATTGTGTATCAATACTTAATGGTGGATCTGTAAAGGCCCAACTATAATAACCTGGAGTGTCTTGTAAGTGTTCTATAATTAAACGTCGGTGTAAACTGTAACGCCAGTTAGGACAAATAAAATGTTTATCAATATTATTTTTAATAGTAATACTTCCACCATTAAACTGATTACGTAAAAATATATCAAAACATTTTAGTTTAAAAGGATATGCTGTAATATACTTTTCTACATTATAATCACAAGTATATACTGTAACATCTGCATTTAGGTTTTTTATAAAATCTTCAATGCTATCCAATTCATCTGCACGTAGTTTTTCGCCACCTTTGAATTCACTAAAAAATTGTCTGTTATGTGATTTACCTTCTTCGTATAAACTTAATGGTTCGTACAAATAGATGTCTAATGTTTTTAATTTTTTTAAAAGTTTAGGTGTAATAGGAAACTTACTAAAATCTATTTTATTTGTTCCTGTAAAAATAATATAAGGATTTTCGGGTTCCCATTGCCTAAACAATTCAAAAAACATTTTACCTGTTTTAGTACGAACTGCCTTGATTGGGAGATTGCCCCAGAAAATGTCTTGTACAAACATTAGTAATATGTACCTGTAATCTGTAAAGTGTATCTTGATTCTACGCCAATATTACTTGCGGCGTGTGGAGCATCAGCGTCCCATAAAACATATTCTCCTGCTTTATAGTTTACAACACCAACTTGTTCAACTTCAAAGTAATGTCCTGGCTTCCAATCTTCTAAGAATACAATAGCACGTCTTACATCTTGTCTTTCTTTTTTAAAAACTTTACAGTATGTGTTAAAGTGATCAACATGGGTAGGCATAATATCTAACGTATCCATTCTATAAAAAACAAATCCAGGATTACGTAAATTTAGTAATGATGCAATTTTTTCTACCCACTCAGGCATTGGGTTTCTACTGTCATACATTTTACCTGTTGTAGTAGTATGTGTATAACCTTGATCACGCCAAGTGTCTGCTTCTTCACCTGTGATAGGTTGTCGTACATATTGAAAATTTTTGTATTCATCATCCCACATCTTAGGGATAAAACCTCTATAAAACATCTCGTTCCACATCCAAAGTTACGCAGTGAAATCCACCGCCAAGTGTTCGTTGATGTCGCATTGGTAACATAGCACATTCTATTCCGTGGTGTTCGAGAAGATGTCGTAGATCTTCTTGATGTTCTTCTAATGCAACTAACTTAGTATTTACACTAAACAAGTTCATGTTAATCCATGTACTTGCATTGCACCACTTAGGATAGTGTCCGATATCAACAGGCTCAGGACACCATATAATATCCCAACTTCTAAAAGGTTCCGGTAAATCATCTCTTGTTTTTATTCTACTTGGATTAGCAAGTAATAAACCTTCACGTAAAAACGCAACAGTACTATCAATGTGCATATAACTATATACATCTTGTAATAAATGCACTTTTGCTGTATCGCCTAATGCTTCTTGCAACAATACTGAACCTAATTTATTTCCGCTATTACTTACAAGATATAAAACGTGTTCATTAGCACGAATAATATTAGCGGCATCAAATGCAGGTTCAAACTCGTTTAGTGCAAGTATGTTTTTGTTTCCAATGCAGTCAGTGTTATATAATGCACTTTCATGGTAACAACGTATTTCTTTAGGATTGTTTAAATGTTTTTCAAATGCTCGCCATTCGCCTTTTCTTGCACGAATAGGCATAGGTGTTGCAAGTGTTAAATCCCCGTGTACAAATACCGAGTCTCGAGGACAGTAATTATAATATTCACAATTAGTCCAATCTGGACGTACAACTTCGACTGATTCTCCTTTTAAAAAATCTACAAAGATTTCTAAGTCTTCATTTGCTTCGTCAATAACTTGTTGTGGATAAGGACCTTTAATTATTTCTGTTTCGTCAGTTTTATCTGCAAAGTTTACACAACGTAAACTAATATCAATATCGTTTGGAATTTGAGCATTATCTGCAATACCAACAATTACTTTTTTTAATTGACCCCATTCATTTTTAGACATACGATACTCTTCCAGGCCAGTGCTGTAAAATTAAATCTTCTAATTGAAGGTTATCCATACGAGCGTTTTCACCTTTAATTTGTTGAATAATTATTTCCATTTTATTACACCAGTCTTTGGTTGTTTGTTTTAGATTATATCCAAGGTATGGATAAATTGTATTTTCTACATAACGCATATGTTCTAATACACTTGGGTGCGAGTCAGTAACATAAATGTTTTTTGTTTCGGGAAATACATTTTGAGATCCAGGTAAAGTATTGTCTACTTTATCTTTATGTCCTTGGAATAGATCAACATTAAAAGATTTCAAATATGCTGTTGTTTGTAGTATTGCTGTTTTGTTTCTAATGTTGTCATTTTCTTCACTCCAATGATTACTTAGATATTCGTCGTTGTAATGATCACTGTTTAAAATATTGCCTTCAGTAATCCATTTGCCTTCTTTAAAAAGATCTACTCTTTGCCAACTACTCCATAAAATACAAACAAGATCGTTTTGATTAAAATTATGTTTTTCATTTGCTTCAACAGTACGACAAGCAATACCTTGATTGCCCATTCCGGCTTTTGCATAGTTATGATTTTCGCAATCTAAGTCTCTTGCAATTATATCACTCCATGTTGGCCAGATATATTCTGTATAAGAACAACCAAATGTAAAAAGCCTCATTTAAATATCTCCATAGTAGGCAAGTAAGGATAGTCTTCGCTGGTCCATAGTTTATCTGCTGTAGCAGTTTTTAATTTTTCTAAACCAAGTTGTGCAGTTTCAGGAGTCATGTAATAATGATATCCTATATTTTTTATATTTTGTTCTGCCCAAGGTTTGTCATCAGTTCTACCATCATATGACATCTGTTTAAGAATATTATAATCTTGTTCAGTTGGACATAGTATTGCTCCGCCTCTTCCAAGACTTAGCATTTTTTTGTGTTGGAAACTTAGACACATTAGTTGTCCTTTAATGTAACTGTCTTTAGCAAAATTTACAGCACCATCGATGATTCTTGTACCGCCGATAAAATAGTATCCTACCCAATCTGCATTAACAAAACTCCAATTTAAGTTTAGTTTCATTAGTGTAAATGGAATACTGATGTAGGTTTTTGTAGGAATAGATAATTTGTTTTGAGGATTATCGTAACGTAAACAAAGTTCAATAGCGTGAGTACAACTATCTGTCGCAACAGCATAAGGTGCACCGTAATATTTTGCTATTTCTTTTTCGAATTCTTTGACTGTTTCAAACATACAACTATTTATATACGCAGTTAATAAGTATATATGTGAGTGAAAGTATGAATCTAATATTATGGCATCGATCTTGGAGTCTTGAAAATTTACTAAAGACTGTCCAAAATAATTCAAATAAAACCATTCGAGTTTTAGGTGCCGAAGAGTATGCGATAATGGGTTTTGACGATCCTTCCAACCAACCAATTTTGAAAGAAATTTATGAAGCGATATCTAATAGTTCTAATACTGTTGAGTTTGTTTGTGGCGGATTTCCTACAAGCAACTCTTTTCATCCAGGGTCTAATGTAACATATTGGACAACTTTTTGGCCTACAAAAACATTTTACGAATTAAGTAAATGGGGTCACGTTGCAAATAATAATAATTTTACAAAAGCATATGTAAATTTAAACAACAAGCCTTGGAAGTTTCGTTGTGAAATGCTTGATACATTATCTCAACGAAACTTAATACCTAAAGGAGCAATTAGTTGGAATGAATGTAATATTGATTACGACTTTAAGCATTGGAAACAAGAGCGTTTGATTATTGATCCTGAATATGCTGAGTCAACAGAACAGTATGGATCTTTCCCTCCAGCATTTCTTGAAAGTTTTATGAGCCTTGTAAGTGAGTCTACAATGGATACCATTTTCCCAACAGAAAAAACTTACATACCAATTTATTTTAAGAAACCTTTTATAGTTTGGAGTGCCCCTAACTTCCACAAATCACTCCAAGAATTAGGTTTTGAATTATATGACGAACTGTTTGATTATAGTTTTGACTTAATAGAAGATAACAAAAAAAGATTAGATGCTATTTTAGATCAAGTTGAAAGTGTTGTTGATAAAGATTATCAAAACTTATATAATTTGGTTGCAGAAAAAGCAGAAAGAAACTATAATATACTAAAGAATATTAGGTTTGACATCAGCAAAGTACCTGACAGTATTTTGCAATTTGGCGGCTACGAACAATTAATTAAGGATATGAAATGAGTACAATAGGATTTATTGGTGTAGGTAAATTAGGTGAACCTTGTGCCACTGAAATAATTAAAAAAGGACATACAGTAAAAGGGTATGACATTACTTCGTTTGATAGTGAACACATTGAAGTAGCAGAAACAATTAAAGATTGTGTAAAAGGCAGTGATATTGTATTTGTTGCAGTTCCAACACCACATCATCCTGATTATGATGGTAGACGTCCTACAAGTCATTTAGAACCCAAAGACTTTGATTATTCTATTGTAATTGATGTATTAAAAGAAGCAAACAAATATATGAATAAAAAACAGTTGCTTGTTTTAATATCAACCGTGTTACCTGGAACAACACGTAGAGAATTTGTTCCGCTTGTTACTAATACACGGTTTGTATATAATCCTTATCTAATTGCAATGGGTACTGTAGGTTGGGACATGGTCAATCCTGAAATGATTATGATCGGCACTGACGATGGCAGTGAAACAGGTGATGCAAAGCAGTTGCGTGATTTTTATGATACCATAATGGAAAACAATCCACGTTATGTTATAGGAACATATGACGAATGTGAATGTATTAAAGTTTTTTACAACACATTTATTAGTACAAAATTAAGTCTTGTTAATATGATGCAAGACGTTGCCCAGAAGCAAGGTAATATTAATGTTGATGTAGTAACAGATGCTCTGTCAAAGTCAACAATGCGAATTATGAGTGATCGTTATATGACAGCAGGTATGGGAGATGGCGGAAGTTGTCACCCAAGAGATAATATTGCATTGCGTTATATGGCAAAAGAATTAAACTTAGAATACGATATATTTGATAGTATTATGACAGCAAGAGAAGTTCAAGCAAAAAATCTTGCAAAATATGTTGTTGAAATGAAAAATGCATACGGTGGTAGTATTATATTAAATGGTATTTCTTATAAACCAGGAGTAAGTTATGTTGATGGTAGTTATGCACTACTTGTTGATCACTACATTAAAGAATTAGGAGAAAAGTCAATTTATATCGATCCTCTTGCAAGTGAGATGCCAAGTAGCAGTGCTTCTATTGGTGGTATAGTTTTAATGTGTCACCCTGAAATGTATTTAGACTATTCAACAGATAGTGTTATTATAGATCCTTGGAGACAAGTAGAAAAAAATCCTAAGTACTTGGTTATACACTACGGAAATACACGATGAAATATTTAAAAACTGAGCCATTATTATATTTTAATGAAGTTGCTGGTAAAAAATTACAGTGGTATTGTGGAGACGACTCTGAAAATTATAATAACCACAATAAATCTTCTTGGAAATACTTTAATACCCACGACAAACTATTCTACGAATTTAATAGTTTAGGTTATAGAACTAAAGAGTTAGACAAATTAGATAATGACTATATTCTTGTTTTTGGATGTAGTTATACTGAAGGCGTTGGGTTATTTGAAAACGAACTATGGTGTAATATATTAGGTAAAGATTTAAACATTGACGTTGTTAACTTAGCCAAAGCAGGTACTGGACCTGACATTATTAATATTAACACACAATTATTTGTTAAAAATAAATTTGTTAAACCTCGTGCAGTTGTAATACAATGGCCAGAAACATCAAGAAAAAGTTTTGGTTATATAGAACGTGAAGGACTATTTAAAAAAACAATTAGATTAGAAGATAGAAATATTCAATGGTCTAATGTTTTAGACGAACCGGCTGACTCTTACGAAATGTTAGATTCTCAGTGGTATTTTAAACGTTGGGCGTTAGAAGACGGTCAAATGACACTTGAAAATAGTTTACATATTAATAGTGTAAACAACTTATGGAACGCATTAGGCATTCCAGTCTTTCATTGGACCTTCCAAGGAGACTTTGCTACTTCTTATGATAAGGATATGTTTGCTAAAATTAATTTAAAAAATGAAGATAGAGCCAGAGACAATTCACATGACGGTCCGTTGATTCATCAGGAAGTAGTAGATAAAATTAGGGATAACGTAAGATGTATGATATAGTTTTTATAAGTTATCAAGAACCTAATGCTGAAAATAATTGGGAAGTTTTAAAAGAACAATTTCCTATGGCTAAACGTGTGAAAGATATAGACGGTATTCATCAAGCACACATTACCGCGGCTAAAAAATGTTTTACTAAAATGTTTTGGGTAGTAGATGGCGATGCAGAATTGTCAAGAGGCTTTCAATTTGATTATAAGGTTTCCGAGTGGGATTTAGAAACAGTTCATGTATGGAGAAGTATAAATCCTATAAACGACTTGGAATATGGATACGGTGGTGTGAAACTTCTCCCAAGGTCACTCACACTGAACATGGACACCACCGTACCCGACATGACTACAAGTATTAGTAATAAGTTTAAAGCAGTAGACGAAGTGGCAAATATTACTGCATTCAACACTGATCCTTGGAGTGCATGGAAAAGTGGATTTAGAGAATGTGCAAAACTTTCAAGTAAAGTTATAAAGGGCCAAGTTGATGAAGAAACAGAAAAAAGATTAGATACGTGGTGTACAGTTGGTGCTGACAGAGAGTATGGCAAGTATGCTATTCATGGCGCACAGTGCGGAAGATACTTTGGTCAAGCACACAAAGACGATAAAGAAATGTTACATAAAATTAATGACTTTAAATGGTTAAAGGAGCAGTTTGATGACTACGAAGATTCCATTTAAAGACATAGTTAAGTTTGGTCAGAAAACAATGTTAGATACAAAGTTGTTTTCTGTTAGTTGGATTATTGGTCGTTTTTGTAATTACAAATGTAGTTACTGTTGGCCGTATGCAAATACAGATAAACCAGATCACTATGATTTAGAAACTTATAAAAATACTATAGATGAAATCAAATATCAAGCAAGAGCAAACGGGTTTGATAGATTTCATTTTAGTTTTAGTGGAGGTGAACCTACAGCATATAAGGATCTATTAAAACTAATCGATCACTATGAAGATTTTGAAAGTCCATACCTAAGTATACACATGACAAGTAACTGTAGTCCTGCAAAGAACTGGTGGGATAAATGGTTAGATGTTACAAATGTAATGGATAGAAGAACTATTACTGCAAGTTTTCACGCAGAATTTGCAGATGAAAAGGAATTTGGTAACAAACTGTTGTACTTACAAGACAATGGTGTAGGTATTACAATTAATCAAGTTATGGTTCCGCAACTATGGGACGAGTATTATGAAAGAAGTCAAAGATTTATTAAAAGAGGATTGCACGTCACTCTTAAGCCGCAATCAGATCCTACTGCGTCATTTATTGTCGAAGGTTATACAGATGAGCAAAAACATATTTTACAAAATGACAGCGAACAAACAGAACACCAAGTAGTATTATTTGATAATAAAGGTCAGCAGTACAGCATTGATCAAGCAGAAAGGTTTAATGCGTTTGGATTTAACAAGTTTAAAGGTTGGAACTGTAATGCAGGATATCAAAGTTGTATTATTAGAGGTAACGAGGTAAAACGTAGTTATAGTTGTCATGATGTTCCTTTGGGAACTATTACAGATGGGTTTCAGTTGTTTGATACGCCTATGCCTTGTATTACACCAAGTTGTGTAAGCAGTGCAGATAGTAAAATACCGAAAGAAAAGAAATGAAAATAGAATTAGAAGATATTATGTTCTGGATGGATGCTATTCGCAACAGCGAGGATCGTGATCGTACACTTGAAAGTTTCTGGAAAGGACAGTTACGTAGTAAACAAGCATTAGTAAAAATGTTAGAATATAAATGCGATTATAAAAAAGATTATTCTATAGTAATTCACGGAGGCTGGAATGGTGTATTAGCAAGTTTACTTT
>Ga0075475_10000644_pt1 | contig 16436 bp, 15 predicted proteins | sample DEB08_DNA_10_FD_76342 | JGI IMG/M metagenome (GOLD analysis project Ga0075475, IMG submission 76342) | Aqueous microbial communities from the Delaware River and Bay under freshwater to marine salinity gradient to study organic matter... | ecosystem: Environmental > Aquatic > Marine > Coastal ... | reverse complement strand
CCATCATTTTTGTGCCATCAACACTCACACTCTCACCAAAATTGACACCGTGAGAACCGTCTGGTGTGGTTATTGTTGTTTGGTGTGTCCAAGTGTTGTTTATCAACTCGTACACGTGCACCGCACCTGAACCAGAATCATGAAAGTACTCTCCAACCACCATTTGTGCGCCATCAACACTCACATCCACACCAAATCTGTCATTTTCAGAAGGGTCTGGTGAGGTTATTTTTGTTTGGTATGTCCAAGTGTTGTTTATCAACTCGTACACGTACACCGAGCCGGTACTATCACCAGCATCATCATCAAGAAATGATCCAACCATCATTTGTGTACCATCAACACTTACACTGCAACCAAATTGGTCACTTATAGAAGCGTCTGGTGCGGTTATTGTCTGTAGCAGCGTAAATGTTGTTGCTGCACTAAAGTATCCAGTTACAGATAAATCTTTGTCTACCAGTAGAGTAGTTTGCGAACTGTTAGCATTACCAAATACAGCGCCGTCTCCTGCCCAGCGGCTAAATACTATTTCTCTATCACTTGTAGTTCCTGGAGTGGCGGTGATGTTTACAGTTTGTGTATCTGAGAACATTCCCCATTTATAGGTCGTTTCGTCGATTTTTACGGTACTATTACTTTCGTTACTAAAAAGGCAGACATTGTATATTGAATCCGAGATATCCGTATCAGAATTTAACATTTGATCAAAAGTGTTCCCCATATTTTGCGCAAGAAACTCCTCTTTATACTCTTGGTATTCTACGGCTTGCGAGAGGTTGGTCACACAACCAGGCAAGTTTTCTATTTCTGGAGCTCCAGGAGAACCTAAATTTTTCCATTCTCCATTACAAGAAAGATAAATGTCACAGCCAACTTTAATAATTTCTCCATCTTCCATATCTTCGGGTACAAAATCATAGGCATTGGGAATAGTTGGAATTTTTCTAGCTAGTCCAGTGGGATCAATATACGATATACCGGTTGCCGTAGATTCTAAATAGTATCCACTTTGATAGCCTGTAGGAGTATCATATAAACCAGTAAACGCCATGAGTTTCCCGGTAACTAAAGTCTGTACAATTTCGTCAGCAACATCGTCAGCTAAATCTTGGGGACTCAAATACTCTATTCCAGTTTCGCTGGACCTTAAATAGTATCCACTAATATAACCAGTTGGTGTGTCTTGCAGTCCTGTAAAGGTACTATCGCCAGCACCTAAATGTTCAGACAATTCTTTGGCTACTCCTGTAGGATGAATGTATTCTATGCCTGTTTCATTGGCTCGCACATAGTATCCGCTGAGATAACCAGTTGGTGTATCATGTAGACCCGAAAAATATAACTGTCCACTCACATAAGATTTGATGGATCCAGCCATTTGCTGGACCGATTTTAATAATTTATCTATACTACTTTCAGCCATATCAATAATTTATCTGATGAATTTCTGCTCTACCTGCATTTGGTTTATATTGAATATCAAAACTGGGATGACCTAACGCTAGCTGATCTCCCCTAAGAGCAATACTAAGACTACCGGATAAAGAACGGTTTGAGGTATAAGATCCTCCATATGCCCAAGTACCGTCATCTTGAAGGGCATAAGCAAAAACTCTCATGTTGTTTGAGTTTGTCGTAAGTTTTGCTCCAATAGCAAGTTTATCTTCATCTATATCTATCTTATAACCAAACTCATGATAACTTTGGTTTGGAGTCGTCAAAGTTTGTACTATTGACCAAGTGTTATTTGATTGCCTTTGATATATAAATACTTTACCCCAATCTCTAATGTTGCTGTGATTAATGGCGCTACTATTTAATCCTGTGTTTATGTCATACCTATATCTGCTGTTACCCACAAACAAGAAATCTCCCGACAATTCAATCGAAAAGAACGCAGGAGGATCAGCATCACTTGTAGCAGCTGAATCAGGCGGTATGATAGTGGTAACATTTTGCCAAGAACTACCATCTAAAGCTTCTTCCCATATGACAATACTAGTACCATCACTGCCAGCACCATCTCCTGATCTAGCTTTTAAAAGAGCTAATCTTTTTACGCCAGTTTGATCTAAAGAAACATCCATTCCATATTCCTCCCATTTGGTGCCTACATGTTCGGCTACCCAGCTCCAGCTATCAGAATCTTCTTTGTACTCGTATAGTGTCCACCTTCCTGCACCCCCTCGATTTTGATCATTCCGTTCACTTAGGCTCGCAATTAATACAAAATTTCCAAAAGTCGAAATTGCATTCCCAAAATGATTGTAATCTTGTATACTATAATTGGGTGAACTGTAATACATTACTTTTTTAAAGCTCCATGTTGTTACTGTACTGGTAAGTGTTTGCGTCTTTGTTGACTCCCATATAAATACAGCACCACGTCCATTGGTATGGGAGTCATATTGATTGCCTAAATCTGGCTTACCTACATATAAAAATCTGCCATCAGTACTAATAGCAACATCCTCTCCATAATGCGCGTCTTCTGCTCTGTTCCATAAATAATTTCCATCGCCATCTTGACGCCCATCTGAATACGGCTGGTACATCTCTGATCTGTATGCACTAGTTATATTGTACACGGTATTAAAAAAACCGGTAACTGAAAGGTCCTTATTGACCTCTAGTGTGGTTTGAGAACTGTTTGAATTTCCAAGTGTCGCTCCAGCACCTTCCCAGTGACTAAATAAAATCTTTTTATCGGTTGCAGTACCTGGCGTAGCGGTGATGTTTACGGTTTGTGGTTCCTGAAAAAGTCCCCATGGATAGGTTGTTTCGTCGATTTTTACGGTACTACTACTTTCACTACTTAAAAGGCAGACATTATAAATTTCTTCTTCAACATTATCGCCATTCAGCGATTGGTCGAATAAATTACCGATTTTGTCAAACATAATACTATCTTTGTATTCTTGATAATCAAGGGCCTGAGCGACTGTATTAACACAGGCTGGATATGATGAATCATCATCCAGTAATGCTGCGTTGCTGTCATTAGAAAATTTTATCCATTCTCCATCACAAGAAAGATAAAGATCACAGCCTACTTTAATAATTTCTCCATCTTTTTCAGTAGGTTCTTCAGGTATAAATTCGTAGACATTAGGAATAGTTGGAATTTTTCTAGCTAGTCCAGTGGGATCAACATACGATATACCAGTTGCCGTAGATTCTAAATAGTATCCACTAAGATAACCAGTTGGTGTGTCTTGTAGTCCTGTAAAAGTACCATTGCCAGCACCTAAATGTTCAGACAATTCTTTGGCTACTCCTGTAGGATGAACGTATTCTATACCTGTTTCATTGGCTCGCACATAGTATCCACTGAGATAACCAGTTGGTGTATCATGTAGACCTGAAAAATATAATTTTCCAGATATATAATCTTTAATACCGAATACTAAATTCTCAAGACCTCTAAATGTTTGTTGTACACTAGCCATATCTCTTGTTAGTTACACGAAAATAACCCCACCACAGAAACATCCCCAGGAACTGTGAGTGTGCTTGTTTCTGCTGTTGGAGTGCCTAATATACTAGGATCTGTTGTTGACCAGCCAATAAACGAACATCCATCACCAACGGTTGCTGTAATGTTGATTGTTTCACCTTGTTGAAAAATTCCCCATCGGTACGAAGTTTCATCAATTTTTACCTTAACATTATCGGAAAGTAAAATGTAAGAATATCCACCGCAATCTGTAATATCGAACACCATATATGATTGCGGTTGTACCTGATTTTCACTACTTTTAGATACCAATAAATTGTCCCCACGTAAAACTGAATTATATCCTACACTAGTCTGTGCACCGTTTGAAGCCGAATAAATATCATAATTTTTATCGTATATGTAAGGTAATTCTGCATAGCCCAAGCTATCAGATTCGCAGTCAGCATATGCTGAATCTCCTAGCGAAGTAGAAGCTAGTCCACCCCACCACTCTTTTGCGAGTGGCTCGGCATCCGTATAAGTTCCTTTTTCATAATAACCAAAAAATAACGTATGCTTTAAATAATCCTTAGCATTATCATTGTCAATGTAATCATCTATAGATAAATTTTGGAAATCTGTAACGGTCATTGCTGATGTACAAACTCGTTTCTTGACGGGCCTTTTGATTATGTCTTCTAATAAGTTCGAGAACAACGTTAAGCTTCTACCATAGTTCCTGTTACTAGGACTAAGGTTAATTAAACTGACATCAAACTCTCTTAAGTTGTGTCCCATTTTATTGTGGAAAATGTTTCCGTTACTCCCCCATATGGGATGAAAACCTACATATATACCGTGATTGATAATAACTTTAGGTGCGGCACTAACCCGATTACGAGACTCAGCTGTTTCCAACATATGTAAAAGACTGTGTTCAGAACCTTCGCTAACAGCACCAGCAACACCATCATTTTCTAATGTTAAGCGATCCCAATTTAACATTTGATCAACATCTTCTTGAGAAGGAGTTTCGCCAGTTGGAATGCCTGTGTCTGGGTCTACAATTTTTAAATTTTTAAACCATGGTTTCCATCGATTTGCCCAAACTTCAAATTTTTCTTTAGCTTCATCGATTGCTAAGGTAGCTAATTGTTCACCTGATATATTTCCTTCATCTATAATCTTGAGTAATTCTGAAATATCTAAAACTACAGTTACAGGCTCAACTAATGAGGTGTTACTTGCGTTGTCTGAGGTTTGTACTCGTGTTCGATGGGGTATAATTTTAGTAAAGGTTAATATTCCTTCGTCAAAACTTATAGATATAGGTATAGTGCTGTTACCATATATATTGAATTCAACTAAATCACAAAAATTATTAAATTCTCCTCCATTATTAGCCTCCAAGATGCGTATCCAATTATGTGGACCCTCGTACTCAGAGCCCTCTTGCACATAATCATTAAATGTCATTGCAATTTTATTGGTATCACCCAAAAAAGTAACAGCTGTGATGCCTCCATAAAAATTTGGATTGCTTCCTAAACATGAATGCACAATTCTCTGATGATTTTTTGTGTACCAAAGTCCATCAGAATTTTTGGCTATAATTTCTATAAATTGAGGGTGTGCTTGGAGGAGTCCCCCAGATAAATTTACAATATTTTTATTGTAAACTGCAGTAATATTAGAAAAGATGCTGTACAATTGTGCTACATTCGAAGTATACCTATCACCACTACAGCTCAAAGGTCCGCTTTGAGGCCAACTCGCTAAATCTTCATTACCAATTAATCTTTGAACATTATTTCCGTAAAGAATTTCGAACATTTCGTCTGAAAGAAAAGGTACGTCTCCATCTACTGGGATACCTGCAATAGTCAAATTCCAATCTATCGCTCCATCTACAGTTCTGCTGCCATTTCCATACTGAATGTGCCCATGATATACAGCTTCCAGGTTTACAGTTTGACCATCTTGAGATGTGTTAAAAATCCATTTTACTGGTACGATAAAAGGATCTTCCCAATATGGTTCTATACTGCTCCAAGCCCGTAGTTTTCTACGAAAAGCTCCACAAACAACCAGTGTTTCTCCGTCCCATGCAACCGATTCGCCAAATAAAGAATGAAAAAAGAATCCGCTTTCAGGAAATTCTGATGCATGAGCAAGAGTTGACGGATGAATATATCCATTTTTGTCGAATATATATTGTTCGCTTTCTCCGTTTAGATTAATATTTGTGATACGATCCCAGCTATTTCCATTACGTTTATATAAAAATATTCTACCATGGTGACAGTCTGAGCGCAAGCTATCCGCCTTATCCCTATCACTGGGGTTTATATGCGGAATAATCCCTAGATGCACATTATTACTCCCAAATGTAACATTTGTTATTATTTTGCTAAGTTCACCATCTGAGAAAACATGATCACCTTGACTGATTGTGTAGTTATCCTCGCCTGCCTTACGAATTGATTTCATATAAATAGCATCTTTATTGAAAAAAGCTTTAGAGTCTGCTACAAATGCATAATCTCCATGTACCGCGATTAAATTAGGCTTGCTAGCATTCCCCTTGGTGTGGCCAGTCTGACTAGTTCCCATATAGAATTTTGTTGGTCGATCATCGGTATCATAAGATATCCCTTCTAGGCCATCAATGAGTATACTGTTTTCCGACGGATTGAATGTGTTATTTTCGAAAGGACTATCACAAGCAGTGCTTACGCTAGAAACGATATTGGGTTTTACGATGTTTCCGTCAACAGTGGCTGATAAGCATATGTTGCCCATGGTGTCTGCCGTACTTGCTCCCCCATTTAAAATATCTCCAAATGCATCAGATAAATTTTCCGCTTCAACTTCTGACTTGTACGCATTGTATGCTATTGCGTCAGCATTAGTATAAACACAATCGGGATAAAAATCAACCAGCGATGGATCGAGCAAGTTTGAGTCTTCGTCGCTGGATACTTTTTTCCACTGACCATCGCAGGAAAGATACAGGTCGCAACCTACTTTAATTAATTCTCCATCGTGCTTGCTGGGCATGCTAGGAATTTCTTCAAGAGTCAAATAACCTTGAGGTATCGAAGGAATGGTTTTAGCTAGTCCGGTTGGATCTATATATTCTAATCCTTTTTCTGTAGACTTTATATAGTATCCACTAAGATAATTGGATGGTGTATCTTGTAGTCCTGTAAAAGTACCATCGCCAGCACCTAAATGTTCAGACAATTCTTTGGCTAATCCTGTAGGGTGAATGTATTCTATACCTGTTTCATTGGCTCGTACATAGTATCCGCTGAGATAACCAGTTGGCGTATCATATAAACCAGTAAACGCCATGAGTTTCCCGGTAACTAAAGTCTGTACAATTTCGTCAGCAACATCATCAGCTAAATCTTGGGGACTTAAATACTCTATTCCAGTTTCGCTGGACCTTAAATAGTATCCACTTTGATACCCTGTAGGAGTGTCGTGTAATCCAGAAAAACCACTTACTCCGCCAATCAAAGGAGATAATTCTTTAGCGAGACCCGTTACATCTATATACTCTATTCCAGTGGCGCTGGACTTTAAATAATAACCACTTTCATATCCTGTGGGAGTATCAATTAATGATGTGAAGGGCATATTATTAATCAACCAGTGATTAACTTCTATACCTGACAACATGGTTGTAACTCTACCCAATTTCGTTTGAGATAAATTATCTACAAATTTATCATACAAACTGATTTTAATCTCATCAAAATCTTCCGGATCAGCACCCTCTGGAAGAGATTCAAACTCCTCAAGAGTAGTTTTATTTCTAAAAACTATAGACGATTTGATTACTTCTCCAACCCGAGAACTTAAATCATTAATCGATTGAGTGGTAGATTTATCAACACTATACAAACTAATATTATCTTTTTCTAATTCAAATAACTCTTGAGCTGAAGTTAAGTCAGGAGCATACAGTGAATTGATATACGCTAATATTGAAGCTGATGCTGGAGATTCCTTTAATGCACCAGTATCTTGATCGTAATATCTATTATTGTATTTATTTAATATGTAACTTTCAGAACTGCCCCCAGCTAGTGTTAAAGAAGTGTTGGCGGTTAATGATGTAATATAATTTAAGATTTCCGCTGTAGACAAAGATGGACCTACGGCAGTGCTAGATATAATATCTATAACCGATAGTTGAAATATCTCACCAAATTCATCGAAAGCGGGTGCGCCAATTGCAGCTAAACTCTTGCCATCGAATTTTCCGTTAGCCATGACACTATTTAAGATGCCGTTTTCAGCAATTACAACATCCTCCATGGTTCTTATTTCATCATAAGCTTTATTCCATGCATCAACTAAAGATTCTGCCCATGCAATTTCTCTAGACCTAGCTACCTCTTCATCTGTGCCTGTAAAATCTACGGTCCATGTTAATTTGTGGATAAATTGTAGATCTGTACCTAGATTCCCACTAACAACTCTAAAATCCTCTTCTCCTTTGGCAAGATATGTTGCCCAACCTTGCTTTAATGCTCCTGGTGCAGCTGGTTTAAATTCAGAAGTATTTAATAATTGAGCTAAAGCTGTGTTTTGTATGACTCCAACATCTGCATCTGAAAAATATTTTGGAATCAAGCCTTCTACTCTTCCTCCAAGTTCAGAGTTGGATCTATTTTTTAATAGATAAAAAAGATCTACACTTGACCCATCATCATTCGACTCTACATTTATTGCCATGGTTTAATATAATTCTATATCTATTGAAAGTGTAGAGCCATCAGGCATACCTCTAACCTCTTTCAGTATCGGTTCAATTCCACCAAAAAGCGTTTGTTGTAGTTCTGACACTGCAACCGAAGCTATAATATTATTTCCGTCCTGGTAAAAAGTATATAATTGTTCATTGAGTGAAGAGGAATCATAATTTGTGGGCTTTTCATTTCTTGAATTTAAATAAAAATTAGGATGCATATAATCTTCCAAAACTTGACCTTCACTGCTTTTAATTCTCCAGTTTTTATATCCAGAATTTACTGGATTATGTTTTTCTGGCAATGGAATAACAATGACTTGCGGACCATTAATGGTTATCGATTTAGTGATTGGTTCTGGATCAGGCTCGGGTTCTGGCTCAGGATCTGGATCTGGGTCGGGGTCTGGATCGGGATCTGGGTCTGGATCGGGATCTGGGTCGGGGTCTGGCGGCAAGTATGGCTGATCTATTGTTTTTGTATCTGATGTATAATTAGAATATTTCTCGATATTACTAATTGGGTTATCGGCCAACTTATCTAATTGATCAATAGCCCAATCAAACTTTGATTGATAGCCTAGAATTGCATTTGATCCAGCTCTTTCACTGTCAAATTTTAATGCAGATTCTATGAAATTTCTTAATTTTGTTTTATATAATCTTCTTTGTTCTGAGTCAGGAAACTTTTCGACCATTAAAATGTCTTCAAAACTAAAATCATCTTCCTCTGGTAATTGATCTGGTCTTTTTGTTGGCATTAGATATATTTACACCTAAAATGACTAGTATCAAGCTTCAAATTTATAAGTTTGTATAATTGCGCTATATTTAGATTTATTCCAAGATGCAGAATATTTATAATTTGATAAAATACCGTTTTCGTTTTGCAATTTAACTATTTTGGCTGAGTATATATCTTTATTATCAAATTCACATTCAATAAAATCATCAACAACAATATAATTTAATTGATTAAAATCTAATTCAAAATCATGAAATGCAATTCTGTCTTGCTTTTCATTAACTAAATAATTATGATCACATATAACAGTTTGAATACTGTTTATTTTAGCATAATATTGAGCTTGACTCATAGTGGTGCATTTCTACGAGTAATTTCTTTAATAAATGTAATTGTGCCAGAATCAACTGTGATAACTGTATCTATGGTATTGCCTGGTCCAGGTTTTGAAATTTGTAAATCGTATTCATATACACCATCCACAATATCTTTAGTTTCTCCGCTTCCGATTATTATGCGTACATTACCTAAACCATACTTTTCAATACCTCCTTCACTGTCAATTTCACTATTTTTAGTTATTACAGCTTGAGAGTCGTCTGGGTTATTGCCACCTATAGATCCAAAGAAAGGTTTTTTGACTGTAAAAAGAACCAAATAACCTATTAAATCTAATGGTTCATCGTTTCTATATACCGTAACATCTAATACTGAAGTGTCTCCAATTTGTAAACTAATGTCAGCCATTTTCTTTGTTCCTTTTTTTAGATTGTATAAAGTTTGATAATGTTAACAGTATTGCAACCATACCAATTACACCATAAAAACCCCACATTGGGTCAATATAATTTACACTTCCTTGTTTTTGAATGTTGTTAAATTCTTGTTTCGAGATTTCACCACTATCATCTATGTCTGCATTATCAAAAGATACTACTTCAACAGCCGATACTTTGTTTTCTGGCTGGATTGTTTTTATTTTATTAACGCAACCAAATGCAAAGAATATAAAAGTTAAATATATTATAAATTTCTTCATTTTTTTGACGGGATTGCATAAAAACCTATTACCATGAAACATAAATCCATAAATGAGGCTAGCATTAATCCTCCCGTTAATTGTACTTGCGTCCAGCTTTCTCCCCCGAATATCCAAGCGAATAAACCATATTTAGCATTATCGCCCTTGGGCATCAATACATCATATGTAATGTGCGGGTTCATAGCATAATAAATCATTAAAAAACACATCGTAAAAGTTATACTCATAAATAATATGCGGCGAGTGACTTTGACGAATGGATCATCTGCCCGTTTGTTTTGATTGTCGATGAGAGCTTTCAACATTTCATTGTCGCGAGCAGCAAGAAGCATTTGGTCTTGCCTCTTCTGTTCTAACCAAAAGTTGATTAAATTAGCGCCGACCTTAATACCAGCACCAATAACTGTATTCATTATACTACCAAACATATAATGATATACACTAAAATGCTTGTGTTAATTAAAAATTAAATTATGCTCCCCCCCTGCCATCGTCTTGATACTGACTTGGGTCTTCGTAGAAAATATATTTAGTGAACAATGTCCCATTTACTAATTCGGTTTCTCCAAAATATATAGTTTGCACAAAATTTGCATCTGTAATTAAATTGCCGTTCCAAGTTAAATTATGTTTGTTTGAAACGATAGTAAATTCTGAACTAGGGGTAATAATATTACTATTAGTTCGAGAAGATAACCAAAAAAATTCCTCACCATTTTCTATTTTTAGATTTAATTTATAATCTCCCTGACTTGCATCTGGTTTAATGGATTCTACATCAGGAGTAGTTAAACCTTCTAGAGCTTGATTATCAGTTCCCCAATAATAATCGATTTCATTAACTGTCATTTTATGTATGTAAGTCACATGAGACGGATCAGCCTCCAAGGCATTAATTGACTCAGGTATAATTACGTCTGTGCTTTTAACATGAATACACTCAAAATGAACGACATCATCTGTTGAGGTAATATCTCGTGATGTGTATAACTGATCTAAATTCTTAAATTTCACAGTTCCCACATTATTACTGAATGCAATGCGCGGAGTAAACAAAGATTCACCATGAAATAATTCCCAATTATAATCGCTAGAGTTGGCTGGTTGTGAAATGAAAATGTTAAATTTACTTAAACGATGTTCCGAAGGTATTAATTTCACGGGTATTTCACCCCAATTTGAATTAGCAAAATAATTAACTGATTCACTATCAATATAAAGTTCAAAATCTGTATGTTTATTTAAATCTAATGTCGGCACACTTGGAGCCATGTCAAATTTTATGTATATTTTTTTTCTTTGATTTTTGTTTTGATTGATTGAGGTTTTCGTTTCAAAATCGCTCTCTTGATAATTTTCCGAATCTTCTGCAGGGAATATGTCGGACACTGTTGCATCGGAGTTAATGCTTTTTGCATATTTCTCGAGATCGCTTAATGTAAGTTCAGAAACATTTGATTTAGAAAAATAGTCTAATATTTCATTTTCTGTTGCGTCGAGACCTGCTGCTCCAGTTATGTAGTAAGGTAATTTAGACTTATCTCTTTTTTTTGTTTGTACAGTGCCATTAGTGGATACATCTATTTTAACATCATCCCCCATCCATAAAGAATTACTAGTTAAATATAAATGTCTAACCTTATATTCTGCATTACCTAAATCAAAATTACCATTAGATGCAGGTATAATGTGGTGATTATATCTAAATTGATTACTGGAGTCATAATAACCACTAACTGTTCCATTAGACAATAGCCCTTCATTGTCGTTAATTGTGGATTTTAAGCTATTGACATCGTTTGCAGTTAATTGATCGCCAGATTGTTTGTCGTTAAAATTTACTTGAGCCATAAAATGTTATACACTATTTTTTATTAATTTTCTTAATAATGTAAGAAAGTATAGCGCTACGTTTAATGTCTTCGAGACCAAAAGAAAAACAGTGAATACCTTTATCTCTACTAAGCTGATCATCAAATAAGTCAAACATATCTTTAAATCCACTTTTACCATTAATGTCGCTTTGCATATAATCTCCACAAATGAATAATTGACTATCCTCCCCTAATCTAGTCATCAATGTTGTTAGCTCTTTGTAAGTGAAATTTTGAGCTTCATCAGCAATAACAATTTTATTTGTCCAGCTTGCGCCTCTTAAGAAGTTAACAGGCATGGCTTGTACTCTTTTGGATTTGACCAGTTCTGTTCTTATTCCAGTGGTAGCAGGAAGAAGTTCTCTTAATTTGTCATCCAGTGGAGCCATATATGGATTAAACTTTTCATCTATGTCGCCTGGTAATGCGCCTAATCCTTTTTCAGCACTTTCAATAACAGTTCTAACATATAGTAGATCTAATTCATCGTTTTGTTTAAGTTTTTTTAAAGCACAATAAACAGCCATAAAAGTTTTTGTTGAACCAGCTGGTCCAGCTATAAATATAACTTTATTATCGTCATCAAGCCCCAATCTTACTAGAGACTTTTGCTTCTCAGTTAAACCTAGATTTTTAACTGTAATCTTTGATTTTAACTGCCCGATTTGTAGGTCAGATTTTTTCTTTGACATGTAACATAATATACACAATAATATATCAAGGTAACTGAAAATTCAACACGAAATTCCTCAAAATTTCAGAATTCGTATTTTTATTACATTAAATTTATTTTTTATTCAATTCAATAAAATTATAAAAAATTATATTTCTTTTACTTGGATTCGAATGAAACCAAACCCAAGGGTATGAATTTTTAATTTTATTTACTTTATCTGATAATTGAGTTATATTAGATTCCAGTAATTCTAATTCTTCTAATGTGATATCTTTGATATCTAATTTTATATCAATCTTTTTTCCCGCATCAAGTAATTCTTGTAAATTTCCCTCTTTTTTGGCGACAGTAGCAGATTCGTATATTTCGCGCGCATTTTCTTTATTTCTGTTTTTGTCTGGATGAGTTTGGACTGCTATCTTTCTATATAGTGATTTAAAAGAAGAAGAAGATACATCGCCCCGAACATTTTGAGTCTCAGAAGACGATTCGTTAAATGGATTCGCCAAGTTATTATCCTGACAAAATTTAATTATATTAAATACAAATTGCTTTTCTATATTTTCATATAATTTATTGATAGATTCATATTCTTGTTTCTTTTCTTTCCATTCTCTTCTTAGTTTATAGTATTTCTTTTTTATGTATTCAGACATATATATTATTATAATGCCGCCAAATTAAATTTAAATATATTCTATATTATTTTTGTTTATTATTTGTGTTTTATAATTGAATTTAAATTGATCTCCCATCATTTCTACGATAACATAATGTTTACCATCTGTTTCTGTCTCTAGTAATATTTTGCCCTTATAGCGCCCCCATTTAGTTTGTACCCAACAAAACTTATCCGTAGGCGAAACCTCGCCATCCGTAAAACTCATAATTAAATATAAATAAATTAAAAATTAATTTATTCAGATATTAAAGCTGGTTTTTCCGCTTTTATGAGAGTAAGTACAGTATGATTAGCACTAATGGAACGATCTGTATCAAGATCAAATCCAAATTTAGAAATTATTCTAATGAATGTTTTTTTGTATTTTTTTTCTATTTCTATTGCTATTTTACTTGGTTCATTATTCACTCCGCAGTTAGAATACCATACATTGTCGCTGTATTCGTCACATATTGATAATATCGAGTTCATTCTACTGTAGTATACACATATTTCGCCGCCAAGATTACAGTTGAAAATATTTATTTGAGATTTACTATCATTTATAAATATGAAGTGTACTTGTTGTTTTTTAGATAAACCAGAGTCTGAATATCACAGAATAGAGCTTGGAGTAATCGGTCAAAACCCAAAATCTTCAAAAATAGTCAAAGAATTATGTAAGGACTGCATTGACGTTAACGATATACATGTAATTGATCAATATAAGTATAAGATCCGAAATACCTCTCGTTACAATGATCAAGTAATCTCAAATTATATAAAAAATGAACTACATGCTGATTTTTCTATAGATGATTTATACTCAGCCAAAGAAATGCATCAAATATGTCTTGATCGAAATATTTATACCACGAAATGTTCTAATAATTTTCGTAAAGAAATCCTCAATTTAGCAGCAAGTAAAGGTCTTATTAATTTAATTAAATTAATGACTAGTCTCAATACCCCAATTCAAAATATGCAGACTTACATGCTTAAGACGGAATTTGATAAATATATAAATTTAGTGGATGGTGGGGATTTTATAAAAATAAAAACAAATGAACTAACCAATGCTCAATTGAATAAGTTAAGGAATGATGGTTTTTTATACGGAAATAAACAACTATATATTTACCGTGATGATAAAAATCAATTATGCCCATGCAAAACATGTGGAGAAATAAAAAGTTTTTCTGATTTTAGGGACATGGGCTCAAGGTTGAGTAGTAAAGGATCTCCTGTATATAATTATGAATGTTTAGATTGTGCTTCGTTAAAAGGTCGGATAAAATACAATAGTTTATCTCCAGAGGAAAAACAGCAAAAAATAGATTACACTAAAGAGTGGCAAAAAGAAAACATCGAACAGGTACGCATACTACGAAAAAAATATGAAAAACAACCAAAGAATAGGGCCGCAAGAAATATTAGAAAAAGATTAAAAAACTTTTTAAAAACAAAAGACCATAATTTCTCCAAAGATATTGGATGCACGAGGGCAGAATTAGTACAACATCTAGAATCACAATTTTCGGAAGGTATGAGTTGGGATAATTATGGATCTGGAGAAAATGGAGATCATGTTGGGTCTTGGCACATCGATCACATTATACCTCTCTCGCAATTTCAGGGAGAATACCCAAATCATTATACCAACTTGCAACCAATGTGGGGTAAAGAAAATATGAGTTGGGGCGGCAAAATAAAAAATAAAAAAACTGAAAATCAATTGAGTCTGGATTTTTTTTGATTAAGCAATAATTTTGTTTGTATTGAATTTTATTTACTTTTGATTAAAGGGGTGGGTTGTTTTATATATAATTTGAATTGAATTTATTTTGTCGGGGATATTTATATATGCCACCCCCGGCGGTTGTGTCAAGCAAAAAAAACGCTAACTTCTAACTAATAGTCCCCATACTTTTCGAAAAATAATTCGCAATTAGTTTGACTCGAGCCGGTTTTGACCTTAGTTTATAAGTATATGAAATACAACGACCCAATCGAAAGAATCAAAAAAGTTAAAGCTGAGATCGCTGATCTAACAGAGATGATCCGGAACACGGACAACATCTATGTCATGCAGAACTGCCAACTGCAAATCAACGAATATAAAAAATGGCTCGAAGAATGCCGGATGCAGAACGAGTTTACCTCTTCCCGTAATGGTTTACTAATTGCGAAATAATTCGCAATTAGTTTGACTTTAGTTAAAAAATAGAAGATAGTAATAGTATGACAACAACAATAACAACACCAAAATTCAAGAAGGGCGATGTCCTTCTTTCACGCGATAATCAAATCTTGCAATATGTGGGCGAGTTCGATCACCCCGAACTTGGCAAGATTGCCGAGGTGCGCATCTACCGCACAGACCGATATGTCGGCATCCGCTTTGAGGATGTAAAACTTCACCCCTTTTTCAAATAAACTGAACAGAAAATGATTTGCATAGCTCTACTCGCCCTTAGTTTATCAGCTTACATGATGAGTCAAGCATAATAAAAAAAGCATTTTTTGTTTGCTATAATCCACCACATAGATTACATTCTTTATATGATAACAATACTTAGAAACTCAAACTTCAGCAATTGGTTCGATGTTCGCATTTTTGGCGAACTTATAGATAATGCAGCTAGCGAGGTAAGCGCGCTTCGTATAGCCAAACGCATAAAACGTAAAGAACACCCCACCGCAATAATAAAAATAATTGATACAAAATAAGGTGTAAACTGTTGACTATCAGGCGCTTATGGCGCCTAGGCGCTGTAAGTCTTTGTATATCAGACACTTATGGAAACTTTTAGTTTACATAAACAGCCCGGGCCCGGGCCCGGTTTATTTGCAACTTTTAAAAAAAACGGGGTTTTGAAGGCCCGGCATAATTACATTAAAACTCGTCCATAAGCCATTCGTCAAGGGCATAGGTGTCTAGGTCTGGGTCCGTGTAGCTTGCCCCGTCAGGGGTGGCGGCTATGCCGCAATCCACTAGTTCTTGCGCTATGTCTTTGTAGTTTACAAACCTGCGCGCCATTTTGTAAAGCGACTCATCATTACCTAGCCAAAGCGCTACGTTCCAAGTTGCCCAATTCTTCCAGCCGTTGTATTCTTCCATAATCTTATCCTTCTATTAGTTTTTTAAATGCATAGTATACCTTTTCTTTGCCACCGCGTAAACCAAATTCTTCTTTGATTATAGCATAGCAAGTCCTGCCGCGTGTCAACTTC
>Ga0075475_10000634_pt1 | contig 16557 bp, 20 predicted proteins | sample DEB08_DNA_10_FD_76342 | JGI IMG/M metagenome (GOLD analysis project Ga0075475, IMG submission 76342) | Aqueous microbial communities from the Delaware River and Bay under freshwater to marine salinity gradient to study organic matter... | ecosystem: Environmental > Aquatic > Marine > Coastal ... | reverse complement strand
AAGCGGTTATCCCACAAACAGGAAAATATAGTGCCTCCTCTAAAACTCTCGCTGATCCTGTGGATGTTCAAAAAGCTGCTGACATTATTTCTAAAGCTGAAAGACCATGTGTACTTCTTGGTCAGCAAGTTTGGACAAGTCAATCAACCCAAGATGCAGTAGATTTCGTAAGAAATATGGATATTCCTGCTTACCTTAATGGTTCAGCACGAGGTTCATTACCTCCTGGAGATCCTCACCATTTTCATAGAACTAGAAGAAATGCTTTTACTAAATCTGATTGTATAATAATTGTTGGTACTCCATTTGACTTTAGAATGGGATACGGAAAAAGACTGAATCCTAATGCAACTGTTATCCAAATTGATATGGATTATAGAACAGTTGGAAAAAATAGAGATATTTCTCTTGGTTTAGTTGGACATATCGGAACAACCCTAAAGGCTATTTCAGAAGCTGGTTCAAAAAAAGATAGATCTGATTGGTTTAAGGAATTAAGAGCGGGTGAAGAAGCAGCTCTTGAGAAGTTAATGCCAACATTTACTACTGATAAATCACCAATTAGTCCTTACAGAGTTGCTTGGGAATTAAACGAATTCTTAAATGATGATACTATCTATATCGGTGATGGTGGTGACGTTGTGACTATTAGTGCACAAGCGGTACAGCCGAGACAACCGGGTGCTTGGATGGACCCAGGACCTCTTGGTACATTAGGTGTAGGCGTACCTTATGCTCTTGCAGCTAAGATTGCCGCTCCTGAAAAAGAAGTATTACTCTATTGTGGTGATGGAGCATTCTCCATGACCGGTATGGACTTTGAGGCATTTGTTAGACATAAAGCCCCAGTTCTGACTGTCATCGGTAATAACTCAGCTCAAAACCAAATTCGTTTTGGTCAAATCATGAAGTACGGCGAAGATAAAGGTAACGTAGGAAACTTATTAGGTGATGTTAACTTCGATGAGTTTGCTAAAATTTTCGGTGGTCATGGTGAAGCTGTTAGAGAAGCCAAAGATATTCAACCAGCCCTTCAAAGAGCAAGAGAAGCGGTTAAGTCAGGCATTCCTGCAATCGTAAATATTTGGGTTGATAAAGAAGAATTTGCACCTGGTACTAAAAACCAGACTATGTACAAATAATTCGGAATAATGGAAGCTTTAAAAGGTGTAAAGGTACTGGACATGACTCATGTCCAGTCTGGCCCAACATGTACTCAACTATTAGCTTGGTTTGGTGCGGATGTAGTTAAGGTAGAACGTCCTGGAGTAGGTGATGCTACTCGTGGACAGCTTAGGGATATTCCTGAAGCTGATAGTCTTTACTTTACAATGCTAAACTCTAATAAAAGAAGCATTACACTTAACCCCAAAAAACCAGAGGGAGCTAAAATCTTTACACAATTAATTAAAGAATGTGATGTCATGGTTGAGAATTTTGCACCTGGAGCTTTAGACCGTATGGGTTTTACTTGGGAAAAAATTCAAGAAATTAATCCAAGAATGATTTATGCCTCTGTAAAAGGATTTGGGCCAGGTAAGTACGAAGAATGTAAAGTTTATGAAAACGTTGCTCAATGTGCTGGTGGCTCTGCATCAACTACAGGAATGTTGGGCGAATTACCTATGGTTACTGGTGCACAAATTGGCGATAGTGGAACAGGTCTCCACTTAGCTTTAGGAATTGTTACAGCTCTTTTTCATAGAGAAAAATCAGGTAAAGGCCAAAAAGTATCTGCGGCTATGCAAGATGGAGTTCTAAATCTTTGTAGAGTAAAACTCCGTGATCAACAAAGACTTGAACGAGGCCCTCTAAAAGAATACTCCCAGTTCGGTGAAGGTATTCCTTTTGGTGAATCTACCCCAAGAGCCGGCAATGACTCAGGTGGAGGACAGCCTGGTAGAATTTTAAAATGTAAAGGTTGGGAAACCGATCCTAACGCATATACTTATTTTATTACCCAAGCAGCTGTATGGGAGAAGGTCTGTGATGTTATCGGAAAACCTGAATGGAAAGAGGATGAAGAATTTTCAACTCCTGAAAAAAGATTACCGAAATTAAATGAAATATTTAATACGATTGAAGCATGGACAATGACGAAAACTAAATTTGAAGTTATGGAAATATGCAATCCCTTAGATATTCCAGTTGGCCCAATTTTATCAATGAAAGAAATTGCAGAAGATCCGGGTCTTAGGGCAACTGAAACAATTGTAGAAGTAGATCACCCAGTGAGAGGTAAATATTTAACTGTTGGCAATCCGATTAAACTTTCCGATTCACCAGCTGTAGTGAAAAGATCTCCACTTTTGGGAGAGCATACTGACGAAATTCTTAAAGAATTTTGTAAAATGAGCGATGATGAAATTAAAGCCGTAAGAGAAGTTGGAGCGGTATAAAAAACACAAAGGGAGAAATTAAAAATGAAAATTATACTTATGGGACAACAGGCATTTGGTAAAAGTGCTTTAGAAAAATTTCACACAGGAACTGATCATGAGGTTGTTGCTGTTTACTGCGCCCCCGACAAAGAAGGCAAACCAGTTGACCCTGTCAAAGAATATGCTCAAAGTGTAGGTCTTCCAGTTTATCAGCCATCAAATTTTAAAGATCAAGAAGTATTAGATCAAATCAAATCTCATGATGCCGATCTATGCGTCATGGCTTATGTTATTATTTTTGTACCCGAGGCTGCTAGAGATATTCCTAAACACGGATCAATTTGCTTTCACCCATCTCTTCTTCCTTTACATAGAGGCCCAAGCTCTATTAATTGGCCCATTATTTGGGGTTCAGAGAAGACTGGCTTGACCATTTTTTATCCTAATGATGGTTTAGATGAGGGTGAAATTTTACTTCAAAAGGAAGTTGAAATTAGCCCAGATGATACCTTGGGAGATGTTTATTTTTCAAAGATTTTTCCTTTAGGAGTAGATGCTTGTGTTGAGGCTGCAGATTTAATTGCTGCAGGAAACGCTCCAAGAATTGCCCAAGATGATACTAAGGCTACTTATGAATCTTGGTGTAAAAAAGCTGACGCTCGAATTGATTGGAAAAAACCTGGAAGAGAAATTTATAACTTAATTAGAGGCTGTAATCCGCAACCGGGAGCTTGGGCAGAATTCATGGGAGATGAATTTACTTTCCTTGACACTAAGTTTATTGACGAACAAAGTGCAGAACATTTTCCAGGACAAATTATTTCCATCAATGCCGAAAATGTTCGAATAGCTGTTAAAGGCGGTTTCATTGAAGTTTCAAGATTTAAGTCAGATCAAGGTAAACTTTTTGTAAAAGATATGAATACAGCAGTGTTTACAGAGGGCGATTTATTCTCATAATAGCTTTTAGTGGCTACCAAACAAAAACACTCAGCTAAATTTTTAAGCTTTATAGTCTATTTTGTAGTTCTATTTCTATTATGGTACATACTATCAGGATACTTAAAGCCTCTTTTATTATTCTTTGGTTTAATTAGCGTTCTATTTGTCAGTTGGATGTCTTATAGAGCGAGAGCTATAGACAGCGATACTTTTCCCTTAAAACTTTTATTACGATTACCTTTTTATTGGTTATGGCTGACGAAAGAGATAGTAAAGTCTGGCCTAAGCACAACAAAAATAATTTGGAGTAACAATTATTCACCTGAACTCATTAAAATTAAAGCATCACAAAAAAATTCAACGGGTATCGCTAATTATGCGAATGCAATTACATTAACACCTGGTACGGTCACTATCGAAGTTGAAAAAAATGATTTACTTGTTCATGCTTTGAGTAAGGAATTATCTAAAGATTTACAGTCTGGCGAAATGGATCGATTCATTACAGGACTGGACAAATGATTTTTTTTGCTGCACTAAGCGTTCTGGCAATTGCAATTATTCTTTGCATTATTAGAGCGGTAAAAGGTCCAACACCTTTTGATAGAATTTTATCGATCTCCAGCATTGGAACAATCATAGCTCTTGGAATTGCAATCCATGGATTTGCCTTTCAAAGACCCGAATTTGTCGATATTTCGCTGATGTATGTTTTGTTAAATTTCCTTGGAACTATTGCGATCCTTCGGTTTTATAAAATTAAAGGAAAAAAAATTAATGGATAACTTTGTGAATATTCTTTCTATGATTTCTTTGGTTTTGGGTTCTTTTTTTATCTTATCTGGAAGTTTGGGTTTGTTAAAATTGCCAGATTTGTTCGGCAGAATTCATGCTGCGGGATTAATTGATACATTAGGTTCGGGTTTTATAGTTTTATCATTAATTCTTTACTCTGGATTTTCTCTAGTAAGTTTTAAGCTTTTATTGATCCCATTGTTTTTATTATTTACAAGTCCTGTATCTGGTCATGCTATTGCTTTGTTTGCATATGAGTCTGGATTAAAACCTAAAACAAAAGTTAACAAAAAATGAATTTTCTTCTTATAAACTTTTTTCTAATTTCAATTCTGTTAATCACAACTTTTTTTATATTTAAAAGCACTTCTTTAATAGGAATAGTTGCATTAACGGGCGCTTTTACTCTTGTTTGTGCTGCTATTTATGTAAATTTAGATGCTGTAGATGTTGCTTTTACTGAGGCGGCTGTCGGCTCAGGAATATCGACTATCTTGATGGTAATGGCTGTAGCAAAATTACCTGAGGGCAAAATAAAACCTTTAGTTAATTTGTTCCCAAGTCTTATCATTTCAGTTTGTATTGTCATCATTTTAATGGTTATAATTTCAAATCTTCCATTGTTGGGTGACCCTAATGCACCTATTCATTTACATGTTACACCCGAGTATATAAAAGAGAGTGAATCATTTTTTCATATTCCAAATGTAGTTACCAATATTTTAGCTAGCTACCGAGGTTTTGATACTTTAGGAGAAACTATTGTTATTTTTACAGCAGGTTTGGGAGTAATTGCTCTTTTAACAGGCAATACTCTTAATCGAAAAACAAAATTTACCAAGAAGTTAAAAAAATAATGCAAGAGAAAATATCAACTAGTCCTATTTTTAATATTGTAAGTAGAATTTTATTCGCTCCCATTATTATTTTTGGTTTATATGTTCAATTTCATGGTGACTACGGTCCTGGAGGAGGCTTTCAGGCTGGGGTCATTATTGCCGCTGCATTTATTTTATACTCTATGATTTTTGGATTGAAAAATGGGGAGACTTTAGTTCCTGTTAAAATTAATAGATATTTAATGTGCGTTGGAGTTCTTTTATATGCTGGAGTGGGCTTGGTTTCTTTATTTTTAAATGGAAAATACTTAGACTATAACGTGTTATCTTCAGATCCATCTGGCGGTCAACATTTAGGAATTATACTCGTAGAACTGGGAGTGGGGATTACTGTTGCAACAGTAATGATCGCTCTTTATCACTCATTTGCTTCATTTGGGGATAGCAATGACTGATTTTCTCTATTTTTGGAACCACTTTGCTTTTATTTTACTGATGGTAGGGGGGTTATTTATAATTATCACTAGCCAAAATTATATAAAAAAAATCGTTGGTTTAGCCATATTTCAAACTTCTGTGTTCGTGTTTTTTGTATCTCTTGCAAAAATCATCGATGGAACAGCTCCAATTTTGATGAAAGTTGAAGCAATTTATTCAAACCCACTTCCGCATGTTTTAATTCTTACTGCTATTGTAGTTGGAGTCGCTACTTCTGCTTTAGGTCTAGCGCTCGTATTACAAATTTACAAAAATTATAACACTATTGAAGAAAAAGAAATTGAGGCAGAGGAGCTCAAGTCCGAAAGATAGAGATGAATTTTTTAATTGATGATGCTCCTGCTTTAGTTGTAATTCTCCCTTTAATTGTATCTGCAATTATTGCTTTTATACCTTCTTCTCGATGGCCATGGATTATTTCAATGATAACCCTAATTGGTCATCTTTTTATTTCTTTTGAACTCCTTTCTATGGTTAAAAAAACAGGAGTAATATTATATGAGTTTGGAAATTGGCAGCCACCCTGGGGCATTGCATTTAAAATTGATGGCGTAAATATTGGATTACAAATAATTTTCTCGATTTTTGTTTTAATAACAACTTTTTATTCAAGGAAAATTTTTCTTTCTGAAATTCATCCTGACGATACAGGAAAAACTTATTCTCTTTGGCTTTTAGCTATAGGAAGTTTAAATGGAATAATTTTAACTAATGATATTTTTAATCTTTTTGTATTTTTAGAAATATCTGCTCTGTCATCTATATCTTTAATTGCATTGGGAGCAGGCATGAATAGAAGAGCTCTTTTGGCCGCTTTCAACTATCTGATTATAGGAGCAATAGGAGCAACTTTTTATGTAATTGGGGTAGGATTTGCCTATTCAATGACTGGAACGTTGAATATGTCTGATTTAGTTGTTCAATTATCACAGTACTCTTCAGGCCAATTAGCAATATTTGCCGGAATGTCCTTTATGTTAATCGGACTGATGGTTAAATCAGCAGTTTTCCCGCTACATTTATGGCTTCCAGCTGCCTATAGTTATGCGCCTTCAGCAGTTTCCACTCTTTTTGCAGCCTTAGCGACTAAAGCTATTTTATATTTTTTTGTTCGCCTAATTTATGAAGTTTTCAGAATATATGACCATTATTTAGTTATATTTTTAGATTATGTTTTAATGCCTCTTTCCGTCACTGCAATTTTTGTAGGTACTGTAATAGCTATCTATCAAGAAGATATAAAAAAACTCCTGGCATTCTCCTCTATTGCTCAAATTGGCTATATAACTCTTGCGTTTAGCTTGAATGAGCAAAGCGGTATTACCGCAGGCTTTATCCATATTTTTAATCACGCATTAATCAAAGGAGGTCTATTTATGGCAATAGGATATTTTGCAATAGTTTCTCAAGATAGAGTAACTTTGTCTTCTATTAGTGGATACGGTCAAAAATATCCAATTACTTCTTTTGCATTATTAATTTGTGGTGTTTCTTTAATTGGAATTCCGCTTACAAATGGATTTGTTTCAAAGTTATATTTATTTCAAGCGCTTTATTTCAACCAAATGTTTATAACGATTGCGCTTATTGCAATCAGCTCGGCACTTGCTGTTATTTATTTTTGGAAAATTATAGAAAGATTGTGGTTTTCAACAACTACCGTAAAAGTTGCGCCCGAGGATCCAGCAATATATATACCATTATGGATAATTGCTATATCGATTATCGTATTTGGAATTTTCTCTGCTCCAATTATTGAATTAGCTACAATGGCATCAAGTGACTTATTTGGAGCAATTTCAAATTGAGTAACTCTTCCTTGATTATACTTGGACTATTAGTTCCATTGATCGCAGCTTTAGGCTCATTTGTTTTTCAAAAAAATATCAATTTACGTGACTCATTTGGTGTTATTGGAGGCATAATTACTTTTATTATCAGTCTAATTATATTTGATGGTATTAAAAATTTTCAAGAATTTTCAATATCCTTATTCCCTCTTATTCAAGGTGTAGATTTCACATTTAGAATTACCCCTTTGGGTTCAATTTTTAGTCTTGTTGCCTCATCATTGTGGATACTTGCTTCTATCTACACTATTGGATATATGCGTGGTGCCGGAGAAGTTAATCAAACTCGTTTTGTAATTTTTTATTCAATTGCAATTCATGCAGCCTTAGCAATTGCTTGGTCAGGTAATTTATTAGTGCTATTTATTTTTTATGAAATTTTAACTTTTTCTACTTTTCCTTTAGTAGGGCACAAACAAAACGCTGAGTCTCAAGCTGCGGGAAGAGTTTATCTCTCAATTCTTGTAGGAACCTCTTTAATGTTGTTTTTACCTGCAATTTTTTGGATTTGGTTTCAAACTGGTACGCTAGATTTCAAGTCAGGTGGCATACTTGAAGGTAAATTTCCAACAGAGTATTTATCATTTCTTGTGGCCCTTTTGGTATTTGGCATAGGAAAAGCTGCTATAATGCCAATTCATCGTTGGTTACCAGCTGCAATGGTTGCTCCCACTCCCGTTTCAGCTTTGCTTCATGCGGTAGCTGTTGTGAAAGCAGGAGTTTTTAGCTTCCTAGTTGTAGTTGTTTATATTATTGGTCCAGAATATCTTTTTAAAAGCAAGGCCTCAAATTGGTTAATTTGGTTAGCTTCATTTACAATTTTAGCTTCAAGTATTATTGCCATAAGTAAAGATGATTTAAAAGCTAGATTGGCTTATTCAACTATAAGCCAACTTTCATATATTATTTTAGGCGCCGCCCTTGCAACTAGCTTTGCAATTAAAGGTGCTTCATTTCATATTATAACCCATGCGATTGGAAAAATTACATTATTCTTTTGTGCAGGAGCTATCTATGTCACTGCCCATGTTAAAAAAATAAGTGAACTGAATGGTCTTGGATATAGAACTCCTTTGATTTTCTTTGCTTATACTTTAGGAGCATTGTCAATAATTGGCGTTCCTCCATTTGTTGGATCATGGAGTAAATTTTATCTAATCTTAGGTTCTCTAGAAGCTGATTATTTATATGTCGCAATAATTTTGGGAATCTCTTCACTATTGAATATTTATTATTTATTAGAACCTGTCTTTATTGGTTTTAGGAAAAAATTGACAAAAGATATTCACCTTACTCATGCCCCATTAGCTGTCTGGCCCCCTGTTATAACCGGATTAGGCTGTTTTGCATTATTCTTTTTTGCTAATTACTTTATAGAAATTATTAATGGAGTTTTATTTATATGAGTAAAAATAATTTAAAAACTTTCGCAAAATATTTTATTAAAATAATCATATTGATTTCAATTTTGCTAGTTGGGATTGATTTTACTTTTCATCGTCATGCATATTTTGCCCTAGAAGAGATATATGGATTCCCAGCTTTTTTTGGATTTGTTAGCTTTATTTTTATCGTTCTGGTCGGAAAGTGGCTGCGGAAGATATTGATGAGAAAAGAGGATTACTATGACTAATATGATCCCAGGTCTATGGATGATTATTACGTCCATATTTTTACCCTTAATTCCTCAATATTTGAGACAACCAGTCATGTTACTTTCTGTTGCTGCTTCAGCCTCATCTCTGTTAAATGGATTTGGGGTGTTTGTTGAATGGGAAATTTTAGGAAACACTCTTATACTTTATCAAGCCGATAACCTAACTCTACCTTTTGCTCTAATTTTTCATTTAGCCTCTGTCCTTATTATCATTTATGCATGGCATAATAAAAATTTGATGGAAAACATGGCCACTTTGGCTTATGCGGGAGCTGCGATTGGCGCCTTACACGCAGGAGATTTTTTTAGTTTATTTATTTGGATGGAATCCACTGCACTTACTTCAGCGTTTATTGTATTTGCTGGAAATACCCCATCTGCAAGATCATCTGCAATGCGTTATCTAATTATTCAAGTTTGTTCTGGAGTATTATTGCTTATTGGGGCTAGTTTGATGACATTACAAACTGGCAATTATTTATTAACAAAATTAGATCTATCAAATAATTTTGGAATATTTATATTTTTAGCATTTGGCATTAAAGCTGCTTTCCCATTACTTAATGGCTGGCTTCAAGACTCTTATCCGGAGTCCTCTCCAACTGGAACTGTTGCTCTTTCAGCCTTTACTACTAAACTTGCAATTTATGCTTTAGCCCGAACTTTTCCAGGAGTTGATACATTAATTTGGATAGGTGCCATCATGACTGTATTTCCAGTTTTCTTCGCTGTCATCGAAAATGACTTAAGAAGAGTTCTATCATTTAGTTTGAATAATCAATTAGGTTTTATGGTTGTAGGAATTGGTATTGGTACAGAACTTTCTTTAAATGGAACTGTCGCCCATGCCTTTGTGCATATTATTTATAAAGCTTTGTTATTTATGAGTATGGGTGCTGTTTTACATCGAGTTGGAACGACAAAAGCTTCAGAACTCGGAGGTCTCTATAAGTATATGCCCTTTACTACTATATTTTGCATTATTGGTGCAATGTCAATTTCAGCATTCCCTTTATTTAGTGGTTTTGTAGCAAAATCTTTAATTATGTCAGCCTTGGGAGGGCAAGGGTTAATATTAATTTATTTTGTCCTTTTTTTTGCTTCTGCAGGTGTGCTGGAACATTCAGGTATAAAAATTCCTTACTTTGCATTTTTCGCACATGAAAGGAAAATGAAAGTTCAAGAGGCTCCATTTAATATGCTATTGGCAATGGGTATCGCTGCATTTTTATGTATTGGTATAGGTATTTTCCCTAAATTCCTCTACTCAATCTTACCTTATTCTGTTGAGTATCAACCATACACTCTCGATCATATTGTAAGTCAATTACAACTTTTAGTTTTTGCCATATTGGCTTTTTTATTTTTGGTTAAGTTTAGACTTTACCCATCTGAAATTAAATCTACCGTATTAAACACTGACTGGTTTTATCGAAAAATGTTACCAGGAATTGGTAAGCCATTTTTTCAATCATTACATTTTATAACTCAAAAAATATATTTCATCCTCAATCTACTTTTCGAATTCTTTATAGGAAAATCAAAAAAATTCGCTAACTTATCATACTTTAAAGTCACTACTCCTAGCTTTGCAGCAACAGTTTTAATTACGATATTATTCGTTATGTTGATTTTGGCAGTAATTTAGCTTTTTTTAACTTTGGCATATTCAAGCTTAATAGCTTCTTGAATAAATATTTGCCAAATTCTGGTAATGATATCTGGGTCTATCTTATTTTTTTTTGCTTTTATTTGAACAGTTTTCAAAATATGAGTGATGCGTTCATGGTCTATGATTTGATCGTGACTATCTTTTAGTTTAGTTACTTTGTGAATTTCTTTAAATCGATCGGCAATCAATTTAATGATTTTACTATCAATTTCATCAATCTTTAACCTTACTTTTTTTAATTCAGTATTATTGTTGTTTTTATTCATCTTTTAATAATTAATATAGTAGACATTAATAAATGAAAATAAAAAATACTAAACATAAAGTAGCAATCTTTTGTGGATCAATGTTTGGATCTAATGAAGGGTATAAGGATATTGCGATAAAGGTGACCGAATACCTATGTAAAAATGAATATGATATTGTTTATGGGGGTGGAGACAATGGACTTATGGGAGTTGTCGCAAATACTGCTTTAAAAAATAAAGCCCACGTTACAGGTATTATTCCTCAATTTTTAGATCACCGAGAAACAATTCATCGTCAAATAAACGAACTTCATATTACTAAAACTATGGAAGAAAGAAAAAAAAAGTTTTTATCATTATCTGATAGTTTTATAGCTCTTCCGGGAGGAGGGGGTACGATTGAAGAAATTGGCCTAGTCTTAAGCGCTTTACAATTAGGTATTATTAAGAATAAAAAATTTATTATTTTTAATTATAAAAACTATTGGATCGATATAATTAATCAGTATCAAAAAATAATTACAAAAGGATTTGCGTATAAAAACTTTAGTGATTTCATAATTGTCTGCAAAAACATATCGGAGCTAAAAAAAATATTTTAACTTTGTCTTATCCACTTTAGCCAGTTGGCTAATTCTAGAGTTCTTAGCTTAAAATCATAAATAGATTTACTATAACTCTCTGATTTAGGTTTTTTAAAATCTTTAATTAATCCTTCAATTTGATTTTTTGAAAATAGATTTTCTTCTAGAAGAATCTTTTTTCGAGCATTCATGATTTGACCGGTGTATTTAAAATTAAATTCTGGATGGTATTGTGTGCCCCAAAATTTTGCACTAGATAATGCCTGAATAGAATAATGATTTTCAGATAAGACTTTTGAATTCGATGGCATTGTTGTTATATGATCAACATGAGAGGCGAAAGCATCAAAAATTTTTGGTTTTTTTGAATAAAGCGGGTGAGAGCTTCCATGTTGATTGATTGTGATATTGTAAGCAATACCTATTTCCCGACCTTTTATATTTTTAGTTACTTGCCCGCCATTGCAAACTGTAAACATTTGCATCCCCCAACAACTTCCAAACATTTTGATCGGTAATTTAGATAATTTTTTCATTAAGTTGATTTGATTTTTAATTTCTTTCGTATTGTCATAAATATTTAAACTCGAACCTGTCCAAACAACCCCATCAAATGACAAAAAATAACTATCATCATATTCCTTTTTTAAATCTATAGATGGATAAATAAAACTAGTTTTCAATTTTGGATTGATGAGCTTTAATTGGTCCCTGTAAAATTCGCAGATTGGTTGTAGTTTGTGTTTAGCTAGCTTGTCCCAGCCCTTTTTATCATAGCCATTAACTATTAGTAAATTCATGCATATTTAATATAGTTACTTTGCTTAAATGTCAGCTTTTATCTATAAGTCTTTGTCAGTTTTATTTTTCGTTCTCATGAGTGTTTGCATCAAAGCCACAGGAGATCATATTCCATTATTTCAAGTTGTATTTTTTAGAAATTTTTTTGCTTTGATTCCACTTTTTTTTGTCATTTATTTTTTAAAACTTAAAGTCACTTCTATTAATAGATATCCTTTGCATTTTGGTCGAGCCATCATTGGGATTACAGCAATGAGCTTATTTTTTATTTCAATTAGATATGTACCTTTGGTTGAAATGCAGACAATTAGTTTTTCTTCAGTTTTTTTTATTTCAATTTTATCCGTTTTTTTTCTTGGAGAAAAAATAGGCTATAGAAGAATTATTGCTGTAATTTTTGGTTTCATTGGAGTTGTTATTATTTTGAATCCAGGGTCGGCAATATTTTCTAATTATTCTTTTTTACCCCTCATAGCTAGTTTTTTTTTATCCATTGCTGTTATTTTTCTAAAAAAAATACTTCTGACTAATAATAATATTTTATCTGTTTGGGTTTTTACGGCTTTATGCACTGTGATTAGTTTATTTTTTTATAATGATAGTTGGATATGGCCAGAAAACATCGATCTCATCTTTATGGTGGCGTCAGGTATTTTAGGTTTTGTTGCCCAAATCTGCCTTACTAAATCATTTCAAATGGCCGATGCCTCATTATTAGCCCCTCTTGATTTCTCATCGGTTATATGGTCATTCATAATTGGATACATATTTTTTCAAGAATTTATATCACTCAACGTATTATTTGGAGGAATGATTATAATGATGAGCGTTTCATATATTTTCTATCGAGAAAGGGTATTAAAAAAGCAAATTGTACTTGGTACAAATAAACAATTTTAAGTTAGAAATTTTGAAATAACTCTTTCTAAAAATATTCCTGCAAAAATAACTAGCCCTCCACCTAAATATACCTGCCAGAAACTGGTCATTAGTTTGCTTTTCATATATTTCCATTTGATGACTGTTATCAAGGCAAGTTCAAAGATTGTGATTATAATTGCCAAATCTTTCGCTAAGGAAATATCATTGATTAAGAATGGAAGAGTATGCAACATGCCACCAATAAAGGTAGCCACACCGGTTATGACTCCTCTAATTACGGGTGAACCCCTTCCTGTTAATTTACCATCGTCACTAATAGCTTCAGCTTGACCCATGCTTATGCCGGCACCTACAGAAACTAATGTTCCTGCCATAAAGGCAGTTTTAGCATCGCCTGATACCGCAAAACCAAATACGGGCGCCAAAGTTGAAATAGATCCATCCATAAAACCCAACAGTGAGGGCTGAACAATTTTAAGAAGGAACTGTTCATCTTTGTTCATTTTGGAATGTCTTGTCATAATTATAATTTATATTTAAATATTCTTATTAATAGATGCAATTAGACATTCTTTTGATTTTTTGATAATTAGATCGTATGGAATTTTTACATACTATGATTAGAGTTAGTGATATCGACACCTCACTAGACTTTTATTGCAACAAATTAGGTTTAATTGAATTTTCAAGAAAAGATTATGAAAAGGGGAGATTTACGCTAATTTTTTTGTGTGCCCCTGAAGATAAAAATCTTGCTGATGAAAATAGAAAACCTTTAATTGAACTAACTTACAATTGGGATAAAGAGGAATATGCAGGAGGTAGAAACTTTGGCCATCTTGCATTTAGAGTAGACAATATTTATAAAATTTGTGAAAAACTTCAAGACAATGGGGTGGTTATCAATCGTCCACCTAGAGATGGCCATATGGCTTTTGTAAAATCTCCCGACGGAATATCAATCGAACTACTCCAAAAAGGGGACAATCTCGAACCAAAAGAACCTTGGTTAAGTATGGAAAATACAGGAACTTGGTAGTTAACTATTTATATTTCAGATAATTTTTTTAAAAGGTCTTCTCTTGATAATGAGCCATTATGTTGAGAGATCACATCAAGGGATTTTCTTATGATGTCCTCGTCGCCTGGTTCTTCAAGATCAGAAAGTACTATTTCTTTTAATAGTTCTTGGTTGCCCTGCTGACCAATATGGTCGAGAATAAACTCAGCAAATACTTTATTTCTTGAGTTTCTTTTATCAAACTCTGATTGCTCTTTCTGGCTTTGCTCAGCTTCAAAAGCTCTTTCTCTATCTTTAAATTTATCCATATGAATATTATTTCATAGTTGGCATGTTAAGAGAAGCCCCTGCGACATCTTCCGGCCATCTTGAGGTAATTGTTTTTCTTTTTGTGTAAAAACTAATTCCCTCTTCACCATGCATGCCATGCCCTCCAAAAATTGACCCTTTCCAACCACCGAAGCTATAAAAAGCCATTGGAACAGGGATGGGAACATTAATTCCAACCATACCAATTTGAACATCTTTCATAAAATTGCGAGCAAAAGTTCCGTTCGAAGTATAAATGGAAGTGCCGTTCCCAAATTCATGATTATTAATAATTTTTAAAGCATCATCAAAATGATTTAAATTAATAACTGATAAGACGGGTCCGAAAATTTCTTCTTTGTATATAGTCATATCTGTTGAAACATTGTTAAAAATAGTTGGACCAACAAAGTTGCCATTTTCAAAACCTTGAAGATTTAGATTTCTTCCATCCATTTCTAATGTAGCTCCCTCTAATACTCCCTTTTCAATATAGCTTAAAACTTTTTGTTTATGTTCTTTGGTAATCAAAGGACCCATCTCGCTTTGCGGATCAAGAGATTCTCCAACTTTTATTTCAGATGCCTTTTCTTTGAGAAGTTCCATAAAAGGTTTTTGAATTCTTCCGATAGGAAGAGCAACGGATGTGGCCATACATCTTTCTCCAGCTGAACCAAAAGCGGCTCCAATCAAACCATTAACAGCATCCTCTAAATTTGCATCTTCCATAATTAACATATGATTTTTTGCACCACCTAAAGCTTGGACACGTTTGTTATACTTAGCACATTCTGTATAAATATATTTTGCTACTGGGGTTGATCCGACAAAACTAACTGAAGAAATATCAGGAGATTGGAGGATTTGATCTACAACACTCTTATCTCCATTAACAATAGTAAAAACATTTTCAGGTAATCCGGCTTCACTTAACAATTCTCCTAACTTTAATGAACATTGAGGAACTTTTTCAGAAGGTTTTAACATAAAGGCATTACCGCATGCTATAGAGATAGGAAACATCCACATTGGAACCATTGCGGGAAAGTTAAAAGGAGTTATGCCAGCACAAATTCCTAAGGGCTGCTTGATGTCAAAAGAGTCAACATTTGTACCTACATTTACAGAGTGATTACCTTTGAGAAGGTGGGGAATGCCGCATGCGAAATCCACTACCTCTAATCCTCTTTGCAGAGAGCCTTTCGCATCAGAGAATACTTTGCCATGTTCTTCAGAGATAATACGAGCAATATCATCAAAGTTTTTTTCAATTAAACTTTTAAATTTAAATAAAATAGAGCTTCGTTTTGTGATTGGAGTATTTGCCCAAGATACTTGAGCTATCTTCATTTTACCTAAGATTGTTTGAAATTCTTTTTCTGTTGTAATTGGGATTTGAGCATATTCTTCACCGGTAGTAGGCTTATAAAGAGAGAGAGTATTTGAGGATTCACTATTGATTAATTTTCCATCGTAAAAATTACTAATTATTTTCATGGTTTCTCAAATTAACAATATTTTCTAATAAGTAAATATGTCTTTAAATAGATACATCTTCCTGTTATGTTTAATTTAACAGGGGTGCTTATTTAAAAGCTGAGAAAGGATTTCCTTAACCCTAGAACCTGAACCGGATAATGCCGGCGTAGGAAGTTGATTTCCTTACCACTGCGCAATCTTGGTTCTTTGTTAATGAAAGGATTAACGATGAACTTAAAATTATTGTCAATTATACTTTTTCTCCCCATCCAAGTTTTAGCAAAAGAGGAATTAAAAGTTCTTACTTATGGATCATTCGTCTCCGATTGGGGGCCAGGGCCCAACATAGAAAAAGAATTCGAGTCTATTTGCAATTGTAACTTAATTTGGAATACGGCAAAGTCTTCCGGGGCTCTTTTATCAAGAATTAAACTTACAAAAAACAATGAAGGTTATGATATTCTTTTAGGATTAGATGACTCTTTAATAAAAGAAGCTGAAGAAAATGATTTATTTTTAGAGCATAAAATTAAAGACTTTAACTTAGATATAGATTGGGATAATAAATTTTTTACACCATTTGATTATGGTTATTTTAG
>Ga0075475_10000627_pt1 | contig 16659 bp, 9 predicted proteins | sample DEB08_DNA_10_FD_76342 | JGI IMG/M metagenome (GOLD analysis project Ga0075475, IMG submission 76342) | Aqueous microbial communities from the Delaware River and Bay under freshwater to marine salinity gradient to study organic matter... | ecosystem: Environmental > Aquatic > Marine > Coastal ... | reverse complement strand
CGTGCCTCCCACATATCGACTTTCGCCATTCTTTTTATCGACACCATAAAACTGGGAAGTATTATAACCATCTATAGTCTCAAAAATACCAGCCTGATACCAGTCACCGGTTTGTTTAAAGCTATCACCACTATCTTCGGAAAAGGCCACACCGCCATCATTGGCATTAAGTACAAAAAACGAATTGCTAGCTGAGTCCTTTGGTACAAAAACTATATTATGGTGATCGACATGCACACCTTTTGTTCCTGCATCGCTGATATCGGAATAAGCACGATAACCGTCGAGAATGACATCAAAGGATCCGACAATGCCTTCCAGTTCTCCTGTATTGAAAAACATTAAGCCAAAAGGTAATGTGTCCCTTGGGCCTGCGTAATTAGGCGCTCTTTCGATAAAGGCATAATACTGGGCTTTATAAATAGCGTTTCCAGTCTCTATCCTGGGGTGCGGCGTTTCTGAGTAATCCAGGTTATTCGTCATAACAATATCGTGAAATGGAAAGCTCCCGTTATTACTAAAGTCCTCGAAAGTCCATTCGCCATCGGCATTCATATCGAAAATAGAAATAGCTATCTGCCTGTTGTTTTCATTATCCCAGGCTTCAAATGGCACATCAATCATGGACACAAACCTGAATTCTGTGAAATCAAAGGCTCCTTCGATCAGATGTGCTTTAGAAGACGCACCATCCCCAAAGCGCAACTCGACATTTACGATATCCTCCTGACCGGTTTCTGTTGATATGGGCAGTGATTCGAATAAGTCAGAAGCGGTACCTGCTGGTTCGTCTGAGAAAGGGCTTTCATCAATCAATGAAGCGAAGACAGCAAGGTTTCTGAGATTATCAAAAAATTTGATTACTTGAACGGTGTCACCTATCTTAAGTTCCAGCATGGGGCCTTGTCCTGCCACCCACACAATACTATCGTTAAAGGGATGGACCGCAATTGTGTTGTCATACCAGCCCTGGTTTACCAACCAATCCGGTTGGCGTCCCAGAAACAAGGGTTCTATGACTGTTTTTAGGGTATCTCTTGAATAATATAACCTGGATCCACCACTGGGCAGTTCGCAGGACATGTATATGACGCCGTCATCGTAGGGCGATATAGCCATTTCAATACGCCGCTCATCCTCTGGTGCCTGCCATACCAACTCCCATGTTTCACCGCGGTCAATTGACCTTAAGAGGCCTTCTCCTCTCAAAGTACCGTATATAACATTTGGATCATTAGGGGCAATAACCAAATGCTCAACAGTGGAGCTGGAACGCGCATAGACCGTCCTCCAAGACAGTCCACCATCTACCGATTTCATTATCAGTGTTCGAAGCGTATTATTGGCGCCTATCGTTGTTCGTGTACTGGCCAATACTTCATTTTCATCTTCAGGGTTAATTACAATACGCGTTACATTTGTGAAATTATTATTGGCCGTTGAATCAAGTAATGTCCAGCTTTGACCTCGGTCAATACTTTTCCATATGCCGGCACCGGCGATGGCGTTAATGTGCATAGTCCCAAGACTCTCTCCCGTACCTACATATATGACATCATTATTGGATTCTGCCATCGCCAATGTTGAAGTAGCCAGGCTTGCGAATTCGGGAGTCAGTTGATTCCATGTCTTGCCAGCATTGGTGGTATGCCATATACCTCCTCCGGCAGACCCCAGGAACCATGTGCGTGATGTAGAATCTGCGGGATCAATAATGAGTCCCCTGGTCCTTCCTCCCACATTACCAGGCCCGCGTTCTATCCAATCATAATCTTCCCTCGGATTGAACTTAAGCTTACTCTTGGCTTTCCTGAACTCTTTTCTCAGATCTCCTGTCTCATAAGCTGGTTGAGATTCCCCATCCATGGTTCTTATCAGGTGGTGCGCTTGCAAAAACTGTCCGGGACCTCTGGTGATAAGATCCATATCAGACCTGCCGGTTTCAGTAATTTCAGGATTTGCCTTTTCACTGCATGAAGCAAATAAGCCAGCCAGACAGATAAGAAGGATGCCGGTTCTTACTATTTTGATGTTCATTTAAATAATTTGCTCCGAATATAGCTAAAGCAAGCTAATATGCATTGCCTCTATTCCTTATAATACACAAGAGAAAAGATTGGGAACATCTTGCGGAGATTTATATCATTCTAATTCTTATTACCAAAAACGCCAGGTGTGTATTTCTTCCTGTTCTTGGCATGATAGCGATAAAATATTGCTTGAATTGATTCTTCATCTTTACTGCTTATCCCTTTTTCCGCTTCTACTTCAATGGTATAGGAATCCACCCAGGCAAACTGAGCCCTAGGTACAATATCTTTATGGATAATCTCTAATGGCGAACATTGCAAAATCTGATAGCTGAGCGTCGGGCTAACATCAGAAGGTCTGTTCTTCAGGTAAGTGTATACCACAACGTAACTGGAGTCACCGTTGAAGGACAGTAGGTAATCGGCCCCGTATAAGTCCTGTGCATAATTTCCTATAGCTGTATACCTGGGTGAAGTGCTGATTGAAGCTTCTTTCTTACTTCGACAGGATAAAGCGATCAGCAAAACGAACATGCTTATGAATTCAAGTCTCATAAAGTCAATTTAAATTCCTAGAAAACATAGTGGACCTTCCAGGATTCATCGCAGGACGAAAAATAAAAAGTATCTATATTATCGTATACAGGCCACTCCATAAGATTTATAATGTATTTCATGGTATTTTCATCAGAGCTTTGCGTTTTTCGAGTTTGGCCCTTACCTTATTAGCACTTTCCTCTGTAATGGCATAGTCTTTCATGACCCAAATTGCCAGTATCGTTCCAGCCATTGGGAAAAAGCAGAAAAAGGCATGTAATCCATCAACCGCTCCCTGCTGATCGACGGTTGCCAGCTCAGGGTTAAAGCCTACAAGACTGATTATTATACCACTTAATCCGCCTGCAATAGCGAAGCCCACCTTTACCATCCACCAATAAATAGCTCCGAAAATACCTTCTCTTCTAAGACCTGTATTGAGCTCGTCTATATCCAGTATGTCGGCCGTCATGGACATCATAATAGTAAACAAGCTGCCTATTCCAAAAGAGAAGAATGGGAGTCCGAAAATGTACATCCATGGCTTTCCAGGAACAAACAGGAAGTAAAGCATAATATATCCAACAATAGAGATGGTTTGGGCAACTATAAATGCTTTTTTCTTACCCCACCACTTTGACATTTTAGTCACAATAGGTATTACTATAAATGTTGTGCCCAAGGCTCCCAGGCAGCCAAAAAGCACTACCCAAACACCCGTTGCCTCCGCATCTCCATTAAATAACTTATAGACAATTACAAAAAATGTTAGTGCTGCCACGGAATTGAAGGCATTGAATATTAAAAAAGTAGCTATACAAATTTTTCTGAAAGGCTCCAGTTTGAACGCTTCAATAAATCCATCAATGATCTTTCTTAGGCTGGATCCTATATTTGCAACATTCAATGGGAGATAATCTTTGTCGATAGTCGACTCAGCTTTAATAAATAAAGCAGGAACCATTGCCGCAATAGCACAAGGAATACCTACCCAGAAAGCAAGCTGCCTGGTAGCCACTTCAGCCGAAGGAAACCACTCTGGATCATACATTATGATCCAAAACCATGGAGCTATAACCCAGGCCCATTGACCTATCCATTGGGCTATTGCCATGATATCGGTGCGTTCATGGAAATCATCTGTCATTTCGTAGCCCATAGCAACATATGGAACACTGAATAATGTCAGACCCAGATAAAACACTATAGACCAAATGAAGAAATACCAAAAATTATACGATACTGTATTTTCCTTGTAGAGTTGCCACATCACTATGAAAGCAATTCCCATAACAAGGCCACCCAGGAACACATATTGCTTTCGTCTTCCAAAACGCGATCGGGTATTATCCGAAATGAATCCCATTATAGGATCCGTTATGGAATCAAATATCCGAGGTGCAAAAAATATCAATCCCCACATCCAACCTGTAAATCCCAAATCCTGAATGAGTACAACCATAAATATTCCTAAAATGGCTGGGAACATCTGGTTAGCAAACATTCCTATACCGAAAGCAATCTTTTGGCCTAACGGGACCTTGTTGGTTTGTGATGACATTGTGTTGGTTTTTAATTCTTATTAATCACTACAGTTTGAAGAGCTTTTGAAGAAATTACAAAAGTTGATGTCTTCCCATGGAGCTCAAGCTTAATTGTATATTCTTCCTCATTTGGATTTAATAAAACAATTACAACTGAATTGTCAGAGTTTTGCACAGCTGTAATAAGTACTTGCTCAGAATCCATATTCCAATCGATACGATGAGCCCCCGGACGGATATACTTGCTAAAGTGCATCAAGGTATAATAGAGAGGTGTGAAGTAAACTTCATCCTGATCGGGGTCAACAATCACTGGAGCGACACACCAGTTTTTGAACCAGTTGGGGCCACCCTGTCTATTCAATAACATATTCCAATCAACCCATCCGTCAACCCAGTTATTGAGGCAACCAATGATATCCCTCGCATACCTGTAAACCGGAGCATACTTGGGGTGCCTGTACTTTGTTTCTTCAGATGCCCAGTCCCATCCCCAGTCAGTTGCTTCCTTTTTCCAATACCATGCATCATCCTGCCAGTGCGGTACTTCAGCATCGACGCAGCCTTCCGTTTCGATAAGATACTTATCAGGGGCTTTCTTATGGGCATATTGTAAGACTTCAGGAAACACTTCGTAGGTACTAGCATACCAGTGAATAGCTGTACCATCAAAATATCGACCAGACTCTTCATCCTTGTACATGGCATCAACCCATTCTTCTAATTCATCTCGATTCTGATCATATCCCAGCAGTACTACGTCTCCATGATTGTTTGCTTCAAGGGAGGGGCCAAGATGCTTGGCCACAAATTCGGTCATCTCTTCTGCGGAATAATGCATGCTTTCCCAGTTATTGCCGTTACCAAGGGGTTCGTTTTCAACAGTAATACCCCAAATATCAATACCTTCTTCCTTGCAGGCATCTATGTATTTGCTAAAATATAATGACCAAGCATCATAATATTCTGGAAGCAACTTACCACCGACCCAACTGTTATTGTCTTTCATCCAAGGAGGAGCAGTCCATGGTGAAGCGATAATTTTAAAACCATCGCTGGAAACAGCCATAGCTTCTTTGATAAAAGGAATGATATCATCCTTATCCTCTTCTAAGCTGAAGTCGCTCAGCTCTTTATCACCTTCGTTCTTTACGTAAGCATAATTACTGAGAGAAAAATCGCAAGAATTGATGTGTGTTCGCGTAAGGGAATATCGCGCACCACTATCGCCAAAATATGCTTGAACAATCTTATCTCTGTTTTCCTTACTGAGCTGGTTAAGCAAATAGGCAGAAGACTCTGTAAATGAACCACCAAAGCCTGTTATCAACTGGTATCTCTTACTTGTATCTACAGTTAGTTTTAATGCCTTTTCAGAATATGCAGATCTCTTAACAAGCTCCATCTTTTTTCCATCCGCTGAACTTTCAAAAACTTCCATTCTGAAAGCGGGTTTTTCATTGCAAGAACTGGCCATGATAAATAATCCACTTATCCATAGAGCAAATAAAAACTTAAGTTTCATTGGTCATTCATTGTTTTCTCCTTTATAAATAAATCGGGAACTGAAACAGTATGCATCATAGAATTTTTGTCGCCACCAAAAGTTTTATTGACAGATTGGCCCCCTCTTCCAAGACCATTAAATATATCTTGATCAACAAGATCCCACATAGGGTATTTAGCTTTTCCCTCTACTGTAAAAAGTCCAAAATGATTTTCTGAGCCACCCGGATTTTGAGCATCCTTCCAGGGTTCGTCAAAAGCTTGAAAATAAAAACAGCTTATACCTTCTTCATCTGTCCACTTGCGCACGTGATCATAGAATATTTTTTGTTTATACTCATCACATGCCTTGGAACCATCAGGACCGTAATGTCCATTTGACGAGCTGGCCCAACCCGTTTCTCCAATGTGAACAGGCGTATTTAATCCATGGCTCGATATATAATCAACAACCGCCTTATACTGGGATTTTGCATAATTCAGAGACCTAAGCATTAATGTATCAATGCGCTGATCCTCCTCCCAATCCTGCTCACCTGGATTCAATAACCAAAACTCAGGATTGTAATGTGTGTCATGCATAGGATAGGTATGCATGGAAACATAGTCTACCGCCTTGATGAGTTTAACAAGATCGTCATTGTGATATTCTTCACCCCCACCACCCCAGGAAGCGAAGTTATCAGAGCATGTAATCCATACATCCTTATTTAGTTTTCCGATGCTTTTAAGTCTCTGAAGATGATTGACCCATTTCAATATAATAGCCGGCGTCACAAAATATCCAGCCTGCCAATGCACCATAGCTTCATTTCCAACAGCAATCACTTTCACAATATCAGGATAGGTATTTGCTACTCTTATAGCTCTTGTTATTTCCTCAGCATTTTGAGGACTTTCTTCATTATGAACGGGGTTCGCTGTGAATGCATCCTTACAATTAATCCATGCACCCAACATCACATACATTTCAAACTCTGGATCCTCTTCCTTTACAGAACGAATTGCCTTTATAAGATTCTCGGCATGTGGATACATGAGCTTATAGGTACGCACAAATCTGACACCTGCCGCATGCATTATAAGTATATCTTCTTTAAGTTCTTCAATACTTGGTTGTTCTTCTAGAGTCTTTCCCCTGTACCCACCATAACAGATCGCATGATATCCTGGATCCCCTAGTATATCACCCGTACTTAAATTGATCTTTGATTCTGTTTTATCCGTATGCTTATTATCACAAGAAAAAAGGAAAGCCGAACATGCTATTGACATGAAGAACAAGATAAATCCAAGCACTTCACGGTACGTCATTTTAGCTATTTGCATATTCAAGATCATTTTAGAATTTCTTTCGGAATATCAACCTCAATACATATTATATTACCATTGCGATCAAAGATCATTTTACTTTCAGAAACACTTAAGGCATTGGAAGTAGAAATAGAATCTGAGCCATCAGCAAAAACTACTCGTATTTGACTTTGATCTGAAATTCTATAGATAACAGGAACTTGACAATAGCTGAATGCCAATGAATTTGCTTCAAGCAAAATTTCTCCAGTAGCGCCCGTAAAATCGACATATTTGAACAGTTTTTGCTCCGCAAGGAATTCAGATTTTCTAAGTAAGCAAGGATAGAAAATCAGACTTCCGTTATCAACAAAGACTCCTAGTTCTCCAAACCGAGAAAGAATATCCTCTTTAACCTGTCCTGTCATCCCCGGCTGTTGTGCACCTTTATGCCACGGCGTATGAGAATAAGGATCTATGGGAAATGCCCCATAAAGCTCAGGTGACTTATGCACGCCTATGCCTTCATTAATTTCATAGAAGTGATCTAAAAGGCGTCCTACCAATTCCGAGGATGCCTTGTTCTTGATAGCTCTGACACAACACTCCTGGACAGCCAAAAGCAATTTTGACACCATATGCCAATAGATAGAGCCTAGGCCTTCATACCCATAAAAGGTTCCGGAACGTCCAGTGAAGGCTTTATGATTGAACACAGCTTCAAAGACATCATCCATCAGTTCAGCTTCAATTTCAGCCAGGCTTTCATATTTTGAACCTTTCAGCTTATTGAGAGCTGCCCGTAAATCTCCTAGATTCCTAAAGTTACCATTGAAATGAATCTGACCAAACACATCCTTTTCCACTATACTTCTATCGCCGTCTTCAACAAGGGCAGATATCAGCTTTGAATTATTTGACAGTTCTTCCGGTATAATATTTTTCTCCAGAAAGCCTGGCAATTCTTTTCGTGGATACAGCAGATAACTGTATTGATCCTCTCTAAACAAGGCACTCGACTTCTGAGCGTCCAACAAAGAAAGTACTTCTTCTGATGACAAAACTCCAGAGCTTAGAACAGCTACCTGGCCTTCCAGCATTTCGCTGAGATACGATATATTAAGCTTGTTCTTTTCAAAAGCCAATAGATTATAAGCATGATACAGACCATCCTGCCGCTTATTCTCAGCTATAGTGTGATCAATATATTTCAGGCCCAATTCAAAAAATCTCCTTAAGCCATCCATCGATACCGTTCTCTTCTTACCCCAGAAAGATTTGGCATATATGTGTTGCCTGTAATCCGAGGCAGCCTCTCCCAACTGATCCAGCATTGCCCTTCGCGATTCATCCGATAATTGGGCAGACAACACATCTTGGTTTTCCTCAAGAACCTTTCTCAATTGCTTGTAGAAATCCATCAGTTCATTAGACAAACTTATATGTTCTATGTCTGTACCTTTCAAAAGATCGTCGAAGAAGCTGAAAAAGCGTCTCATATAGTAGAGCGTGACCATGGATACGCCATTACCCACAAGTGCATTATTGGCATCATTCCATTCCGGACGCTGTGTATTCATCCATATCCCGGCACCGGGAACAAAATTTGACATTTTCGCCAATACTGATGCCAGAATCTTTTCAATAAAGTTAACTCTGTGGATATCACCCTCTTCATTTTGCAAAAGGGCTCCATCTGCTCCCATTTTGCCAACAGATTCACGAATAGCCAAATCTTGATCGTGATCAAAAAGAATGGTATCCTTTGGATTTAAAACTATCTCTTCATATGGCTTTATCTTATAAGGCACATTAGCATATACAAACTGATCCTCCTGGAAATACCTGTACAACTTGCCCGGTTGATGTTTTTCCGAAAATTCCAGAAATTTCAACATATATATGATCTGGTGATCTCCCCAATAGCCAATGTAAGACCAAGGATCATCCGGCTCAATAACTTCCCAATCAAATCCTCCCTTTGTGATACGATAAGGATTATAGCCATCAAAAGTTGAAGCATTCAAAAACCTGAATATCATCCCATCAATAAAACCCGGAAAGGCATGAACCATAGCTTCCCAGTTCTGAAATATATCCCGCCAATTCCCTTCATAATCAAGTAATTTTGATCCGTCATTTTCATCTATCATATTGATGGAAAAACGATTCCATGGTCGGCTTGGGTCACCATGTCTACGGCTAAACTTAAGAGGTAAATACTCCGTGGCGAGGCGTTTAAAATCATCATCTGAGCTTTCAGCCAATAGAGACTGAAGGTTATGAAGGGTAAATTTTTCTGGAAGACCTTTCACAAATGACCTGTTATTCTCAAGCACTGTTGGATTGGCATGGGATAAGTACTTTTCGAAATCCCACTTCTCGATATTATAATTGTCATCGAATATCCCACCACGCATATTATTGAAAAGTACATTGGCAAAATGCCTGGTATCTCTTAAAGAATCAGCCGTGCATTGGAGTGCATCCGCAGAGGCATTGAGCGAGATCAGTGTACGAGTACCATCTTCTACATTTTCGACAACATCATTAATCAGCTGGTCGCTGCTTTTAATCTTATAAATGAGTTCATAGACTTTACTATGGCTTTGATTAACATCAGCAACAATATACCATTCTTTCTTTTCCCCAGCATTCAGATCAAACATGCTGTTCATAAAATAAGCACCACGTTCACCTTTAATGTCATCTTCGTGAGTCAGGCTTTGACCTTGTCTAAAATTATCCAACTGAAGTGAAGAAAGCAGGTAATTGAAAACATCAAGTCCAGAAGACCAAACAACATTTGCTTTCAAGGCCTCGCATGGCTCAGCTTTATCGACAATAATAGCACTAAGAGCGTATATACCCAAACCGGTATTCTTATGTAATTCAGCTCGCTTGTAAGCATTTACAAGATTACTTGAAGCATTCTGAACATCGCTTGGCACACCATATGGCATTATATTCTGTATGCCATCCACCATATCGATTTTAAGCTTTGAATCAGATCCATTCACCAGGCTTGCTTTTCGTAAAAAGCCAAACATCTTGGTGGAACACCATTCATACCTGAAGCACAGAGACAGATCGTTGTTTATCTCTTCAAAAAGGATCTTATTTCCGACACTATTTTTGTATAAATTTCGTGTGATATCATACTTACCTGCATCCCGGCATGAAAACGGTTCCCATACTTCAGGACCCCCATTATGGTTTACCAGAATGATAGTCTTGCAACCTGTTGTATCAAAAGCCTCGGTGATTTTATCATCAGTGTAGTAAGGAAATAGAGCAAATTCTGAGTTTTTCCGACCTGCTGTAAGTCCGCCATTACTGGAAATAAACATCCAGTGATTGGAATCACTGACAATGCTCATAAAAAAAGGCCGCATTGAGTCACTGTCACTGATTCTGTAATACGACTCTCCATTCAGATATAACTGATCGATTCTTGGAGTTTTATTTATCATCATGTATTTATTCTATTTGAGTTTTAACAAAATTGAAAACAGCCTGCAATTAAGTAGTTTTGATTCTTTCTATTTGGATTTAGCACGATAAATAAAATGGCTCTCTTCGATTCTGTTAAAAAATTCATTCAATTCATCTATATCATAATTACCATCAAATAGCTTGTATTTATTGATGTCCTTGATTACATAATAGGCCTTTCGCGGTATTAATTCATAATGCCCATAAGCATCAGGATGGCCTTTCGCACAAATGCCGAACCATTCCTCATTCATGTTATTACGACCTTCGGTGTAATCCTCTATGTAGCCTCCATTGGACCAGCTTGCTATATTATCGTGTACGGATAAATTCCTGGTCTGCCCATATTTCCACCAACCGTCGCTAAATTGAAATGTAAATCCGCCTATACAGTTTTCATTTTTGCCGTAACCGTAGGCGTTTTCAAATATCTCTTTCCAGTTGTAGAAAAAATATCTTGCTTGACTATCGCTGTCCTCTACCCCTGTAATCATGTTATATGCATCTGCACCGAACTCCGTAAATAAAATAGCCTTACCTGTCGTCTTCTTTACTTCATCAAAAGTGTCGCCGAAAGATTCACCACGATACATATTAGTACCTAATATGTCTATATCAGGGCAATATCTCTGAATCAGATCAAGATATTGCAAATCGCCATTACAAAAAGCCACAGGGTGATAGGGGTCTATAGATTCGATGAGCCGTGCTGCCTCATTGAAAAGCTTATATAATGCAGCGGCCTCTGACTCCTTCAAGAAAGGATCCAAAGGAATATCTTCAGTTTCAGAGCCTTCCCAAAACAGACCATAATTATTCTCATTCCCTAGTAAGTAGAGCAATAAGCCCGGAGTATTCCTGTAAGATTGGGTAAGGCCTTCCAATTCTTTCAGCAACTTCTCTCTAACCAGATCATCTTTGTATACCGTCCGACTTTTCCATTGGTTGTTAATCTCAAGACCGTAGCGTCCAAATGGATGATTTAAGATTGTAAAGATGCCGTATTCTTCGTAAATATGACTGATCCATCGGGCAGGAACACCAGTATACTGCCTAATAGCATTGATGCCCATTTCCTGGAGCAAACCCATCTCGTAGGCCAGCGCTTTTTCAATAAAATCATCTGACTGTGTCCAAAAATCAAAATTGTAAGTGGTACCAATTGGAAAATAATCCCAATTTATTCCTTTAATAAAGAAAGGATTTCCATCTATCAGAATACGATGACCCTCTTCATTTGTTTCTAATACTACCTCTTCTGATTGACTCAAAAGAGCTGCACTTGAGAACACGATCAAAAACAAAAAGACGATCGTGATAAATTTTTGATTTGAGATATATATCAAAAGATGCGTTTATTATTAAATCAGAGAATCAATATAGAGATATAAACCAATAAAATAGCTGCATTCAAATACATCATTAATTTCTCACAACTGGATAATTTCAAATATTCTAGCAACTTTGAAGCTTTAGAGAAATACTATGAATACAAGCAAAAATCTATTGGACAACTATCTGGATGTACTTTACATTCACCGCAGCAAATGGCTCAGAGCGGCTGTCCTGGGCGCCAATGATGGTATTTTATCCACCTCAAGTATTGCTATTGGTGTTGCAGCTGCCAGCGATACCCGGGATCCAATTGTATTGGCGCCCTTTGTTATCGATTTCGATATCAATAATGTAAAAGGAGGTATTCGACGAAAATACCTTTCCAGTAAGGACCTCAAAAAAATAATCAGCAATATTGTAGAAGCCTTATAAGAATTTCTATATTAACAATTCGTTTCCTTCAACGCCATAATGGTTCAGCAGGCTGCATCGCCTGCTATAATAAGGTTCAATAACATTTTAAACATATCATTATGGCCATTACGTATTATGTTGGCTCAATTCCTGCTTACTACGAGGAATTGAGGCAAAAGGCATCCCAGCTGTCCGATATCATACACAATAAAAGCGTCGCCAAAATTGAATTTCGCAAGGGTGTATTCGATTTAAACGGAGCTCAATCGAAGCATCCTCAATCAGTAAACTCTTTCTCCGATATAGGATTAGGCAAACCTCTGAGTATAGAAATAATGAGCTCCTATTCGGGGGATGTTCCCAAGAAATTCCTGGGGCGTCGACCTGATGTCATGACTTTCTCGGGTGTCAAGTCATATCTGGAACATGCAGCATCGGCACGAATGATCAACCACATACAGGAACGTGCTGAAGATTACAGTTATATGGATATAGGCGCATTTGAAAAAGGCAGTCCGATAGTCTTCTATACCCCTGCCCTTCATTTTGGCAGCCTATTGTGTTCATTTGAGTTGGTTGCTGATACTTTTGGAAAATCATTTAGCAAAGCGCTGACAAAACTTTTCGCTCATGCAGGTTCTCTTCCTATATTTGCTCCCGCTGCTCCATTTCTGCTTGCAGGGTCAATAGCAAGCAGGTATACCGGGAAAACACTCCATAACATATTTGAATCCAAAGCATTTCTGTCTGAGGATATTACTCTGCGCTTCGATACTCCCGAGTTTCCGGTGGCTGTCGCCAGGCAATGGCTTGTATGCAATCAAAAAGATCAGGATCCCCTGATGGAATATGCACCCGGGTTCATAGCCGGCCCAGACGGTCGTCAGGTTCTTAAGCTTGTGCACCGCAAGACAGGCAAGGTGTATAAAGGCAAAGCGCCCTTTATGATAGTTAACATAGATGGAAGGGATCGACCAGAACTTGAGGCCTTCAAATCAAAAGCAGCCAGTGCAAAAGTCTTGGAACAATTTTATGGCAATAATAAAAGTTCGGAATTAAACTTATCAATACTTGAAGAAGCTCTCAGCCTTTATAATGACTTTTACTACCTGGATAAAATCAAGAACATACAGCACAGCACAGGGACCTTGGATAAAGGCAAGGATCAGGAAACTGAAGTGGAATTGCTCATGGAGTCTTACAAAAACAATATTCAGAGAAAAGAGATTTTAAATCTACAAATATAAGTACCTGTAAATCATAGCTAGTAAAAGAATCAAGCACATAAACGCAGCAAGGTATAATAAAGAAGATGTATGAAGGCTTAGATATTAAGTGCCTTTTTGATTTTCAAAAAGGTACTGATTTGCTTTTGCATACGATATGGTAGAGATTTCGATTCTCAGAGATTATATTTTTCCACAGCACATGAACTTCAGATATCTTAAAGCATTGTAGTAAACTGGCACATTACAATCTGAAGATGGCATGCTATGAAGAGGACACTGTTGGTCAGGTATTTAAATACTGTATTATTACAAGCTTTACACTATTTATTTAGACTCATGACTCGGATGTCCTTAGTTTGGTCCTCTCTATTATTCACAGAGCCATCTGATGAGACCTGACTTATTTTACCCTGAAGATTTTCCTGGCATATACCGGCGTACCTTGAGTCGATATGCCGTTTAGTTCAGCGACGAAGGTTCCTGTCCTGTCAGAACAAAACATGCGGATATCTTCTGTGGTTTTTGCTTTCAGTATAAGTTCCGGATTCCAGTATAGTGTCGTTCTCAAATCAGGAAGACCAGCACTTTGGTATTCATAGGACCTTTTGGGACTATAAAATTCCCTCTCAGTATAAAAACCTTCCAACTCAAAGTTTATAATTCCTGGTTTACGTTCATAGCTGGAAGGATCACGCGGTCCGGTATAAATGGCTATGACACCATTTGAGCCTCTTAGACCAAATATGGCTGCTCTTCCATCTTTCAACACATCAATAAAAAGTACTTCGTAGGAGCTGACCCTATTGACTGTCGCCTCGTCAGTTACCATTCCGTTAATAAGATACAAGGGCGTTTGGTCTGCATTAATAGATGACACTCCCCGTATACGAGCACTTTGCGAAGGAGCTGTTCCGCTGACTTGCACACCTGCAACTCGGCGAAGCATATCAAACACAGTACCGCTTTGATAGTCATTTTCTCCGGGCACATATCGCGTAGATGGTTCGCCATAAACACTCAAACGATTGGCAATGTCGTTCAGGCTGTCATTTTTCGTTTTCTTTTTTGCCGATACAACAAGGGCATCCATATCCACCTTCATCATGTCCTTATATTCAGACATACGGTAATAGGCTGTACGCTCTTCATCCTTGAAACTTTCAGAAATGTAGAATTTGGATTCCTTCGTCCCTTCAGATTCATTTGTAAACGGGGCTCTCTCCCACTCTTCCCTGTGTATCAAAACGTTTCGCTTTCCTTCAAGCTTAGCTAATTCTTTTTTCGACAATAATCGCCGCGCCTGTAAGAATGTCTTTATGGTATCATAGCTTACGAACGGTCCAAAGCTGAATCGTCCATTCTCATCGGTTTCAGTTTCCTGTTCATAAAAAGCCTGGTCCATGAATGAACAAACAACCTTGGAGCGAACGGCCTTGTCGGTACTCAGAACACCGCCTGTCCAGCCTTCAACCATTATGCCTTTTTCAAAACTATAATCAAGAGCCCTTCTTCTTCTGGAATTGACATCTTTCCATGTAAATCGCCTCCACCCCCTGGTCATCATAAGGATGTCAAGTAAATAGGCTTTTTTAAAATCCAATCCGCTTTCAAAAAACCAATCCGGATTTTCAATTTCGCCTCTCAGATCAGAGTTGAGGAGTAGCGCAGAACAAATATTCTGCGTACTACTGCCAGATTGCGCATTATCTATTTTAAAAATGGAAACCGAACATGACAAATCGCTGGTATCCCTATTGGTGACTGCCTCTCTATCCAGGCGCAAAGTGAATTCCTGCTGCTTTAGGTATACCTCGGCAGATGTCGTCATGTCTATCTCATGTGCATCATTATAGATAAAAGCCAATCGTTCACATTGCGGACGCATACTATCATCGAATAATGTCAGATGCACCACTCCTGAGCCAAGAGATTCTGTAGGAAGAATCCCAACATACTGAGATCCAGTAAACTTTACTTCAGAACTCCATATGACTTGTCCACGAAGATGGGCAATAAGGAAGGCCTTTGAATTTACTTGCGAGCTGCTCTCCTGAACTTTAACGATGAGCTGCCCCGGTCGTGTAGTCAGGCTGAGTACATATCCTTCCTCACGAGCCCTTGGCAAATCATAGGAATAGTAAATACCATTTACACTCAACTCGATATAATCTCCTTCAGCTCCTGTGGGCGTATATTCAACAAGAGAAAGTCCTCTGTCGTAAAATCGAATCGGGGCAATAATCTCACCCACAGCATGCATCAGATTGGCACTTACATTATAACGATCAATGTCAATATTAGAAAGCTCCAGGGCGAGCCTGGATTTAAGTCCATTTACCATTTCACCCCCTTCAGGAAATATACGCAGCTGGGGTTTTAAGGATGTATTGGTACTGCCCGCCGGCATTCCTAAACTCTCCTCTGCTAAAAATACAGTAGTGCTGGTTTCGAGAGGATCCCATATATGCAGGTGCGAAGTGAAAAAGGTCTCATTATCCTGATTACGCATGTGATTGGTATACGCCCTCAGCTTGTATTCACCGATTTCAATGTCTTCCCGGAGAACAATATCTCCAGCGACAAGACCACTTGCGCCACTGTATAACTTCAATGCCTTGACAAGGGTATCTGAAGGGCTAAACAGCTCCAGATGCACCACGCTCGAAGCTGTACCGGGTCTTAAGGTGATACCATCCAGCAAATAGGCTTTAAACCAGATAGTATCTCCTGGAATATAATTAAGCTTGTCCGTATGGACGAAAAGTTTCTCATCCTGTACATAGCTGATGTATTCATCAAGATTATTCAAGCTCTCTTCAAGAGAAACCTGTGCATTCAGCCCATAGCATACTGCAATAAATACAAGTACAAACAGCCTCATAGTGTTCTATATTTAATCGGCAAAAATAAAGCAATATCCCACCTGGAAAAGATGAAAATCAACTTTCAGGCAAGAACAAGCCTGATCTTTTTAGTATGCCCCTCCACTTTACAGATCGAGGATCTACTTTCTCCAGTTCAGACTTCAAAGCCTCTTCCATAATTTTATTCTCAGCCTAAATAAGGATTCCTGTCCTGTGCTTACTCCTTTTGAGTTCATAAAGCCATAGTATTTTGGGTATCGTTCTGCAGCAGTGCATTGGCGTTTATGGTTCATTTTAAAAGCAAACTGATGTTTATCAAGCACATAATCGCAAGGGCTTCTTCTGTTCTTGAGTTTGACAATAATAGGAGCCGTTTCTATATCTATAAACAACAAAATTATAAATAGGACAG
>Ga0075475_10000620_pt1 | contig 16776 bp, 14 predicted proteins | sample DEB08_DNA_10_FD_76342 | JGI IMG/M metagenome (GOLD analysis project Ga0075475, IMG submission 76342) | Aqueous microbial communities from the Delaware River and Bay under freshwater to marine salinity gradient to study organic matter... | ecosystem: Environmental > Aquatic > Marine > Coastal ... | reverse complement strand
CGAAACAGCGTCGTCTTCCCCGCTCCATTGGGCCCAATAATGCCAACGATGCCACCAGGCGGGATCCGGAAGGAAAGGTTCTCAAAGAGCAGCTTGTCACCGAACGCCTTTGAGAGCCCCTCTGCATCAATGACCTGGTCCCCAAGGGGTCGGCTCGCCGGCACGGCAATTTCAACCTCAGTATCACGCGAGGCTGCTTCTTCAGCAGCAAGTTTTTCATAGGCAGCCACCCGCGCCTTGCTCTTAGCCTGTCGCGCCTTTGGCGACATGCGAATCCACTCAAGTTCCTTTGTGAGTGTCTTCTGACGAGCGCTGGCCTGTTTCTCTTCCAGCGCCATCCGCGCCTGCTTCTGTTCAAGCCACGACGAGTAGTTCCCTTCAAACGGAATGCCACGGCCGTGATCGACTTCGAGGATCCACTTGGCCACGTTGTCGAGGAAGTAGCGGTCGTGGGTCACCGCCACCACCGTGCCGGCGTAGTCAGCCAGATAGTGCTCAAGCCAGAGCACACTTTCGGCATCAAGGTGATTGGTCGGTTCATCAAGGAGGAGCAGATCTGGCTTTTCCAGGAGCAGGCGGCAGAGGGCCACCCGACGACGTTCACCACCAGAAAGATTGGTCACGCCCCAATCACCCGGAGGGAGATTCATGGCATCCATCGCAATTTCAACCTGACGATCAAGATCCCAGAGATTCTTGGCATCGATTTCGTCTTGAACCGTCGCCTGTTCAGCGAGCAGTTTCTCCATCTCATCGTCATCGAGCGGCTCAGCGAACTTCGCGTTGATCTCCTCGTACCGCCGTAGGATGGCCCGCGACTGCTCCACGCCGTCCATCACGTTCTCAAAGACTGTCTTCTCAGGATCGAGTTGCGGCTCCTGCTCGAGGTATCCAACCGTAAAACCTTCCGCCAGCCGGGCTTCGCCCTCGTATTCTTTGTCGATGCCAGCCATGATCTTCATCAACGTGCTTTTCCCGGCACCATTGCGGCCAAGCAGTCCGATCTTTGCGCCTGGGTAGAAGGCGAGGTTGATGTTCTTGAGCAACTCACGCTGCCCAAATTTCTTTGTGAGATCAGTAATCTGAAAGATGAATTGAGGACCCATCGGTATTCCTGAAAGACATGGACTCTGCTGGACACGGTGCGTGGGCGGTCGGCCGCTTCAGATGGGCAACGACTGCCTCGAGGGCATGATACCCCATTGGCACGGTGTTCATGAGGCCCGCCCCATGCCGCCGCTGCCAGCCAGCCGGCCGCCGGTCAGGCAGGGGCCCAACGGCCGGTCGTTGCAGGCCTTCGGAGCATCCACTACGATCCAGTGGAGCCTTTCTACACCCGCCAGAGGAGCAGATATTGATGGCCGAGTATGCAAACCCCGACGTCCTCGTCTCGACGGAATGGGTGGCTGAACACCAGAACGATCCTGCCGTACGCATCGTCGAATCAAACGAGGACCGTGCCCTCTACACGCAGGGGCACATTCCCGGTGCCGTTGAAATCGACTGGCTCATCGACCTGCAAAACCAGGACATTCGTGACTATGTCGACCGGGCGGGTTTTGAAAAGATCTGCCGTGCGAATGGCATCAGCAACGACACGACCGTCGTCTTCTATGGCGATCAAAACAACTGGTGGGCCTGCTACGCCTTTTGGGTCTTCAAACTCTACGGTCACGAGCGGTGCAAGATCATGGACGGGGGCCGCAAAAAGTGGCAACTCGATGGCCGCAGTTGGTCATCCGAACGAGTTTCCTATCCGCCGACCAGTTACACCGCCCCTGAGCAAGACAAGTCGGTACGGGCCCTGCGGGATGATGTCCTGAAACACCAGAAGGCAGGCAAAAATCTGGTGGATGTCCGCAGCCCCGAGGAATATCGCGGTGAGCGGCTGCACATGCCGGAGTATCCGAACGAGGGCGCTGTTCGTGGCGGCCACATTCCCGGTGCGGTCAACATTCCCTGGCCACTTTCGGTCAACGAAGACGGTACGTTCAAGTCAGCCAAAGAACTTGAGAAGCTCTACTGCAAGACCCACAACCTGAAGCGTCGCTCTCCTACGATTGCCTACTGTCGTATCGGCGAGCGTTCGAGCTTGACCTGGTTTGTCCTGAAATACCTGCTCGGTTTCGGCAATGTCCGTAACTACGATGGCTCGTGGCTGGAGTGGGGCAACAGTGTTGGCGTCCCAATCGTCAAGGGCGGGCAGCCCTCCGCAAGTGGCGAGACGCCAGCCGGAACCTGATGCAGACCGCCCAGGAGGTCCGTGTCTGATGGAGACGGTAACCGATCGAATTGACCGCATTGTTGATGAGTTCGCTGATCTCGACGGCCGGGAGAAGCTTGAATTGCTCATTGATTTTGCCAATCGCCTTCCTCCGCTTCCGGCCCCCTATCAGGCGCTGAAGGAGCAGGATGCAGGCCGCGTTCACGAATGCCAGACGCCGGTCTTCCTCTGGCCCGAAATCAGCTCTGGCGGCATGACGCTCATCGCCTCGGTGGCCGAAGAAGCACCGACCGTCAAGGGGTTTGTCTCAATGCTGGCCGAAGCGGTTGCTGATCGCCCGCAGGCTGAGGCAGGAGACCTTCCCGATGATCTCCTTGAACGAATTGGTCTTACCGAGGTGCTCGGCATGATGCGGAGCCGCGGGCTGCAGGCGATAACCGGACGTGTCAGACGAGAGTTGGCTGCTGCTGGCTGACGAACCGATGGCTTCTTGCCAGGGGGAGTCGGCCTGCCTCCCCAGGGCCACTGAAAGAGCAGGTCTGTGACTGGGACCATATCGTTGACAAGCACTCCAGTACCCGCGGGCGTCCCGCCATTTATCGCTGGCATTGATCTTGGTGGCACCGCCGTCAACGTCACCATCCTCGACGCCAACGGAACCTTTCTGATCGATGGGCTCTGTGAACACCCTGCCCGCAGCGTGGAAGGACCAGCGGTTTGCCTCCGTCAAATCGCCGAAGCCCTCCAGGTAGCGGTTGCCCAGGCTGGGGTCTCAGCCGAGGACATCGTGGCAATCGGGCTTGATACACCAGGACCGGCTACTGCTGCAGGTGTCCTGAGCCAACGCGGTTCGACAAACTTTGTCCATCCCGACTGGGCCGGCTTTGATATCCGTGGAGAACTGGAGCAGTCGCTTGGCCTGCCCGTGCACTACCTCAATGACGGCAATGCCGCCGCCGTTTGGGGCCATGCCGCCATCTTTGGCGACGAACCAGGACGCAGCAGCGTCTCAGCGATCATCGGCACTGGGCTGGGCGGTGGCGTGATCGAACAAGGGCGGGTGATCGCCGGTAGTCGTGGCTTTGGTGGAGAATTAGGCCACGTCCTCATTCCCGTTGCCACCCTTATCGACAGTCTACCCGACCTGGCAGGCCTTGACCCACGGTGCAACTGTGGCCGCCGCGGCGACCTCGAATCGCTCTGTTCCCTGACCGCCATCCGCCAGACGCTGCTGCCCCATTTCTTGAAATCCCAGCCCGACCATCTTCTCGCCACTCTTGATCCTGGGAAGGCAGCCACTCGCGTTCGTGGTCTGGCAGCCGAAGGCGATGAGCTTTGCCAGGCGATTTTTCGAGTGCAGGCTCGAGCGCTCGGCCTCTTCTTTGACCAGATGATCAATGTTTTTGATCCCGACGCTCTCATCGTCGGCGGTGGTGCCATCGAGGCCGCTGCCTCATTCCAGCAATGGTTTCTCGACGAGATTCGCCAGGGATTCCCTGCCCAACGTGAAGAACAGCGCGAAATCCCTCTGAAGATCATGCCAAATGGTGACACCGCCGGTGCTCGCGGTGCCGCCTTTGAAGCCCGGCGGCGGATTCGCAGCCAGGCCTAAACCCTGTCGAGGGTTAGGCAACTCGTTCTGCGGGGATCGGCTCCGGCTCAATGATTGGCAGCAGGGGAGATGCCGCAGGCCGCACGACTGGCGGCCGGACGGGTGCCGCAGCTTCCTGCGGTGGTCCGAAAACCGTTAGCCAGACAGTCCGCAAAAAGCCCTGCCACGAGCCAAACGTTGCCTCGACCGCCGCAGGCTCGTACCCGCAGTGGGCCATGCACTGCTGGCACTTCGGATTCCCGCTTGCCCTGCCATATGCCTCCCAATCGGTGGTCTCCATTAATTCGGCAAAACTCTCTGCATAGCCGTCATCGAGCAGATAGCAGGGCTTCTGCCAGCCGAACAGACTGTACGAGGGCGTCCCCCATGGTCGGCACTCAAGATCCCAGTTCCCTTTGAGAAATTCGAGGAAGACAGGCGACTGGTTGAACCGCCAGCGTCGGCCCGCCTGATGAAGAATCGAGCGAAAGAGCCCATGGCTTCGCTCCCGTGACAGAAAGTTTTCCTGGTCGGGTGCCTTCTCGTACGAATAGCCGGGCGAGACCATCATGCCCTCGACACCGAGGGCCATCACCTCATCAAAAAACTCTCGGCAGCGTTCAGGTTCGGCATCAGCAAAAAGGGTCGAGTTGGTCGTCACCCGAAACCCCGCTCGGCGGGCTGCCCGGATTGCTGCAACCGCCATCTCGTACACGCCCTCGCGACAGACAGACGCGTCGTGCTCTCGCTGAAGGCCATCGAGGTGAATGGAGAACGCCAGGTATTTTGACGGTGTAAACCGGGGCAGCATCTCTTCGAGCTTGATGGCGTTGGTACAGACATAGAGGTACTTCTTCCGGGCAACGATGCCGGCAATGATCTCCTCAATCTGCGGGTGGAGCAGGGGTTCACCGCCGGGAATCGCCACAATCGGCGCGCCACACTCATCAACCGCCTGAAAGCACTCGGCCGGCGAAAGGTGCCGTCTGAGCACCTCGGCAGGGTGTTGGATTTTGCCGCAGCCGGCACAGGCAAGATTGCAGCGAAAGAGCGGCTCAAGCATCAGCACCAACGGATACCGCTGGTTTCCCCGCAGTCGCTGAACGGCCACATGCCGCAAGACCGACATCATCTGTCCCACTGGAACACTCATGCCACCCGTCCCTCCAATGTTTTTTCAGCTGCCGCAGCCTGCGCGGGAGCATGAGCTGCCATGGCCGTCCGCCATTTCGCCAGCGTGATCAGCGGAAAAGAAACTCGATAGTAGTGGTAACGCAGATAAAACACTCGGGGGAAGCCGGTGCCCGTAAACGCTGTCTCATCCCAGTCACCATCGGATCGCTGCGTTGTGACCAACCACTGGACGCCACGCCGGGCCGCAACCGAGTCGTGACGGCCCGCCGCAACCAACCCCGCCACCGCCCAGGCCGTCTGCGATGCTGTCGGCTCGCCCCGACCGGCTAGGGCTGGCTCGGCGTAGCTAGCCGGGGTCTCCCCCCAGCCGCCGGTTGCCTGCTGCTTGTCTTCAAGCCAACGGGCTGCTGCGACCACCATCGGATCATCTGTCGGCACGCCGACGGCTCGCAGGCCTTCTACCGCCTGCCAGGTTCCGTAGATGTAGTTGACACCCCAGCGACCAAACCAGCTGCCGTCTGGCTCCTGCGTGTTTCGCAGATAGGTGATCCCTCGATCGACCACGGGATCACCAACTCCCATCCCGATCCCCCCGAATGCTTCCAACACCCGGCCGGCAAGATCGGGCGAACTCGGGTCGATCATCGCGTTGTGATCAGCAAAAGGCACCTTGCAGAGAAGTTCGTGGTTGTTGTCACGATCAAAGGCACCCCAGCCGCCGTCGGTATTCTGCATGGCCATCAGCCAATGCCGTGCCCGCTGCACAGCCTGCTGGATCCGCTGGCGTCGGGGGGCAACCCACAGCTGTCGTGATTTCGCCCGCGAACGCTGCCAATCGGCCAACGCGAGCAGCACCATGGCGGTGTCATCAACATCTGGGTAGTGGCGGTTGGCATACTCGAAACACCAGCCCGAGGGCTCCGCTGACACCCGTCTTGACCAGTCGCCAGCGAAGCGAATCTCGCGTTCCAGCAGCCAGTCGGCGGCTGCGGCCATCGCCGCCTCCGAACGAGGCTCTGCTGGTGTTGCCGCCGCCATGCCCCGCAAGACGATGGCAGTGTCCCAGACTGGAGAACGACAGGGTTCAATTCGGGTGGTACCATCGTCGGGTCGTTCGATGAGGCCGTCGAGTTGCTTCCAGCACTCCACCAGTTCAGGGGAATCTTCCTCGCAGCCCACGGCCCGTAACGCAACAATGCTCCAAACGATCGGTGGAAAGATTGCGCCAAGCCCGTCACTGGCCGTAAATCGCTCCAGCATCCAGCGACGACAGGCCGTAACAGCCCGCCGCCGCAGTGGCCGCAGGCCAAGCCCGTCAGCAACCTTGAGTATCCGATCGAGTCCACGGAAAAATCTCGACCAGCCATCATTCGCACCAATGGGCGGCACATGGTTTGGGTGAGGAAGTCCCTCGAAGAGTTCGCTGATTCCGCGGTCGGGCGGCAACTTCCGCACAGGCTTGAAGGCCCAGATCAGTGACAGCGGCACGATCATAGTGCGGGACCAGGCTGAAACCCGCTGCAGACTGATCGGAAACCAGTCGGGAAGCAGGATCATCTCAGGCGGAACAGCTGGGCAGGCCGCATAGGGGATCTGTCCCAGAAGTGCGAGATAGAACCTTGTGAAACTGTTGACAGCCCAAGGCCCGCCGGCATCGGCAATCGCCTGCCGGGCCCGCTTGAGGGGCTCACTCTCTGCATCGTAGCCGAGCATCTTCAAGGCCAGATAGGCCTTCACGCTGGCACTCGGGTCGACCTCACCGCCGGGATAGATCGCCCAGCCACCACCGGGCAACTGCTCCTGCAGAATCCGCTCACCACAGCCTGCGATCTCATCCCCGTCAAGCCGACCGGCCCAGCCGCAGATCAGCAGATATTCACTCTCCAGAATCGTGTCCCCTTCGAGGGGACCACGCCAATGCCCATCTGAATATTGCTGAGAAAGAAACCAGCCCACCGTCTGCTCCACGGCCAGATCAACCAGACCAGCAGTACGCAGCGGGTGTTCCGCCGCATGCGAAAACGCGGGGAGGGATCGCGGCTGACTACCGGCGTATTCTCGGAGCCGGGAAGACCGCCGATCGACCGTGGCAGGCTCAAGAACTGGCTGCTCGGTGACGGCGGTTGTTTCGGAAAAACTCGAGAGGCTCATAGACGCTTCCATGCTGAGACAATCTAGATCGCGTCAGGCACCAGCCACTCGCTCCTTCGAGTGACAACCACTGACAACGTCGATGGCGAAGAATAGAGAACGCAGGCGATTCCCGACAAGTTCAAACAGCCTGAAAAAACGGTCTTTTCTCGACGCATTCACTCGGCAGCGGCATCCGCGGGAAGATAGGCGAGATGCGCTGCCTTTACGGCCTGGTTGCTAGTGGGATCCCCACCGAAACAGTTGTTCCCTGACGCGGACGGGACTTCACGGTTAACTTCCCGTCGTTTCCCTCGATGAGTCGCAACGCCTTGGAAAGTCCGAGCCCAACACCGCGTCCGGCCTCCCTGCCACTGAAGAAGGGATCAAAAATTCGCTCCACTGTTTCTCGATTCATTCCGATCCCGTTATCCACAATCGATACGAGGCAGCCTGGCGTGGTCGGATCTTCGCTGACCGCCGCTTTGATCGTTACTGTTCCGCCACCCGAAATTGCCTCGATCGCATTGAGCAAAATGCCCCGCAGTGATTCCTCGATCTGCCCTCTGTCAATCCGCACGATGATCGGGGTCTGCGGCGGGTTGAAGGCAAGCCTCACGCCGCGTTCTGCGGCTGTCGCTTGAAGCGACTGGGTCAGAGGTTCGAGCACCGCAGCGATATCGACGCTTGTGGGGCTGGGGCGTGGCGGTCGGGCAAAAATCATCAGCCCGCCGATCATATCGCGGCCACGAAACGCCTGATCGACAATCGTCGCCAGCCGCCGGCGTCTTTCCGGGTCGGTCTCGTCGAGCAACAGGGCCTGCCCGCGGGCGGCAATATTCGCCAGCGGGTTATTAATCTCATGGCCGGCACCGTACGCCAATTCACGAATTGCCTCGAGCCGCGCGGCAGCCACTCGGCTGTCATACCCGGCAAGAAGTCTGCCGACAGCACCTGCCGCCAAAAACAGACTGTCGAGAATCAGCACCTGCTCATCATCGGCTCCATCTGGTGGAAAGCGGGCAGCTGACGGGTCGGCATGCTCAGTGGCCGGACACTCGTCGAGACATTCCCACCACTGCCGTGCCAGTTCAGCCGCGATCAGACGGGGAGGCTGGTCTGTCAGACCACCACCGACCAGCTCATGCCACCAGGTTTCAGGCACAGTTGCCGCCGCCCCCAGTCGGCCGAGTGGCTGCGGCGAGAGTGGCAGCACCAAGGCGTTTCGCAGCCGCTCCAGCCAGCGATGCAGGGACGATTCGCCATCAGCCTGTCCAGCCTGGGCTGCCTCGACTGCCTGTCGGCGGCTTTCGGCCACCATCCAGATCGCCAGGGCAGGATCAGTCGCACAGGCCTGCCAGCAGACTTCCTCCCAGTCGGCCCGGTCCTCCACCTCTTGGGCGAGGGCCGCATCGCGGTCGACTGCCATTCGCCGAAGCACGAACGACACGGCCCGCGTCAGGCCCCCAAGGGCCCGACGCGGGACCGGTAGTGACAGGTGCCGACCGGACGGTGAGTCCAGGAGCAGCCATGCTGCAGCCGGACTCATCTCAGGACGCAGCCGGAGCCGTTTCGATATCGAGCAGGGTGCAGATTCTGTCGACGAGAACATCCGCCTCGAATGGCTTCTGCAGGAACTCATTGGCCCCTGAAGCTTTGAGGTCTTCGATCTTGTCGGGCTCGCACATGCCGGAAATGCAGATGATCCGCACATCGTCCATGCTCGAGTCACTTCGCACCCGCTGGCAGACTTCTTTGCCGTTGATATCGGGGAGCATGACATCAAGCACGATGAGATCGGGACGGTAATCCTTCACCATCATGCCAGCATCAAAACCATTGTTGACGCTCCGGGTTTCGAACCGGCCATCCCGCTCGAGAACATCGGTGATCAGTTCGACGAGATCCTGATCGTCGTCCACAACGAGAATCTTCCGCCGGCCACTCTCGAGCGCATCGGTCGGAATGCCGTTGTCACGCATGAATAAATACAGCTGATCGCGGGGAATTCTCCGGAAGCGGCTGCCCGGAACCCGAAACCCTTTGAGCTGCCCAGAGTCGAAGCAGCGAATGATTGTCTGCTGGCTGACCTTGCAGATCTTGGCCGCTTCGCCGGTCGTATACACAGTCTTCTGCATCTGCTTACCACCCTCTCCCTAGCCGTGGTTCAGCTAGTAAAAACAACAACGGCTGACAGCATCTCCCATGACGCTTCTTCCGTTGTCTAAGGCCTCCTGATTGCCATCGATCGGAGTTCCGATCGAAACACCACCCGGCAACGAGCCACCGGACGATGCCCCAGGCTTCCCCGCATTCCATCTCGGGGAAAACAACCCAGGCTCCATCCGACAAGGACAACTGGGGGACCGGGGTCCCCGCGAACGTGCCCGCAGGGCCTTCCCCATCTGCCATCCTTGCCAGATGCCGGACTGTACTGGCATCTTACGCAGGGAGTCAACATCAACAAAAACGCCGCAAACTGCCAGTTTCCGTGTTTTTCCCAGCCCCCGCCCAGCCGCTGCCGCAACTTTTTTTACCGGCCATGCCCAGGGGCCCGCAAACTCCCGAAAGGCTCGGGCGAGAATTCCCCGGAAATCCACCTGAGGCTCAACCCACCGGGGGACTCTTTGCCAGTTCGTTGTTGGGCACCGCCACAACCTCTAGCAGGCTGATCACCGGGTGCCCGTTCACATCGATGGTCGCAACCCGGCCATAGATACTGGGCATCTGGGCAGACGGGTTCCCCGTCAGAATCTGCTTCAAATGGGGCCCCGGTTCGATGTTGACTAACGCCACATCATGAACCCGACGATGCAGGCCAGCTTCAATGAGAATTCGGCCGAGTGGCGTTGATGCTTCCCGAATTGCGTCGGCGACTGCCTGAGGGAGACGCTCCAAGGCAATGCCAACAATGCCGTACTGCACAATCCAGTCGGCTGATGGAACTCCACCGGCTTGCGCTTGCGGGAATAACTCCGGATTCACGCGGCCACACCGCAAGAGGATTTCACGGCTGTAGGCGAATGGATGCAGTGGACTCGGTGTGTTCTCGGCCACTGCAAGGACCTCAAGGGATACGGCCTCACCGTGGAATGCCTCCATCGTCACTGTCATATGCGCCTGATGATCAAGCAGCTGCCGAAACGGCTGCGGAACGTCGGCTGGCTCACAGGCATGGCAGCTGCCAAAGGAATCGCACGCGGCAAACTCAGCGATCAACGCGGCAGCCTGCTGGCAGGGACTCTCGGTAGGCGGGTGGGTGGCAGCACACATATCCTGAGTATGCCAGCCCAGCACTCAGTCAGGAAACCCGCCTATCAGGACGTTGACTTCTGGCCATTCTCCCGCAGGTCGTCGACCGCCTGCTCTGGGACGGCCAAATCGAGCAAGAATTCGAGCACCTCGCGGAGTCGCGGATACCGGCACCGGTTAATGGCGGCGGTCGCCGCCTCTCGCTGCTGGGCAACGATGTCAGCCGCCCGGGCAAACAGGCCCGCTTTTTCATACAGCTGGCGGGCGACTTGAATAGCCTCGGAGTGGCCGCTGGCCGTCGCTCCGGCTGCGGTAGCCTCACGGCCGATTTGCTCAAGCAACTGCCGATCCTCAGAAGCAAGGTGTTCGCGGGCAATCGCCCACATCACTGTTGGCCTTCCACCCAGCAGATCACCGGCGGCCTGCCGGTCATTTTCGAGGTCACCCTGCCAGTCTTTGAGGTCATTGAGGACCTGAAAGCCAGTGCCTACATGGAGGGCATACCGCCCGACATCCACCGCCTCTTGGGGCTCGACTCCAGCGAGCCGAATGCCCATGGCAACAGCGGCCTCGAATGCAGGTGAGGTCTTCAGTCCATAAATTGCCAGTGACTCCTCAGGTGTCAGACGTTTATCGGCAGCGTCACGCCACCAGAGTTCAGCCCCCTGGCCCTGCGCGAGACGCAGATGGGCGTCAGACAAAATCGCCAGCAGATCCCGGTGAAGGCCCTGGCCACCACCGAGCCCCGCAATAAGCCGATAGCCTGCACCGAGCAGGTAATCGCCGATATTGACTGCTGCTGGAACGCCCTGTTCAACGTGAACGGTCGGCAGGCCGTAGCGAACCTGATCATCGTCTTCGATATCGTCATGGACCAGTGAGGCCTTGTGAAATACCTCGATGGCAACCGCAGCTGCACGCGCATCATCGCGTGAGACAGGCTCGTGCAACTGGTCGCCGGGCTGATTTTCAGCCACATCAGTCCGAACTGCATCGAAGGCTGCCAGCGTCACGAAAGGCCGCAGAAACTTGCCGCCACGGCCAAGAAATTCCCCTGCCAGCCCCGCCGTGACCTGAAGTGGATCGGGCCGCCCGTTCCTGCCTGCGTCGCGAAAAGATTTCCCAAACCCGGCACCAAGGCCATGCTGCTGCCCCAAAGCGGCAATCGCCTCGGCCTGAAACAGTTCAGAGGCCTCACGAAGCAGCGGCAGGTAATCACCAACCGGCCCAGGGCTACCACCGGCAACGCCGAGCAAGCCAAGCACCCATTCCACGTCGATCCCCGCACCAGCCAGCGTGGCCGCGCAAGAATCAGCGTGGGACGATGCTGCCAATTCCCCATACGGCACCGCCGCGACAGGGAGGGAGAAGGCCGGCAGCATGGCAAAGGCTTTTTCCAGGTCGTGCAGCCTGGCAACCCCGAGAATGCCCTGATACTGACCTGTCAGCAGTCCGCCGATGGCTGCGACCGCCTGGGTCGTCGATTCAACCACCCATCCACTGTCATGGGCCGCCGACCAGATCGTGCCGATACCGCAGCCTGGGCCACAGACCTGCGGCGTCGTAGCGGCGTCGGGCTTTGCTGAGGCGTGGGGGCAATCGGGAAGCAGGAGCAACCGGCGTCCTGCCGCAGCTGAGGCAATTTTCTGCCTCCAGAACTCCGAAAGAATTGCCACCATGGTCCAGCCGACGACTGCCTGATCGGCCTGCCCGCGACGGACAATTTCCTCTGCCTGACGCCGGAGCCCCGTCGCGGACTTGATCTGAGCAGGCGGCCCCTGTCCCGACCAAGAGGCGACCAAATCAGCCGCCAATGCCCTCAGCCGCTCCCGGACTGCTTTTGTCTCGGGAATTCGTTCTGTGACAGCTGCCCCGTCCGACAGATGGGGTGCCACTGGGGAATCAACGGCTGAACGCATGGTAGAGGTCCTCAAGTGCAGAATCGCCTCAAACTTATCGTCTAACCGCAGGGCCAAGAAAAACCTAACGCATGCAAAACCGGCCCGGACAGGCAAACTCCGGACAGCCAAAACCCCCGGATAGGGGATTCCACATACTTAAAGGGTCAGACGGTCGACTCTTGCTCAAAAAAACGGGGCAAAAGTGAGTCGACCTGCAAAAGTCCGCGACGCGTCAGCCGGGGGACACCGTCACCAGCAAGCGGTTCGAGGAATCCCTGAGCAGCAAGTTCGTTCCAGACAGTTCCCCACTCCGCGACTGGATCAACCCCAAACTTGGCCAACAGCCGAGAGGGATCGATGCTTCCTCGCTTGAGACTCAGCACAAGTTCACGAATGAGGCGTTCCCGCGGGCTGGCTGCCAGCCCACGCTGGACTGGTAATCGACCGGCCTCAACATCAGCCAGATAGTCGTCCCAATGGGTTTTATTCTGATAGTGCACGCCCGAGAGATGCCCGAAACTGGCCACGCCAAGGGCAATTAAATCGCTCCCCTCCCAGAGCATATCGCGATAGCGAAACTGTACCCGCTGAGAATCTTTCACCAGTGTGTAGCCACTCGACACGGCATAGCCGGCTGCACAAAAGCGATTAAACGCCCAGTCAACCCAGGCTCGCTTGGCAGGCCAGTCTGCGACTGGCGTCGGTTCACCGCCAGCCGTGCTGTCTTTTACGAAAACAGTATTGAAGGGCAGTTCCATTTGATAGATCGTGACACTGTCGGGCTCTAGTTCGAGGGCCTTCTCGACTGTTCGCTGCCACGACTCGGTCGTCTCCCCAACCATGCCAGCGATGAGGTCGACATTCACACTGGGAAAATCTGCTGCACGGATCCATTCCCAGGCCCGAGCAATTTCCGCTGACAGGTGGGCCCTGCCATTCGCCTCCAAAATCGCGTCATCAAAGTTCTCAACCCCCAGTGACAGCCGCGTCACGCCAAGCCGCCGTAAGGCCTGAACCTTTGGCTCGGAAAGGGTGCCGGGCTCACACTCAAAGGTCACCTCTTCGGCCGCATCCCAGCCAAAGCTGTCGTGCAGTCCGGCAACGAGTCGTTCCAGTTGTCTCACACTCAGGAATGAGGGTGTTCCACCACCGAAATAGACATACTGAAGCGTGCGGCCGGTCACTGCCGGACTGCCTGCCGCCAGCCGTGCCTCCGTAGCCAGTGCCTGGGAATAGCGTTCCACATCGGCAGCCGCGACATCGGTATACACCCGAAAGTAGCAGAACTTGCAGCGTTTGCGACAGAACGGGATATGCAGATAGAGTCCGAGTGGCACATCGGTCGGCGGGCTATCAAACGCCGCCAGCACAGCAGGCACGGCCTCGTTGTTCCACCGTTGAAACGGCGGGTAGTTCGCGACGAAATAACTCCCTGGCTCGGTTGTCTCAGCCATCGAACTGGTCTCTTTCGATCAACGTGGCACGGCCCGTCGACGCGGGCCTCACGAGCGGGCCGTCACCCCTCGTGCTGCCAGCAAGTCTGCGAAATCTCTTAGATGGTAGTCGATTGAGGCCGCATCGAGGACACGGCACAGGCCACGAAGAGCGATCCCCATTCCGTCTGGGCCACTCGTGCCACCAAACTGCCCACCGCCACGAACGTGCGGTTCAAGATCAACGAAGACACCTGGAATGCCTCGCCGTTTCAGCCGCCGGGTGAGTGCTGGCAGCATTTCATAAAGATCCGCGAGGATCTTGCCGTGGCCGCCGGCCCCCTGATCAGCCGGCACAAAGTTGGCCAGCATGTCTTCATCCACATGCCGGCCGCGAGCAGCGGCGGAAACCTTGCGATAGTCCTTGATGTGCACCCAGCCAAGCCCGGGCTTCATCGCCTCCCACTGCCGATAAACCTGAGCCGTGGAAAAGCCCTGCACGATCAGATTGGCTGCATCAAAAACCAACACCAGTGCGGGGTGATTGACTCGGCGATGGATCTCGGCGAGCAGGTCTCCTGTCTGCCCAACGAGATTGGCCTCAACCTCCAACCCAAAGGTCAGGTCTGAGCGATGGCAGGCTTCCGCAATCTGCCCAATCTGATCGACAGCCTGCTCGAGATAGTCTTCAGGCCGCTCGTCTCGTGGCTGGTAGAAGGAAAAGCCGCGAATGAGTTTGGTCTCAAAGGCGTGGGCGCGTTCACAGGCCTTCGCGACGTCCTTGGCAAGATAACGTTTGAAGGGGACGTAACGATTGCTGGTTCCATCTTCGCGATCGACCAGTTTGACTTTGCCAATGGGCGAGGCGATCGACGCCACGTTCAGCCCGTACTGATCTTCAAGGTGCCGTACCTTTTGGATCTCGCTTTTCGTCAGGTCCATGACATTCTTGATGCCCTTGCCGACATCAATGAACCGCAGGCTGTAGTACTCAAGGCCAAGGGCTGCCAGCGCAGTGAACTGCTCAACCGCTGTGAGCTGAAATGCCGATTCATCAGCGAGGGCGGAGAGAAGAACCTGTCGAGATTGTTTAGCCATCACAGTTGCTTTCCAAGAAAGATGAACGGATCGAGCCGGCGAAAGGAGCCGATTAACAGGCAGCCGGCAGATGCTCACCCGACGGGTGTGAAACGGTGATCCTCGACGAGATGCCTCCGCGCGGGGTAAACGCGGCGACGAGTGTCAACCGGACCGGGTTGAGGACGGCCACCAGGTCATCGACAATGCGATTGCTGACGTTTTCGTAAAAGATGCCCGCGTTCCGGTAGGCCTGCAGGTACAATTTGAGGCTCTTGAGTTCAACGCATTGCTCCCCGGCGATGTAGCGAAACGTGAGGGTGCCAAAATCGGGCTGCCCCGTTTTCGGGCAGACTGAGGTGAACTCAGGGCAAACGATCTCAATGAGGTAGTCGCGTCCCGGAAACTGATTTGGAAATGTTTCAAGGAGATCGCGGGACGGTTGTGCGGCGAGCGCTGGAGTTGCTGTATTCATATTGAGATTGTGCCATGAACGACCCTTCCGTGAAAGCCGCCGCCGTTGTCCTGCTCTCCGGCGGCCTTGACTCTGCCACTGCCGCCGCCTGGGCACAGAATCAGTGGCAGCCGCTGACGGCGTTGACGCTCGACTATGGGCAGCGGCATCGGGCCGAAATCGCAGCGGCCTGCGAGGTGGCTGCCGCGCTCGGCATTCAGGATCACATCATCCTCCCAATCGACCTGGCCGCCTTTGGCGGCAGTGCACTTGTCGACAGCACGATCGAGGTTCCCAAGAACCGCTCGGCCAGTTCGCTCACCTCGGGTATTCCGGTGACCTACGTACCGGCACGCAATACCGTCTTTCTCAGCCTGGCCCTGGCCCTTGCTGAGGCTCGCGGTGCCCAGCGGCTGGTGCTCGGCGTCAATGCCGTCGATTACAGCGGCTATCCGGATTGCCGACCGGAGTTTCTCGACGCGTTTCAGCGGCTGGCCAACCTGGCCACAAAGGCTGCCGTTGAAGGGCATCCCTGTGAAATCGTCGCACCGCTTGTCTCGATGACGAAGGCAGACATCATTCGCACGGGCCTTGGGCTGGGCGTCGATTATGGGCTGACCACCAGTTGTTACGACCCTGCCGCAGATGGCCGTCCCTGTGGCACCTGCGATTCCTGCCAGATCCGAGCCGCCGGGTTTGCCGCCGCCAGTGCAACCGATCCCCGCCTGACGCGGTTTGCGTCGCCCGAGGAGACGCCCAGCCGTGAAGATCGCTGAGGTCTATGCGTCGCTGCAGGGGGAGGGCCGACTTGCTGGCACGCCAAGCGTCTTTGTCCGCACCAGCGGCTGCAACCTCCGCTGCCACTGGTGCGACACTCCCTTTACCTCCTGGCAGCCGGAAGGAATCAACAGGGATATCAGCGAACTTGCCGCTGAAGTACGACGCTATGGATGCGGCCACGTCGTCATCACCGGCGGTGAACCTCTGATTGCGGCGTCGATCAATGACCTCTGTCAACGGCTACGTGACACCGGCCACCACATCACCCTTGAGACTGCTGCTACCCACCTGCCTCCCGAGGGTCCACCAGCGGTCGACCTGATGTCGCTAAGCCCAAAACTTGCCTCATCAACACCTGATGCCTCGCATGGCCGATGGCACATACGCCACGAAGAAACCCGCCGGCGGGATGAGGTCATCTGCCAGCTCATGCAGGCAGCTGCTTACCAGTTGAAATTCGTAATTGACACACCGGACGATCTGGATGAAACGATCGCTTGGCTTGGCGACCTGGGCATCATGTCCAACACCCGAGAAAGTCGGCATGTGTACCTGATGCCTCAGGGAACAGCAGTTGGGGATCTCGACGAAAAGCAGCGTTGGCTGCACATGGCCTGCCAAAAGCATGGCTTTCGCTTTTGCCGAAGGCATCACATCGACTGGTTTGGCAACACCCGCGGAAGCTAAACAGCACCGCCACAGTCCCCGCGCCCCGCTAACCAGACGAGGCGAAGGCGAGTGGTGAACGATCGAGGAGCATTCGCAATCGGCGAAACACCCATCGCTTTGCGGTTCTTCAA
>Ga0075475_10000616_pt1 | contig 16857 bp, 11 predicted proteins | sample DEB08_DNA_10_FD_76342 | JGI IMG/M metagenome (GOLD analysis project Ga0075475, IMG submission 76342) | Aqueous microbial communities from the Delaware River and Bay under freshwater to marine salinity gradient to study organic matter... | ecosystem: Environmental > Aquatic > Marine > Coastal ... | reverse complement strand
GACGGTCGACGCCAAGCCTGGCGAACTGCGGATGCTGTGCCGCGAGGGATCGCCGGTACCGGGAATGCCCGGCGTGCACTATCGCTCCGGCGCTTCGTTCGGCTTCCCGTTGCAGCCCTTGAACAACTGCGGGATCTACTTTCTCGCCGAACTCGAGGGCGAGGGAGTCGTGCCGAACGTGAACGACCTCGCCGTGTTCTTCCAGGTCGCCGGGCAGCAGGAGGTTCTGCTGCGTCGCGGCGATCCGGTTCCGGGAGTTCCTCCGGACGAAGCGGTGTTCCGCACCATGAATCCCTCGGGATGGACCACTGTCTGGAACGGCGGCGGTTACATCGCCTATCAGGGTCTGCTTCAGAGCCCCGATGGATCCAACCTCTCCGCGGGGACGTTCGTCGCCTGCCTGACTCCCGATGGCGTGGTCCACACCATCTGTCGGAGTGGCGGGCCGGTGCCCGGGGTGGAGGGTGCGACGTTCGGCAACCTCGACGGCGACACGAGCATCGGCATCTCGCAGTCGGGCGTGGTGGTCTTCCAGAACAGCGTGGTCACCTCCGGCGGCAATGTGCAGCACCTCTTCGCCTGGGACGAGGCCGACGGCCTCCGGGTGATCGCCGCCGTGGGCGACACCAACTTCACCGGCACGCCCGCCACGCAGTTGTCGCTGATCGGCCCGAGCGGACAGAACGGCGACGGGGGAGGCTCCGGACTGAGTCCCTCGGGCATGCTGGTCATTCGAGCCGAAGACTCGGTGAATCAGATCCACGCGATCGCAGAGATCCAGCTGGGCGAGTCGCCGTTCGATTGCTCAGGCGACTTCAGCATCGATGGAGTCGTCGATGCCGCCGATCTTGCCGTGCTGCTCGGTGCCTGGGGCGCGTGTTCGCCCAAGGGCGCGTGCGAGGCCGACCTGAATCAGGACGGCGAAGTCGACGGCGACGATCTCACCATCCTTCTCGGCAACTGGGGGCCTTGCGCGCCCGCCTCCCTCAACTACTGCTACTGATCCCACGGGCCGCCTGGCGTGGAAACGGCCAGCTGGCGTCCGTGACCGGTCGCGCCGCGCGTCGGAGTCGCCCGTCGAGTCGGCTACGCTGACTCCATGCCTTTGCGGCTCGTTCGCCTCACGTCGTTCGTGCCTGCCGCGCTGCTGGCGACGGTGTCGATGTCGACCTTGGCGACCGGCTGCCGCGCCGGATCGCCTGCCAGGGTCGCCGGACTCGCGGCGACCTCGCTCGAGGTGACGGTCGTCGTCCCCGCGGGCAAAGACCTCCCGATGTCGTCGGTCTCCGAGCAGGAGCTTCGGGTCTTCATCGGCCTGGTGTCCGAGCCGGCTCGGTGGCCGAGCGGTCCGTTCGATCGACGCGCGATCGCCCTGCTCTCCGATCGTGGAGCGTCCGCACGATTCGGAGATCTCGAGCCGGGTCGGTACGCCATCGTCGCCTTCCTCGACCTCGACGGTGACGGCGAACTCGATCGCGGCGCCTTCGGAGTCCCGACCGAGCCGATCGCCTACGGCAACGACGCGGTGCCGCGTTTCGGCCCGCCTCCCTTCGAGGCGTGCGTGGTCGGCGTGGATGTCGGCGAGTCCGAGGCCGGTGGCACGGTGTCGCTGACCCTACGATTCGATTGAGCCCTCCGGAGGAGCCGGCACGGTCGGATCCCGTATCTTCCCCGACATGTCCAGCGATCCCAGGATCACCGCGACGGATCGGCACGAGGCCGAGCACGCCTGCCTGCGACGCTATTGGCGGACCAATCTCGCCGTCGTCGCGGTGCTGCTTGCGATCTGGGCGTTCGTGGGACTGGGTTGCGGCGTGCTGCTCGCGGATCGACTCAACGAGTTCCGCCTTCCCGGAACCGGATATCCCCTGGGATTCTGGTTCGCCCAGCAGGGGAGCATCGCGACGTTCGTGCTCATCGTGCTGGCCTACTGCCTGATCATGAATCGGGTGGATCGCCGCCACCACGACGAGTTGGCGCGCCTTCGCGCCGGGACTCCCGCCTCCGAGAGTTCGTCGCGATGACGCTGCAGGGCTGGACGTTCCTGTTCGTCGGGCTGACCTTCGGCCTCTATCTCGCCATCGCCTGGTGGAGTCGGGTCCGCGACACCGGCGGCTTCTACGTGGCCGGCCGCGGCGTGCCCGCGGCGGCCAACGGCATGGCCACCGCCTCGGACTGGATGAGCGCCGCGTCGTTCATCTCGATGGCGGGCCTCATCGCGACCATGGGGTATGCCGGCGGCGTGTATCTGATGGGATGGACCGGCGGCTACGTGCTGCTGGCACTGCTTCTTGCGCCGGCGCTTCGCAAGTTCGGCCACTTCACGGTGCCCGACTTCGTGGGGGACCGCTACGAGTCGAATCTCGCCCGCCTCGTCGCGGTGGTGTGCGCCCTCTTCGTCAGCTTCACCTACGTCGCCGGTCAGATGCGCGGCGTCGGCGTCGTGTTCAGCCGCTTCCTCGAGGTCGACATCGACGTCGGGGTCGGCATCGGCGTCGCCATCGTCTTCGTGTACGCCACGCTCGGCGGCATGAAGGGGATCACCTGGACGCAGGTCGCCCAGTACTGGGTGCTGATCACGGCGTTCCTGATCCCCGCGATCGCGATCAGCATCCGCCTGACCGGCGAGCCGCTGCCACAACTCGGACTTGGTGCGGAACTCCTCGCCGCCGACGGCACCGCGTCGGGGGTCTTCCTGCTCGACAAGCTGGACTCGATCACGCAGGAACTCGGCTTCAGCCGCTACACCGAGGCGTTCACCGGCCCCTGGGATCGCACCAACGTGCTGCTGGTGGCGCTGGCCCTCATGCTCGGCACCGCAGGCCTGCCGCACGTGATCGTGCGGTTCTACACCGTCAAGAACGTCAAGGCCGCCCGTTGGAGCGGCTTCTGGGCGATCCTCTTCATCGCGCTGCTCTACCTGACGGCACCGGCGACCGCGGCGTTCGCCCGCACCTTCATGATCGAGAGCCTGAACGGTCGCACCGCCGAGCAGCTCCCCTCGTGGTACGAGAACTGGTCGAAGACGGGGCTCATCGCGTGGGTCGACGACGGCGACGGCGTGATCCGCTACTCGGCGGGGGAGGACAACGAGATCTTCCGCATGGGCACCATGAACCCTGCGGAGTTCGCGGAACGCATCGCGTCGCACCAGCGGTGGATCGACACCCGCGGTGCCGAGGGCGTCGATGCCCGGATCGGCCTTAGGGACCAGGGACTCTCCGGACCCGACCGCGACATCATCGTGCTGGCGACGCCGGAGATGGCCGAACTGGCCAACTGGATCGTCGCCCTCGTCGCGGCGGGCGGGCTTGCGGCGGCACTCTCGACCGCCAGCGGACTCCTTCTCGTGGTCAGTTCGAGCGTCGCGCACGATCTCTACTACCGGGTGCTGAAGCCCGAGGCGACCGAGGCTCAGCGCCTTCGCATCGGCCGCGGCACCATCGGTGTGGCGGTCGTGGTCGCGGGCCTCTTCGGGATCTATCCCCCCGGCTATGTCAGTCAGGTGGTCGCGTTCGCGTTCGGACTCGCCGCGTCGAGTTTCTTCCCGGTGCTGGTGCTGGGCATCTTCTCCAAGCGCGTCGGCACGCTGCCTGCGGTCTGCGGCATGGTCGCGGGTCTCGGCTTCACGGCGTTCTACATCGTGGGAACGGTCTTCTTCGGCATGGAGCGCTGGACGTTCGGCGTCTTCCCCAACGGGATCAACCCGCAGGGCATCGGCGTGTTCGGTGCGGCGCTCAACTTCGCGATCACGCTGGGTCTGACACCCCTGTGCCGTCCGCCCTCGGAGTCGGTGCGCCGCCTCGTCGACGCGGTGCGCGAGCCCGAGGGCGCCGGCGCCGCCGTCGCGATCGAGACCGCGCCGGACCACTGATTCCGGCGAAGCCGATCCGTCAGAACAGCAGGCGCACTCCGAAGTTCACCCGCCACTCGCCGCGGGGACGGTTCTCGACCGACTGTGCGATCGGGAATCCCACGGAGAACTCCAGCGCTGCGCGTTGGGCCTCCCAGAGGAGCCCCGGCGCGAGGAACATCTCCAGATCGCCGTTGGTCTCCCAGGTGCCGTCGAGGTCGAGCACCGCGTAGAGCGCCGGCTCGTGCACCTCGGTGTAGGTCTCGGGGAGCAGGCGATGGACGTAGGACGCGTTGAAGTCGAGCAGGTCGGATCCCGCGTCTCCGGCGAAGACCGGATCGAACGCCTGTCCGGTCACGAAGGTCCAGCGGGCCGCGGCGTTCAGTCCATGCCGACCGAAGATGCCTGTGAACACGCCGCCCACGAAGGGATCGGTCGAGGAGCTGCCGAAGTCGTCGGTGCCCGTAGGCAGTTCGACGCCTCCGAAGATCGCCGCCCGGACCGTGTCGACCGGGCCGAGATCCTCCTGCAGCACCCGCAACTTCAGGGCGAGCGCGAGATCGCCGATGCCCACGGTGGTTCGACCGGGCGTCCCGGCGTCCTTCCAGTAGGCCGGCAGGTCCGCCTGCACCGAGACTCGCGAGACGATGCCGTAGGCGACCGTCGTCTCGAGGGCCATGATCGATCGCACGTCGTTTGCCGCGTCGGTCTCGAACCGGTAGTAGCGAGCCTTCTCGGTCGCGATCCACTGCCCCGGAGAAGGCTGCGTCGCCGCGGGCATCCAGATCGCCTCCTGCGCCGTTGCCGGCGCTGCGAGGCATGCGACGAGTCCCGCCGCGGCGGCACGCGATGCGGGTGCCCCGCGTCCTCGAATGGCGGTCACGACCCGCCACCTTCGGCGATGCGCCCCTGCACCGAGACGAGGGTCAGGCCCGCGTCGTCGATCGCCTTGGCGATCTCCGCCTGGGTGGGACGTCGGTCGCCGGTCATCGTCATGTCGAGGATGCCGTGCTGCATGTCGATGCGGACGCTGGCGACACCGGGCAGCTTCATCAGCTGCAGGTCGGCGTTGGTGACGCACTTGGGGCACGCCATGCCGTGGGCGACGAGCACGATGTGGTCGTCGGCGACGGCGCCGGGCGAGGCGAGACGGTCCGCGGCGGCATCGGTGGAGGAGGTGGCGTGGGTGGGGCCTGCGGTCGGTGTCGAGGCGCAGGCGGCGAGCAGGCACGTGAAGGCGAGGACAACGAGGCGCGATCGCCCTCGCGCGGAGAGAACGTGGGGAAGCATGTCAGGAGTCCGTGAGTCGTCTGTGCCGGCGGAGCGCAGATCGACGCGTGATGGAGTGTGGTGGAGAGACGGTCGTCGCAAGAGCCGAGGGCTCGGCGCCCGTCGTGACGCGGGAGGCGCGCACCGAAGGCGCGGCGATCCCTCGCTAGGTTCTCCAGACGCTCTTCAGGACCAGCAGCATCCGACCTGATCGCCCCGACGGAACTCCCGTCGAGGCCACGAGGCGAGGCGTCGCCCGGACCGGCGTGGCGACGACGTGGCCGCCGTCGTCCGGCGGAGTCGCCACGCGTTCGCCACCGAGGCTGACGACCGCGGCAGGGGCGGCGGGCCGATCCGGGGCCGGGTCTCGCTCGATCCCGCACGGACAGGTGTCGCCACAGGCGCAGGCGTCGCCGCAGCATCCCGATCGCGTCTCCGGGGCCGCCGCCGTCCACGCGGCCGGGGCGCCGCCGAAGGCGAGCAGGAGTGCAAAGACGATCAGGGTGAACCGCCGCATCCCCGGACGATAGTGTCCCGACGGGGGCTCCGACCACCACATTCCGGGCGTGTCGAGATCGCGAGCAGCGACGACGCGGCCCGCCCGGACGACGCGATCGAGCGAATCGAGCGGTCCGATCGAGCAGACGCCTCTCGCCTCCTGCCGTAGATTGCGGAGCCACTCTCCACGAAACCGGTTCGAAGATGACCCCCCAGAATCTGATCGACGCCGAAGCCTTCGCCCGCCGCCGACTTCCCAAGTCGATCTACGACTACTACCGCAGCGGGGCCTGGGACGAGATCTCGCTGGGGCGGAATCGGGAGGCGTACGGCGAACTCGAACTCCATCCTCGGGTGCTGGTCGACGTCTCGAAGCGGGATCGTTCGACGACGCTGCTCGGGACCGCCACCAGCATGCCGATCCTCGCGGCCCCCACGGCCTTCCACCGACTGGCACACCCCGACGGCGAGGCGGCGACGGCGCGGGCGCTCGCCGACTTGAACACGATCATGGTGTTGTCGAGCCTGTCGACCACCACGGTCGAGGAGGTCACGGCCGCCGGGGGGCCGGTCTGGTTCCAGCTCTACGCCAACCGCGATGCCGCGATCACCCGGGCGCTCGTCGATCGGGTCGTCGCCGCCGGCTGCAAGGCGATCATGCTGACCGCTGACACGCCGGTCTGGGGCGTCCGCGAACGAGACGTTCGCAACGGCTTCCACCTGCCGCCCGGAGTCGGCGCCGCGAATCTCGCCAACCTCGATCCGGAGGGCGAGGCCCGCAGCCGTCAGGGCTCGGGCATGGGTCAGGCGTTCGACTGGATGCTGCACCCGGCGCTCTCGTGGAAGGAGCTCGAGTCGATCTGCGCCTGGAGCCCGGTGCCGGTGCTGCTCAAGGGACTCTGTCGCGGCGACGACGCGGCTCGCGCCATCGACTCGGGGTGCGCCGGGGTGGTGGTCTCCAATCACGGCGGGCGTCAACTCGACACCGTGCCGGCGACGATCTCGGTGCTGCCGGAGGTCGTCGAGGCGGTGGCGGGACGGGGCCTGGTCCTCGTCGACGGCGGCGTGCGGCGGGGGACCGACGTGCTCAAGGCGATCGCGCTCGGGGCCGATGCGGTGCAGATCGGGCGGCCGCAGCTGTGGGGACTCGCCTGCGACGGCGAGCGTGGGGTCCGCGGGATCTTCGAGCATCTCGACCACGAGCTCGACCTCGCCATGGCCCTCACCGGCTGCCCGAGTCTGGAGGCGATCTCCGCCGATCTCGTGCGGCGCCGCTGAGCCGGACCTTCCCCAGACCTCCAGCCGCGTGGGATCGTCGGACGAGACGAGGAAAAGGGACGTGCTCGCCGTCGTGGCGCGGGTACTCTTGGAGGAGATGTTGGAGTCGACGTTCGGTCGTCGCCGGCCTGCATCGGCGCGTCGCCCAACCGCTTCTCGGACCCCATCACGGAGAGCCGACCTCATGCGCACCGTTCACGCCCTGCTTGGCACCACCCTTCTCCTCTCGGCCGCGACCGTCGGTCAGTGGTCGGCCAACGCCGACAGTCGCGGCGATCGCGGCGAACGTCCCCGTCTCGACCGCATGGGCGGCGACGAGGGCGGCATCGCCGGGAGCGTCGGCCCCGACGTCATCGTGGGGGCGCTTCCCGACGTCTCGAAGTACGGCACGGTCGCGGGCATCAGCGCGTACGCCCTGGGCACGACCTCCTGCAACATCGGCGACGAGGAGCTGCTCTGGATCTCCGGGACGAATCAGCACCCGGTCATCGGTCAGAACCTCTACCGGGTGATGGACGGCCGCATCGAGATGGTCGGCATGAGTTGGCTCAAGCACGGCTTCTTCGCCCTCAGCGGCAACCTCTGCGGCAGCTGCCAGTCGACCAACGGCAGCACGCTGGGCATCGGGTGTTCGGATCCCTACTCCTCCGGCCTCAACGGCAGTCAGAGCGGCCTCGGTCCGAAGTCGCAGGTCAATGCCGCCACCGGCCACTTCCCGTATCCGTTCAATGCGCCGCCAGCGCAGGCGACGATCGGTCGCCGGATGCAGGTGAAGGTCGTCGATCTCGATCCCGCACTCAATCCCGGGGCGCTCTACTTCGGCGAGGGGCACTACGTGACTCCCGACGACGCCGCCGCCGGCAACGACGACAACAACGCGTCCTACCGCCGCATGACCGTCGGCTCGTTCTCGAGCGGGTCGTGGACGATCTCGTTCACTGGACCGACGCAGCAGCAGACGCCCGCGATCCACGCCTGGCAGGACCATGGACTCGGCGTCAACCAGCCCGACCCGGACGTCCAACTCCAGTACGTCGATGTTCCCGGCGACGGTCGCTTCATCGTCGGCCACAAGGTCAGCCAGATCGGCGAAGACCTCTGGCACTACGAGTACGCGATCCACAACCTCAACTCCGACCGCTCCGGCCGGGCCTTCGAGGTTCCGGTGCCCGCCGGTGTGGAGATCAGCAACGTCGAGTTCAAGGGCATCCCGCACCACAGCGGCGAGCCGTTCGCGACCGGTGACTGGACCGCCGCGGCGCTGCCGGGACGAGTCCTGTTCCGAACCCAGAACTTCGACTCGAATCCCGACGCGAACGCCCTACGGTGGGGCACCCTGTACAACTTCCGCTTCGATGCCAACGTCCCGCCGGCCGAGATCGAGGCGACCCTCGAACTCTTCAAGCCCGGCGAGATCCCCGCGATGGCGGTCATGGTCCCGGGCCCCTCGGCTCCCGAGATCTCGGCGGACGTGAATGGCGACGGCATCGTCGACGGGGCCGATCTGACCGAGGTCCTCGCGGCGTGGGGCACCGACGATGCCGCGGCCGACATCAACAACGACGGCACGGTGGATGGCGTCGATCTGGCGGAGGTCCTTGCCGCCTGGCAGTGATCGCGACCAGAATCGAGGGCGTTGTCCGCCCATTCTGGAAATCAACGCGCACGATGGCCGCCGCGGCGTACTCTTTCAGGGAGTCCGTCGCGGCGTTCTCGTGAAGGCCGGACGGGTGCTGGAGAACGTCCGATGCCCAGGTACCGAGACTTCACCGATGTCCTTCGCCCCACGCGGTCCGACCGAATCGAGTCTCGACCGTGTACGCCGTCGAGGACACCGAGCCGGATCTCGGGAGTCGGAACGTCCGAAACCGGCCTCCTCCAGCGGCTCGCCCTGCGTCTTGCCCCGGCCCTGATCCCGATCGTCGCGGGGCCGGCGCCCGCCGCGGATCGTTACGTGCCCGAGGAGTACCCGACGATCCAGCAGGCGATCGATGCCAGCGACGACGGCGACGTGGTGATCGTGGCGCCGGGAACCTACTACGAGACCATCGACTTCCTCGGCAAGGCGATCCTCGTTCGCAGCGAGCAGGGGCCCGAGGCCACCGTGATCGACGCGGGAGGCCTCGGCGACGCGGTGGCGTCGTTCTCCTCCGGCGAGGGTCTCGATTCGGTGCTCGAGGGATTCGAACTCCGCGAGGGCACCGGCAGCACCGACGTGTTCTGGGCCCGAGGCGGCGGCGTCTACATCCGCGACGCGTCGGCGACGATCCGCGACTGCCTGCTGCGCGAGAACGTGGTGACCACCGACGGTGGCGGCCTCTACGTGGCGCTGGGCGAGGTCGTCCTGGAGAACGTCCGCTTCGAGTCGAACGCGACCAAGTGGTACAACGGCGGCGGCATCTACGCCGACGATGCGACGATCCTCGCGACCGGCTGCGAGTTCGTCGCCAACCACACCAACGGCAGCGGCGGGGCGACGATCCTGAAGGCCTCCTCGGCCACCTACATCGACTGCTCCTTCGTCGGCAACACCGCGGATCGCGGCGGGGCACTCAAGTTCGACGGGGCCGAAGAGGTCGTGGTCGAGAACTGCACCTTCATCGGCAACCAGTCCGCAGGCTGGGGGGGGGCGATGCAGGGCACCCCTCAGACGCTGACGATCAGGAGCAGCGACTTCATCTCGAACATCGCCGGCGGCGAAGGCGGCGCCATCGACAGCGACGGCGGGGCCCTCTTCGTGGAACACTGCCAGTTCATCGGCAACGAGTGCCTCGGCCGCGGTGGCGGCATCTGCCGCAACGGCAGCGGCACCGTGGTCCGCGACACCACCTTCGAGGGCAACATCGGGCACGAGGGCGAGGGCGGGGGCCTGTCGATCGCCGAAGGTGGTCCCTACGAGGTCCGGCGCTGCGTGTTTCGAGGCAACGCCTCCCACCGCGGGGCCGGATTGGACGGCCGCAGCGGTGGCCCCGACGCGGTGATCGCGAACTGCCGGTTCGAAGGAAACGAAGCGACGCTCGGCGTGGGCGGCGGCGCGAGGATCGTGGGCGGAGGCCGCTTCGTCTCGAACACGCTGATCCGCAACCGCTCGAGCGATCGCGGCGGTGGTGTGCTGGTCTCCGGTGGGGACGCCGAGGTGACGGGATGCCTGTTCGTGGGCAATCTCGCGGTCTGGTCGGGCGGTGGCGCCGATGTTCGCGATGGTCAGACTCCGGTGCGCCTGTCCACCTTCCTCGGCAACGGCGCCGGCGAGTCCTGCGGCGGCGTCTACGGCAATCCGACCACGCTGGTGGCCAACTGCGTGCTGGTGGCCAACCACGCCCCGCATCGCGGGCAGGCCGGCGAGTACGACGACGACACCTTCATCGACGTGCGCCACTCGATCGTGGACGGCGGCTATCCCGGGCCCGGCAACCTCGACGTCGATCCGGCGCTGGTCGATCGGATCGGTCCCGACGGCATCGCCTTCAGCGGCGACGAGGATCTGCGGGCGACGGCGTGCGGTGGCGGCATCGGTCTCGGCGATCCCGCGGAACGGCCCGCGGACGGCGCCGATCTCGACGAGGACGGGGATCGCGACGAACCGCTTCCGCTGGATCTGCTTGGCCGGCCCCGCCTCGTCGGCGAGATCGATCTCGGCGCGTACGAACTTCAGGAGACCGACCCCGTGTGCGCCTCGGCGTCGGACTGCAACGGCAACGGAATCCGCGACGAGGTCGATCTTGCCGCGTGCGACGGGGCCGCGTGGTGCCTCGACTGCAACGCCAACGGACGACCCGACGAGTGCGATCTGGTGCCGTCCGCGGCCCGACTCGATCCGGGAATCGCCTACTGGCGGTTCGAGTCGCCGGGCGAGTCGATTCTCCCGGAGGGGCCCTTCCCGACGCCCGGTCTGGTCATCGGGGCGGAGTTCGACGCGGATGTCCCCGTGACGCAGATCCCCGCGAACGGCCTCTCGAACCTCGTGGCGTTCGAGGTGGGCGAGTCCGGTCGGATTCGCGTCGAGGATCCGCATCGCACCCTCGCCCTCGGCAACACCGACTTCACGATCGAGGCGTGGATTCGCCTCGACGAACTCGGGGGCATGCAGTCGCCGGCGCAGCGCCAGTACCTGCTGCAGCGCAAGCCGCTCGCCGAGCCCGGCCGTCGCACCGACTACGCGGTGCTCGCCCAGTCGGGCAACAGCCCGCAGTCGGCGGACCGTCGCTTCGGCAAGACGTCGGGCCTCAGCGGACGCGAGATCTCGATCCAGTTCGGAACCAACGCGGAACTCTGGTGCGTGACCTCCTTCCTCGAGGTCGAGACCACCGGGTGGCACTTCATCAGCGTCGCCCACCGCGCCGGCGAGGATCAGGCCTCGGTCCGCTTCGGACTCGACGGCGTCTTCGAGGAGATCGCCTTCGAGCCGGAGTACCACATGTCCTGGACGGCGCCGCTGGTGATCGGCGCCCACACCAACAGCAGCGGCACGTACAACCAGAGGCTCCGAGGTGCGATCGACGAGTTGCGGATCTCGCGTCGAGTGCTTCCGGTGGGGGAACTGCTCGATCGCCGGCCCTACGGGGCGACCGCCGACTGCAACGCCAACGGCGTTCCCGACGACTGCGACATCGCGACGGGGGCGCTGACCGACGACGACGGCGACGGCCTTGCCGACGAGTGCGGCGGCGGGGCATGCGCGGCGGACCTCGACGGAGACGGCGTCGTCGACGGCATCGATCTCGGGACGATGTTCGCGGCGTGGGGCGGGGGGGGACCGGCGGATCTCGATGGAAGCGGCGTCGTCGACGGCATCGATCTCGGCATGCTCTTCGCCGCATGGGGCGAATGCTCGAACGATCCCTGCGCCGATGCGGTCTGCGACGACGGACTCGCCTGCACCATCGACGTCTGCGATCCCGCGACCGGCGCGTGCATCTTCATCCCGATCGAAGGCTGCGAGCCGGATCCCTGCGAGAACGTCGTCTGCGACGACGCCAACCACTGCACCACCGACTTCTGCGACGGGGAGACCGGCGAGTGCGTGTTTCTCCCGATCGAAGGGTGCGAGCCCTTCATCTGCGGCAGTCCCAGTGCGGGCGACTGCGGTGCCGCCAACGGCACGCCGGCGTGCAGCGATCTGGGGTGCTGCAAGGCGGTCTGCGCGTTCGATGCGTTCTGCTGCGACGTCGAGTGGGACGACGACTGTGCGGAGCTCGCGATGCAGATCTGCCCTTGATCGAGTGGCCAGGAGCGATCCGGTCGGACCTCAGTCGTCGCGGCCCTCGCGCTCGAGCGTGGGCCAGTCCGGCATCCGGCGCATGAGTTCGGGCAGCATCGCCGACAGCAGGCTCTCGACTCGCGCGACGTAGGCGTCCATGGCGACGCCTTCGTCGGGGCCTGCGGGAATCGCGGCATCGAACTCGACCTTCGCCCAGTAGGCGTATCGCTGGTAGAGCTGGAACGCCAGGCTCCGCACGTCGTCGGCCCGGGGGGTGAGGCGCCCGTTGGCGATGAAGAAGTAGCCGCCCAGATGCACGGTGCGCGGCTCGGCGGGATCCTTGAAGCGGCTGATTCGCAGCCGCAACTCGCCCACCGGCAGCACGACCGCCTCGACGGCACGGGTGACCGGATGCACGAGGTCGACGATCGGGTAGGGATCGCCGGTGTCGAGGTTCGCGAGGTTCGGATCGACCCGCACGCCGGGAATCGTGAGGCGCAGCGGTCGGATCTCGGCGGGGCCGTCGATGGTCATGCCCTGACCGACCCAGCAGACCTCGGGCACGTGGGGACTCTCGTCGGGATCGCCCGAGTAGTAGGCGATGTGAACCTTGAGCACCCCGACGGGATCGTTCGGCGTCGCATCGGCGAAGGTGTAGGTTCGTTCGAGATAGTGGGGGGTGCCCAGCACCTCGACGGTCTGGCTGTCCAGCACGTTGTCCTCGCCCAGACGGCGCCACGGTCCGAGGCGCGGCGGAAGCGTCGCGAGCGGCTGCCGAAGCCGCGCCTCCCGCTTCTCCGCCTCGATGCCGAGCGACGCCGTCGCGACGCGAAGGCCCACGCCCGACGCGGCCAGCAGCAGGAGCCCCGCCGCCACCCAGCCGGTTCGGGGGTTCGCGAAGCGTTGGGCGAGGCTCGCGCCCGGCAGAGACGGTGGCGGTACCGGCAGTTCGGACTCGTCGGCCTCGGGATCGTCGCGGTTGAAGGGCACCAGCGCCCAGGCGACGAAGATCGCGAGAACGAGCACCGGCAGCGTCCACAGGTCGGAGATCGCGGAGTGGAGGTCGCCGTCGAGGATCCGCTCGTCGCGGGTCGCGAGCACCGCCATGAAGACGATCCGCATCGCGTTGAGCACGATGGCGAGCAGGAACGTCGCCGTCAGGAAGACCGCTCGCGACCAGAACCGATCGAGGATCCACCAGCCGATCGGCACGGCGCCGGCGAAGACCGCCGGCAGCATGCGGATGCCCGAGCAGGCCTCGGCGACGTTGACGGGATTCCATTCACCGTCGTGCAGCACACTGATCACCGTGCCGCTGCGGCTGGCGGTGAAGCCGAACATGCCGACGAGGTGGTAGCCCCACGTCGCCGCGATCCCCTGGAGTTCCAGGGTGATCGGGGCGAGCACCCGACTGCCGATGCACTGGCCGAAGACCAGCAGGTAGAGCGCCGGGAACCACAGCACCCGCCACGACCCACGGCCGAGCAGAACCGCCGCGATGCCGGCGACGCACAGGACCACCGCGGCGCCGCGACTGTTGTGGCTGTTGACGATCGAGACGGGGACGCAGGTCGAGATCGCGAACCACGCTCCGCCGAGGGCGATGGCGATCGGCCCGACGAGACTCGGACCCGGCTTGAGCGCCGCGAGCCGGTCGCGGTCGATCCAGACGAGAAACGCCGCGCCGATCGGGGCAAGCAGGGTGTGGGCCCACTCGGCGAGATCCGACTGCACCCAGCGCCACTGGATCCGGAAGAAGGTCCAGAACGCCCAGAGGATCAGCGCCGCCGCGATCGCGGCGAACCAGATCCCACGGCGTCCGCCGACCGTGCGGGCATCGAGGTCGTCTTCCGATGCGGCGTCGTTGCCGCGCGCCTCGGCGGTTGGGGAGTCGATCGGTGTCCTGCTCACCACGGTGGTTCTCCCCGTCCGGCCTTCGACGATTGGACGCCTCGGACGGGTCGGACCGATTCTGCCCCGACGATGACGCCTCCGGAGCGCCATGCCTCGCCCGACCCTTCGACGGCCGGCCCCCCAGACGCCCGGGACTCCGACGAGGGGTTCGGCGCGGTCCCCGCGGAACTCCAGTTCCTCGAAGGACCGCAGTCACGCCTGTTCGAGGCGGTGCGGGTGTTCAAGATCCTGGTCGAGTTCATCAGGGGGTTCCGCAAGCTGCACTTTCTTGGGCCATGTGTGACGGTCTTCGGATCGGCTCGATTCGGGCCGGAGCATCCCTCCTATCGCCTTGCTCGCGAAACCGCCCGCCGACTGGCCCTCGCGGGGTTCAGCATCATGACCGGCGGAGGTCCGGGAATCATGGAGGCCGCCAACCGGGGAGCTCGCGACGTCCGGGGTCGGTCGGTCGGCTGCAACATCGTCCTGCCCTTCGAGCAGGCTCCGAATCCGTACATCGATCTCTGCATCGAGTTCCGGTACTTCTTCGTCCGGAAGGTCATGCTGGTCAAGTACTCCTACGCGTTCGTGGTGCTGCCGGGCGGGTTCGGGACCATGGACGAGCTGTTCGAGACCCTGACCCTGATCCAGACCCGGAAGATCCACGACTTCCCGATGGTTCTGATGGGGCGGGACTACTGGCAGCCGATGATCGACTTCCTGCGCGATCGCATGGTGGGCGAGGGGACCATCGACGCGGAGGATCTCGACCGGATCACGATCACCGACGATCCCGAGGAGGCGACGAGGGTGATCCAGGAGGTCGCGCTTCCGAAGTTCGGACTCGGCTTCGGGCCCAAGGTCCGTCGGAAGTGGTTCCTCGGCGAATGAGCGGATGCAGGCCTGCCGCGGAGGTCCGCCCGTCCCTGCAACCACGCCGGGACTCGGCGCTACGCTCTCCCATGCACGCGAAGCGTTTCTGCCGCCAGCCTCCGATGGTCCCGATCGTCGTCGCACTCGTGGCAGGCGTCGCCACCTTCATCACCTGCGCAGCGCCGGTGGCCGCCGACCTCGCGGATCCGGGCCCCTACGAGGCGGGGCGGCGCACCGTCGCGGTGTCGCGGCCGAACGGGTCGACGTTTCAGGCGACCTTCGTCTATCCCGCCACCGCGAGCGGCGCGAACACCCCCTTCGACGCCTCCGGAGGTCCGTACGCGGTCTTCTCCTTCGGCCACGGCTTCCTGACCCCGGTCTCGCGCTACGACTCGACGCTCGACCACCTCGCGACCCACGGATTCCTGGTGATCGCGAGCCGCAGCGGCGGCGAACTCTTCCCGAGCCACGCCGCCTTCGCTGCGGATCTCGTGCACTGCCTCGACCACGTGATCGCCCTCGGCGAGGATCCTGCGAGCGAGTTCCACCAGCACGTCGCCGCCGATCGCCTCGGCGTCGGCGGCCACTCGATGGGCGGCGGATGCAGCCTGCTCGCCGCGGCGTCGGACGCCCGCATCGGGGCGGTGGTGCCGCTGGCCGCCGCGGACACCAATCCGTCTTCGATCGCGGCAAGCGGCGAGATCGCGGCCCCGGTGCGGCTGATCGTCGGCAGCGAGGACGCCATCGTGCCGTCCGGGCCGAGTTCGGGTCCGATGTACTCGAATCTCCGCGGGCCGCGGCAGCTCGTCTCGATCGAGGGCGGCTCGCACTGCGGGTTCCTCGACAGCGACATCATCTTCTGCGACACCGGGTCGATCACCCGGGCGGCGCAGCTCGCCCACACGTGGCGGCTGGCGACCTCGTTTCTGCTGCTGCATCTCGCCGACGAGGAGAGCCTCTGGCGCGAGGTGTGGGGACCGCTCGCCTCGCCACAGGCGGGACTCGAACTGGAGATCGATCCGCGCCTCGCGATCGTGCCGTCGAGCCGCACCCTCGAGGTGCCGGCGTCGGGCCTCGAGGTCGCGTGGAGCGTGCAGAACACCGGCGAGGAACCGTGCACCGTCGCCTTCCAGGGCGATCCCGGCACGTGGGCGACCGTCGCACCGGAGTCGATCGATCTCGAACCCGGCGCGACGCTCGACGTCGCGGCCGCATTCGACGGCCAGGGCCTGCCCCCGAAGTCGAGCGAGTGGCTCCTGATCGCCCGGCGCGACGACGGCGCCGCCGCCTGGGCCACCGCGACGATCGTGCCGATCGGCGGCGAGAGTCCCGATCTCGACGGCGACGGCATCGTCAACGGCGCCGACCTCGCGGTGCTGCTCTCGGCCTATGGCAGTCCCGGGCCGGGCGATCTCGACGGCAACGGCACCGTGGACGGGGCCGACCTGTCGGTCCTGCTCGCGGCCTGGTCGAACTCGAGACCGTGAGCGGCTCCGTGGGCGACGGGCACGCCGCCGCAACCGACACGGGCATCGCGGCGTCGATCGAGGTGCTGCGCGGCCCGACGCTCGAGAAGGCTGGCTTCCGTCACGGCTTCTCGACCCGTCGCGGCGGCGTGAGCGACGGTCCGTTCGCATCGCTCAATCTCGGCGTGGCGTCGGCGCCGGGCGAAGCGGACCCGCTCGAGCGGATCATGGAGAACCGCCGACGCTTCGGCCACGCCGTGACGGGCGAGGACCTGCCTTGGGCGCTCTCGCGGCAGGTGCATGGGGCCGAGGTGCATTGGTCCGAAGGCGAAGTCGTCGAGCCTCGCGATCTCGAACGCCTGCCGATCGCCGACGCGATCGTGGGTCGCGAGTCCGGCCGGCTTCTCTCGGTGCGGACCGCGGACTGCCTGCCGATCCTGCTCGGATGCTCTCGAAGCGGTCTCGCCGCGGCGGTGCACGCGGGCTGGCGGGGACTGGTCGTCGGAACCATTCCGGCGGTGCTCGAC